>ENA-OZZS01000077-OZZS01000077.1-human-gut-metagenome-genome-assembly--contig:-NODE-77-length-22767-cov-5.594708_pt1 | contig 22767 bp, 25 predicted proteins | sample MGYA00244940_ERZ654152 | MGnify/ENA primary metagenome ERZ654152 (study PRJEB26926, sample SAMN06165029) | human gut metagenome | biome: ENVO:00009003; feature: ENVO:2100002; material: ENVO:00002003... | reverse complement strand
GGGCTCGGAGATGTGTATAAGAGACAGAGCAGGCCGTGATGGAAAACAAGCAGAAAAAGATGCGGAAAGAGGGCATGACCCTGCCCTGCGGCTGCCCCGGCTCCGCGGCGCGGGCCATTCACCGGGAGGAATCCCCCTGCGACATCAGGACGCCCCAGCAGTCCCAGCTGCGCCAGTGGCCGGTGCAGATCAAGCTTGCGCCCGTGAACGCGCCATGGTTCGACGGGGCAAAGCTTCTGGTCGCCGCCGACTGTACCGCCTATGCCTATGCCAATTTCCATCAGGATTTCATCAAGGGCCGCATCACGCTGGTAGGCTGCCCCAAGCTGGACGCCGTGGACTATTCCGACAAGCTCACGGAGATTCTGAAGCACAACGACATCCGCAGCATCACGGTCGTTCGGATGGAAGTCCCCTGCTGCGGCGGTATTGAGCAGGCGGTGAAGAAAGCGCTGCTGAACAGCGGAAAGCTGATCCCGTGGGACGTGGTGATCGTTTCTACGGACGGAAGAATTCTGGACAGGGTGTAATCGATCGTCAGGCAGTATTTGCTAACAAACGGAGCCTCCATATAATGGAGGCTCCGTTTGTTACGTCTGGTCTGCAAGTCTGATACCAAGATCATGTTCAAGCATGTGCATGTACTTTGCGGTAAACACGGTATCGGCGGCATACCCGGGAACGACTTTGGGGAAGAATTCGTTGCCCCACAGGAAGCCCCAATAGTGTACAAGCTTGAAGCCTATGGTTTCCAGATAGGAATAGTAGTCAGAAATCTTATCAACATACTCACAACAATCATGCGGCAAAAGCAGCGCATTCTCAGAAACTTTTTTCATAATCGCCATAATTTGAGGAATCGTATTGAAAAAGGATTCCCCATGAAGTTCCTCATAATCGGACAGAAGCCGTAATTTTGAGACCGGGTTACGAAAACAATCCAGATTCCAAGACACACCAAGCCATGCAATGTAGAGTAGCTTCGAAGCAAAAAGGCTTTCCAGTGATGAAAGATATTCTTCGGCGGATTTTTCTGAATCATCTTTCAAAGTAGTTTGCAGGGCGGCTTTTGCGGTTTGGAACTGACGCAGTTCCTCTTTGAAGCCGGGATCTTTTTCCTCCAAATTCTGCTGAAGGATGGATAGTAAAGATATTCCATCCGGCAACGGGATCAAAGATGTGGATTCAATCATACAAATTACCTCGTTTCTGTTGCAGTGTGTTGTCTTGCAAAACATATTTGCAAATAATTCCACTATTTCAAGACAGCACTATTATACAGTCCACTCAAACAGAACGCAAGTAAAATAAAATGTTACTGATATAAAACCTATGGAGGAAATCAGTAATGGTTGATTTAGGAGTACGCTTGCAGCAATTACGTATGGATCGCAATATGTCGCAATCTGAACTGGGAAAAGCACTGAATCGAAGCAAGTCTGTCATCAGCGCCTATGAAAATGATCTCCGTATCCCTCCGCTGGAGGTACTGACTGAGATCGCACTGATTTTCAACGTGTCACTGGATTTTCTCGTTGGGATAGATAAGGCGGAGATGGTCTCGGTAGATGGGCTGAACGACACGCAAAAGGCGATCATTCATTCCCTGATTTACGAATTTACGAACGATCATTCCCCATATCCCGGTCTTACTGAGCATCAGCAAAAGCTGCTGAGTCAAATTATGGTTGAATTCTCGAAAAAATAATATCCACCGGACATTTGCATTTTATTGTTCGAGTCCTAGGAACAAAAATAATCCGAACCCGTTTTCCACCAAGAACAGGTTCGGATTATTCTTCTCTGGTGCGGGTGTTCTTATAGGACTTTTCAAAAAAGTGGTATTTCCCTAGACGTTTTTCAATTTCAGAGCAGCGAATTTCGTGTTTTTCTTGCTTCATATACTGCACCGGAAAATGAGCACGGCGTCTCATGGGCGACGACACGCAGAAGGACAGGTACTCCCTTACAGCCACAGTCCGAGCGTTCAAAGCGTCGCAGGCAATGGGTAGGGCCCGGCAGACCGCCGGGGGGTGAAATTCCCGTGGTGCTGCGCCAGCAGCCGTCTGTTCTGCCCATTCGCATATCATTATCTTTCAAAACACTGAGAGGGAAATTATGAGTAAAAACAAGATGCCTGATAATGCAAAGCAGACAAAGAATTGTCCTCTTGACCAAACAACGACCTACCACATAAACGGTAGGTCGTTCGTCGTTCAGCCGGTATTCAAACAGGAAAATGCCAATCCCCTGGGTGCGGTTTTGCTTCGCCTTATGCAAGCAGATTGCGAAAAAAGTCTGTGATTTTCCTGAAACCGGCTGATAATCGCAGTCAAGCGCGGTATAATAGTTGCGTGAGGTAAAGAAAACGCAAGGAAATTTGTTGCTCGACTGCTAGAAAAGGAGGACTTATGAAAAAGTCGAACAACAAGAAAACACGCGACGTTACCGCGTTTATTTACCCCCGTCTATCGCGTGATGACAACCTGGAGGGGGAAAGCTACAGCATCAGCAATCAAAAGGCTATGTTGGAGGAGTTCGCTGCACGGCAGGGCTTTACAAACATTGTCCATGCAGAAGAACGGCAGGCACGACAACTCATTATGCACAGGAATCAAGAGCGGTATCGAAATTCTCTCAGTAAACAAAAAAGAAATGACCCTGAGCGGTAATCATGTAAAAGGCGGCGGCTCATACGAGTCGCCATCTCTATACATGGGGCATGTCGTTGAGCGTTGTGCAGATCGTTCCACAGGAAGATTATTGCAGATATCATATGTCGTTCATGTTGTGTTAATTCCTGCTTTTTTCTTGTAATCAATCCATCCGTGCAATATGAAACAAAATGGGTATCAGAACGCAGCGATTGGATGCTTCGTTCTGATGCCCTTTTACGATATAGTTTCTTTTACAGCGGCGACAACGATTACCGGAATTCCGTCGTCTCTTTCTGCAACACTGCACTCCTTTTGATTAGAGATTTTTTCTCCGCACCTCTTGCAAACCAGAAAGAAGCGCGGTATAATATGACTAGAAGAACCGAAACGGTCATATTTCAGAGAGGGTGCGACCTTGGCTTTTACCGATTACGAGACTGAGCAGCTCCGCAAGGCGTTGCTGAAGGAAACGAGACATTGTGCTGTCACGCTGGGGATGAAGAAAACCTCAGTGGATCAACTGACAAAGGCTGTCGGTATCGCAAAAGGCTCGTTCTATAAATTCTACGAATCCAAGGAGATGGCCTTCTTCGCGGTTCTGGAAAGTATCCACTCCGAGCTTTACGGGGTGGCTGACCAGGCGTTGCACAGAAATGGCGGCCTGCCGCCGTCGGAGTGTGCGGCAAAGGCAGTTCTTGCCGTCTGCCGGAGACTGTCCGATACCGGCGACATGGTCTTCATTGAAAACGATGCGAAGCTGCTTCTGCAGAGGCTGCCGGAGGACATCAAAAATGTCCATTACCACGATGACGAGACGCACATCCGTCTGCTTTTGGAGAAATATGACCTTGTGCCGAATCGCGGCATCTCTTTGGCTGCCGCCACGGTACGGGGACTGATCTTGACCGTCTCCCACAAGGAGCAGATTGGAGAACTGTACCCGCAGGTGCTGGAAACGTTAGTGTACGGCGCTTGCAGGGAGTTATTTGAATAAGCGAAAGGCCGCAGAAATGCGGCTTTTCCGAGACGCAGCGGTTAGCATCATCTAACTGTATGACTGCGCGTATCGGTTAGGCAAATCTAACATCGAAAGGAATGATAGCGATGCAGGAACACAAGAATTTCTGGGACAAAAATGCCGGACGTTACGACCGCTTTATGCGAAAGGATCGGGCGGCGTATGACGAGATGTATGAGCTGATCCGGCCGGTCGTGCGGCGCAAGACGGTGCTGGAGCTTGCTACCGGCACGGGATTGATTGCAAAGCACATCGTGAACGCGGCGGCACACATCGAGGCGACGGACGCCTCTGCGGAGATGATCACTGAGGCAAAGCGAGATACCCGCTCTACCAAGCTGCACTTCTCCGTGCAGGATATGTTCTGCCTGCCCTATGCGGAGGAGTCCTTCGACGTGGTGATCGTGTCCAACGCACTGCACATCGTGCCGCAGCCGGAGAAGGCCCTTGCCGAGATCCGCCGGGTGCTGAAGGACGACGGTGTGCTCATCGCGCCGACCTTCACCCATGCCGGAAACTCTTTTTCCGGCATGGTCAAAGCCTTTTTCATGAAGCTGGCAGGCTTTCCCCTCCACAGCAAGTGGACCAGCGCGGAATACCTGCGCTTTCTAAGTCAGAATAGCTGGACGGTGCGGAAAAGCGCTGTTCTGAAGGCGTCCTTCCCGCTGACCTATGCGGAATGTGTGAAATCGGAGGTGTGATAAGATGTCATTTTTTGAGAACACCAGAAAGCCTGTAGGGCTTGCGGGAAAGATTATGGTTGCCATGATGAACCTGGGTCACGGCCCTGTGGCGCGGTGGGGACTTCAATTTTTAGAGTTTGCGCCGGATGCCAAGGTGCTGGACTGCGGCTGCGGCGGCGGTGCGAATATGAAAAGGCTTCTGAAAAAATGCCCGCAGGGTATCGTGAAGGGCATCGACTACTCGACCGTCAGTGTGGAGAAAGCGCGGAGTCTCAACCAGACTGCAATTCAGGAGGGGCGCTGTGTGGTGTGGCAGGGCAGTGTGGAGCGTATCATCTTCGCAAAGGACTGGTTTGATGCGGTCACAGCCTTTGAGACCGTATATTTCTGGCCCGATCTGCCCCGGTGCTTCCGGGAGGTTTACCGGGTGCTGAAGCCCGGCGGGACATTTCTCATCTGCAACGAGAGCAATGGCGACTCGGACAAGGATGAGAAGTGGACGGAGATCATCGGCGGCATGACCATCTACCGGGACACTGAGCTGAAGGCCTATCTGGAGCAGGCGGGCTTTCATGAGGTACAGATATACAAAAAGGAAAGCTGGCTGTGTGTCACCGCACGGAAATGAGGAGATCAAGCATGAGCATTTTTTCATCCATCCTGCGCAGCGTATACAAGCTCTCCGGCGCGAAAAAGGCGTTCGGTCTTCCGGAGGACGAGATCAAGAAGGTCATCGAGAAGCAGAACCGGCATCGCGGTGTGTTTATGCCCACCGACCGCAAGACGCATTATGAAACAATTTCAGTGGACGGATTCCCGTGTTTGATTGTGCGGGAGAACACAACACCGTCCGAGCGCGCCATTCTCTATTTCTTCGGCGGCGGCATGGTGATTGGCCCGGACAAAGGCGACCTGCCTGTGATGCGCAAGCTCTGCCGCGAGACAGGCTGCGATGTGTGGTTTCTGTTTTACCCGCTCTGCATGGAACACTGCATTACTGAAACATACGCGATGGTGTACGAATGTTATCGAAAAATGATTACACTGTACGGCGACGGAAATGTCAGCACCTGCGGCTTTTCCTCCGGCGGCGCACTGGCCTTGGGAATTGCGGCGCACAATAATGCCCAGCCTGAACCGCTGCCGCAGCCGAGGCACATCGTCGCAGTATCTCCCGGCGAGGTGCCCTGGAACGATGCGGAAAAGGCACGGATGCAGGCGCTGAACGAAAGGGACGTCGCCATCGATTATACCTTTATGGTGACGGTAGAGAAGTTCATGCGGCATGGCTGCGAGAATGTGCCGGACTATATGCTCTCCGGCTCCCGGGGAGATTTTACCGGCGTAGGCGATATTCACTTCTTCTATTCTGCCGACGAGGTGCTCTACGGTGCTTTGCCGGACTTTGAGGAAGCCTGCAAACGGGCAAATGTCCCCTATACGGTGTCCGCCCGCCCGAAGATGGTGCATTGCTACTGTATGCTGCCGATCTTCAAGGAGGCAAAGGAGGACTTTGCGAAAATCGTGGACATTTTGAAAAAATGAGATCGGAAACGGTCGTGTGATGATTGAAACACAGAGGGAAGACCATGGAACGAAAAGAAGCCATTCGCGGTGCGTACCGAATGACGGGCGGAAACAGTTTTTATGACGGCATGATCACCTGCTCTACTCTGAGCGGGAAAGCGGTGTGCCGCTTGGTGTGGGCAATGAACAAGGCGGAAAACGACGCCTATCTGGAAAAGGCAATGTCCGGTATTCCGGAGCATTTCTCCGGCAAGCTGCTGGAAGTGCCGGTGGGAACAGGGATTCTGACCATGCCGGTTTATCAGACTATGCCGGAGGCGGACATTACCTGCCTTGATTTCTCACCCGATATGATGAGGCAGGCGCAGGAAAAGGCTGACCGCCTGCACCTGAAAAATCTAACCTTTCAACAGGGTGACGTGGGTGCGCTCCCTTATGAGAACGGTACATTCGACGTTGTTCTGTCGTTGAATGGCTTTCACGCTTTCCCGGACAAGGAAGCCGCCTATCGGGAGGTTTTCCGGGTCTTGAGACCCGGCGGGACGTTCTGCGGCTGCTTTTATGTGATGGGCGAGCACAAGCGGACGGATTGGTTTGTCCAGCATGTTTATGAAAAAGCAGGTTTTTTCACACCGCCCTATGAGACGGTTTCCAGTCTGAAAGCACGGCTGGGTGGATTGTATACGGATGTGGACATGGGAAACCTGAAAAGCATGGCATGGTTTGTCTGCCGAAAAGCGGGTTAAATCTGAGATGGTCTCATGCACGCAAGAAAGAACAAGGAGGGAGGCAATCAGATGAAGGACAACGAGCTTCTATTCGACCGCAAATGCCATGTGCTGTATTCCAAGCCCTGCAAGAAAGAAATCCTGGCGAAAATCGCCCTGCACTATCCGGAAGCAGAGCGGGAGACAGTATGGGAAAAGGTGCAGCGGCAGTACGCGGTCTTTCTCTCCGACTGGCGCACCGATTTGGGCGGCAAAAAGAACTTCCACAATGGCGTAGGCGGCACCTACGACTGCATCGCCATCATGAGCTATTATGTGGTCTGCAAAGCAGTTACCTCGTTCCGTGAAATCGAAGAGATGGAGGAAAACCTGATCCTGCCTATCTTCCGCAGGCTGCGGTTTGTGGACTGCAACAAGCCGTTCTGGAGGAAGCTGATGTACAGGGCGTTTGTTCGTGCGAAAAGCGGCTGCGACAAATGGCACGATTACGAGATGTCGGTTGCGCCTTATGAAACCGACAAGCCTATTTATTATGAATTTACGGTGTGCCCGGCAGCGGAGTTTGCTATCAAGCACGGTCTTACGGATATTATGCCCGCCCTGTGTAATGTGGACTTTGCGTCTATGGAGCTGCTCCATGCAAGGCTGGTGCGGACGACCACCTGCGTGGACGGCTGCCGATGCGATTATACCATCTGCGGCGATAAAGACCCGTATCTGAAAGAGCATCCCGAATACAGGGACGAGGCGGGCTATCGAAGAAACAAATAATACTGCAACGCAAAGGCGGTGAGACAAATGGAAACCTTTCTTGGAATCATGATCCCTTTCTTGGGAACAACATTGGGCGCGGCCTGCGTATTCTTTATGAAAAAATCCCTTGGCGATCTGGTGCAGCGCTCCCTTGCTGGCTTTGCCGCCGGCGTGATGGTGGCAGCGTCCATCTGGAGCTTGCTGATCCCCGCCATTGAGCAGTCGGAGGATATGGGGAAGCTGTCCTTCCTCCCCGCCTTTATCGGATTTTGGGTCGGCGTGCTGTTTTTGCTCCTGCTTGACCATGTGATTCCCCACCTTCATGTGGGGAGCAATCAGTCGGAGGGCCCGAAAAGCAGGCTGGGCCGCACCACCATGATGGTGCTGGCTGTTACCTTACATAATATCCCGGAGGGAATGGCAGTCGGCGTGGTGTATGCAGGCTTTCTTTCGGGAAATACGCAGATTACCGCGGCAAGCGCACTGGCGCTATCCCTCGGCATTGCCATTCAGAATTTTCCCGAGGGTGCGATCATCTCCATGCCGCTCCGGGCGGAGGGGGAACGCAAGGGCCGAGCGTTTCTCGGCGGCGTGCTTTCCGGCGTTGTCGAGCCTATCGGCGCCGTGCTGACACTTCTCGCGGCGCAGCTTGTGATCCCGGCGCTGCCGTATCTGCTGAGCTTTGCAGCGGGCGCCATGCTCTATGTGGTGGTAGAGGAGTTGATTCCGGAAATGTCGCAGGGGCGGCACTCGAATCTTGGAACGGTGTTTTTTGCGGTAGGCTTCAGCGTGATGATGGTGCTGGATGTGGCGCTGGGATAAGGGAAGTAAATGATGATTTTACAGGTGATTTTGGAAGGCATAGGACTTGGCGTTCTGCTCATTTTGGTTTGCGCCATCGGTATCCGCAAGGGCGCGGTGGGCATGGTGCATCTTTACAGCCCGGAGGTGCAGGAGCGGTGCGTTACGCTGGGACTTACAACACACAAAAAAATCAAGCGAAATGCTTTGATTTTCAAAGCTGTCTGCGTCCCCGGATACATCGCCTATGTGCTGGTCTGCGTCTATGCGCTCAACGGCGCAAAGGGCTTCGTTCAGGGCTTTTGGCAGCTGCTGGTCATACTGTCTGTTATGAATCTCATAGACCGATTTTTGGTTGACGGCTATTGGGTAGGACATACGAACGCATGGGAAATTCCGGGAACGGAAGACCTGAAACCCTACATTACAGCCAAGGATAAGGGCAAAAAGTGGCTGTTCGGCACAATTGGTATGGCGGTCATTTCGGCAGTGCTGGCGGCAATTATGATGATATTTGTTCGCTGAAAGGAGATACCCATGAAATACAAAATTGAGAAAAACACCGTGCAGGAGACGCTGATCCTTCCGCTGTATGCGCGGAAGGTCTGCTCAGAACTATACCCGAATCTTTACCGGGACGAAACAGCGGTTCGCCTGATTGACGAGATCGACTACGATTTTTCTGAGGCGGAGAAAAAATCCCGCAGCCTCATGCAGCGTTTCGGTTCACTGGAGGTGGCCATGCGGCAGAACGATCTGGCGTGGGAAGTAAGGGACTATCTGAGAACTCATCCCAATGCGGCGGTGGTCAACCTCGGCTGCGGACTGGACAGCACCGGAAGAAACTGCGACAACGGCAGCTGCAAGATATATAATCTGGACTTTCCCGATGTGATCGCCGTGCGCAACGAATTGCTGCCCGCCGGAGAGCGGGAGGAAAACATCCCTTGCAACTTAAATGATACCGGATGGTTCGCAAAGATCGACGCCTCCGGCGGCGCGGTGTTCTTTGCCTCCGGCGTGTTTTACTACTTCCTGACGGAGCAGGTTCGGACGCTGGTGCAGAAGATGGCGGACGCTTTCCCCGGCGGCGTGCTGGTATTTGACGCGGCCAACCGGACGGCGGTGAAGATGATTGCAAAAACATGGCTTAAAAGTGCGAAGATCAAGGATGTGGGCGCTTATTTCGCGGTTTCGGACGCTCCCCAAGAGATCAGCGCGTGGGATAGCCGCTTGCAGGTCACCAGCCGAGGCTATATGCTGGGCTACAATGATTTGAAAGGCCCCTCTGTCAGCAGATTTTTCCGTTTTCTTGCCAAAGTCGGTGACGGAATGATGAAGATGCAGATTGTAAAGATCAGATTTGGAGGCAAGCAATGAAAATTCTGGTATATGGTGCAGGGGTTTTAGGGTGCAATCTGGCAAGGAATCTGTTTCACGCCGGAAAGGATGTGACCCTGCTTGCCCGGGGAAATTGGACAGAGGAAATCAGGAAGAACGGACTGCGGATCAAGGATCAATTCTCCCTCCGCACATCGGTCAGCAATATTCCTGTGGTGACGGAACTGGCACCGAATGTCCGGTACGATGTGATATTTGTCGTTCTGCGATATACGCAGCTGGATTCTGCTCTGGAAACCTTGCGGGCGAATCAGACGAAAAATATTGTTTTTGTGGGTAACAATGTGCAGGCAAGAGCGCTGGCGGCGGCACTGCCGGAGAAAAATGTCCTGTTTGCCTTTGCGCTCTCTGCCGGGCATCGGGAACCTGACCGGGTCGTTTCTATCGACCTGAAAAAAATCACCATTGGGCAGTTGCGTGGGGCGGTCTCCAATGCGGAACTGATCGGAGAGATTTTCGGCGGTACCAAATACAAGGTCGTCTATGAGCCGAATATGGAGGACTATCTGCTCTGCCATGCGGCCTTTGTGATGCCTGCGGCCTTCGCCTGCTATAAGACGGACGGCGACCTGAAAAAGCTTAGGAGAAATACGGTGTACCTTGGACGGGTGATCGATGCCAATATTGAAGGCTACCGTGCCATACGCAATGCGGGACACGACATTTTGCCAAAGGCGGATGCCGACTTTGAGAGCGAAAAGTACCGCAAGACCTGCCTGCGTTTCTTCAAGCTTATGTGTGCCACCTCCCTGGGAAAGCTCTGCGCTTCCGACCACGCCATGAACGCCATAGACGAAATGAGTGCGCTGAACCGGGATCTCAAGAAATTTTTCGATGAGAATGGCGCAGCCTATCCGGTGTGGCAGGCGCTGGAGGCGGAGGCCGGGAGATACTTACGATGAAATACGCCGGAATGCCTTTCGGCATGTGGACACTGTTTGCGCCGTCCTTCCGAAACCAGCTGACAGCGGTGTTCGGCTACGGTACGAATACGGCAAAAGCCATCACGAAAAAAGCAAAGCCGAAATACAGGGAGATCATCTCCGAGCTGCCCGAATTTGAAAAAGGCGACCGATTCAAAATGAACCTTGTCAACTGTGCCATGATCGGTGCGTTTATTCTCTCCATGCCGGAACACCCGGATGTGGAGCGGCTGACGGAGTATTATGCAAAATCCATGATGACAAAGCCCATGAAATGGTTTTGCCGCAAGAGCGGAAAAAACAAGTTTACCCCCAAAGATATTTCCGGCATGAAGGCGACCGCCACCTTGAAAGCCGCCGACCGCAACCCATATTCGTGGAACATGGAGTTTTCCGAGTATCCCGACGGCAGCGGCTACGAGGGACGCTTCACCAAATGCGGCATCTGCGTGCTGATGAAAAAGCTGGGGCTGTACGATTTGACCCCTGCCCTGTGCCACCTGGACTACACCATGAGCGAAGCCGGCGGCGTAACCGATTTTGTGCGGCGGTACACTCTCGCTTCCGGCGGCCCATACTGCGACTGTGGGTATAAAAAGAAGCTTTAAGCGGGAGGCACAGCGATGAAAGAAAGCTATATTACAAAGGCTTTCCGAAAAACGGTGCGTGAAAGATTCCCGGAACAGGAGGTACGAAAATGATCCAGACAACAGTTCAGGTTTCCGGCATGGCCTGCTCTATGTGCGAGGCGCACATCAACGACGCCATTCGCGCCGCATTCTCAGTGGAGAAGGTTTCCTCATCCCATTCCAAGGGGGAGACGGTGATCCTCTCGAAAGAGCCGCTGGGCGAAAATGCACTCCGTGCCGCCATCAATGCCACCGGCCATATGGCGGGAGAGATCAGCACCGCAGTCTACGAGAAGAAAGGCTTTTTCCATTTCGGGAAGAAGAAACAGTGAGATCATTCCGATGCCGCCACCGCGGCCATCGGTTTGACATATATATTTTATTAGGAGGACAATCATTATGAAAAAACTCGGTTTATTTGCAGCAGGCGTGCTGTTCGGAACGGCAGGCATTAAGCTGCTGGGCAGCAAGGATGCCAAGAAAGTCTACGCCCACACCACTGCTGCCGCACTGCGTGCCAAGGAGTGTGTGATGAAAACGGTCACGGCGGTGCGTGAGGGTGCGGAGGATGTTTATGCCGATGCGAAGGCAATCAACGAATGCCGTGCAGAGGCGGAGGCTGCTGCTGTGGTGGAGGATGCTTCTGCGGAGGAAAGCAAGGCGGAGTGAGCCATGAAATGCAAAATCCTACATGAAACGACCGGACGGCTGCGGGTACACCTGTGCTGCGGGCGGATGACAGTATCCCAAGCGGATGTGCTGGAATACTATCTGCGCGCCCAGGACGGCGTGCAGGCGGTCAAGGTCTACGACCGGACGCAGGACGCGGTGGTGCTCTATGAGGCGGAGCGCGGAAACATAATTCGTGCGCTGGCACAATTCTCCTTCGCCAAGGCGGAAGCTATGGAGCTGGTGCCGGAGCATACCTCCCGGGCGCTGAACCGGGAGTTTGAGGACAAGCTGGCTATCACCGTCATGCGGCGGTGCATCTCCAACCTGTTCCTGCCGGCGCCCATCACCACGGCACTGGCACTGCTCCGCTCCGTAAAGTACATCCGGGAGGGGCTTTCGGCACTGTGGCACGGCAAACTGTCCATCGCCGTGCTGGATGCCACCGCCGTCACCGTGTCCATGGTGCGGGGCGATTTTGCCACCGCCGGCTCTGTCATGTTCATGCTGCATCTGGGCGAAATTCTGGAGGAGTGGACCCACAAAAAGTCCGTGGCCGACCTTGCCTCCGCCATGAGCCTGCAGGTGGACAGCGTCTGGCAGCAGGTAAACGGCACCGAGGTGCTGACGAAGATCACCGATGTGAAGCCGGGGGACCGTATCGTGATCCGCACCGGCGGCATGATCCCGCTGGACGGCCGAGTGGTGGAGGGCGAGGTTATGGTGAACCAGTCCTCCCTCACCGGCGAGTCCATGCCCGTGGCGAAGCACCCCGGCAGTCCCGTCTATGCCGGAACGGTGGCGGAGGAGGGTGAGTGCGTCATCTCCGTGGAGAAATCCTCCGGCAGTGGGCGGTATGACCGGGTGGTTCACATGATCGAGGAGTCGGAGAAGCTGAAATCCACTGCCGAGGACAAAGCCTCCCGGATGGCGGACAGACTGGTGCCCTATACGCTGGGCGGCACGGCGCTGACCTATCTTCTGACCCGGAATGTGACGAAAATGCTCTCGGTGCTGATGGTGGACTTCTCCTGCGCCCTGAAGCTGGCCATCCCCATAGCGGTGCTGTCCGCCATGCGGGAGAGCAGCGGCTATCACATCTCCGTCAAGGGCGGACGCTTTTTGGAGGCGGTGGCCAAGGCGGACACCATTGTGTTCGACAAGACCGGCACACTGACCTATGCGACGCCCACCGTGGCGGCGGTCGTCCCCTTCGGCGGACACGACGAAACGGAAATGCTCCGGCTTGCCGCCTGTCTGGAGGAGCACTACCCACATTCCATGGCAAACGCCGTGGTGGCGGAGGCAAAGCGGCACGCTCTCACCCACGAGGAGTATCATTCGCAGGTGCAGTATGTGGTGGCCCACGGCATCTCCAGCATGGTGGAGGGCAAGAAGGTCATCATCGGCAGCGCCCACTTCGTCTTTGAGGACGAGGGCTGCCGCATCCCGGAGGGAGAGCAGGCGAAATTTGACACCCTGCCCGCCGCGTATTCCCACCTGTACCTCTGCATAGACGGGGAGCTGGCGGCGGTAATCTGCATCCACGATCCCCTGCGCCGGGAGGCACGGGAGGCGGTAAGAGCGCTGCACGAGAGCGGTTTTGCCAATGTGGTGATGATGACCGGCGACAACCGCCGCACGGCGGAGACCGTGGCCGCCGAGGTGGGCGTGGACGCAGTGTACGCCGAGGTGCTGCCGGAGGATAAGGCCGCGTTTATCCGGCAGGAAAAGGCCAAGGGCCACACCGTTATCATGGTGGGCGACGGCGTCAATGATTCTCCCGCCCTCTCCGAGGCGGACGCGGGCATCGCCATCTCCACCGGGGCGGCCATCGCCCGCGAAATCGCAGACATCACCGTTTCCTCGGAGGATCTCTTTGCGTTGGTAACGCTGCGGAGGCTCAGTCAGGCGCTGATGGAGCGCATCCACGGCAGCTACCGGTTCATTGTGGGCTTTAACCTGTCGCTGATCGCGCTGGGCGTGGCGGGGATCCTGCCTCCCACCACATCGGCGCTGCTGCACAACGGGTCCACCCTAGGCATCAGCCTGCGGAATATGACCGACCTGCTGGACGATGAAGAAAATCCCCGAAAATAAGCAAGAAAGTGAGGGGGCAGAGAGGCGGCAAGGTGCTTCTCTGCTCCTTGCAGACGCTGTGTTATCAGCGTTAGGGGGGGCGGATAAACGCGGAGCATAACAAAGCCCGTATCAGTTTAACTGGTACGGGCTTTGTTGAATAATATGCAAAGTGAAATCAGACCTTCCACCCGGCGGCCTGCTGACGCTCCACCACAAAGCGGCGGTAAAGGCCGTCCACAGCGACCAATTCATCATGCGTACCCTGCTGGACGATCTCACCGTGATCGACAACAAAAATTTGGTCGGCATGGCGCACAGTTTTCAGCCGGTGGGCGATCATGATGACCGTCTTGTCCTGGGTCAGCTCCGAGACGGCCTCCATCAGTTCTTTTTCATTTTCCGGGTCAACATTGGCCGTGGCCTCGTCCAGAATGATGATGGGTGCGTCCTTCATAATCGCCCGGGCGATGGAAATGCGCTGCCGCTCGCCGCCGGAGAGCGTTGCACCGCCCTCACCGATAACCGTGTCAAAGCCGTCCGGCAGTGCCATGATAAAGTCGTAGCACCGCGCCTTTTTCGCTGCGGCCTTTACCTCCTCCATGGAGGCATCGGGCTTTCCGAAGCGGATATTGTTGGCGATGGTGTCCGAGAACAGATAGGTCCGCTGAAACACAAAGGAGAAATTGCGGATAAGGCTGTCATAGCTGTACTCCCGTACATCCCGTTCGCCGAGGCGCACGCTGCCGGACTGCACATCCCAGAACCGCGCCATAAGATTGCAGAGAGTGGTCTTGCCGGAGCCGGAGGGACCGACGATAGCGACCGTGGCTTTTTCCGGGATGGTCAGGGACACGTCGTGCAGGATGGGCTTGCTGTCATAGGAGAAATCTACATAGGACAGGGCAATGTCCTCCCGTTCCGGCGACAGATCCTCCCCATCAATATCCATGGGCTCCACACGCAGGATGGCATTTGCCTTGTCCACGCCGATGTCGATGGAGCGGAACAGGGACGAAAAGCTCCCGGCAGAATCCAGCTGCTCGAAAAGGATAAACGAGCAGATGAGCATCAGCAGGCAATTTGTAAGCTCCATGGTGCCGCTGAAGTAAAAGACGATAGCGGCCGCGCAGACGGCAACGCCGGTGAGCTTGTTGACGATGAACTGCGCCAGCATATAAAGCACCGATGGCAGCTCCATGGCAAAGGACGCCTTGCGGGCTTCCTCTACAGCCCCGTGGACCTGGGTTGCGGAATCCTGGGTCAGGTCAAAATTCTTGACCTCGGCGATGCCCTGCACATATTCCAGCACCTTGGACACAAGCCGTTCGTCGGCATTGAACTTCCGCTGGGAAAGGGCCTGCTCCGCCCGCTGCATGGCAGCGTTGACAGCGAAAAACAGCACCAGTCCCGTCAGTGTGATCAGCCCCATGCGCCAGTCGAACAGGAACATCATGACCGCGATGATGCCGGAGGTCAGAAAGCCGCGGGTCGTAACCATTACCACGCGGGTAGCCACATTCGCCATGTTTTCCATGGTGTTGGTGGTGACGGAGGTCACCTCGCCGAGGCTGTTGTCATTGAACCAGCCCATTGGCAGATACCGCAGATGCTCCGCAATCTCAATCCGCTTGTTGGCGCAGGCGCGGTAGCCCGCCTCGGTCTGAAGCATGGTAGCCTTCATGTTGATGGCGATCGTCACGATCAGAGAAGCGACGATGATTTCAAGGCTCGTCCAGAGTGTCGCCATGGTGACATTTTTTTGCGGCAGCGCCTGAATGACAATGGCAGCGGCAGGAATACGCATGGCGGAGCAGATAGCGCTGACCACGCCCAGCCAGATAGATGTTATAAACAGCTTGCGGTTGTCTTCACCGCAGAAGGCAAAAAACTTTTTCAGTGTCTTGAGCATTACGCCACCTCCCCATCGTCCTTGACGCTGATGTGGGCTTCCCACATGGCTTGATAAAGCGGGCAGGAAGCAAGAAGCTCCGTCTGCGTGCCGGTCGCTTCGATCTTGCCTTGATTGACAACAATGATCTGATCGGCATCCGCAATGGTGGACAGCCGGTGGGCGATGACCAGCAGCGTCTTATCCTTTACAAGCTTGGCAAGGGCTGCCTGAATGACCGCCTCGTTCTCCGGGTCTGTATAAGACGTTGCCTCGTCGAGAATGACGATCGGCGCGTCCTTCAGCATGGCCCGGGCAATGGAGATGCGCTGCCGCTCACCACCGGACAGGTGACCGCCGGATGCACCGCATACGGTCTGATAGCCGTTCTCCAGCCCCATGATAAACGCATGGCAGCCGCATTTCTTCGCGGCGTCAATAACCTCCGCATCGGTCGCACCCTTTCTGCCCATGCGGATATTGTCCATGACAGAAAGGTCAAAAAGGTAATTATCCTGCGACACATAGGCGATGCGCTTCGTGCACTCCGCCAGCGGAAGTGTACGGATGTCCACGCCGCCCAGCTCGATCGCGCCGTCCTTCACGTCCCAAAGGGAGGCGATCAGGCGGGCAATCGTAGATTTGCCGCTGCCGGAGGGACCCACGAGGGCATTGACCGTTCCCGGCGCTATGTGCAGGCTGACGCCGTGGAGCACCTCTTTATCGTGATAGGCGAAGCGGACGTTTTTCAGTTCGATGGAGTTGTCCGCAGGCAGCTTTTCTGCGCATTCCGGGCGCTGCATATTCTCGCCGGACAGCACCTCTGCCACCTCGCCCACGATGGTCGTCACCTGCGCAATGTCGTCTGTGTAGGAGAATGCGGTGATCAGCGGTTGCATAACGCCGAAGGAAAGCACGATGACAGCCAGAAATGTTTCTGCCGACAGTGTGCCGTGCATATAAAGAAGGCAGCCCACCGGCAGGATGCCGAGGAGTGTCGATGGAAAAATTGCCATCCCCGCCGCCTGACCGAACAAACTTCCCCGCATCCAGTCGATGAAGCAGTCCGCGCCCTCTTTTGCGGCGGAGACAAACTTAGCGTAGCTGGTCTTGGACTGACCGAACGCCTTGATGACCTCAATGCCGCTGATGTACTCCACAGCCGTGTCATTGAGGGCTTTCGTGGAGGTCACGGTGCGCTGAAATTTCTCATTGTACCCGCTGAACATGGACATGAAGCAGAGGATTCCCAGCGGCACGACAATCAGCATAGAAAGCCCCATGCGCCAGTCCTCGAGGAACAGCAGCACCAGCACTGCCAGCGCACCGACGATGTTGGCAGTCATCTCCGGCAGCAGGTGGGCAAGGGTGGTTTCGATGGAATCGACCCGCTCGACGATGATGTTCTTATAGGAGCCGGAGGAACGGTCCAGCACTGTGCCAAGGGGCAGCGTCGCCAGCTTGTCCAGCAGCCGCGTGCGGGTGAGCGCCAGCACATGGAAGGTGGCATGATGAGAAAGCGAGGTGGACACGCTGTGCAGCACATAGCGCAGCACCCAAAAGCCCGCCATCCAGCCGCAGAGGGTCAGGCAGCGGGGAAGCTCCGCCGTACCGTTTACCAGTGCGGTGATGAGCCGGATGATGATGAAATACGGAATAAGCGAGCAGGCAACGCCCAGCAGCGCCGTAAGGACGCTCAAAGCGTACTCGCCGTACCGCCCTTTTGCCAGCTCTGCCAGCCATGAGGCGGCGGAGTGCTTTGGCTCAATTTCTTTCATGGTGAACTCCTTTCGACTGCATTACGCAGCAAGATGCTTTTTCACGATCCGCTTGCCGATCATTGCACCGATAAAGGCCGCCACGATCACACCGGCCACCAGTGCCACGGATACCCAGGACTGCAGCATCTGGGATGCGGCAAGGATGGCATCCTGACGGCCATCAGTGACCATCTGATCCGCCATAGCCTTGGCTGCGATGGCGTAGGGAATGATAGTGCTGCCGAATGCGGCCAGCACCTGATTGATGACATAACTGACGGTCAGCGCCTTTGCATTGCCATAGCCCATTTTCCGCAGCAGCAGCTCGGCAATGACGCCGGAGAGAATAAAGAGGATGATGTACGGCAGGTACCCGCCCATAATGGCACGGACGACACTGTAAATGAGGATCGCACCGGGCTTTTTCACCTTCGTGCCGATGATGAAGTAGACAATGCCCTCCAGCAGGGCGAAAAATACCGGCATCAAAATGATGGTAATGGGCGTTGCGTACAGGACGGAGCTGGCGAAGAAAATGACCACATTGATCAGAGCCAGCAGGACAACGGTGATGATGTCCTTGGTTTTCAGCTTGTTGGCGGTTGCAGTACTCATGGGAAAGACTCCTTTTTGAATGAAATATGGTTGAACGTCGCAGAGACGGCGATCACAGAATGAGACCGGCGGCGATGGATGCTGCCAGCAAAACGCAGAACACAACATCCCACGCAGAAAACCGAAGCGACAGATAGTTGCTTTTGCGGCGGGTTAAGTCGATGCCCCGTGTTTCGGCGGAGGCGGACAGCGTCTCGGCGATTCGGATAACGCGCAAAGCCATCGGCACGGTCAGTATTTCGATATAGGATGGCAGCGCTCGCAGCTTCTGAAGCGGTGTTGCAAATGCGCCCCGCGTGCGGATGGACTGCCGCAGCAGCTTCATGTCTCCCGACAGAACGGGGAAGAAGCGGAAGATTACAGCGACGATCATAATGAGCCGTTCCGGCAGGTGCAGATTACGCAGCGCCGCCAGGGTACGGCTGGCTTCATTCCGCCCGATCAGCGTCCGCATGGAAATGCCAACGGCAATGATACGCGGGAACAGCACTAACATAAAGGAAAACACCGTGCCCGGCAGCAGAGCGTTTGCCGCCCACAGTAACCCAAAGCTCATCCCGCCTGCCAGCGCCGTTCCGAACCAGCCGTCAGCTGCGGTCAGCAGGATCAGTGCCGCATATGCGGCATAAACTAAGTGGTTGTTGGACGTGGAGATCACGACCAGCAGGGCCAGCCAGTAAAGCAGCTTCGTTGCCGGGTGGAATCGTTCTTTATGCTGTTTTTTCGCCGGAGCATCGGAAGGATGGAAGCGCTCCATATATTGCCGTACCGCTTGCAAATCTCGTTCCGAATGAACGGGTAATTCTATTTCTGCATGCCCATCCGACAGCCCAATGCAGTAGTCGCAGGCATCTGCAATCAGTTCAAGGTCGTGGGTGATGATGAGAACAGTCTTTTCCTTCCGCATCTCCCGAATCAGCGCCGCGCACCGCTCCAGACTTTCCGCGTCCTGTCCTGCTGTCGGCTCGTCCAGTATGACGATTGGCTTGTCGGATAGATACGCCGTCATCAGCGTCAGACGCTGCATCTGCCCGCCGGAGAGGGAAAAGGGATGCCGGTCGCGGCAGTCCCACATGTCCATGCGCTTCAGGAGCGCTTCCGTTCTCTGCTCGAACTCCGGTGTGACCTTGTGCCCGTATTGCAGTTCATGCAGAACAGAGTTCGTAAAAAACTGGAACTCCGCCTCCTGCAGGATGAACAGCACCTGCCTTTGCAGCTGCTTTGGATTTTGCGGCTTTCCGAAAAGCGTGATTCTGCCTCCGGAGGGGCGGTAAAGCCCTGCGATCAGCTTGCCGAGCGTTGTCTTGCCGCAGCCGTTTGCGCCCACAAGACCGACGATCTCATGCTCACGGACGGAAAAGCTGACACCAGAGAGGGTATCTCCGGCCTTCCTACCGTATGTATAGCGGACATCTGAGACGGCAAGCGCCGTCGGCGCGGTTTTCGGCAGCGGCTCTTTCTCCGGCACGGTGATCTCCGCAAGGTCGAGTGTGCGCAGAGAAAGTGTTTGTCTCTGCTCCACTGAGAACGCCTTTGTCTCTGTGGCAGTGTATTTTCCTTTGATCTCGCCGTCTGCCATGACCCAAAATTCGTCGGCAATGTCGGCAAGATAGTAGAGTCGGTGCTCGCTGAGCAGCAGCGTTTTGCCCTGCTTTTTCAGGGCAAGCAGAATCTCTTTTAACTGCTGCGTGGCTGCGAAGTCCAGATTGGCCGTGGGCTCGTCCAGCAGAAAAATGTCCGTATCCATGGCCCATGCCGAGAGGATGGAGATGAACTGCCGTTCACCGCTGGACAACTCGTAGACATTGCGATCCTTCAGCCGCTCCAGATGAAAGATCCGGAAGGCCTCATCCACCCGCTGCCGTATTTTATCCTGCGGCAGACCGTGATTTTCAAGACCGAAGGCCACTTCATTGGAACTGTTCACGGTAAAAAACTGACTTCGCGGATCCTGAAATACCGATGCTGCCAGCTCGCCGATCTCGCCGATACGCAACCCGACGGTGTCCTGTCCGTTCAGGCGGCAAAAGCCCTTCAGCTCTCCCTCGTAAAATTGTGGGATTAGTCCGTTGATGCACCGCAGCAGCGTAGATTTTCCGCATCCGCTGCCTCCGCAAAGCACCACACAGCGTCCCGCCGGGATGCCGCCGCCGACCTGTCGGAGGATGGGCAGCTTTGCCTCCGCATATTGAAATTCAAATTCAAAATCTATCATCGCAAACTCTTTTCTTATTGGTTAGCCGTCTCTAACCGACGGCCGTAAGAAACGGACAGATGGACCGTCCGAATCAACTTTTCGGATTTATTACAAGGTATTGCATAGCTGCCGCCAGCCAGCGTTGGTGAAATCAAGGACTGCCTGTAAGCAGGTAAGCATTCTGCCTTCCTCCATACGCTGATCCAGCAGCTGGCGGAAGTACCAGAACTGTGAGCCCATCAAAAGACGGATCGCATCGGCATTTGGCGCTTTCCCATAGATATGCGAAAAGAATTCCACCGTTTGTTTCGCTTTTTGATCCATTAGTTTATGCAGCACGGTTTCCATGGAGCTGCCATCACTGCGGCAGAAAAATAAAGTGCAGTCATTGCAGTGCTCGGTCAGCAGTTGAAAATATACCTGTTCTTCGGCGTTTATGGCGCGGAGGATATTCTCCGGCTGCGCGCTGCACTTTGCTTTTTCGTATTCTTCCGCGACGGGGGTAAAGAGAACCTGCATCGTCTCAAAAAAATCCTGAAGCAGACTGGCAAACAACGCGTCTTTATTCTTGTATCTTGTGTAGATTGCCCCCGTAGTAACACCGGCTTTTTCGGCGATCTTGTGCAGAGAGGCTTTCTGAAAGCCATAAGCAAGAAACTCCGAATAAGCAGCCTGAATGATCCCATCATCCAGGGAATGATCCCTATTGGCCATGTCTTCACTCCTCTGCGCCTAAATAATAACGTCATTATCGATAACGATATTATTATAGCGTTCTTTTTACTGCTTGTCAATGCGAATTGCACACTCCGTTACAAAAACATACCTTGACAAATCTCGTCTCAAAAGCGCATTTTGGAAACCTACGCCAAGCAGAACGGCTTTACCAATCTCTGCTGGTACACAGATGACGGTTATAGTGGTGCGAACTTCCAAAGACCCGGATTTCAAGCCATGCTTGCAGACATTGAAGCCGGGAAAGTCGGCACAGTCATCGTCAAGGATATGTCCCGTTTAGGGCGAAATTATCTTCAAGTGGGAATGTATACAGAAATGCTTTTCCCGCAGAAAGGCGTCCGCTTTATCGCTATCAATGACGGAGTGGACAGCGCAATGGGCGACAACGATTTTACCCCGCTGCGTAATCTTTTCAACGAATGGATGGTGAGAGATACGAGCAAAAAAATCAAGGCAGTTAAGAAAGCAAAAGGCATGAGCGGTAAGCCTGTTACCAGCAAGCCCGTGTACGGCTACCTCATGGACGAGGACGAAAATTTCATCATTGACGAGGAAGCCGCCCCGGTAGTCAAGCAGATTTACCAGCTTTGCCTTGCCGGGAACGGTCCGACCAAGATAGCCCGTATGCTGACCGAGCAGGAAATCCCCACGCCGGGAACGCTGGAATACCAGCGCACAGGCAGCATACGCCGCTACCACCCCGGCTATGAATGTAAGTGGGCGACCAATACCGTTGTTCATCTGTTGGAAAACCGGGAATACACAGGCTGTCTTGTGAACTTCAAGACGGAAAAACCGTCCTACAAGATGAAGCACAGCATAGACAACCCCATTGAGAAACAGGCGATTTTCGAGAACCACCATGAGCCAATCATCGACTTGCAGACATGGGAACGGGTGCAGGAGTTACGCAAGCAGCGCAAACGCCCCAACCGCTACGATGATGTGGGCTTGTTCTCCGGCTTGCTGTTCTGCGCCGACTGCGGTCATGTGATGTACCAGCAGCGGTATCAGACCGACAAGAGAAAGCAGGATTGCTACATCTGCGGCAGCTATAAGAAGCGCACCGCCGACTGTACGGCGCACTTCATCCGAACCGACCTTTTGACGGCGGGTGTGCTGGACAATCTGCGGAAAGTGACCGCCTATGCACAGAAGCATGAAGCCCGGTTCGTGAAGCTGCTTATCCAGCAGAATGAAATGGGCGGCAAGCGGAAACAGGCGGCAGCCACGAAGCAGCTTGAACAGGTGCAGAGCCGCATTGCAGAACTTTCCCGCTATATCAAACGTCTGTATGAGGACAATGTAAACGGGAAAATCAATGACGAGCGTTTTATGGAAATGTCCGCAGACTACGAAGCCGAGCAGCAGGAACTGAAGGAGAAAGCCGCCGCATTGCAGGGCGAACTGGACAAGGCACAGGAAGCCACGGTAAACGCTGAAAAGTTTATGAACGTTGTCCGCAAGTACCTTTCTATCGAGGAACTGACACACACCCTCTTGCGTGAAATGGTGGAGAAAATCGTTGTCTATGAATGTGAGTATGACGAGAACGAAGTACGCCACCAGCGCATTGATATTTATTATAGCTTTGTCGGCAAGATTGACTTGCCCGAAGAATAAGCCCGACCTATCCGACACCCTGCGCAAGTGCCGGATAGGAACGGCAAAATTTTTTACACTTCTATTACTTCTTTA
>ENA-OZZS01000064-OZZS01000064.1-human-gut-metagenome-genome-assembly--contig:-NODE-64-length-25309-cov-12.121367_pt1 | contig 25309 bp, 21 predicted proteins | sample MGYA00244940_ERZ654152 | MGnify/ENA primary metagenome ERZ654152 (study PRJEB26926, sample SAMN06165029) | human gut metagenome | biome: ENVO:00009003; feature: ENVO:2100002; material: ENVO:00002003... | reverse complement strand
TTTCAGGGGTCAAATCAACCTTGGCCCCAGGGGTCATCCGAGCCTGGGTTTTCCATTTGGCCCCGTTCCAGAATATTGGGGAACATTATACAACTCTCTTCCTGGAATTGAGATGGAGGAATTTGTTTATCCGAGTGGTCAAAGTGGCATCAAATTGGAGTCTGTTGAGAATAGCGAGAATATTCTCAGTGAATCTGAACTATCCACAATAGAGGCAGTATGTGAATACTTCGGTAAAATGAATGCCGGAGAAATTTCTCAGATAAGCCATCTTGAAAAAGGCTGGATAGAAAACAAGGATAATCGCTCTACTATATCCTATCAGGAAGCCTTTGCGCTGAATTACAACTGACAATCGCTGTCACTTGTGACACTCATTGTCATTCAAGAGAATTTTTAATCGCAGTTTTTTGTAGAAATCGCGGTTATAATCGCAAAAATTTGTACCTTTGTATTCTCTTAATCGTGATTTTTTGTATGGCAGTGAAAGTTGATACCCAAAAAGAGATTATCTTCGGCTCATCCGATCCGAACATTTCTCGTGTGCTTAGTAAGAAGGAAAAGGATGGTGAGTTGCGGAAGGTTGCTCCGCGCATATACACAACCAATTTAGTTGATAGCTTGGAGAATATCGTGCGTCGTAACCTCATAGATATTCTGGTATATCGGTATCCGGACGCTATCATAAGCCATCGCAGTGCCAAAGAGATGCGACCGACAGCTACCGGTGATTTCTTTCTTACAAATTCAACGACAAGGAGAGTGACAGACCTTCCGGGTATAATTCTCAATTTTGTCAAAGGTCCCAAAGCGTCGTCTCACGACATACCGTTTATGGGTATGCACATATCTGGCGAACATCGGTATATGCTTGAGAATATGCAAGTGACGCGAAAATCAGGTGATGAATCACGTGTACTTCCTATTAGCGTGATTGAAAATAAACTTGAACAGATATTGCTCACCGGTGGTGAAGACCGTCTTAACGAATATCGCGACGAACTGAGAAACGTTGCCGAAGAATTGGGTATGCAGACGGAATTTGCCAAAATCAACAGCATAATTTCTGCATTACTCTCAACTCATGATGCGAAAGTGCTGTCAACGGACTCAGCAAAAGCACTTGCTGCCGGTAGTCCATTTGACCGGACAAGGGTTGAACTCTTTGAAGTGCTTTTTGATGCGATAAAGGACCGATACTTTGTCATCCGTAACAATCGCAATATTGATGAGGAATCGTTCCGTCTTTTCTCATTCTTCGAGAGTTATTTTTCCAATTATATAGAAGGAACGGTGTTTGAGATTGATGAGGCGAAAGCGATTGTTGACTCCGGTATTCCCTTGCCTCGACGCGATGAGGATTCGCACGACATACTTGGAACATTCAAGGTGCTTTCAAACCGTGCCGAGATGATGAAGACGCCGACATCGCCCAAAGAGTTGTTTGCTATTCTCAGCCACAGACACAGCATCCTGCTTGAAGGACGGCCCCACATGAATCCCGGCATTTTCAAAACGAAAAACAATCGCGCCGGAATGACGGAGTTTGTGAATTATCAACTTGTGAAAGGCACACTCTCGCAAGGCTTCAAATATTATGCAGCCTTGACCGACCCGTTTGCCCGTGCGATTTTCATGATGTTCATGATTAGTGAGGTGCATCCGTTCAATGATGGCAACGGTCGTATTGCTCGCGTGATGATGAACGCCGAACTTGTCCGTGCCGACCAATCGCGCATCATTGTCCCGACTGTGTTCCGAGAAGATTACATACTGGCTTTGCGAAAACTCACCCGCCACAAAGACCCGCTGGCATACATAAATGTGATGACCAAGCTCCATCAATTCAGCGATAATCTCTACGGCACCGACTTTACAGAGCTGAAGAACTATCTCGCTGCCTGCAACGCCTACGAGGAGCCATCGCAAGCAAAACTGCAAATAATCGATAGAACAATAAAATAGAATACTAATTATGGACAAGGATACTCTATACTGGATTCTATCAACTTTACCTCAAGTCATAGGTGCTATGACCGGATTACTTGTAGCAGGTATAACATTCCTTTTTCAAAGTTTAGATAAAGAAATGGAAAAGGATGAAAGTTCCATACCCGCAATTACGGAAATGAAACAACAAATCTATGCCAAAACTATAGTTCTTCTTATTGTATCCATACTTGCTATCTTGATTGATGTGATATTATTAGGTGGAACCCCATGGCTTTCAGACAAGTTGAGCAATTTATCTTGGATGAAGTGGATGGGACAACTTATAGTATTTTTTATATGTATGGTGACTGTTGGCATTAACTTATATTCATTTGTTATGTTGTTCAGGATATTAAAAAAGATATTGAATCCTGATTACCAAAAGAACGTCAACAATTCGCTTGCTGAGAAAGAGAATAGGAATATCTCAACGACTGATTCTGTCAGTCCACAAGAGTTTCTTGACTATTTTATCAAATTTGAAAGAAAAATACGAGACTTCTTCCCACATTCATTGCAGCATGATCCATTACGAAGCTTGATTAATCAATTGGTTGGAGAAAATATAATAAGTAGGGTTGATGTAGGAAGAATTCAATCAATAATTAATAAACGTAATATTTTTGCTCATGGTGGTAACATTGGACGTGTTGATAACAATACTATTGATTTTCTGACCAAACAAATAGCAGAACTTGATAGAAAATTACAATCCTATCTTGAAAATCGGCGAGTTTCACGTATGGAAGAAGTTTTTAAAATATGGATTAAACGATATGTTGAAGATTTCTCTGATGCGGAACAACTTGATCAAGCTGTTAGGGATGAAAGAGATTATGGTATATATAAAGCATCCAAGGATGGAGATCGTTTGTATATTCATACATCTGATGGGAGACCTCTATACATAACTAATGAGGCATCTAAAAAGATTTTCTTAAAAATTTTAGAGGATATTTACAGCATGGGAGATGGACTTTCAATCGAAGAATCGGCCTCTTTTAAATATGCCAACGAAAAAGACGATTAATGAATTTTCAGCTACCATATTGATGTTATTAATGTGTAGTATAACATAAATCGTATTCGTTATTTGCTTATGAGATCTTGAACCCATGACCCCAGACATCGTGAATCCAAGTATTTTTAACAGTCTGGAATATTGGCGATTGGAAAAGATTTTGTAACTTTGCATTACAGGATTTGCAATTCTGTGCAGAACATTGAAGAATCAGCGTGATAGATAAGTGAGTCACCCGACCAACGGGTTGATAACTTACTGATACTCACCATACAGCGTCGGAGTTTAACGGCTCCAGGCGGATCACCAATAAAATAAGCCAAGTCGTTGAATTTCAATTACTTGGCTTATTTCTTTCCTCAAAATTGTCAACATTTTGTCAACGAAGCTGCACTGTCAACGCCGTGACGAGGTGGTGTATGGTGTCAAAAATTATGATTTCGGGTCCTCCGAGACGCTGTCTTTCGGCTTCAAAGGCTTCGATGAAGTGAATTTCGACTAGGAAAATTCAAAATACAGACAAATTATTGTCCTCCTTTTGTCCTCCTACGCATGGCAAAAGGGATTGGAGGGGTTGCAAATTCTATAAAATACTCATGAAAAGCAAACCTCCGAAAGTAATAAAAAGGGTTATTGTAGCTCCACTCTCAAAAATTCTTTAAGGACTGCTCTGAAATGTGGCAGATTTTCCAAAAAAGAAAAATGTCCGCAATATGGAAACGACACAAGACCTGCATTGGGTATCATTTTTTCCATAATGCGTGCGTCTGTTATCGGTGTAGTTGTGTCATTGTCTCCCCATATAAGTAAGACCGGACACTTGATTTCAGGAAGCAAATGCCTCAAATCCTCATTGACACATTTACTCATGACCCCTCTCCTAATCGGAGTGGATGAATTGTAATCGGAAGACCCGGCTTTCGCCCGATATTTCTCAACAATCTTTTTACCCCTTTGTGTGCCGACAAAAAGAGGAAATATCTTCTTGGCACATTTGAATCCATAGACTTTAAGATAATATTTCAATGTCCTTCTGGGTTTAATCCCGGCAGCATCAATCAACATTATCTTCCTTATGTCTTTTCGCCGGGAGGCAAGGACAATGGCAACCCGTCCTCCGAAAGAATGTGCTATAATAATGGGATTGACTATGTTAAGAGTAGATAGGAACTCATCAATCATATCTGCAAAATCATTTACACCCCATACAGATGTCGGTTCGGAACTTTTGCCATGACCGGGCAGGTCTATGTTAAATACATGGAGCCTGTGAGCCAGTGAGAAAACAATAGGTTCCATAGTCTCGGAAGAACATCCCCATCCGTGCATTATAAGAACGGGATGATGACCTTCCTGTCCCCGTTCCGAATAATGAAGAGTGACACCATGTATCGCAATCTCTTTTTCCATTGGTCAAAACAAAATATAATCGTTATGTCCGACAGCTGACAGAAACGTATTTATGAATTCATGGGTTTTGAAAACATAACTCTCATTGTTGACACATGGATGGACTACAATGAAATGCTTTTTCAGCACATCGCTGTCGATATAAAGCCTGATTTGGTGATCGCGGTCAAAAATAAGACCCAACGGACTTACTGCCCCCGGTGAAGAATGGAGATATGATATAAGCTCATCGGTTGATGCAAACGACAATCTGGAGCTGCCGACCTGTCCGGCAGAATCGGATAATGAGATTCTCTTGTCTCCCGCTGTCAACAACATATATGGCTGTTTTTGACGGTTGACGAGAAAAAGGGTCTTACACGGCTCAATGCCAAGCGCATCAGCTATTTCCAGCCCGTCTTCTACGGTGAAGATAGGTTTATGCTGATAACGCATATATCCGATATTCTTTTCAGACAGAAAATCGGCAATCTCCTGATTTGTGTTCATTATCCGGATTATCTGTATTGCTTGTTGATGAAATCCCTGTCGTTGAAATAGTCTATCCGCATGGCATGACGTACTCTGTCAAGAGTTGCAGCCGCAACCTCGCGTGCTTCCTCACTGCCTTTCTTCAGCATATCGAAGACAGCGGGAATATCCTTTTCAAACTCTTTGCGGCGGTCGCGTATAGGAGCCAGTTCCTCCTGCAATATCGCATCAAGGAGTTTCTTCACTTTCACATCACCGAGTCCGCCTCGCTGATAATGGGCTTTAAGTTCATCAAGACAGGAATAATCGGGCAGATACGCTGCGAAATGTTCAGCACGGCAGAAAGCATCCAGATAGGTGAAGACAGTATTGCCCTCTATTTTTCCGGGATCTGACACGTGCAGATGGTCAGGGTCTGTGTACATCGTCTTTACCCGCTTGCTTATATCGCTCTCGGAATCCGAAAGATAGATGCAGTTGCCCAGCGACTTGCTCATCTTCGACTTGCCATCGGTACCGGGCAGACGGAGACAGGCCGCATTGTCGGGAAGGAGTATCTCCGGCTCCACGAGTGTATCGCCATAAGTGTTGTTGAACCGTCGCACTATCTCACGCGCCTGTTCAATCATAGGCTCCTGATCCTCTCCGGCGGGTACGGTAGTGGCATTGAAAGCGGTTATATCCGCTGCCTGACTTATGGGGTATGTGAAAAAGCCGACAGGAATGTTGGCCTCGAAGTTACGCATCTTGATTTCGGTCTTTACCGTTGGATTGCGCTGGAGACGTGATACTGTCACAAGATTCATGTAATAGAACGACAGTTCACAAAGTTCGGGAATCTGCGACTGGATAAAGATTGTGCTTTTTGCCGGGTCAAGTCCGCACGAGAGATAGTCAAGGGCTACCTCGATGATGTTCTGGCGTACTTTCTCAGGATTGTCTGCATTGTCTGTCAATGCCTGTGCATCGGCAATCATGATATACACCTTGTCAAACTCCCCTGAATTCTGAAGTTCTACACGGCGTTTCAGGGAGCCGACATAGTGTCCGAGGTGGAGACGACCGGTTGGGCGGTCGCCGGTAAGTATGATTTTATCCATTATGGGAAATATTTAGTTATTCATTTTATTACGGTATTCCTGCGGCGACATACCTTCCATCCGTTTAAAGAAACGGCACATATAGGAAGGGTCCTTGAAATGGAGCTGTGAGGCTATTGTCTTGTCCGTAAGGTCCGTATTCATAAGATAGTTCTTTATCGCTGCTAATACCTGTCTGTCAATAAGTGCTTTTGGAGATGCGCCCAAGACACTGAAAGTGTTTTTATACAGATATGACGCAGAGATACACAGCTTTTCGGCATAAAAACCGACATCCCTGTAATCGAGGTGGTGCTTTGCCACGAGTTCAAGAAAGTTGGTGACGAGCATACGGGAGCGATTATCCTCTATGCTTGATACACTGCTATCGACTATACTGAGTTCTGAATTTATGACCATGAGAAGGTTATGGATATTATTCTTCAGAACCTCAAGCTTATAGTTGTCAATCACATTGGTTGTCACCCACGCTACCTGTTGCCACCATGCCCTGACCTGGAACAGCTGCTTGTCGTTGAGAGGGAAAACAGGGCATTTGTAGATGAAATTCCATAATCCGCTTGTAGTCACCTTATATATTGGTTCTTCCACAAGGTTGTACGGCACCATTATGACGATACATTTGAATGTCGAGGAAACACGCTCAAAATGCACCATATCGTCATAAAACAGGATACCGAGATACCCTTTCCGCATGGAAAAACGCTGATAGTTGATTTTGCAGGTGGCAAAACCGCTTTCCACAAAGAGGATGGCGCATCCCCTTATCTCAAAACGACGGCCGCAATACTCCTTCATGTCGGAAATATTGAGCGAACATTCTTCCATTGTTCCGGTCGGTTTTGAGTTTCTATCGTCCATCATTTATTTCTTTGGTGCAAAATTAATCAATAAGAATGGAATGGAGACCCTAATTCACGATAAGTACCTAACACCGCAATAAAATGAACATAGAAATTTTAAGTGTCACGAAAAACACCCAACACGGCAATAAAATGTAAACGCCTATCCAAAAGAGCTTTTATAATTTTGCAGACTGAAAAATAAGGATAAAAACGACAATGGACAAAGCAGAATCACAGGCAATGGATTTAGGGAAGGACAACATCACAAGGTTGTTCTTCAAATTGTTTTTTCCTACTCTTTTCGGATTATTGAGTATGGCTGCGGTCACAGCCATTAACGGAGCGTTTGTAGGACACGGAATAGGCAGCGACGGGCTTGGAGCTGTAAACATCACTGTCCCATTATGGATGGTGTTTTCCGGTCTCGGTCTTATGTTCGGAGCCGGATGCTCCGTCGTTTCCTCCTCGATGCTTGCCAGTTCCAAACCGGAGAAGGCACGGTTTCATGTTGCTGTCGCGTTCTCTTTCGCAACATTGATTACGGTATCGGTATCTATACTCGTGATTTTCTTCCCCGCGCCTACCGCAAGGCTTTTTGGCGCATCCGACCATTTGTTGCCGTTGGTAAGGGATTACCTCATATTTGTCATGCCATGCTTCGTGTTTCAGATGTGGAGCGCGATAGGTCTGTTTATAATCAGACTTGACGGCGCGCCAAAGATTGCAATGTGGTGCAATATAATTACTGCCATCATGACCTTAGGAGGAGACTGGCTTATGATATATGTGTTCAAGCGGGGACTTTCGGGAGTGGCCCTTTCCACAAGTATCGCTATAATAACCGGAGGTATGATTGCGGCAGTATATATACTTTTTTATGCGCGGCAACTCAAATTCAAATTGAGGCCTATTCTTGAAAACCATATCAAGGATGTCGTTAAAAGCATTGTATATCAATGTAGAATAGGCTCGTCAAGTCTCTTGGGGGAACTGATGCTTGCCATTCTTGCATTTATAGGCAACTATGTGTTTATGCGTTATCTCGGCGACAACGGAGTTGGGGCTTTCGGTATTGCCTGTTATTACACGCCTTTCATATTTATGATAGCCAACGCCGTCATACAGTCGGCTCAACCGATAATCAGCTATAACCATTTCGCACATAATCTTGACAGGGTGCATAAAATCAGGCGTATGCTGTTCGCTACGGCTCTTGCTGCGGGAGTTTTTCTGACGCTTGTTTTCCTATTCCTGCCAGAAATACTTGTCCACTTTTTCGTGGGAGAAACAGATCCGGCAGCCCCGATTGCCATCAATGGGTTCCCGTATTTTGCCATCGGCATATTGTTCTTCATGTTCAATGTGTGCATCGTCGGATATTTTCAAAGTCTTGAGTTAATGAAACCAGCTCTTACCTTGATGTTTCTCCGAGGATTCTTGTTGCTAATACCGGCTTTTATATTGTTACCAAAGCTAATCGGTATTTCAGGGATATGGCTTGCCATGCCATTATCGGAGACGTTGACATTTATAGTAGGAATTATTTTGTTTTCAAAAATCAAAAGAACTAATCCATAGCTTCAATGGGACAACTTGTTACATGACACATATGGTATTTTTACTACTTTATTAATAAACTAATATGAATAAGGTTCTTATTGTCGATGCCTCCGAATCCGACCGTCGGCTTATGTCAGGCTTGCTCACGCGAGCCGGATATGAGCCGATTGCTGTCGAGAATATGGAGGCTGCAAAAGAGGAGGTGGCAAAATTGCCGCCGGGTGCGGTTATCGTGGCAGACTATAAACTGCCCGACGGTTCCGCAAAAGAGTTAGTAAACTGGCAAAAGGGAGAAGGCTTCTCTTTTCCTGTAATTGCCGTAGTAAACAACCTAAACGGTCCTGACTTGCTTGACGTGTTGAGCGATGGTGGTGCTGTCAACGTAATTCAGCGAGCCGCGATTGATAAACAGCTTAAGGAAATCGTCAGAAAGTATGCGAAGCCGGAGACTGTCATGCTTCAGCTCGGCAACTCACTCATTCCACGCCGGAGTAAAGCCTTCCTTGAGATTGAGCAATCCATCGGAAGAGTGTCAGCTACAAACGCCAACTGCATAATCTTCGGCGAAAGCGGTATGGGTAAGGAGCAGATTGCTCGGCAAATCTATCTTCAAAGTTCCAGAACGCAGAAACCTCTGATTGTCTTGGAAGCCGGTGGAGCGGCCCTTGTCGGCAGACATAATCCGAAATCTGACCGCAGCGAGATGTATAACCGTATTGAGGGCTACTTTCAAGAGGCAAAGGACGGCACATTGGTGATTAAGAACATCTAGTTGCTCACTTTCGAGAAAAAATCGGTACATATGCATATATTTCGTGCATTATATGCACGCCAAAGACAGCTCCCGAAAAAACATCTTGACGCATCAGCAATAAAGGCGTTGAAACTTCACCCGTGGCCGGGCAATATCCGGGAATTAAAAGATAAGGTTCTTCACATCGCCTTTCTCGTTGCCGAAGATGTTATCGCTGCAACTGACATCATGGTTGAATACGCGATGCCGGATACTGTTGAGGAACTTATCCCCCGAAATCCAAAGGCTGTGAAGGAAAGAATAATCAAAGCCTTCTTTAGAGCCGGCATTTGGAGTGGTGCGACAAAACGCCTCGGTATATCTGACAATCGTAACGGAGAAATCAAGACTTGAAAACCTCGGAAAAATGCGTGCCTTTGCAACGCAAAATCGCATAGAATAACGATTGGAGAGCCAATAGTATATCACGATACCCATAACATAACACCGCATCTTGTTTAAGTGAAAATCTGGTACAATTTCTATATACATCCACAACTATGTTGATTATCAGCAATATCTACAGATTGCAGTGTACTAATAGTGTACTTTGAGGGAAGCGGGCGGAAATCATAGGCAAAGGAATTTGAGATATTTGTCATCCGTTAGAGATTTTTAACTGCGCCGATTTGTGCCTTTTATCCCCATATCTTCATATTTTAGATTCCTCACAATTCAGATTTCCCAACCTATATTATCTTACAATGACTTCGCTATTCTGTGAGGAGAGGGTTTGATACTCTTGGAATAAGCAGAAACTTCATTTGGCTATTGCGGACTGAAATATTTTCATTAATTTTGCAGTCAAAGAATTTATGTTATGATTGAAAGGATAAATCGAATAAAAGTAGTTTTGGCAGAAAAACAAAAAACGAATAAATGGCTGGCAACAGAATTGGGCATTAACCCTTCTACTGTTTCCAAGTGGTGTACCAACTCATCACAGCCCGATATTGCCCTATTGGTTAAGATTGCAAAAATACTTGATGTTGAATTAGATGAATTGCTTGATAAAAATTTCGTAGAATCTATCTAACCGTTATGGCAAGGAAAGCAAAGGCAAAAGAAACGACCAAGACTATTGAACAGATTCTTTGGGATTCTGCAAATGAGCTGCGTGGTAATCTTGATGCTGCCGAATATAAGTCGGTGGTGCTTGGGTTAGTATTCCTTAAATATATAAATGACTGTTTTAAGACCAAATATGATGAACTTATAGCCGAGGGTGAAGGATTTGAAGAGGATGCCGACGAATATATAGGCGACGGCATATTCTTTGTTCCCGCAGACGCCCGCTGGGACAAGATAGTCAATGCGGCCCTTACGGCTGAAATCGGCGTTGTTGTCGATAAGGCGATGGAGGCTCTTGAGCGCGAGAACAAGCAACTCAAGGGAATACTCCCCAAGAATTACACCCGACCGGAGCTCGACAAGCGGCGTCTCGGAAATGTGATTGATATTTTTGAGAACAATCTGCATCTTAGTGGCGCTGAAGCGCGTGACGTCCTGGGGCGCGTTTATGAATATTTCCTCGGTGAGTTTGCCCGCGATGAAGGAAAGAAGGGAGGGGAGTTTTATACCCCCGAATGCGTTGTCCGCACTATCGTGGAGGTTATCCAGCCATACAAAGGTAAAATATTTGACCCCGCCTGCGGTTCGGGGGGTATGTTCGTTCAGTCTTCTAAGTTTATTGAGCGCCATCGCGGCAATATCAATCAGATATCAGTATACGGTCAGGAACTCAACTCTAACACATGGAAATTAGCGCAGATGAACCTTGCCATCCGAGGTATTGAAGCAAACTTTGGCGGTTCCTCTGCAGACTCGTTTCATGATGACAGGCACCCCTTTCTCAAAGCGGACTTTGTAATGGCGAATCCTCCGTTTAACTCTTCTGAATGGGGAGGGGAACTTTTAGTTGATGATCCTCGTTGGATTTTTGGCACTCCACCAGCCTCAAATGCTAATTATGCATGGATCCAACACATGTTGTATCATCTAAATGATAATGGTAGAATCGGGTTGGTATTAGCAAGTAGTTCTTTATCTTCAAAATTGGAATTTGATATTCGCAAAAATATCATTAACGCCGATTTAGTTGAAGGTATTATTGATATGCCTCCTCAATTATTTTATAACGTAAAGATTCCCTGCTGCTTATGGATATTATCAAAACGAAAAGAGCAGACAGGAAAGACATTGTTCATCGATGCCCGTAAACTTGGATATATGAGGGACCGGACACACCGTGAACTGTCTTGCGGAGAAGAAACTGTCAACTATGGCAACGACATTAAATTGATTGCAGATGCATTTTCCACTTTTAGGGAAGGTAAATATCAGCCTCTAATCGGATTCTCTGCGATAGCAGATATTGAAAATATATCTGGTAATAATTTTTCGTTAAGTCCCAGATGTTACGTCGGACAAAGAGAAATAGAAATTAACGACAAGTCGCAATCCAAAATTCTGAAAAAGTCTATTGACAAGCTTATTTTGCTATTTAGCCAAATTAATAGAATTGGTATAAATGGATTGCTATTTGAAGTAAGTTCAATTTATTCTCAAATATCTATTCTTTTTGAAAAAGTTTACAATTCATTGTTTTATTTTAATTTCGTCAAATTATTGCCATTTCAAAATGTGGAGCAACAAGATTCATTCTTGTACTCCATACCTGCAAATTGGACTCTTTATACATTTGATGAATTCATAATTTCATCAAATGAAAAATGTGGTAATAAGGTTGTTCCTGAATACTCCGTTACAAATAGAGGAATTGTGCCTCGTTCTGAGAACTATTCAAAACAATTGAGTAAAGATTCATCTAAAAATAAACTCATATGTTATGGAAATTTGATTTTCGGAATGAGTCGCGAAATCCTTAATTGGGGAGTTATGGAAGATGAGATTGGAGGAGTAAGTCCTGCATATAAGGTTTACTCCGTTGATAAAAACAAGGTTAATCCGATATATCTAAAATATTTTATATCAAACAACATAGATTATTTCTCAGACTTAATCAAGCCAGCCGCTAGAGAGGGGCAATCGATAGACGAAGAATTGCTAATGGGTAAGCAAATTTTCGTTCCTAATAAAAAAGACTGGGATTCATTTGTCAGTCTATTAAATAACATCTTCAATCTCTTACAAAACGAAGAATTTGAAGCCCTGCAAAGTAAAATCTCTGAAATTATATCTGCTCAGTAATATATGTCCAACACCTATCATTATACCGAAGATTCATACGAGCAGACAATCCTTGACCTATTAAATGAACTAGGTTATGAGGTGATGTACGGACACGATGTTGACGCCGAAACTGGACGTGACAAAACCTGTACCGCTATTCCGGGAAAGCTCCGCGAGGCTATGCTCCGCATCAATGGCGCCGAAAAGAGCGCTGCCGTAGATGAAGCAATCCGCAAGATACGCGAGTTGTTTTCACAACCACTTATTCCTGCAAATGTACAGCTGACGAACTGGCTACAGAACGGCCTTGACATGACGTTCAAGACCCGAGAGGGAATGCTGCAAAGTGACTATGTCAGAATCCTCGATATCGGCAATCCGGCAAACAACAGTTTTCAGGTTGTCAACCAATGGACTGTTGTCAACGGTCAGGCAAGGAAAAGAGCCGATATAGTGGTGTTTGTGAACGGATTGCCGATAGCGGTGATAGAGCTGAAATCACCGAGTCGCGAAGTGACCAACTCCGAGGAAGCATATCTGCAACTGCAAAACTATATGCGCCAGGTGCCGCAACTGTTCACTGCCGCGCAGATGCTTGTAATCAGCGATATGGCCGATACGCAAGTAGGCACAATCACCGCATCTCTAGACCGCTTTATGGAGTGGAAGACCACCGACGGCTCGTATGAAAGCACAGCCATTGCCGACTTTCAGACATTCTTTGAAGGGATATTTGAAAAATCACGTTTCATCGACCTGATTACTGACTTCTCGCTGTCGATGGGCAGCGATACGAAGAAGGCAAGAATCCTTGCAGGTTATCATCAATATTTCGCCGTAAGAAAAGCGATGAAATGTACCCAAGAAGCCCTGCAGCGTAAAGATGGCAAAATCGGTGTGTTTTGGCATACGCAAGGCAGCGGCAAGAGCCTGTCGATGGTGTTCTATGCCCACCAGTTGCTTAAAAATCTTCTGAGCGCAACTATCCTCGTGCTGACCGACCGCCTCGACCTCAACGATCAGCTGCACTCAACCTTTGCCGCCTGCAGCGAGTATCTCCGTCAGACGCCTGTCAAGGCAACAGATGGCGACCATCTCTATGAACTGCTTGAAAAGCGCAAGAGCCACGGCATAATTTTCGCCAACATTCAGAAGTTCAAAGACCGCAAGGAGCCAATAACTATGAGGTCAGATGTCATAGTGATGAGTGACGAGGCTCATCGCTCACAGAGCAATGTCAAGACGAAGGTCGATACCGCCACCGGAGAAATAAAGCTCGGTTTTGCGGCCATAGTTCGTAAACTGCTGCCCAATGCCGCATTTATCGGCTTTACAGGCACGCCCATCGAAGCCGACGACAACGATACACGCGAGGTGTTTGGCAACTATATCGACATCTACGACATGACTCAGGCAGTGGAAGACGGAGCCACAGTGCCGGTCTACTACGAGAGCCGCCTTATTCAGCTCAACCTCGACGAGGAAACCCTCCGGCAGCTCGACCGGGAATATGACAAACTTGCTGAGGAAGGCGCAGAGGAAGAGGAAATCAAACGTTCCAAGCAGGAGAACGCGCAGTTACACGCCCTGCTACATGCCCCTGAGACCATTGACACGCTCTGCCGTGACATAATAGACCATTATGAAGCCAACCGTCAGAATCACCTGACCGGCAAAGCTATGATAGTCGCACTCGACCGCGCAACAGGCATTGAAATTTACAAGAGGCTTGTGGAACTGCGTCCGCAATGGAAAGATATTATCGGTGTGGTGATGACACAGGGCAATCAGGATCCTGCGGAATGGAACGATATTATCGGCTCATCGGTTCATAAGCAAGAGCTTGCGCGTCAGTTTAAAGACAATGATTCAGCAATGAAGATTGCCATTGTCGTGGATATGTGGCTCACCGGATTCGATGTGCCGAGTCTCGCCACAATGTATGTCTATAAACCGATGAAAGGTCATAATCTGATGCAGGCAATAGCCCGCGTAAACCGAGTGTTCCCTGAAAAGAGCGGTGGCTTGGTGGTGGATTATATCGGTATAGCCCAAGCCCTCAAGAAGGCAATGCACGACTACACCAACCGCGATAAGAAACGTTTTGGCGACCCCGACATAAATAAAACCGCCTATCAGGAGTTTATTACCTCTCTTGCCCGTTGCCGCGACTGCATGAACGGTTATGACTACTCAGATTTTGCGACGTGCTCCAATTTACAGCGTGCAAATCTCATCAAAGGCGGAGTGAACGTGCTGCTTGCCCCCAACAATATTGTCAGCACTCTTTGCGATGGCAACGTCACAAAATATGATGCTGCCCGGAAAGTATTTACCGATGAAAGCAAGCGCCTTGCACAAGCGACTACCTTATGCCGCAGTCTGCTCTCTTCGGCAGAGAAATTCGAGGAAGCATACTTTGAGGCAGTGCGGACGCTGTTGGTGCGTCTGACATCGAACAAGAAAATCACCCGCAAAATCATTGATGAGCGAATTACCAACCTTTTGAAGGTTGCGGTAAAGGCTGATGGCGTTGTCGAAATCCTCAACACCCAAGGCACTGAGTTCAATCTTTTTGATGAAAAATTCCTCAAAGAGATTGCCGAGATGAAAGAGAAGAATCTGGCACTTGAACTGCTGAAGCGTCTCCTTGAACAGCATATCCGCAAACACGCCAAAAAGAATATGACGCAGGCCGATAAATTCAGCGAAATGCTTGATGCCCGACTTGCAGAGTATCTTCGCGGACTAATAAGCAATGAGGAGGTGATACAGGAACTGCTCAAAATGGCTCAGGAGCTAAAAGCTCATGCCGAACAAGCATCTGAATTAGGACTGACCGAAGAAGAACAGGCATTTTACGATGCCCTTACCCGACCTCGGGCCGTCAAAGATTTCTATGAGAGTGAGACTCTCGTTGCTATGGCAAAGGAACTTACTGAAGCTTTACGCAGTAGCAAAACCATTGACTGGCGACAGAAAGAATCAGCTCGTGCCAATATGCGCCGTATGGTCAAGCGACTGCTCAAGAAGTACAAATATCCGCCAGAAGAACAGGAGGCAGCCCTTGAAACCGTTATCAAGCAATGTGAACTCTACGCGGATAGCGACGAGTACGATTCAGCTATGCATGGTTTCAAACCATATGAGATAAATAATACCGATTATAGTATAGCAGCAGAACCTTAAAACTTCCATTTATGAATACTATTACACCATCTAAGGAACAAAGCAAACGTTCTGCAGCTGATATTTATGCAGCCTTTGAATATCAGTGGGACTTTTTTGTCCTTTCTTTACTCAAAAATAGTATAGATAGCACCACTGAAGTAAGTTTTGAGTTATTTGATGATGTTGCCTTTCAAGAAGGGAAAAACACCATCGTACTATGTCAGGTAAAACATTCTGTCCAAAAAAGCAAGAAAGGGAAAACTATAAATCTTAGTAATCGTGATGTTGATTTATGGAAGACAATTTCCACATGGATAAAAATTATTGATGAGGTAGACTCCTCAGAAATAGATGATTACTTGGCAAATACTGAATTTCATCTAGTTACTAACAAAACAAGTGATGAGAATAAATTCGTAAAAGCTCTAAATTCTTTTAGTCAGAATAGTAATATTTCGGACTTCAAAGATATGATAGAAGAGATAGCCCAATCAGGAAGGTCTGACTCGGAAATTACAGCTATTATTACAACTTTTCTTAACAAACCGTATCTGGAAAAATTTATCAAACAAATATTAGTGATAAACAAGCCCGATCTTCTTAGAGATGAGATACTTGCAATGTTATACACCCGTGCATTCATACCTAAATCACAGGTAAGGCATGTATACGATTCCTTAATGACAGAACTACGTGATGCAGTCAAGTCCGACATAGAAGATCGTAAAGCAATTGTATTTACAGGCGAAACATTTGCTAACCGCTTTCGTGCTATATTTGAAATTGGTAGAACAACGATTAATTTTAGACATGATTATGACTACAAAGATTTTGACGGAGATCCCCAAAATCTGCTGTTTATTAAGCAATTGGAAGCGATAAATGAGCTTCCCCAACATGAAGGAAAACGAATGGATGCAATTGTTTCTTATACTAAAGAATGGTTCCAATTCAAGAATAACCTTCACGAATTAATAGATAATAGCATTCTTATAAATGATGACATCTTAAAACTTAGCAATGATGTCCAAGCAGTCTGGAATAATTACCATAATTCTGCATATCGGATGCTTGACCTAAGTTCATCTGAAGATGAATTGTGTAAAGCGGGATATTCTGTTATTGACAATATGAGAGGAGAATATTTCAATCTTGGTGGTACTCCATTGGGGCAAATGCTCAGCCATGGATGTATTTATTATTATTCCAATACTCCGACACATATCATTTCTGATTTACCATATATAGGTTGGCATATTGATTGGGAAAGTAAATTCAAAAAAGCATGAACAGAGTTTATAATAATGAAGCTATATTAATGGGCTGTATAGTCCATCTTCTCAAAAGCGAGATGATGGATCTGGCGAAGTTATACCTTTATACTACGCTTCTTGTTGATATACAATTATACTCTTTCATAAAGAAATCGGATAGCTTTGATCAATTATGCACATTAATTACGAATCAAGGACTTATCTCACGTAAGTTGGAATCATTTGGCCCTTATTTTCTCAATGCGACAGTAATTTTAAAACAAAATAAATTCATCATAATCTCCGATGGGAATCTTAGTATCGGGAGTTCCTCATTCCCAGAAGGTAGCCTTAAATCGAAGAGGCTTGATAGAATAATGAATATTTCTGAACACCTACTAAAGATCTGTTCAGGAATATCAACGAAAGAATTGTACCACAAATTGAATATTCAGTTATGAATCTATATATTGCAAGCATTAAGATGTGGTTTAAGGGTTTTCGTAAGGATTCCCATAAAACTGTGACATATTACTTTGAGCCAGATAAAATCAATGTAATTACCGGCGACTCTTCCACTGGAAAGTCTTCTCTACTTAACATTATAGATTATCTTCTTCTATCAGATAATCCAACGATTGTTGAGAACGTCATTAATGAAAATGTTGAATTCTACGGAATGAATATTTTTATTAATGGAAATAGTTATGTGCTTATCCGCAAGGCTCCCCAAATGGGCATAGGGTCACAAGATGTCTATTTTGAAAAAACTGATGGTTACCCGGAACCATATAGAAAGACACATAATGTTGGCGAATTAAATGCTGCCTTTAACAGTATTTTCGGGATTCCAGAACATAAGCAAAAAACCGGTCGCACGATTTCCACTCTTACTTTCAGGCATTTTTTGCCTTTTAACTATCTGACCGAGGATATCATATCGTCAGCAAATGTCTATTTCGATATTCCTTTCTTTATTTCAAGAAGTTATGATGCATTCCTTGATTTTGCCTTGGAATATGCTAACGGCATTAAATGCTTTGATGAGAAAGGAATTACTGCTGAAATTGCAACAACAAAAAAAGAGTTATACAGATATCAACAGAAGCATCTTAAGAATCAAGATGAGGTTAGGAAGTATAAGGAAGAGTTAGGAAAAATATTTGATGAAGCTGTAGAACTTAAACTAATTCCTGTTGATAATTTATTTCTTCAAGAAGATGCAAATGAAATGTTGAAATACGTTCAGCGTTCCATATCTGCGTATGACAAACTGATAAAAGATGAGGAGGATACCAATAAACTGGGGAATCTCAGAAAAAAGAGGGATAAATTACTAAATAAAATAAGCACATATCGTTCTCTGATGGGGGAAATGGATAGGCAGAAATCTCTTGGATCAAGAGTTGAGGATAGTCTACGTCCTATTTCTTACATCCGTGAACATATAGATGAAGTAATCAGTTCCCCAGATACATTAGAACTACTTGATGAGTTAGAAAATCAGCTTCAGCAAATAAAAAGAGTCAAGCAAAATCCCCCTGTGCTCCCGTCTGATTATATTAGACGATATGAAGAGTTCAAACAAGAGCTGAAAGAGTGTAATAACGAATTAACTCGACTATTGGCACTTCGTAAAACGATAGGTGATCCTGTTTGGCTAAATAGGGCCTTAAGGATAAAATATAGACTTAAGGACTTAAAGAGTCCGGCTGTTGACATCTATCAATTTGCGGTCGAACAAGAAAAAGTCTCTAAAATTGAATCATTAGAAACAAGATTAAAACAAATTCATCTTTTACCTCATGATATAAAAGATGTGTTAAGCACATATATAAATCAGTACTTCCATTCCAAGAATGGCATGGTAGATTCTTATCCGGACACATCGATGGTTTATGATGATGCAGATAGGAGAATCTCGCTTAAAAAGGAGGGTGTGGAATACCCTGTTAGAAATATTGGAAGCAAGTCTAACTATATGTTCCTTCACCTCTGTTTTTTCTTAGGTCTTCATAAATCGATATTGAAAAATAAGGCACAACAAGTTGGATCATTTATATTTATCGACCAACCAAGCATACCTTACTATGCAGATAAGGGTACACTTGACAATGATGACAAGAAACAACTCACAAAGGCATTTTGCCTTCTGAATGATTTCATGAAGGAAATTATTCTTGATGAAGAGGGACATTTTCAGATAATTCTCATCGAGCATGCTGACGAATCTTATTGGAAAAACTTGGAGCATTTCCATACTGTCGCAAAATTCTCAAAAACTGAAAATGGAGGCTTAATCCCTAAAAATATTTATGAATAATGGCTGTAATAAAATTGGGAATACCCACTATTGCCACTGTTCAAAAGGTCGGCAATAAATTAAACGAAGAAGGAATCGCTTTTGCTTCTAAGGTTGACGATATTACATCGGCATCGGAGTTCATATCCGCTCTGATAAAAAACACCTTCAAATTCGATGTGTTTAGTAGACTATATGCAATTGATGACTTAGACTCCAATAATGTCTATCGATTTGTACGAAATATATTTTCTAATAAAGAATGCTTTGTTTCGCAGTCAAATAACCTTGCACGACATTTATATGACCAAAGTATTCATCCAAATATAATCAATGGGGAATTCTATGTAATATATATTGAAGATTGCTGTGTAAATGGACAAAACGCGGATGCTCTTTTATTGCTTAAGACAGAGATAAAAGACAGTTTTCTGACAGTCACATACGAGAATGGCGAATATTCTATTAAACCACAATTAGGATTAAGCACTAAACATATAGATAAAGGATGTCTTATTTTTAACATTGAGAAAGATAATGGATATCTGCTTTCAATAGTTGAAAACTCTTCAATACGGCAAGATGGTCGATATTGGACACAAAATTTCCTTTATGCGAAGGAAATAATTTCTGACTTTCAACATACTGAGAATGTTGCAAATTTCTGTGCCGCGTTAGTCCAAAAGGTTATTGAAATTAATCCAAAAAGAGCTTTGGATTTGGCTAAAGCATCTCGTTCTATAACCCAACGTTTACAAGAAACCGGAAATGAAATCAATACCATCGATCTCATATCTTCACTGGCGTTAGATGAAGATACAACTTCTGCATTATCTCAATTTCGGCACGACTATGAAGAAAAGGTTGGTAAAATACCCGATAAATTTGTTTGTAATCAAAGTGCATTAAAACGTAAAAACATAACAAAATCAAATGTCCTAAGAGTCGGCTCGGGATTTGAGATTAAAATTTTGGATCCATCGGCTGAAATAGACCAAGGATACGATGATGAAAAAGGTAAAAGCTTTTTAAAATTATACTTTTGATATACCATGACGATTGACGATATAAAGGCACTAATTGCGGCGGACGAGTCGAGGACTTTGGAACTGAAAAAGACTACCGGCGAACTGAAAGACGGTATGCACTCGGCGTGTGCGTTTCTTAACACAGATGGTGGTTGGTTGATTTTTGGTGTTGCGCCGACAGGATTGAAGATTCTTGGACAGCAGGTTACGGAAACAACGAAACGTGAAATCGCACAGGCTGTTGCAGGATTAGAGCCAGCTGTCGATGTGAAGATTTATTACGTTGATGTGCCTGACCGTCCTGGCAATAAAGTGATTGCCATGCACTTTGATGGCTGGGTGTGGGGAGAGCGTCCGCATACCTTCCACGGATGCCCTTATTATAAAGTCGAAAGCACAACTAAGGTAATGCCGCATGAGATGTATGATGAACGAATCCGGGCGCATCAGCCTCAGATGTATGCGTGGGAGCGTCAGATGGCAGATGGTGTTACGCTTTCCGACTTGAATGAGAAGCATATCAGAGGGTGCATCCGGCTTGGCGTTGAGGGCGGTAGAATCCCCGCAAGCGCAATGAGTGCGCCGATCGGCGACACGTTGGCGAAATGGAGTCTGCTGAAAAACGGCAATCCGACCAATGGAGCGGTGATGCTTTTCTCCAACAATATTGATGAATATCCGCAGTTCCGGCTTCGGATGGCCCGGTTCTTGGGTACGGATAAGAATGAGTTTATCGACAACCAACGAGCCGAAGGCAATTTCTTTGACCTACTCGACGCAGGTATGGCTTTCTTCTTCAAGCACCTCAATCTCAGCGGAAAGATTACAAACCACAGCCTTCAGCGCGAAGAACGCCTTGAAGTGCCATATCACGCTTTACGCGAGGCATTGATCAATAGTCTGTGCCATCGTCAATGGGAGAAGCATAATCTGACAGGAAGTATCGCAATCTACGATGACCGCATAGAGATTGCCAACCCCGGCATATTCCCTCCTCAAATCTCACCCGAATCCATCAAGGAGCCGCATGAGTCATATCCCTACAATCTAAAGATTGCTGAAGCCCTGTATAAGTCAACTTATCTGGAAAGCTGGGGTTCCGGAGCAAAACGTATAATGGACGCCTGCCGCGAACAAGGCGTTGAGGAACCAACATGGCGTTGGGACGGAGGCTTTGTAATCGTCACCTTCAAACGACCGACAAAGAACGTGGCTTCCGAAGAAGCCATCAAATCGAGTGGCGAAGGAAACGGCATACAAACAGGCTATTCCGCCACAGGAACTAAAGAAACCAAAGAAAATCCCAAAGAAAATCCCAAAGAAACCAAAGAACTCCCCAAAGAAATTATTGACGCAATCAATAATCGCGATTTGACGAAAGTTCAATGCAATCTGCTGTTTCTGATTATAGCAATGCCCTCTATAACATTGTCCAAGATGGCGGAAGAATTGAATCTGACCATAGATCAGGTGCGGACTTTGAGAAAAAAAATGGAAAATAAAGGTGTATTTCTTTGTCGTAAAGGAGCAACAAAGAAAGGTACCTGGGAAATAAAATTTGAATGACTATGACTGTTGAACAACAAATAGACCAAGCGGTAGAAGACTTAAAAAGCATTTTGTGTCAATCCGCGAAATCTCGCCAAGAAGCCCAGCACATAAGCGATATATTGGACTCAATTGGCTATCAGCTTAAATCAGCTAATTCCACATTGACAGGAAACTTTTCCAAGGCTACTTTGGAAAGTATGGTGTCAAAGATGTATGCCGAGAAATCAAGGTTATAATGGTTGGGGTGTTCTCCCTCGAAAAATCTTCCACCGGTTGATTGTTCCTGCAATCAGCCAGATGACTGATTGGCACATCAGTCAGACAGTCTACTGGTAATCTTTCCTGTCATTCATCCATAAGGCATAACATCCATCTGCTCATAAGTTCATTCAGACATCTGTTCATACGTATGTACATCCATACGTTCAGATGTTCATACGTCAATACGTTCATACATCAATACGTTCATACATCAATACGTCAATACATACTAACAGCATCTTTGCAATCAAGACTTCAACAAACAACTGTCTGTAGTAATGTACATTAACCAAATTGAAATCTCGAACGCATTATATATCGCGTATTGTTATGTCAACTATCTTGAGCCAAATCTTATTCTTCCTCATTGCAAGAAGGCTGATTTTGTCAATATTGATGTTCCAAGTAATTGAAACAGTCGGCTATCCCGATTACAGTTGCCTTTCATATATGGAGCCTATTGTAATTTGGTGCTATCAAGCCTTCTGATTCTGTTAGTCGCAATGGAATCCGTCGGGATTCTGCAAGGTATGTTTTCTCATAGGTGAAACGAATACAACTTAATATAACAACTCTTGCTGAATATCAGCGTTTTACGATGGATGGAAATTCTATTGGGTTTCTTTATTTTGTATTGTTTTGCGTATTTAGTACACCATAAGTACACCTTTTGGCGGTTTCGATTGTTAATAGATGTTGAGGGCAGTTTTCGTGTTTCGCAACACGATGCTATCTTTGCTTTACGAACACAAAATTAATCCTTTATGGGCAGATTACCAAGTAAACTGAAACAAAATCCGAAGCTCGTCCAAAGAGAGATGTCAGACGGACGTGCGAGCCTCTGGCTGGAGTATTATCTCGGCAGGAGCGAATCCCCCGTATATGACGATGACGGCAATCCTGTTCTCTACGAGTCGGGGGCAATGAAAGGAAAACCCAAATATCGTGTCAAGCACCTTCGGAAAAAGGAAGCGATAAATCTCTATGTGTGGCTGCATCCCCGCACGGCGCAGGAACGGCAGCAGAACAAGAACACCCTCCAGCTTGCTGAGAAGATACGCTTTGAGAAGGAGCAGGAGATGCTTGAAGACCGCAAGGGCTACCGCATCAAGAGAGAGAAAGAAGGCAACTTTCTCAGATATTTTCGTCAGCACCGGGACAACGAGGCGTTCACGATGCCTGTCCGCAAGTCGTACAAGTATTCGCTCACACGTTTCATGGAGTATCTTGAAATGACTCCCCAATATGCAAAGTACAGGGAGGTTCTCCCGATGGATGCCGTCACTCCCGATATGGTTCTCGGATTCACCAACTATCTTCGCAGGAAATGCACAGGCGAGGGACCGAGAAAGAATTACTATTGGTTCAAGAAGGTACTCGCCGATGCCGTCGATGAGGAACTGATAAAGAAGAATCCCAGCAAAGGCATACGTATAGTTTATGACACCAACGTGATGCTCAAGGAAATTCTTTCGCCGAAGGAGATAAACCATCTCGCGGCATTCCGCTATGAGGGCGAACATCGTGAGGTGCAGCGGGCATTTATCTTTTGCTGCTTCACCGGACTGCGGTATTGCGATGTCTCGGAACTGACGTTCAGCAACGTGGACTATGAAAGCATGGTCATGCGGTTCAACCAGAAGAAAAGTGCCGGGCGTAGCGCACACGCAGCCGTGGTAACACCTCTTAATGATGAGCTGCTGAAACTTATCGGCAATCCAACCGATGATGACAACCCCAAGGAGAAGATTTTCAATCTGCCCCATAAGGGGACTGCAAGGAAACATCTTTCCAGATGGGTGAAGAACGCCGGAATCAAGAAAAGCATCACATGGCACTGCGCCCGCCACAGCTTCGCAGTTAATCTTCTCAATGCCGGGACAGACATCAAGACGGTATCCTCGCTACTCGGTCATGCAAGCATCAAGATGACGGAGAAATATCTCCACGTCATTGACCAGCGCAAGCAGAAAGCCATCAACAAACTCGGCAAAGTCGCCTTTGATGTTGATTGAGGCTGATAATCCCCCGTGGCATTTTCGACACTTTGGCACTTTCGCTTGTTATAGAGTTGTAAAGGCGGTCAGAAATGACTACCTTTGCGATAAGATTCAACGTCATAATGTTTTTGTTTCATTTTTGACGTGGATTTAGTGGTTGGACATCGGGAGGGAAACCCGGTGTCCTTTTTCTCGCTGTTGCCCAATCCGATGAAAATGATTATCTTTGCACTGAAAAACAAAACCCGATAGCTTGATATACAGGGGCTACCGGGATTCAACACTGCAAAGGTAGTGCTTTTTATTCATTTCTAAAACATCAAATTCCGTTTATGGCGAAAATTATTGTTCAAAATACTGACATAACAGTTCTTGGTGTCGAGGGGCAGGATTATATCTCCCTCACTGACATGGCATCGGCAAAGGACGGAGACGGCAGAGCCGCCGATGTGATTAAGAACTGGATAAGGACACGATATACAATTGAGTTCCTTGGGACATGGGAAATCATCCATAATCCTAATTTCAAAGTGGTCGAATTTGACCACTTTAGAATGAGTGCAGGATTACCATCGTTCGTGTTGAGTGCATCCGAGTGGGTGGAAAAAACTAATGCAATAGGAATAATTGTAAAAAAAGGCCGTTATGGCGGCACATATGCCCACAAGGATATAGCTTTTGAATTTGGGTCTGCTATCAGCGTCCCTTTCAAATTATATCTGATTGAAGAGTTCCAACGCCTTAAAGAAGAGGAACAGAAGCAACTCGGCTGGTCGGCAAAGCGAGAATTATCGAAGATAAACTATCGAATCCATACCGATGCCATCAAGCATAATCTCATACCTGCGGAGATTACAAAAGCTCAGGCAAGTATCATCTATGCCAATGAAGCCGACGTGCTGAATGTGGCCATGTTCGGCATGACGGCAAAACAGTGGCGCGATGCCAATCCCGACCTCAAAGGCAATATCCGTGATTACGCCTCAATCAATGAACTGATATGCCTCTCCAACATGGAGAATCTCAATGCGGTGTTTATTGAACAGGGAATGCCACAGCAGGAGCGTCTGATTAAACTCAATCAAATCGCCATCCATCAGATGAGTGTACTTGAAAGCGGCGGTAACGATAGAAAACTGCTGAAATAGCCCGTCAAAATCAGTTCCATAACGCAGATTCGCCCTCAGAGGCTTCAAAAATTTGGATATTTCGTAACTGTTTTGTAACTTAGCCGCCGAAATAAGAATCAAACAGAAATTATGAAAGACACTCATCGGCCAATGTCAGACTAATGTCGGGCATGGTGGAAAACCCAGGCTCGGATGACCCCTGGGGCCAGGTTGATTTGACCCCTGAAGC
>ENA-OZZS01000039-OZZS01000039.1-human-gut-metagenome-genome-assembly--contig:-NODE-39-length-34083-cov-5.016604_pt1 | contig 34083 bp, 30 predicted proteins | sample MGYA00244940_ERZ654152 | MGnify/ENA primary metagenome ERZ654152 (study PRJEB26926, sample SAMN06165029) | human gut metagenome | biome: ENVO:00009003; feature: ENVO:2100002; material: ENVO:00002003... | reverse complement strand
GCATGTCTCGTGGGCTCGGAGATGTGTATAAGAGACAGCCTACGAGCTGGTCTCCGGCAACGAGGTGGGCGTGCTGCTGCTGGACTACATCTGTCAGGGCCGCATTGAAAAAGGCACCCTGCCCAAGCGCCCCGTGGCGGTAAAGTCTCTGGTCTCCACTCCCCTCGCGGACATCGTGGCCGCGGATTACGGCGTGGAAATGCGCAACGTTCTCACCGGCTTCAAGTGGATTGGCGACCAGATCGCCAAGCTGGAGGCCGCCGGTGAGGTGGATCGCTTCATTCTGGGCTTCGAGGAATCCTACGGCTACCTTGCAGGCCCTTACGTCCGGGACAAGGACGCCATTATCGGCTCCATGCTGATCTGTGAAATGGCGGCCTACTACCGTTTCATCGGCTCGTCCATCAAGGCGCGGCTGGAAGCCATTTACGCAAAATACGGCCGGTATCTGAACAAGGTGAACTCCTTTGAGTTCCCCGGCCTGTCCGGCATGGACAAGATGGCCGGTATCATGGCCTCCCTGCGGGAGAAGCCCCCTGTAGAGATTGGCGGCTACAAGGTGACCAAAATCACCGACTACCAGAACACCGCTCAGACCGGCCTGCCCGCCGCCAATGTGCTGGTGTACAATCTGGAAGGCGGCGCGACGGTCATCGTCCGCCCCTCCGGCACCGAGCCGAAGATCAAGACCTATTTCACCACTCTGGGCAAAGATCTGGCGGAAGCCGAAGCACAGGAAAAGGTTCTCGCCGACGCTTTGAAGCCTATTCTCGCGTAATTCCGTTCAAAAAAGGCAAGCCGAAAAACGGCTTGCCTTTTTTGAACATTGTACATTACTCGATGATCTGGATCCAGCCTTTGGGGGCTTCCAGACGACCCATCTGGATGCCGGTAAGGGTATCGTAAAGCTTCTGGATGGTGGGGCCCATACCCACGTAGTGAATTTCCTTGCCGTGATCCACAATGGTGCCCACAGGGGAGATGACCGCCGCCGTGCCGCACAGGCCGCACTCGGCAAATTCGCCGATCTCTGCCAACTCCACGGGGCGCTCCTCCACCTCCATGCCGAGATAATCCTTCGCCACCTGCAGCAGGCTGCGCCGGGTGATGGAGGGGAGAATGGTGTCGGACTTGGGGGTGACCAGCTTGCCGTCCTTGGTGACGAAAATCACGTTGGCGCCGCCGGTCTCCTCAATGTGGGTGCGGGTGGCGGAGTCCACGTAGACGTTCTCGTCAAAGCCCTTCTCGTGGGCATCCACAATGTTGTAAAGGCTCATGGCGTAGTTTAAGCCCGCCTTGACGTCGCCGGTGCCCTTGGGCGCCGCCCGGTCAAGATCGGAGATGCGCAGCTTCAGGGGCTTGATGCCGCCCTTGAAATAGGGGCCAACGGGGGTGACGAACACCCGGAACTGATACTCCGTCGCGGGCTTGACGCCGATGATGGCGTCGCTGCCGAACATGAACGGACGGACGTACAGCGTCGCGCCGGAGCCGTAGGGCGGCACCCACTGGGAGTTTGCGCGGACGGTCTCCACTACGGCCTGCACGAATCTGTCCTCGGGGAACACAGGCATTTTCAGGCGGCGGCAGGAACTGGCCATCCGCTGGGCGTTCAGGTCAGGGCGGAAGCAGACGATGCGTCCATCCTCGGTGGTGTAGGCTTTCAGCCCCTCAAAGCAGGTCTGGGCGTATTGCAGAACGCAGGCGCACTCACTCATCGTAATGGTGGCCTGATCGGTCAGACAGCCGTCGTCCCACTGGCCGTTTCGGAAATTGGAGACATAGCGCATGTCGGTCTGGACGTAGCCAAATCCCAGATTGCCCCAGTCAATATCTTTTCTTTCCATTGTAAACACCTCTCTGAAATTTTATTTCCCAATTCTAGCACCGCGGGAGGCGCAAGTCAAGCATTTGGCGCGGAAAAAAGTATCTCATACAGGGACATTTGTCTTTTTCAGAGGAACCTACAAAAACCGCCCCTTCTTCCCCCCTTTTTCCTGCGAAAAACTCCAAAAGGGGCTTGTATTCAATATGGTAAAGTGGTAAAGTATAGGAAAGCACCCCAGAAGAAAGGACTCCGTGTTATGGATATCGTTCGACATCCCGGTGAAGATCTGTTTTTCGAGGCCATTCTGTCCCTGCAGACGGTGGAGGACTGCCGCCTGTTTTTTGAGGACGTGGCCACCATCAAGGAATTGCAGGCCATGTCCCAGCGGTTCAGGGTCGCCTGCCTGCTGGACAGCGGCGAAAACTATATCGAAGTCTCGGAATCCACCGGTGCCAGCTCGGCTACCATCAGCCGGGTCAACCGGTGCCTCGTATATGGCGGCGGCTACCGGACGGCGCTGGACAGGCTCAAGGAATCGGGAGTCCTCCCGGAAGGCGAAGAAAAATAAAACAGGGTACACCCCTTGGCTCTCCCTCTGGGAGAGCTGTCACCGAAGGTGACTGAGAGGGCTTTTTCCCTGTTTTCCCTCTCCGTCTTCGCTTCGCTCAACCGCCTCTCCCAGAAAGAGACAAGGGGGCAGTTCAATCGCGCCCCTATGCCCAAAAGCCCCGCCGTTTTCGGGTGTATCCATGTCCATTTTTCCCAATTGACAACCACTCCTGCCCATGCTATAATTTAACGGATAAGTTCAGCGGCTCATCCCGCCCGTCTTGCCGCTTTTGGCAGGACGTTTTTTTAAGAAAGGAGATCAGCATGACAGATATGACGAAGGCCAATGTTTACGCTGCTTCTTTGGGGACCGTATTTTCCGAAGGGGTTTGTTCCTCCCTTTCTGCCCCCGGTCTTTCCGGGTTCGATTTTTCTGAATATGTTGTTTTTCCCGGCTTTTGTGACGTGCATGTGCATTTCAGAGAGCCGGGTTTTTCTTATAAGGAGACTATCGCCACAGGCAGCCGGGCAGCCGCCCGGGGCGGCTATACCGCGGTCTGCACCATGCCCAACCTGAACCCGGTGCCGGACAGTGTGGAGAATCTTGGGATTCAGCGCCGTCTCATTGAGGAAACCGCCTGCATTCACGTCTACCCCTATGGCGCGATCACCGTCGGCGAACAGGGCGAAGCGCTTTCCGACCTGGAGGGCATGGCGCCCGACGTGGTAGGTTTTTCCGACGACGGCCGGGGCGTGCAGAGCGATGACATGATGCGGCAGGCCATGCTTCGTGCAAAAGCCCTCGGGAAGCCCATTGTCGCCCACTGCGAGGTCAACTCGCTCTTGCGGGGCGGGTACATCCACGACGGTGATTATGCCAAAGCCCATGGCCATCGGGGCATCTGCTCCGAAAGCGAATGGGGGCAAATTGCCCGGGACTTGCAGCTGGTAAAAGAAACCGGCTGCGCCTACCACGTCTGCCACGTCTCCGCCAAGGAAAGCGTGGCGCTCATCCGCAAGGCCAAGGCCGAGGGGCTGGACGTGACCTGCGAGACCGGCCCCCACTATCTGGTGATGGACGACAGCGACCTGCAGGAGGACGGCCGTTTCAAAATGAACCCGCCCCTGCGAGGAAAAGAAGACCGGGAGGCCCTGATTCGTGGAATTCTGGACGGCACCATCGACATGATCGCCACCGACCACGCCCCCCACTCCGCTGAGGAAAAATCCCGAGGGCTGGAAAAAAGCGCCTTCGGCATCGTGGGCATTGAGACCGCTTTCCCGATTTTGTATACCTGTCTGGTAAAACCGGGCATTCTAAGCCTGAACAAACTATTGGAGCTTTTGTGCGTCAATCCCCGCAGACGCTTCGGTCTTCCTCTGGGAACGGACTACAGCATCTGGGACTTGAACGCCGCATACGCCATCGACCCGAAGGACTTTCTTTCCAAGGGCAGAGCCACGCCCTTCGCGGGCTGGCAGGTCAGCGGAAAGTGCATCGCCACCATCTGTGACGGAAAGCTGGTATACGCCGCTCCGGAAACCCATACCGCCAAATAACGAGAGGAGAAACACCATGGCAAAAAGAACTGACATCAAGAAAATTCTCATCATTGGCTCTGGCCCCATCGTCATCGGTCAGGCTGCTGAGTTTGACTACGCCGGGACGCAGGCCTGTCTTGCCCTGAAAGAAGAGGGCTACGAGGTGGTGCTGTGCAACTCCAACCCCGCCACCATCATGACCGACACCATCATCGCCGACAAGGTCTACATGGAGCCGCTGACGCTGGAATATATCGCCAAGATCATCCGCTACGAGCGTCCCGACGCCATCATCCCCGGCATCGGCGGTCAGACAGGTCTGAATCTGGCCATGCAGCTGGAAAAGAAGGGCATTTTGCGGGAATGCCGGGTCAGGCTGCTGGGCACCTCCAGCGAGTCCATCGAGCGTGCCGAAGATCGGGAGCTTTTCAAGGAGCTGTGCCAGTCCATCGGCGAGCCGGTCATCCCCTCCGAAATTTCCTACTCCCTGGAGGAGGCCAAGGAGGCCGCCAAGCGCATCGGCTATCCCGTGGTGCTTCGTCCCGCCTTTACTCTCGGCGGCACCGGCGGCGGCTTTGCTTACAATGAAGACGAGCTGGTGGAAATCGGTCTCAACGCCTTTGCCCTCTCCCCTGTCCATCAGGTTCTGGTGGAAAAGTCCGTCAAGGGCTACAAGGAGATCGAATTCGAGGTCATGCGGGACTCCAATGACCACGCCATCACCATCTGCGGCATGGAGAACATCGACCCGGTAGGCGTCCACACCGGCGACAGCATGGTGGTCGCCCCCATCATGACCCTCAGCGACCACGACATGAAGATGCTCAACGACTCCGCCATCAAGATCATCCGGGCGCTGAAGGTGGAGGGCGGCTGCAACGTCCAGTTTGCTCTCGACCCCAATTCCTCCAGATACTATCTCATCGAGGTCAACCCTCGCGTTTCCCGTTCCTCCGCGCTGGCCTCCAAGGCCTCCGGCTACCCCATTGCCCGGGTCACCGCGAAAATCGCCGTGGGCATGGCGCTGGAGGACATCAAAATTGCCAACACCAACGCCGCCTTTGAGCCGAAGCTGGACTACGTCATCACCAAGCTGCCCCGGTTCCCCTTCGACAAGTTCACCTCCGCCATCAACATTCTGGGCACCCAGATGATGGCCACCGGCGAGGTCATGGGCATCGGCTCCAATCTGGAGGAGTCCCTCCTGAAGGGCATCCGCTCCCTGGAGGTGGGCGCGAACCATATCTACCATCACAAATTCGACGACATGACCACGGAGGAGCTGCTGGACTATATCAGCGTGTTCCGCTCCGACAACATCTTCGCCATTGCGGAAATCATCTACCGGGGTGTCACCGTGGAGCAGATTCATGAAATTACAGCCATCGACGTGTATTTCCTGAACGCCATCAAGCGCATCGTGGACATGGAGGAATACTTGAAGCTCCATACCAAAGAGCCGGAAGCCCTTCTGGACGCGAAGAAGATGGGCTTCAGCGATAAATATGTGAGCAGGCTCTGGAAATGCTCCGAGACGGACGTGTCCGATTTCCGCAGAGAACACGGTATGTTCCCGGCCTTCCGCATGGTGGACACCTGCCACACCGGCGCGTATATCCCCTACTTCTACTCCTCCTACACCGGCGGGAACGTCTCCCGGCTGACGAACAAAAAGAAGATCGTGGTACTGGGCGCAGGCCCCATCCGCATCGGTCAGGGCGTGGAATTCGACTACTCCACCGTCCACGCCGTCATGACCATCAAAAAGGCGGGCTACGAGGCCATCATCATCAACAATAACCCCGAGACCGTCTCCACCGACTACACCACCGCCGACAAGCTGTATTTTGAGCCTTTGACTCCCGAGGATGTGATGAACATCATCGATTTTGAAAAGCCCGACGGCGTGATCGCGTCTCTGGGCGGCCAGACCGCCATCAATCTGGCCCAGCCCCTCCATGACCGGGGCGTGAAGATCATCGGCACCGGCTGCGAGGCCATCGACAGAGCCGAAAACCGGGACGCCTTTGAAAAGCTCCTGAAAGAGCTGGACATCCCCCAGCCCAAGGGAAAGGCCGTCACCAAAATCGAGGACGGTCTCGCGGCGGCAAACGAGATCGGCTACCCCGTGCTGGTGCGTCCCAGCTTCGTGCTGGGCGGCCGCGCCATGCAGATCGTGGCGAACGAGAGCCAGCTGCGCCGCTACCTGAAAAGCGCCGTGGAAATCGACGAGGACAAGCCCGTTCTGGTGGACAAATACATTCAGGGTCGGGAAGTGGAGATCGACGCCATCTGCGACGGGCGGGACGTGTTCGTCCCCGGCATTATGGAGCTGGTGGAGCGCACCGGCGTCCACTCCGGCGACTCCATCTCCGTCTACCCCTCCTTCTCCATCTCTGACAAGGTCAAGGGCATCATTCTGCAATACGCCAAGAAGCTGGGTCTGGGCATCGGCATTGTCGGCCTATTCAATGTGCAATTCATCGTAGACCCCGAGGACAACGTGTCCGTCATCGAGGTCAACCCCCGTTCCTCCCGCACTGTCCCCTTCCTGAGCAAGGCCACGGGCTACAGCCTTGCGGACATCGCCACCGACGTGATTCTGGGGCTGAGCCTGAAGGAGCAGGGCTTCTTCGACATCTACCCCGCCGAAAAGGAGCGCTGGTACGTCAAAGCGCCGGTATTCTCCTTCAACAAGATCCGCGGTCTGGACGCCTATCTGACGCCCGAAATGAAGTCCACCGGCGAGGCCATCGGCTATGACCGCACCATGACCCGCGCCCTGTACAAGGCGCTGCAGGCCTCCGGCATGAAGCTGCAGAACTACGGCACCGTGCTTGCCACCATCGCCGACCGGGACAAGGAGGAAGCGCTGCCCCTGATCCGCCGGTTCTACCGTCTGGGCTTCAACATCGAGGCCACCGCCGGTACCGCCACCTTCCTGAAGGAAAACGGCATCCGCACCCACGTTCTGGGCAAGATCAGCGACGGCAGCGACGAAATCCCCAACGCACTGCGTCAGGGACACATTGCCTACGTCATCAACACCCGCGACCCCGGCTCCAGCGGCCGGGACGGCACGAAGATCCGCCGGATCGCCACGGAGCACAATGTGACGCTGTTTACCGCGCTGGACACCATCCGGGTTCTGCTGGATGTGCTGGAAGAAACCACGCTGACGATTTCTACGATTGACGCCTGAGCAGGCAACGCCGAAAATTCCCAGAAGGAGCGACCATGAAACAGAGCATTTTCACAATCCTATCCAATACCCCCCTGACGGACTGCGTCTACAAAATGGTGCTTTCCGGCGACACCTCCGCCATTACCGCCCCGGGGCAGTTTGTCAACATTCAAATCACAGGGAAGTTCCTCCGCCGTCCCATTTCCGTGTGCGACTATGACGGCAGCACCCTCACCATCGTCTACAAGGTGGTGGGCAAGGGTACGGAAATCCTCTCCCGGATGGTTCCCGGGGAGAAGCTGGACATTCTCTCCGGCCTGGGCAACGGCTACGACCTTGCCCCCGCCGGGGACAGCCCCGTCTTACTGGGCGGCGGCGTGGGTGTCCCGCCGCTGTACCACCTTGCAAAACGGCTGCTTGCCATGGGCAAGCAGGTGATGGTGATTCTGGGCTTCAACACCCAATCGGAAGTGTTCTATGAAGCCGAATTCCGGGCGCTGGGCTGCCGGGTGATCGTCACCACCGCCGACGGAAGCTATGGCGTCAAGGGCTTCGCCACCACGCCCCTGAACGATCTTAATTATTCCTATTTCTACACCTGCGGCCCGGAGCCGATGCTCAAGGCGGTGTATAGAGCCACCCGCACCTCCGGCCAGATGAGCTTCGAGGAACGGATGGGCTGCGGCTTCGGCGCCTGCATGGGCTGCTCCTGCAAGACCCTCACGGGATACAAACGCATCTGCAAGGACGGCCCCGTCATGCGGAAGGAGGAAATTCTATGGGAAGCCTGAGCGTGAACCTCTGCGGCATCGAGCTGGACAACCCGGTCATCCCCGCCTCCGGCACCTTTGGCTACGGCTATGAGTTTGCCGAACTGTACGACATTAACTGCCTTGGCACCTTCTCCTTCAAGGGAACCACGAAAGAACCCCGTTTTGGAAATCCCACGCCCCGCATCGCCGAGTGTACCGGCGGCATGATCAACGCCGTGGGGCTGCAAAATCCCGGCGTGGACAAAGTCATATCCGAAGAACTTCCGAAGCTGAAAGCCTGCTTCCACAAGCCCGTCATGGCCAACGTCTCCGGCTTTTCCGTGGCGGATTACGCCTATACCTGCGAAAAGCTGGATGAGGAGGAACAGGTGGGCTGGCTGGAAGTCAATGTCAGCTGCCCCAACGTTCACGGCGGCGGCATGAGCTTCGGCACCTGCCCGGAAGCCGCCGCAGAGGTAACGGCAGCGGTGAAAAAGGTCATGAAAAAGCCTGTTATCGTCAAGCTCTCCCCCAACGTCACCGATATCGTCTCCATCGCCAGAGCCTGTGAGGATGCCGGTGCGGACGGCATCAGCCTGATTAACACTCTGCTTGGTATGCGCATTGATCTGCGTACCCGCAAGCCCATCATCGCCAACAAAATGGGCGGCTTTTCCGGACCCGCCATCTTCCCGGTGGCGCTGCGCATGGTCTATCAGGTCGCGAATGCGGTAAACGTCCCCGTGGTGGGCATGGGTGGCGTCAGCAGCGCCGAAGATGTGGTGGAAATGATGCTGGCAGGTGCTACCGCCGTAGAGGTGGGCGCGGCCAACCTCGTAAATCCCTACGCCTGCCGGGACATCATCCGGGAGCTTCCCGCCGTCATGGAAAAATACAAAATTGAGAACCTGAAAGACATTATTGGAGGTGCAAAGTAAATGGGTAAGGACGTCATTGTTGCCTGCGATTTTTCATCCGCCGAGGCGACCTTCGCTTTTCTTGACAAATTCACCGGCCGCAAGCCCTTCGTAAAGATCGGCATGGAGCTGTACTATGCGGAAGGCCCCGCCATCGTCCGGGAGATCAAAGCCCGGGGGCACAAGATTTTTCTGGACTTAAAGCTCCACGACATTCCCAACACCGTGAAAAAGGCCATGTCCGTCCTGCGGAATCTGGACGTGGACATCACCAACCTCCACGCCGCCGGTACCACCGCCATGATGAAGGCCGCGCTGGAGGGTCTGACCCGGGAGGACGGCACCCGTCCCCTGCTGATCGCCGTGACCCAGCTGACCTCCACCGATCAGGCGGCCATGGAGTCCGACCTGCTCATTCATGAACCCATTGACGAAGTGGTCATGCACTACGCCGAGACCGCGAAAAACGCGGGTCTGGACGGCGTGGTCTGCTCTCCTCTGGAAGCGGGGAAGGTGCATGAGCGCTGCGGTCAGCACTTTCTCACCGTGACCCCCGGCGTCCGCTTCGCCGACGGAGACGTAGGCGACCAGAAGCGGGTGATGACCCCAGCCGCCGCCAAGGCCATCGGTTCGGACTACATCGTGGTCGGCCGTCCCATCACGGCCGCCGCCGACCCCGTTGCCGCCTACGAGCGCTGCGTGGCGGAATTCTGTGATTGAAATAAGGAGGAAGTATTTTGGAAAGCTACAAAAGAGAATTCATTCAGTTTCTGGAGATGGCCGGTGTGCTGAAATTCGGCGATTTCACCGCCAAATCCGGCCGGAAAATCCCCTATTTCATCAACGCCGGGGAGATCAAAACCGGTAAGGAAATTGCGACTCTGGGCGAATTCTACGCCCGCGCCTACCGGGAAAAGCTGGGGCAGCGGAAGGCCGTCCTCTATGGCCCCGCCTACAAGGGCATTTCCATCGCCGTGTCCGCCGCCGTTGCCCTGAGTCGGGACGGGCTGGACGTTCCCTTCTTCTTCAACCGCAAGGAGGCCAAGGATCACGGCGAGGGCGGCGTGTTCGTGGGCTACGTCCCCAAGTCCGGTGAGGACGTGGTCATCGTAGAGGACGTCATCACTGCCGGGACTGCCATCCGGGAAAGCATGGCTATCTTAAGCCGTCTGGAGGGCGTCAAGGTCGCCGCCACATTTATTATGGTTGACCGCAAGGAGCGGGGCAAGGGCGAAAAGCTGGCCATGGAGGAAGTGGAAGAGGAATTTGGCTTCCCCGTCTACTCCGTGGTGGATGTGTATGACATCATCGCCTATCTGGAAGAAAATCCCGCCAACGCCGAAAATGTGGCGCGGATCAGAAATTATCTTGCCGTGAATGGAGCGAACACATGAGAAGTCTGAACAGCATTCTGGATTTAGGCGTAGACGAGCTGGATGGGCTGATCGCCACCGCCAAGGACATCATTGCCCACCCGGAAAACTACTGGGACAGATGCGCCCACAAGAAGCTGGCGACGCTGTTCTTCGAGCCCTCCACCCGCACCCGCCTGAGCTTTGAGGCCGCGATGCTGGAGCTGGGCGGCAGCGTCATCGGCTTCAGCGAAGCCAGTTCTTCCTCCGCTTCCAAGGGTGAAAGCGTGGCGGACACCGCCAAAATTGTCAGCTGCTACGCAGACATCATCGCCATGCGCCACCCCAAGGAGGGTGCGCCCTACGTGGCAAGTCAGGTGGCCTCTATCCCCGTCATCAACGCCGGAGACGGCGGCCACAACCACCCCACCCAGACCCTTGCCGATCTGCTGACCATTTCCCGGGAAATGGGGCGGCTGGATAACCTCACCATCGGTCTGTGCGGCGACCTGAAATACGGCCGGACTGTCCACTCCCTGATTGAAGCCATGAGCCGCTACAAAGGCATTCAATTTGTTCTGATTTCCCCGGAGGAATTGAAAATCCCCGGTTTTATTCGGTATAATGTTTTTGAAAATCAGGGAATCCCCTACACGGAAGTGTCCTCTCTGGAGGAAGCCATGCCCAAGCTTGACGTGCTGTACATGACCCGCATCCAGCGGGAGCGCTTCGACGACCCATGGGAATACGAGCGGCTCAAGGACAGCTACGTCCTCGATACCGAGAAAATGAAACTTGCGAAAGGAAAAATGTGCGTCCTGCACCCCCTGCCCCGTGTCAATGAGATCAGCGTCAAGGTGGACGACGACCCGAGAACCGCCTATTTCCGTCAGGCGCTGAACGGCAAGTACATGCGCATGGCGCTCATCCTGAAGCTTCTGGACGAAGCCGCCCGGAATCCCGCAAAAGAAGCCATCGACGTTAGCGGTTTGGAATACGACCGTGTCTGCCGCAATCCCAAGTGCATCACCCAGACCGAGCAGGAGCTTCCCCAGCTGTTCCGCTGCACCGACAAGGCCGCGGACATCCACAGGTGCATCTACTGCGAGCAGCGGGCTTAGTCCTCATTTCACAAAAAATGCAGAATGCCATTTCCTGGCATTCTGCATTTTATTTTTACCCCTTATATCTCGGCTCGCAGGTCAGGTTGACGCCCAGACGCTTGAAGGTCTTTTCGTCCACCGGGGACAAGATCACCGAGGAATGTACCTCGCAGCCCCGCAGCTTGTCCAGCTGCTCCATGGCCAGTTCCGCCATGGGGTTGGTGGCGGCGCAGATGGACAGGGCGATCAGCGTCTCGTCGGTGTGGAGACGGGGATTGCGGTTGCCTAAGTGGTCAACCTTCAGGTGCTGGATGGGATCAAGCACTACCGGGGAAATCAGGTGCAGGCTGTCCCGCATACCCGCCAGCTTCTTCAGCGCGTTCAGCAGCAGCGCCGAGGACGCACCCAGAAGGTCGGAGGTCTTGCCGGTGACGATGGTACCGTCGGGCAGTTCCATGGCGGCGGCAGGCGCGCCGGTCTGCTCCGCCCGCTGCAGGGCGGGGGCGACCACCTTCCGCTCCGCCGGGGTCACACCGGCCTTTTTCATCAGCAGCTCCAACTTGCGCACCGTTTCGTCGCTGCCTTTGCCCTGCTTCTGCTCGCACATGGCCACGTAGTATCTGCGGATGATCTCCTGTCGGGAGGCGAACCGGACGGCTTCGTCATCCACGATGCAGTTGCCCACCATATTCACGCCCATATCCGTGGGGGATTTGTAGGGGCAATGCCCCAGAATCTTCTCAAAAATCGCCACCAGCACAGGGAACGCTTCCACGTCCCGGTTGTAGTTGACGGTGGTGACCCCGTAGGCTTCCAGATGGAAGGGGTCGATCATGTTCACGTCGTTCAAGTCCGCCGTAGCGGCCTCGTAGGCAAGGTTCACCGGGTGGTTCAGCGGCACGTTCCAGATGGGGAAAGTCTCGAATTTGGCGTAGCCCGCCGTGTTGCCCCGGATATGCTCGTGATACAGCTGGCTCAGGCAGGTCGCCAGCTTTCCGCTGCCGGGGCCGGGAGCCGTGACCACCACCAGCGACCGGGTCGTCTCAATGTAGTCATTTTTCCCGAAGCCGTCGGGGCTGACGATGTAGCCGGTGTCGGAGGGGTAGCCCGGAATTTCAAAATGGTGATAGACCCGGATGCCCAGCCCTTCCAAGCGGGACTGGAACGCCTTCGCCAGCGCCTGTTCATGGAAGCGGGTCAGCACCACGCTGGAAACGTACAGGCCGAAGCCCCGGAAAATGTCGATCAGGCGAATGACGTCCCGGTCATAGGTGATGCCAAGATCGCCCCGAACCTTATTCTTTTCGATATCGTCGGCGTTGATGGCAATGACCATCTCCACCTGCTCCTTCAGCTGCAGCAGCATCCGCAGCTTGCTGTCCGGCTGGAAGCCCGGCAGGACGCGGGAAGCATGGTTGTCGTCATAGAGCTTGCCGCCGAATTCCAGATACAGCTTGCCGCCGAACTGGGCAATGCGCTCCCGGATGTGGGCGGACTGCATTTGCAGGTATTTATCGTTATCAAACGCCGCTTTTGTCATTTCCGTTGCCTCTTTCCCAAAAACTTTCCACCATTTTACCCTATCCGACGGGAAATAGCAAGGCCATTTCGCGGGAAAATCTTCTCTTTCGCGGGATTGCTTCTTGTTTCGGGAACGGCGCCGTGCTATAATGAACGCATCTATTTTTTCGGAGGTGTTTCCATGGAATTCAGCGTAAACCATCCGGTGCTTTACCTGCTTGCCGGAATTCTGATTGCCGTGGTTCTGGCTCAGTCGGTTTTCTTCCTTATTAAGGCTCTGCGCCGCAGTAAGGAAATCGGCATGGATCAGGCCAAAATCAAAAAAACCATCAAAACCGCCGCGCTGTTCACCATCGCCCCGGCCGTGTCCATCGTCATCAGCGTCATCACCCTAAGCAAAAGTCTGGGTATTCCCCTGCCCTGGCTGCGGCTTAGCGTAGTCGGCTCATTGAGCTATGAGGCCATCGCGGCATCCAACGCCGTCAGCGCCATGGGCTTAGAGCTTGGCAAAATCAGCGCCCTGACCGCCCAGCAATACGTCAACATCGCGCTGGTGATGACCCTGTCCATCATGGTGGGCATCTGGCTGGTGCCTGTCATCGGCAAGAAGCTGCTGCGGGGCATGACCGTTCTGGAAAACCGGGACGCCAAATGGGCGGATATTTTCCAGAATGCCATGTTTATCGGCATGATCTCCGCATTTCTGGGCTATGTGTTCTGCGATTTTTCCCGTCTGTGGGCGCCGGGGGATTACGCCGCCACCTCCGGGCTTGTGCCGGTATGCGTCATGGCGGTATCCGCTGCGATCATGGTGGTCTGCGGGCTGCTCATGAAGAAATTCAAGTGGAGCTGGGTCAACGATTACGCACTGCCCATTTCTCTGGTGCTGGGCATGGCTTCCGCCATTCCCCTCACCGCGTGGCTGGGTTAAGGAGGTGCCGATATGAAAAAGCAGCTTAGCTACATCGACTCCGTTCACCGCAGCGGCACCATCTGGAACATTTCCGTGATGATTTTGCTGCTGGCCTTCCCCCTGACGGTGGCCGCCCTGTTTGGTGCCGCCCCGGACTGGGGCGCGCTGGTGGTGGGTCTGATCGCCACCGCGCCCATGTATTGGGCGGTGGGTGTCATTGAGACAATTACCTTCGTTCCCATGCTGGGCGCGGGCGGCTCCTACCTCAGCTTTGTCACCGGCAACATCTCCAACCTGAAGCTTCCCTGCGCCATCAACGCGCTGGAGCAGAACAACGTCAGCGCCAACTCCGAGGAGGGCGAAGTCATCTCCACCATCGCCATCGCCACCTCCTCCATCGTCACCACCGTCATTATCATCATCGGCGTCATTCTGATTGTCCCCCTGACCCCCGTTCTGGAAGCGCCGGTGCTGGAGCCGGCCTTTGCCCAGATGCTGCCCGCCCTGTTCGGCGGACTGGGCGTAGCCTTCGTCAGCCGGAACTGGAAGATCGCCGTCGCGCCGGTGGTGCTGATGCTGGTTCTGTTCATTTTCGTCCCCGCCCTGAACGCCGGTACCGTGGGCATTATGGTGCCTGTGAGCGTGCTGTTCACCATTGCCGTTTCCCGGCTGCTTTATAAGAGAGGAGTTCTGTAAACATGATCGGATATCTGATTCTCGCCGTTCTGGCTGCATTCATCGCCGTGGTCGCCGTTCGCACCATCCGCTTCCGTCCCAAGCCCCAGCCCGAAGTCACCAAGGAAGAAATCGCCTTTGACCGGGACGCCGCCGTGGATTCCCTCGCCCAGCTGGTTCGCTGCAAGACCGTGTCCTACAACGACCATTCTCTGGAGGACGAGGGGGAATTTCAGAAGCTGATCTCTCTGCTGCCGACACTTTACCCCAACGTGTTCGGCACCTGCACCTTCCAGCAGCTTCCCGACCGGGCGCTGCTGCTGCGGTGGCCGGGCAAGCAGGAAGGCGACCCTGCCGTTATGATGGCGCACTATGACGTGGTGCCTGTCAACGAGGAAAAGTGGGACAAGCCTCCCTTCGCCGGGGTCATCGAGGACGGCATTCTCTGGGGCCGCGGCACGCTGGACACCAAGGTCACCTTCAACGGCGTTCTTTCCGCCGCCAATTACCTCATCGGTCAGGGCTTCCAGCCGGAAAAGGACATTTACTTTGCCTTCTCCGGCGGCGAGGAGATCAACGGTCAGGGCGCAGTCAACATTGTGGCGTATTTCACCGAGCATGGCATCCACCCCGCCATTGTGGTGGACGAGGGCGGCGCGGTCGTGGAGAATGTGTTCCCCGGCGTGAAGCAGCCCTGCGGTCTCATCGGCATTGCGGAAAAAGGTATGCTGAACGCCCAGTACCGCACCGTCTCCGCCGGCGGCCACGCTTCCGCACCCAAGCCCCATACCCCGGTGGGCGTTCTGGCGGCGGCCTGCAAGCGGGTGGAGGATCATCCCTTCAAGGCCCACATCGACGGCCCCGCTGCCCAGATGTTCGACACGCTGGGACGGTATTCAACGCCATTGTACCGGGTGATTTTCGCCAACATGTGGTGCTTCGGCTGGATCATTGACACTCTCGGCAAAAAGAGCGGCGGTGAAATGAATGCGCTGGTGCGCACCACCGTGGCCTTTACTCAGATGGAGGGCAGCTCCGCCCGGAACGTGATCCCTCCCGAAGCGAAAATGGTATCCAACATCCGCCTGAATCCCGCCGACAGCGTCGCTTCCGCGCTGGCGTATCTGGAAAAGGCCGTCAACGACCCCGCCGTGGAGATCACGTCTCTGGAATCCTTCGAGCCAAGTCCCGTCTCCGAAACCGGCTGCGACGCATGGGAGAAGGTCGCCTCTGCCGTGGCGAATACATGGCCGGGCTGCATCGTCTCGCCTTATCTGATGGTGCAGTGTTCCGATTCCCGGCACTACCGTGACCTGAGCAACCACGTTTACCGCTTCTCCGCCATGGACTTAAGCGCTGAGGAACGGTCGACCATCCACGGCAACAACGAGCGCATCCGTCTGGAAACCGTCGCCAAGGCCGTAGAATTCTACATCCGCCTCATGCGTCAGTGCTGAAACAAAAAAGATGTCCCCCAACCCGGGAAAATCCGGGTTGGGGGATTTGTCTTAGTCCAGCAGATACGCCAGGAAAGCGCCGCCGGTGATGGCGTACATCAGAATGGTGAAAGCCACAACGATCAGCGTCAGGATAAACTGGGCGATCGCCCAATTCTTCCGGGAGCGCTTCTCCGGGGAGCTGCTCACCGCCCAGACGATCAGGCAGATGAAGCCGACAATGGGAATTGCCGAGAGGATCAGGGTGCCGATCCAGGAACCGACAGACATGTCCGTGTCCTGCCGTGCGTAGGTATTACCGTTGTAGTTGTCCATGTTATATTCCTCCTGCTTTCCAAATTTAGGGGATATAATGATTATAACACATATCTGTGAAAATGGGAATACTTTTTCGGCAAAATCTTTTCTGCAAATCGCCCCGCACACCGCAAAAAATCCCGACAGCCGAAGCTGTCGGGATTTTTTAGCTTAGCGTATTCTCGATTACCGGGCGCTGCGCTTCTTGTTGTAGAAGTACACACCGGCAATGGCGGCGCCGGAGACGACCATGAAGATCACGGGAATGAAGATCATATCACCGGTCTTGGGGTTGGTCTTATCGGCCTCCTCGTTGGTGGTGCTCTTGGCGCTGGCGTTGGTGATCATCACATTGATGTGGACTTCGCTCTCCTTGCGGAGCTCGTTGGTGTCGGAGATGGTGTCATACTTCTGGGTGTCGTTGACAAAGTTGCCGACCCAGTTGCCCTTGGCCATGTACATGCCGTCATACTTGATGCCGTCGCTGGTCTTGGCGGTGTAGTAGTTCTTGACAACGGTCTTGACCTCGTCCAGAGTGACCTTGCCGTCCAGAGCGATGCCCTCGGTAATGTTGATGGTCTTGGCGGGATCGTCGACCTTGTTGTCCTTGAAGATGTGCAGGTAAACCTTGTAGGGGAACTTGTTGTTGGTAGTGGTGGTGTCCTTCTCGAGGTAAGCGTAGAATTCTACGTTGCCCTTGATGACGAGCTTGGCAACCTGAGCGCTGGTGTAGAGGTCACCCTTGTTGTCGATCTTCCAGCCCTTGAAGGTGTAGCCGGTCTTGTTATCGGCCTTGCTCTGAGCGTCGGAAACCTTCTTGCTGTCAATGCTGCTGCCGCTGGTCACGTTGTAGGTGGAAACGGCCTTGCCGTCGGTGCCGTAGAAGGTCACTCTGACAGTGTCGCCCTCGGGAGTGCTGCCGCTCTTGGCCTTCAGGGTGACGGTCAGGGAGTCGCCGGCATCGATTGTGGTGGACAGGGACAGGTTGTTGCCCTTTTCATCGCTCTTGGCGGTGACGAACTCATAGGAATCCTTCCAGTTGCCCATCCAGCGGTAGCTCAGGATGTCGCTGATAACGGAGGACTTACCGTTCACAGGCTCGACCTGGAACTCTCTGGCAATCGCGTTGCCCTTGTCGTCAATAATCTTAAGAGTGATATACTTGGCGGGCTCTTCCGCCTTCTTGGTGTTGACAAACAGCTTCAGGGAGTAGCCGTCGTCGATACCGGCATACTTGATGGTGACGTCGGTGGCCTCATTGTCGGAAGCGCCGGTCCACTTGACGAACTCCTTGTCGGAGTTGACCAGGCTCAGACCCAGCTCCTTGGTCAGCTTCACGCTGCCGTCAACAGGAACGGTGATCTCGCCCTTTCTTGCGTAAGAACCGTCAACATAAATCTCAACAGGAACCTTCGCGTCAACGCGGGTATCCTCGACCTTCTTGTTGAGGTACAGGTTTACGTAGTAGCCATTCGCATTTGCCTTCTCCAGGTTGTCATAGCTGATGGGGCCGGTGGTCTCTTCGTCCTTCATGTTCGTCCACTTGACGAATTCCTTGTCGCCGTAAATCAGAGTCTCGGCCAGTTCCTTCGTCAGTTCCAGTTTCTGACCGGGCTTCACGGTAACATACTTGTCAGTGACATACTTTCCGTCAACGTAGGTCTTGACGGTCAGGGTTTCATCAGCTTCCGTAGCAGCGGCCTGGAAAGGAACCGCGCAGACCAGCAGCATAGCCACCAATACGAGGCTAAGCAGCTTCTTCATTGTGTTTTTCATAGTTTCTAACCTCCTAGAAAATTGGTTGTTTTAGAAATGCTGCCGGCTCTGGAACCTTTGGTGTCGCCAATCGGGGAGGCTTTCCGCCGCTTCCGCACCCGGCATCTCTTTCATGTCTGCATGATATCACATCCGTTCCCGGATGTCAATAGGAAAATTACAAAATGTAACAGAATTCTTTACACTTTATAACATTCTTAAACATTTGCCCTTATCTTAAGAAATTTACTCCAAATTTTACCATAAAATTCGTTTTTTACCAGCTACGAAAAATGACAATCTCTGATTTCGATATCTTTTTTCTTTCAAAGGTTACAATTTTGTTGCAGCCACCTGTGGTCTCCCGAAGCGGCCTCCGCCGCCCAGGGGGGGTGGAAAACCCCGGTGCCAGCATGGCACCGGGGTTTCCGCGAAAGGGTTTGGAAAGAAGAGAGGTAGAAAAGAGGATCTACGGAGTTGAAAGGGAGCGGCTCACGGCTTCCGCAACCTTTCTGGTATTACCATACCTTTGGGTTTTGAACAGGCAATAACGGAAATGAAAATAAAAAGCGACAAAATTGTGAACAGTTTTTCTTCATGCCGGAATATCTCCCTGTTTTTTGCGCCTATTCCTTCGGCAAAAGGGGCGGCGCGGGAAATCCCGCGCCGCCCTTGGCCTATTTCATTCCGTTGCTCCGGGGAAGATCAGCGTTACCTTGAACAGATCGCCATCCACCAGCAATTGCAGCTGCCCCTTCTGCAGCTCCATCAGGGTCTTGACAATGTTCAGGCCCAGGCCGCTTCCCTCGGTGTTCCGGGAGTCGTCGCCCCGGACAAAGCGCTCCATCAGCTCGTCGGCGTCCACGTTCAGCTCGTCACGGGAGATGTTCTTCAGGGAAATGATGACCTTCCCCTCCAGCGCCATCACGTCGATATACACCCGCGTGCCGGGCAGGGCATATTTCACGGTGTTGCTCAGGAGATTGCTCAGCACCCGCCACGCAAGTCTTCCGTCCGCCATCATGGCAACGCTTTCCTCCGGATGGCGGAATACGGGGGTCAGCTGGGCTTTTTCCAGCTTGTCGGCGAATTCGCCCAGCGCCTGATTCACGGATTCCACCGCGTCCAGCTTCGTAATGTCCGCCGTCAGGTTTCCTGTGCTGGCCTTGCTCATTTCCATCAAGTCCTCGATCAGCTTCTTTAGCCGCTGGGACTGCCGGTTGAGGACTTCCAGATAGGTCTTCTCCTCCTCCGGCGTGTGGGGCTTTTGCAGCAAGTCCACATAGTTGATGATGGAGGTCAAAGGCGTTTTGATATCGTGAGAAACATTGGTAATCAGTTCTGTTTTCATACGCTCCGATTTTAGTTGCTTCTGCGCCGCCACCACGGCAACGCCGGCCAGGTCATTCAGGTCACCGGCAAAGCTCCTGAACGCGCCGGTGAGATATTTGTCGTCCACCTTGGTGTCCAGGTCGCCCTTGCCCATGCGCTTGGCGCTTTCCAGCAGGATGCCGAAGCAGTACGCCCCGTACAGCACCACGGCCACGCAGGCGCACAGGCTCAGCACCACCATCAGATTCGATCTGCCCGCAAGGGCGGCGAACAGGAGCATCACCATGATGAAGCCCGTCAGCAGCCACTGCCATGTCAGCGGCATCATGGAATACACCCGGTTGACGGATTTTCCGATTTTTGCGCAGGTCTTCTTTATCTGCGTCCACAGCCATCTCAGGGGTGTAAGAAGCATCAGCAGGAAGTCCCAGAATACAGCCGCCGCCTTGGGCAGCTTCCGCAGCAGCCAGCCGCAGCCGGAGAAGCAGCCCTTGACGCACTTCACCAGCAGATTCATGCAGCGCCAGCAGACGCTGTTGCGCCACCAGTAGCCCCCGGGGGTCTTGAACTGGGCGGCGCAGGCAAAGCAGAAGCTCACGAAAATCAGGCTCATGGCGTAGCCCGCCATCAGCATTCCGGCGCAGAGCGTCTGAATATTCTGCGTGAACAGGCCGGCGGCATCGTTGAATTGGACGATCACCATGAAAAGGCCGAAGATGATCAGCCCGCCCCCGGCAAGGTAAATGTCCAGGGGGATGCAGTTGAAGCCCGCGGCATGGACTTCCTCACTGCCGGGCTTTCTGCCCGCCGCGCAGCAGAGATACACGGCCAGCACGGCAAACAGCAGCAGACACGCGCCCATGATGAAGAACAGGCTGTTGCGGCAGCTCCACACCTGAGTAAGCAGAGCGTACCCGCCGTCAAAGCGGTACGCGCCGGGCGCCAGGGTCAGCTCCACGGTATAGTCGGGCAGCTGGGCATAGCGGTACTCCACCACCATGGACTTCTGGGCGTCGTCGTCCCAATATTCCATGGTGTGAGCTTCGCCGTCCGCAAAGATCACGTCCGGGTCTGCCGTGCCGGTTGCCAACGGCTTGGTGGGGTTCGCGGACAGCGTCTCGAGGGGGGCGGTCTCCTCCGTCGTGTCCGGGACGGTCTCGGCGGTCGTCTCCGGAACCGTTACGGTAACGGTGGTTTCGTCGGTTGTTTCCGGCACCGTCTCTGTGGTGGTCTCCGGGAGGGTCTCGGGCATCACCTTCTGCGTCAGGCTGGGCGTTACCAAAAATACGACTGCTTTCCCGTCGGCATTCCATTCAAATTCGCCCACGCCTGACGGGTTCGCCGCCTTATAAATCAGGGAATCGTCCTTGTCCCGGAATTCCACGGCGGTGACGGCGGCATCCTGCGGCATATTGTCCCGGTAGAATGCGTCGCCCGACTGAAAATACAGGACGCCCGCGTCGTTGCGTTTCAGCACGCCCACCGGGCTGCTGCCGCTGCAGGTATGTTCCCCCTCGCCTGCCAGCTCCGATTCCGTGGTGAATGTTACCTGATATATATATGCGCCCTCAGTGGGAACGTCGTCCATCAGGACTTCGCTCCGGCTCGGTTCACCGGTCGTGTCGCGCAGAAGGAAGCCGCCGGTTTCAAGCTTCGCCAGACTCACATCATTGTAGGTCTGATACAGAATATCGCCATTCCCGTCCCGGAAAGTCACGCAGGTAGTGGGAGAATCAGGCAAGTCTATCGCGCCCTGTTCATTGGCTTCAAAGCGGATTATGCCATAGCCAATGTCGGTGATATAGCCAATCGGTTCGACGCTGTCCACGCTTTCACTGGAGTCTTCCGCGTCAATGCTCACGCTGAATACCGTCGCGCCCCCCTCCGGGATGGCGTTATAGGTGCTCGCGTCCGCCTGAGGCGTTGCCTCCGACTTTTCCGTGATGGACAGGACGTATTTATAAGAGCCGCTGACGGGGAAGGAATAAAATTCGGCGTCCGTCAGATTTTCCGCGCCGCCGGATTCCAGCACGTTTCCTTCCGCGTCTTTCAGCACATAGCCCGCCAGCGCCGGGTTGAACACGCCGTAAAGCCAGCCGCTTCTTCCCGAAACGCCCAGATCGTACACGGTCGGCTCCGCGATTGCCTCCGGCACGCCGCCCAGGTTCGCTTCGGCGTAGTCCACGGCGATACGGCCAGCCATGGATTCGCCGTCCGAGCGGATGTATCTGTCCCGCAGCTCCTCCACGGAGATGTCGTACAGTCCCGATTCCGTCATGCCGATGATGGCGGCGGCGCTTCCGGCGGCTCCCAGAAGCATCAGGGCGCACAGGGCGATGGCAAGGAATTTGAATACAATATTGTATTTCAAATTATTTTCCTCCTTCCATTTTATAGCCCTGTCCCCACACGACCTTCAGATAGCGCGGCTCCGAGGGGTTGATCTCGATTTTCTCCCGCAGATGGCGGATATGCACTGCCACGGCGCCCTCGCTGCCCAGCGCCGCCTCCTGCCAGACGGATTCATACAGCACCTTGGTGGAGAATACCTTTCCGGGGTTTGCCATCAGCAGGTGCAGAATGGCATACTCCGTGGGCGTGAGGGACACAGGTTCCCCCTCCACGGTGACGGTTTTGGTGCGGTCGTCCAGAACGATGCCGCCGATGGTGATGCTGCCGCTGCCCTCCTCCGGGCGGCTGCCCAGCTGGGCATACCGGCGCAGCTGGGAACGCACCCGCGCCAGCACCTCCACCGGCACAAAGGGCTTGGTGATATAGTCGTCCGCCCCCACGTTCAGCCCCAGCACCTTGTCCTCGGTCTCGGACTTGGCGGTGAGCAGAATGATGGGCGCGTTGGAAAATTCCCGGATCTTGGAGGTCGCCGTGATACCGTCCATCACGGGCATCATCACGTCCAGCAGAATGAGGTGAATGTCGTTGTTTTTCGCGATCTCCACCGCCTGCGCGCCGGTGAACGCCTCGAACAGATTGTACCCCTCGGGGGTCAGGTATATTTTCAGCGCGTTAACGATATCCGGCTGGTCATCGCAAATCAGAACGTTGTACATATGGTTTTCCTTCCTCTCGTCATCTTTTTTTCTTATTATATCACCGGCTTCTTTAAGATGAAAGAGGTCTATTTCTTAAAATGGGATTAACATTTGAAAAAGCGCCTTTTGCCAACTTCTGCGCCACATTTTTTCTTGCTATTTCCCCGTTCCCGTTTTATAATTACATCATTCAATTGTTACGCTGAAGGAGTTGTTTTCCATGCTGAAAGATTTTTTTACCACTCTGGGAACCGGCGCGCTGGATAAGGTGCTCCATGCCGTTCTCGTGCTGGTCATTGGCCTTCTGATCATTCGTGTCGTCACGAAGCTGCTCCAGGGAGGACTGGAAAAATCCCACCTGGAAAAGGCCGCCCACAGCCTGATCCTGTCCCTTGCAAAAGTGGCCATGTATATCCTGCTGGGTCTGAGCGTGGCCTCCAGCCTTGACATTGACGTCACCGGCATCGTCGCTTTGGCCAGCGTCCTGACATTGGCCGTTTCCCTGTCGCTGCAGAATATGCTCACCAACGTCATCGGCGGCTTCACCATTCTTTCCACCCACCCCTTCCACTCCGGCGACTATGTGGAGATCGCCGGGCAGTCCGGCACGGTGCAGGAGATCAACATGACCTACACCCGCCTCGCCACCTTTGACAACAAGCTCATTTCCATTCCCAACAGCGCGGTGGTCGCGGCGCAGATCGTCAACTACTCCGCCGCCGACACCCGCCGGGTGGATATCCCCGTCTCCGCCTCCTACGATGCCCCCACCCAGAAGGTCATCGACGCGCTGGTGCTGGCGGGAACTATGGACAATGTGCTTCTGACCCCCGCCCCCAGCGCCTGTGTGAGCAGCTACGGCGACAGCGCCATTGCCTACACCCTTCGCGTCTGGGTCAAGACCGAGGACTACTGGGACGTGTATTTCGCCCTGACCCAGCGGGTCAAGGACGTCTTCGACGAACAGGGCATCACCATGACCTACCCCCATCTGAACGTACATCTGGACAAATAAAGCACACCGCCCTCCCCATTCGGGGAGGGCGGTACTACGCTGAATTCACATCGACAGCACTTCCAGCAGCGCCATGACGCCGATCCCCGGCAGACCGAGGAATCCGGCCACCAGCACCGTCACGGCGTTGATGGGGAAATACGCCCCCGTGAATCCCGCGACAGAATTCAGCAACCACAGGCACAGAAAGCCGCACCCGGAGTGTATGCCGACCTTGAAGATCAGCTTCATGGGCATCAGCAGCAGCCGCACCAGCACCAGCGCGACAAGGGCGGGAATGAGCAACGTTACAAATTTTTCCATAGGCACCTCCGAATAATCAGGCTTGTTCCGGTTAAGCTACCTGCGGACAGCAAAGGAACGGGAACCAAACGTGACGACGGTTGCTTTCGCCCATTTCATTTACTGTCAAGTGTGTCGCCGAATGCGCAGCGGTATGATGCGAATTAGGAACTCTGAAAACAAGCTTCTTCTGCTTTCTCGCGGCATCAGACAGAATGTATTTTCTCTTTGATACCCTTTTCTGATTAAAATACTTATTTTAATCGGAAGCGAGCGGGCAAAAAAGATTTGCGTTCAGCGATTCCTGCGCAGGGAGAAGGGAACGGCTCACCTGCGTACATTCTGCCACAGAATTTTTGCGAATAAACGAAAACCGGAGTACAGCTGCGCACGCGATTGGTGCCCTGACTCCGGTTTTTGTACTTGCCCTCTCCCCTGCCCACAACATCCTGTGTCCTGCCAAAAAAAATCTTCGTTTTTCTGCGAAATTCTCTGCCGCCCCGCCGTTGTCCCCGTTGGGAAGCTGTGGTATAATGACGGAAAATGACGTTTTCTGCGAGGCACCGAAATGATAACCGAACCTGTCAAAATTTCCCAGAGCGACATTCGCAGGCTGCTTTCCGCCGCCAATCCGGATGCAGCGCTGCTTTACCTTTACATAAACAGCGGCAACCGCCCCGAGGACGCGGAAGCCGATCTGCATTTCAGCGCCCCCCGCTACGGCTGCGCCGCCGCTACCCTGCGGCAGCTGGGTCTGTGGCCGGAAGACCGTCCCAGCCACATTGCCCCCGGCGAGCGTCCTAGCTACTGCGAAAAGGACGTGCTGGACGCCATGGACTCGGACAACACCTTCCGAAGCCTTTACGGCGAAGTGCAGCGTCTGCTGGGCCGCAGTTTGAACACCGAGGAACTGAAAATTCTTCTGGGCTTTGTGCGCTACTTGGGACTGACCGCAGACGTGATCTCCCTGCTGGTGTGCTACTGTAAAGAACGCGCTCGACAGAGGGGAAGTCTGCGCAACCCGTCTCTGCGCACCATCGAGAAGGAAGCCTACAACTGGGCGGAGCGGGGCATCGACACCGTAGAGGAAGCCGCCGCTTTCATTCAGGCGCAGAACGTGCGCAATTCCCGGCTGTCCCGGCTGATGAGCCTGATCCAGATCCGAGGGCGCAGTCTCACCGCCGCCGAGGAGCGCTATGCCCAGAGCTGGCTGGACATGGGCATGGACGACGAGCTGATCTCCATGGCCTACGAGCGCACCTGCCTGAACACCGGCGGGCTGAACTGGGCGTACATGAACAAAATTCTCCAGCGCTGGCAGCAGCAGGGCTTCCACAGCGCCGAGGATGTCCGCACCGGCGACCGGAAGACGGGCGTCCCGAAGGGTGCCTCCGGCCAGCTGGGCGAAGCGGAGCTGGAAGCCATTCAGAAAGTATTGCAGGAGGGATAATTCGTGGGATACAGTGCGGAAGTGGTCCAGCGCGCCCGGGCGCGTCTGGCGCAGGCAAAGGAAGACCGGGAGTCGGAAAACAGGCAGCATCTGGCAGAAGCCTACGCAAAAGTCCCCCGCATCCGGGAAATCGACATGCTTCTGCGCCGCACCATGGCGCAGGCCGCTCAGGCGGCCTTTTTGCAGGGTTCTGACGGTCAGGCGCTGCTGGAACAGGCGCGGCGGGAAAACCTCAGCTTACAGCAGGAACGGGCAGCGCTGGCCGCGGCGAACTTTGAGGATGGCTTCTTGGACGAAAGCCCCATTTGTGACAAATGCGGCGGCAGCGGCTATGTGGGCACTACCATGTGCGAGTGCCTGAGCGAGCTTTGCCGTCAGGAGCAGAAAAAGGAAATTTCCGTGCTGTCCAACAACCGGGAAACCTTCAGCCAGTTCCGGCTGGACTACTACCCAGACGCCGTTGACCCTAAATACGGCGCCAGCCCCCGCACCATTATGGAGCGGACGCTGAACATCTGCCGCCGGTATGCAGCGACCTTCACGCCCAACGCGGGAAATCTGCTGTTCATCGGCGGGACGGGGCTGGGAAAGACCTTCCTGTCGGCGTGCATCGCCCGGACAGTGACCGACCGGGGCTACAGCGTTGTTTACGAAACTTCCAGCCACCTGTTCTCCAAGCTGGAGCAGGCGAAATTCAGTCCCAGTGATGACACCCGCCGGGAAGCGGCCAAGCTGACGAACTGCGATCTTCTGATTCTGGACGATCTCGGCACAGAGATGCCCGGGCAGTTCGTCACGGCCGCGCTGTACAGCCTGCTCAACGACAGAATGATGGCCGTCAAGCCCATGGTCATCTCCACCAACCTGAATGTGGACGAGCTGAGCCGCCGCTACTCCCCCCAGATCGCGTCCCGGCTCCACGGTGACTTTCAGCGTCTGACCTTCGTGGGAAACGACATTCGGGTACTGAAAAACAGAGGTTTATGATGAAAACAGGTATTTTATTCGATTTGGACGGCACGCTTCTGGACACGCTAGCCGACCTTGCCGACAGCGTCAACCACGTTCTTGCATCCTTTGGCTATCCCCAGCGCACGGTGGAGGAAGTCCGCCAGTTCGTGGGCAACGGCGCTGCCCGTCTGATTGCTCAGGCCGTCCCGGAGGGTGCGAACCCCGCCCCGGTGCTTGCGGCGTTCCAGCCCTATTACAGCGCCCACTGCCAGATCAAAACCAAGCCCTATGAGGGCATTCCGGAAGCGCTGGCCGCGCTCCGGGAGCGCTACCCCCTCGCCATTGTTTCCAACAAGCCGGACGCGGCGGTCAAAACCCTCTGCGCCGACATTTTCCCCGGCATTTACGCCCGTGGGGAAAGCCCTGACTGTCCCCGTAAGCCCGCCGCGGACATGGTTTACAAGGCCATGGCATCCATCGGCGCCGATACGTGCATCTACGTCGGCGACAGCGACGTGGACGTCCTGACGGCGAACAACGCCGGTGTCCCCTGCCTCAGCGTTCTCTGGGGCTTCCGGGACAGAGCCTGCATGGAGGCAGTCGGCGCGAAGCATTTCTGCGAATCCCCCGCGCAGTTGGTCGCGGACATAGAGGAGATCATCCATGGCAAATGAATTTTACGCCCTGATGGGCCGTATGCGCTACATAACCCGCTGGGGTCTGATGCGCAACACCTTTTCCGAAAACATTTCCGAGCACAGCCACATGACCGCGGTGCTGGCCCATGCTCTGGCGCTGATCCGCCGGGACATTCTGAATCTTCCCGCCCCCGACCCTGACCGCTGCGCCGTGGCGGCGCTGTACCACGACGCTTCGGAGATCCTGACCGGCGACCTGCCCACGCCCATCAAATACTACAATCCGGACATCAAAACCGCCTACAAAGAGGTGGAGCGCATTGCGGGCAACCGTCTGCTGGATATGCTCCCGGCCGAGCTGCGTTCCAGCTACACCCATTATGTGCTGGAGGACGACGCGGAGCTGGAACCCTTCGTCAAGGCCGCGGACAAGCTGTCCGCCCACATCAAGTGTCTGGAGGAGCAGAAGGCAGGCAACACAGAATTCGACTCCGCGGCGCAGCAGACTCTGGACGCGCTGAAAGCCATGAACAGCCCTGAGCTGGAATGGTTTCTAAACAACTGTCTGCAGGCCTTCACGCTGAATCTCGACCAGCTGTAGCACTTGACGGTTGACGGAAAATATGCTACCATAGGCTGTGTCGATGTGCTGACATTTGTTATGTAATTTTATATCCCCCGTCATGGGGGGAATATGCCGCTGTGGTGGAATAGGTAGACACCCGAGACTTAAAATCCCGCGGGCCGAATCATGCACCCACTTTGAAAAGCGTTAGAGAAATGCGAGCTTTTTGAATTTGAAATTTGGGAAATTTGGAGCATCCCTCCAAAACATCCCTCCAACTTTCCATCCCTCGTTTTTTGAGGGATGCATATGCCGCTATGATGGAATGGTAGACATAGCAGACTTAAAATCTGCCTGAGGTTACTCAGTACCGGTTCGAGTCCGGTTAGCGGCACCAAACCAATATAATCCGAACCAGGTCTTCCCAGTGGGAGATGGGTTCGGATTATTTGTTTTCTTCAAGAGTTTTGAGGAAACGCATGTCCGCAATGGCGTCGTCAAGCGGGCGGAGTCCAAGTCGAGAGGCGTAAGAAAGTAAGCAGCATTTGAGGCAGAAGAATGTGCGCACGAAAAGCTTTGAAAGCTGTACGTTCAATTACCATTCAAGGGCGTGGACTGCGTCTTCAAGTCTCTCAGCGGCAAAGGATTCCATTTCGTCTGATGGTGTCTATATTTATCTTACTGCGAGTCCTGCGTTACCTGTGGCTTGAGTCCCAAAGATATATCTGAGGAAGCGGTCTTTGAACCAAGGCACTCGGCCACGACTGGAGCAAGTGGGTGTCCAACGGCGACGGCACTCACACCCGCAAGGAGACGGTCAACTGCTCCGGCGGCACCACAACTTGTGTGGAGCAGGCGAACTGTAAGGACCGCGGCGGCAAATATGGCAAAAGGATGCCGCAAACCACACCGGCACAAAGGAACGGACGATCCCCGGCACCAGTCACGAGCAGAAATGGTCGTGCTGCAGCGATGTCGTTGCTGCCAAGGAATCCTACACCTTCGGCGACTGGGTCATCGCAAAAAAAACGACGTTCAGGTAGGCCGGAGAGAAGGCCCGCACCTGTGAGGCCTGCGATCACACTGAGGCGGCGGAGATCCCCGCCACTGGCACCGGCGGACTGCCGTCGCCGAAGGCCGGCGGCGGCAGCCACATCTGCATGTGGGCAGGCATCCTCTGCATATGCTGCTGCACCTGCTCCCAGACCTCCCGCTCGATAATCGGCTCATGGACATTCTTGAACACGGCCCAGTTTTCCTCCGGATTCGGAATGCGGACCTTATTCTTGAAGGACTTGGAATAGGTTTTGAAATTCACAATATCCCCACAATACTCCTGCTGCCGCAGAATCTTTTCAACGGTGGACTTGCACCATTTGTAGGGATCAGGCTGGGACACCTTGCCGCCTCTGGGAAGCCCCTTCTCCCGCCAATAGGCCATGGGAATCAAGACTTTTCTCGCCTGTAGGATACCGGCAATGGTTTCGTTTCCCTTGCCCTCCATCGCCATGGCGAAAATGTCCCGCACCACAGCCGCCGCTTCCGGGTCGATGATCCACCATTTTTTATTCTCCGGGGATTTCTTGTACCCATAGGGCGGCTGAGCCAGAGGTTCTCCGGCGTTGCCCCGCAGACGGTGGGAGCTTCTGACCTTGCGGCTGATGTCACGGGCGTACATTTCATTCATGACATTGCGGAAGGGTGCCAGCTCATTTTCTCCGTCGTCGCTATCCACACAGTCGTTGATGGCGATAAAACGGATGCTGTGGTCTGGGAAATAGCTATCCGTGTAGTAGCCCACTTGCAGATAGTCACGGCCCAGACGGGACATATCTTCTTGTGTCAAGTAGGGACTAAAAAATTTTTGAGAATTTACAAGCCGTTCATAGGTGGACAACCACCCGTGAACGGCTTGCGTTTTCTCTATGCTCTTTTGCCGTTCTTTGTGTGACGTTTCTTATATGGTATCCAGAAGCTTTCTTTTCAGGGTGTTCGGGTAGTTTCTCATCGGCGTGGTCTCCTTGAAATTCCTCTCAAGGCGAAGCTTCCGATTTTTATCAAATTGTCAAGTGTTTTTTTGATTTTTTTGCAAAAATAATCCAGACCGCCCTATCGGCGGTCTGGATTATTGCTTATCTTAATGAGATTACGGATAAGCCAGAGGTTTTGATTTTAAGCCTTGCCGCCGTTATGCAGTCTTCATATTTTGACTATTACCATTTAACGGCTGGTAAAAAAAGGCTGTGGGCCACCCAGATGGGCTCCGCTTTCTGGATCAGCTCCGTGGTCGGAGGCCACCACAATCTCATGCTCAGACGCCAACAGCCGGGAGAGCACCCTATCATCGACCCGGCGCAGGAAAGTCTCCTTTTCCGCCGAATCGTGGCGATGGGCCGCTTCATCCGCCCCGTTGATATGCAGCAGCACAAAGGGGTAGCGTTCCGCCGCTCGCAGGGCTGCCTCTGTCTTGGCGTCCAGATCCGTATCCACATCGCCAGTAGCCCCCTTTACCGGGAAAAGCTCCATGTGCAGCAGCCGGGCAATCCCCTTTACCAACTCCTTGCCGCAGATCACTGCGCTCTTCTGGGGAAATGGCGGCAGTGCTACCGGAACAGACTGTCCCCACAGAAGCATACATCGTTCTTTCGTCAGCAGTCTTTCAAAGGCATGGCGCAGTACCAAGCTTCCCTGCGGGCACAGTGCCCGCTGCCCGCCGGAAGGAATCTGCGTTACAATGTTATTCACAGTATGCGCCATGTGGGGAAATACCAGCAGTGCCTGATAGCCGCCCAGCCGGTAATAGGTAAATGCAGGATCCTCTACCTTTGCCGGGGCACAGCAAGGCATGGTACAGCAGCCCTCTCCATCCAGCGTGTAGCAGCTGCCCCGCAGTAGCAGGTCATCGGGCCGGACGGGGATTCCGGCCCCAGCGCCTCTACATAGCCTCGGAGATGTACCGGCAGATCCGTTACCCCCAACAGGCGCAGTACGCAGTGCAGTGTTTCCGGTGGGAAGCCGCCGCAGGTATCCACATACCGCACCGAACCCATGGACGCCAGATGGCCATATCGCTCCACCTGAAAGTGGGGATCCGTCATGCCGTCAATCACGCATAATATCCTGCTCAAGTCTCTCCCCCTTTTTCCATTGGAACTTGTTTCGTTATACTTCCCGGCGCAGCACCCGGTAGACAAAGGACATATCCAGTCCGCCGCGTACCACGTCCGCCAGCAGGTCGTACTGCCGTTCCTTGTAGCCGCAGGCGTCAAAGGTTGCCAGTGCGTCAAAGGACACGCCCTTTCTGGCGCACAGTGCTTTCAGGATCGTATCCGTGATGCCCGGCGCGTCAAAAATGCCGTGGACATAGCTGCCGTATACGTTTCTGCTGCCGGTGAGGGCGGGCATCTGCTGCTGACTGCGGCCCATGTGGATCTCGTACCCCTCGTAGGCGAGTCCGTTCAGGCCGGAGAGCATTCCCTCCACACCGTGAAAGACGCCTTGCGTCTGGGTCTGCACCTTTTCACCCCGGAATTCGGTGTCCATCTCCAGCAGGCCCAAACCGTTGATCTCCGTGACACCGGCGGCCTCCACCTGCTCCGGGTCGGACACGGTGCGCCCCAGCATCTGATAGCCGCCGCAGATGCCGAAAACCAGCGTGCCGGCGTCAGCCGCCTTCAAAATGGCCGCCTCCAGACCGGACTGCCGCAGCCACCGCAGGTCGGCAATGGTGCTCTTGGTACCCGGCAGCAGGATCATGTCCGGCTGGTGCAGGTCGCTCACCTGATCCACATAGCGCAGCGACACGTTTCCGTAATGTTCGAAGGGGCTGAAATCCGTGAAATTGGAGATGCGCGGCACACGGATTACCGCGATATCCAAGAGTTTTCGCTCTTTGGAGCGGTCAAACCGCTCGGTCAGGCTGTCTTCATCGTCGATGTCTATATGGGCGTAGGGGATGACCCCCGCCACCGGGATGCCGCACAGCTGCTCCAGCGTCTTCAGTCCCGGCTCCAGAATGGCCCGGTCGCCCCGGAATTTGTTGACCACCACGCCCTTGATGCGGCGGCGCTCGTCCTCCTCCAGCAGTGCCACCGTACCGTAGAGCTGGGCGAACACGCCGCCCCGGTCGATGTCGCCTACCAGCAGCACCGGCGCGTCCACCAGCTTGGCAAGGCCCATATTGACGATATCATCCTGCTTGAGGTTGATCTCCGCGGGACTGCCTGCCCCCTCAATGACGATCACGTCATACTCTGAGTTCAGACTGTTGTAGGCCTCCAGCACAGCGGGGATGTAGTCCCGCTTGCGGCGGAAGTACTCCATGGCCTGCATATTGCCCCGCACCTGTCCGTTGATGATGACCTGACTGCCCACGTCGGTGGTGGGCTTGAGCAGGATGGGATTCATGCGGGTATCCGGCTCGATCCCGGCGGCCTCTGCCTGCACCACCTGCGCCCGGCCCATCTCGCCGCCGTCCTTGGTAATGAAGGAGTTCAGCGCCATGTTCTGGCTCTTGAACGGCGCTACGCGGTAGCCGTCCTGCTTCAAAACGCGGCAGAGTCCCGCCGCCAGCAGGCTCTTTCCCGCATTGGACATGGTTCCCTGTATCATAATATTCATTGCCATTGTGATTTCTCCTTGCAGAATTGCCGGATGGCCGTTATCAATGCTTCATTTTCCCCGTGAGGCCGCACCGCAATGCGATACCACCCGTCGCCCAGCCCGCTGTAATTCCCACAGCCACGGATGGCGATACCCTGCCGCAGCAGACCCTCCCGCAGCCCCAGCGGCCCGCGGAACAGCAGGTAATTGGCATGGGACGGGCATACCCAGAAGCCCAGCGCCGTCAGGTTATCCGTGAGCCACTGCCGCTCCCGGCGGACGAGGGACAGCGTCCTTTGCAGGAAGTCCCGCTCCGCCAGCGCCGCCACACCGGCATTCTGAGCCGGTGTGGATACGTTCCACGGCGGGGACGCGGCCGCCATTTCGTGCAGCAGCGCACTGTCGGCGCACAGGCAGTACCCAAGCCGTAAACCGGCCATGCCGTAGCTCTTGGTAAAGGCCTTCAGGAGCAGCAGCGCCGGATGCGCTGCCAGAAGGGACTTGGCGCTGACGCCGTCCTCCGTGAGATCGAGAAAGCACTCGTCCAGAAACAGATGCGCCCCTTGTGCCGCGCAGTATTGCAGAATCTGCTCCAGCAGCGGGAGCGGAATCAGCCGTCCGGTAGGGTTGTTGGGGCTACAGAGGAATACCGCCTCCGGTTTTTTCTCCTCTAAGAAGGACAGAAACCTCTCGTCCAGATCGAAATTCTGCGCCTGATGCAGGAAATACCGCTCTACGCGGCAGCCCACCTGTGCCAGTCCCGAGCTATATTCCATAAAGGTGGGGGCAAGCTCCACCGCCGTCCGGGGCCGCAGGGCGGCGCAGTATGCGTAGATCAGGTCTGCCGCGCCGTTTCCGCAGAGAATATAGGACGCCGGCACCTGCTCATGGCCTGCGATAGCCTGCACCAGCCGGCGGCAGTAGGGGTCGGGGTAGCGGTGCAGCCGGGGCAGAGCCCGGCACACCGCCTCCAGTACGCTGGGAGGCGTACCCAGGGGGTTGGTGTTGGCGGAAAAATCCAGCGTGATACCGCCGCCGTATACATCGCCGCCGTGTTGATTTTCTGTTTGATACAGCATCTATGTCTCCTTTACAGCGCAAAGAGCAGCTTGGCCGCACAGCTTAAAAGCAGGGTGAGAACCGCTGTGACGGTCATCAGGCGGCACGCACGGGGGATGTCCTCGTGGGTGATCTCCCGCGATGCGTCGCCGATATACTCTTTTTTGTGCAGCACGCCGTGGTACCACGCATCCCCGGCCAGACGCAGACCCAGAAGCCCGGCGCAGACAGATTCCGTCTGCGCCGAGTTGGGACTGGCGTGCTTCCGGCGGTCGCGGCGGAAGATCCGCCAGCCCGCTGAAATATCCAGTCCCATCAGGCCGCCCGCCGTCAGCATCAGCAGGGCGGACAGCCGCGCCGGGATATAATTCACCACATCGTCCGCCCTGGCGGGTACCAGACCGATGTTCTTATAGGGTGGCTCCACATACCCCAGCATGGAGTCCATGGTGTTCACCGCCTTATAGAAAAATCCCAGCGGCGCGCCGCCGATGGCCAGGAAGAGCAGCGGCGCCACCACGCCGTCGGAGGTGTTCTCTGCCACCGTTTCCACGGCGGCACGGGTCACGGCGGCATCGTCCAGCCGGTCGGTATCCCGCCCCACGATCATGGAAACGGCATGGCGGGAGGCGGCCAAATCCCCGCTCTCCAGCGCGTCATAGACCTTCATGCTCTCGTCCCGCAGGGACTTGACGGCCAAGATCTGCCAGCACATCACGCTTTCCAGCGCCAGACGCAGCCACGGGCTGACCAGACCGCTCAGCCACAGCAGCAGAGCCGGGACGGCGGTGGACACGATGACCACCGCGCCCCACAGGATGGCGCCCGCCGCCCGCTCACCGGAGGGCGTTTTGGGGCATATGCACCGCAGCCCCCGCTCCAACACACTGATACATTTTCCAATCAGAACGACCGGATGGGGAAAGCCATGAGGGTCGCCCACCAGAAGGTCTATGCAAAAGCCGATAACAAGTGCCGCAAGCGACCACATCATGCCGTTTCTCCTCCGCCCTGCATTGTAAAAATATAAATGGGATTCTGTCCGCTCATCAGGTGGTAGTCTCCGGCTTTTCTGTCCCGCGCTGCCTGCAGGGACACCACCTCCGTCTGTGCAAATGGGAACGCCGTCAGGCAGTCCGTCAGCTCAGCCACGGACTCCAGGGAAACGGCCGTGGCCACGATGCGGACATGGGGATTTTTTGTCAGCAGCAGCGCCACGATCTCGTGCATATTGCCGGCACTGCCGCCGATGAATGCGTGAGTGGGGGCTGGCAGACCGACGCAGGCCTCCGGC
>ENA-OZZS01000001-OZZS01000001.1-human-gut-metagenome-genome-assembly--contig:-NODE-1-length-235405-cov-11.791413_pt1 | contig 235405 bp, 203 predicted proteins | sample MGYA00244940_ERZ654152 | MGnify/ENA primary metagenome ERZ654152 (study PRJEB26926, sample SAMN06165029) | human gut metagenome | biome: ENVO:00009003; feature: ENVO:2100002; material: ENVO:00002003... | reverse complement strand
AGAGGAAAAGATGCGAAAATTTTACCGCGGAAATGTTGAAATAATTAGATCAGGAAAGTATAAAATAATTTTGAACAGTTACTTATTAAATGATTTCTACTGTCAGGCTCATGCTCTCCAAACTACGTATCGGCGCTCTGGCGCTATTGTCAATCTCCTTTATGACTATGAAAGCTAAACAATCCTACATTTTTCTCGCTCCCGGAGTGGAGGAGATAGAGGCCATGGCCACAATCGACGCCCTGCGGAGGGCCGACATCCCCGTGGTGGCTGTCGCTGTCGACACGACCCTGCAGATTAAGGGCGCAACCGGTCAGACTATAGTAGCCGACTCCCTGATTTCCGACATCGACATCACCGACGCCGACTGGCTAATAGTGCCCGGCGGAGTGCCCGGTGCTCCTAATCTCCACGCCTCGCAGGCCGTATCAACCTTGCTCAAGGAGCATTATGCCAAAGGTGGACGCATAGCCTCGATATGCGCAGGTCCGGCCGTGGTTCTCGCGCCTTTAGGTATCCTCAACGGCAAACGCGCCACCTGCTATCCGGGGTTAGGCGACCAAATCAACAGCAACGGCGGAGAATACGTTGCCGAGAAGGTCGTCTCTGCCGAAAACCTCATAACCTCCGAAGGGCCGGGCACCACACTCCCCTTCGCCATTGAAATCATTCGTCAGACAAAGGGCGACAAAGCTGCCGACGACACTGCCGCCTCCATGCTCGTAACCCCTTAGCGCCTCCACCCTTCCCTTAATCTCCCGTCTAATCACCCCATACGCTCATCATATCGCAATAAAGCGTCGAAATGATTGATGTGCTTTTTGATGTTCTTTCTCGCAGAAGACTATTTTAAGAAACAGTTTAAGTGTCTTCGCATATAAACTTGTCGAATAGAATTATTATATTTGCAGCTATAAATATTGTTGATGAAATTAATCGAACTAAACATAAAACAAATTTGGAATCTTTGCCTGAAACATCGGGTGAAATCCTTGGCCGTGTTTGGGTCCATACTTACCGACCGCTTCAATGAACAAAGCGACGTAGATTTTCTTGTGGATTTTGATACGACAGACCATGAGAACTGGGATTATGTTACGAATTATTTCGATTTTCGCGATGCCTTAGAACGGCTTTTCGGCAGAAAAGTTGATCTGATTGAACAGGGCGGCATCCGCAACAAATACTTTGCCGCAAACGTAAACCGCACAAAACAAATCATTTATGACTAATGAGGAAATTCTAATTAAGGAAGCTCACCATTCGTAATTATCATCGTCGGCCGTCCAGTCATTATCATTATCGGCCCAGTCATCATCGTCATTCCAATCATTATCGCCGTACTTCCAATCCCTATCATCACAACTGTAGTCGCAGTCGTCCGGTTCGTCGGAGTCGTCGAAATCCAAAACATAATCATCGTCATCAGATTCATTCGGATCCGGACCGATATAATCATCGTATAGTATGGCGGAGTCATATAAATCCGAGAGTTCTTCATTTATATCATCAAGCGAGTCCCTTACCATATACGTATTCACTGAGTTCAACTCGTCGGACGATTCATTTTCCGCAACATATCTCTCCAGCTCTTTGATTCTGGCATAGACATACTCGTACCCGCTATCAAAATCTTCGGGTATCAATGACGAATATAACCGCAAATCCGCATCGATATCATCAAGTTGCTTGGCAAGGTCATCGAGTTTTTCGAAATATTCATCGCTCGATTTCTCCGCCTCTGTCCGTGCGTCGAACCACGGTAGCCCGCTCTTCCCTTTTTTTCTCGAATCGAAGTACATATATCGTTAACTGTATATTTTGTCTCTACCAATTTAGCAATTCTGGATTCAGGATATTCAGGGGATTCAAGCGAGCCAGTCGTAGACGTAGTAGTCAAGGCGGACCGTGGCGCGGGTGAGGTCGATGTATATCGAGAGGTTGTTGTCGTCGGGCTTGACCTTCTCGTAACGGTATATATTTCCCTTGGGGAGGTATTCCCAACGAGGGTCGGTCTTCACCAGTTCTTTCAGCCGGGAAACCAGAGACTTGTCGACCGGTGTGGGCAGTTTGAGAATGTAGGTGTAGTTGTCCCATGCGCTGGCGGTACGTTCGAGGTTGTCGTCCCTGTACTCAATTTCATACTTTTCAATCTTGAGGGCGGCGACCTTGAGCATGGAGTCCGGACTGTCGGAGCTTATGCCGTTGCAGGCAGTAAAACAAAGAAGTCCGACAACCATCATAACAATTTTCCCTACAATGCTTTTCATCGAATAATTCATCTCGACAGGGTACTTAATAGAACAAAAATGCAGTCGGCAAGGCAGACCTCAAAAGTCACTTCGGATTCCGCGCCGACGACGCATGCAAATGTAGCAACTATTTCCCGATTTGCAATTAATTTGGCTACCTTTGCAATTAAGGAAAAGGATTGAAATAAATTTGTCCATCTTGTCAAAATCATTTCGGACTAAGTAAACCTAACACTGCTGACATTCAAGCACGATGAAAAAGCCCCTATATCTATTCTTTGTTGCCGCCGCATTAGTTTGCAGCTGCAACGGACGTCCTTCCAGACCCAATTCAACAGAAAGCGCGCATCCTGCATCATTTTCATTCAGTCAGCATTCTGATGAAACCAATCCCGGCGGTTCTTTCGGTAACAACACAACAATCCGTGTTCTCATTAGCGATACCATTGTCAATGGTTACAATCAACCCATATTGTCGTTGAAACGACAGAATACACAATCGGACATGGCATGGATTAAATCACTCCAGACTCACCTGGAGAAAGTGGATCCTGACATCAATGTTTACTTCAGATATGCCGAGCCGATCGACGGGTATGAAGTATACTCTCTTTTCAACCCCTCGTCAGCCACGAGTGAATCGGGAAAGATAATAATGTGCTTTAAAAAGGAAGAATCGGAGTTTATATTCAACGACGATAGTTTCTCAGATTTCTATACCTCAAATATAACAGACTGCGGTGCGAACAGTCACGAATGGCACAATGGTGACGTCTATATACTTGACTATATTTCCCCTACCCTCAACGACATTTACAAGGACAAACATCCGGACCGTTCGCCATTGGGATATTATACTCCATTCCAGTTTTTCGACATTGATTTTGATGGGAAAAAGGAACTGCTGATAAACTGCTTTGATCAAGGGCAACAGGGAAATCGGTATAAAGTATATCGGCTTGCAGACAATCAACTGCACCCGCTACACTCAACGCTACCATTTTCCATTATTGACAATGCAACGAGAGTCGACACCCGAAAAAAATGTCTTGAAGCGAGCGTACGCGACGGAGTTTTCACCAATTCAAGAATTTTCTTCAAGTGCTATCCCACAGCCACCACCCACATTAGGAAATATCCGGAATTTCATTCCGACCTAACGAAAAAGATTTTGACCGAATATACCGGCAGTCAAAACCGGTTTGCCATTGATTCCATCTGTGAGACTGTGGGAGATACCATCTATCAGTATCGTAGACGCGCCACGCAAATTATTCCGACTAAATGCGAGGTAAAGGCAGATTACACCACTCATTGAAGGCATTACTACATCGCTATATTAAAACGAGAATCGCAGCTCGGAGAGGAGATGGCGGAGGGCGGTGAGCGGGGCGAGGTAGAGCATGCGCGGGCCAGCGTAGCGCATTACCTCGCGTATTTGCCGGCGATAACGCGGCTGATAGCAGTGGATCGCGCATTTGCGACAACTTGATTTTTGCGGGCCCAGCGGACAGGCGTCGATGCGGCGGCAGACGTAGCCAAGCAGTTCGGTACATTCCGGGCAAAGCTGGACGTAGCCGTTCCGAGACGCGGACGGGGTGGCAGCGTCTTGAGCAGGCGAATCGCTCTTGCAGCCGGAATATCGTATGTCTGGGCGATGGTGGCGGCGGCAGTAGATTGTTATCATCTTTGCCGCCACGGCTTTTTCTCTATTCTTACGGTTCATGTGTTTTTTTCGGCTTCGATTCCGTTGCAGTCGGAGGGCGTTAAAGTATGGTAAGGTAAAGAAATCAGGCGGGGCGGAAATTCATCACATTGGCGGGCGGACGCTGATGCTTCAACTCATTGGCCCTGAAATCCATATAGGGAGCAACGTGGTCGAAGTATTTACGGTAGCCCTCGCAGAGATAGTTTAGTCCCGGCTCGCCGGCGGCGGTGGTGGCAAAGCGGTTTTTCGGACACTCGCCGTTGCAGGCAAACAGATAGCGGCACTGGCGGCACTGGCCGGGAAGGCGGTCGCGCTTATCGGCGCCGAAACGCTGCTGACGCTCGGAAAACATCATTTCCACCAGCGTGTGGGTGCGAATGTTGCCGAGTTTATACTCCGGAAACACGAAATGGTCGCAGGAGTATACATCGCCGTTGTACTCCATTACGCCGGCATGGCCGCAAGTACGGGCCATCGAACATACACCCGGCTGCTCGCCCACCCAGTTGGCGAGCGTGGCGTCGAAAATCTGCACGAAATATTCACCCACGTCGTTGCACACCCATTCGTCGAAAATCGCACAGAGGAAGTCGCCCCACTGCGCGGGCAATACCGAGAAATCGGCCAGCGGAATATCCTGCGCATCCATCGGCGAAGCGAGATAGCGGCCGTCCTTGCGCGGAAGTATGCGCTCCACAATGGGTGTAAACTGGATATAACGGCATTCAATCTCCTTGAAGAAACGGTAAAAATCAAGCGGATAGTCGGCGTTGAAATCGTTGACCACGGCCAGAGCGTTCCATTCCACTCCATGCTTTTTCAGAAGATTGATGCCCTGCATTACCTTGCGAAACGACGGCGCGCCCATTTTGTTGCGCCGGTACTCGTCGTGAAACTCCTGAGGGCCGTCGACCGATACGCCCACCAGCCAGTTGTTATCACGGAAAAAGCGGCACCACTCGTCGTCGAGCAGTGTGCCGTTGGTCTGGATGGTGTTGTCGATGATGCGGCCGGCGGCATATTTTTTCTGAAGCTCGACCACCCGCTTGTAGAACGACAGCGGACGCATCAGCGACTCGCCCCCGTGCCAGCAGAAAAGCACCTGAGGAGTGGTCTGCGACTGGATGTACATGCTGATGAACCGCTCAAGCGTGTCGTCGGTCATGATAAACCGGCGGTCGGGCTGCTGCTCCTTGTAAAGATTGTTTTTCTCGAGGTAGTAACAGTACTTGCATGCGAGGTTGCACATCGATCCGGCCGCCTTGGTCATAATATACATCGGCCGGGCAAATGGGGTATGGACGGTTTCCATGCGTAGGTTGATTTGAGAACCAAATTTACGATAAATGCGCGAAACTACTACGCTCCAGATACGAATAACCCATCAGGAACGGACTCTCCTGAAAATTTTCCTCCCGGAAATATTAAAATAATTTCGACCGGTTACTTAAAAGTCGTACCTTTGCAGCGTTCATCGGAGGGCCGGTAGTAGCTCAACTATTCAGGCTGGATAAGATGTCGGAGATTCGAAAGCTCCGGAGCGTCTTGTTCAGGCTGCTTTTTTTATCTCCGGCCAGAATAAACGGATTATCTCCATAACAAGAAATAAAAAGATATGACACAGGAAGTTAAAGCAGGTCTCGACTATGGTGGCGGCCGCATCGGCCGCCTGTTCTCAAAAATGTTTTTCCCGACTCTTCTCGGGTTGATTTTCAACGCTCTGATTACGATTGTCGACGGCATTTTCGTCGGGCAGGGGGTAGGTCCCGACGGCATCGCTGCCGTCAACATTATCGCGCCGCTCTATATGGTGGTAACCGGCACGGGACTGATGTTCGGCATCGGCACGTCGGTGGTAGCGGGAATTGCCATAGCCCAGGGCGAGGGGCGCAAGGCGAGCGTCAACATGACGCAGGCGTCGGCACTCTCCACGGCCCTGATTGTGGCGCTCGTAGCCGCTCTGCTGATATGGAGCGAGGAGACGGCACGCGCACTGGGTAGCTCCGACGCGCTACTGCCCGGCGCGATGGATTATCTGCTGTGGCTTTTGCCGGGCTTCGTGTTTCTGATGTTCGAATGCATCGGCATGATGGTGATCCGACTCGACGGTTCGCCCAAATATGCCATGATGTGCAATATAGTGCCCGCCGTAATCAACATAGGACTTGATTATTACCTCGTGTTTCCCTGCGGCATGGGCGTGAAGGGAGCCGCCATGGCCACCTCGGCCAGTGTGGCCATCGGCGGACTGATGGTGCTTGCATATTTCCTTCGGTTCTCCTATGTGATAAAGTTCTGCTGGAGCACACGCAATTTCGCGAAAAACATATGGCGGCAGGTGAAAATCGGTTCGTCAGCATTCGTTACCGAAATTGCCATGTCGGTGATGATGCTCACAGGCAACTATGTTTTCATGAGCCATTACGGCGATGCCGGCGTGGCAGCCTTCAGCATCGCCTGCTATCTGTTTCCGCTGATGTTCATGATGAGCAACGCCGTGGCTCAGTCGGCCCAGCCTATAATCAGCTACAACTACGGCGCCGGAGATGCAGCGCGTGTGCGCAGTGCTTTCTCCCTGAGCGTAAAGGTTGCATTGGGCTGCGGCATCCTGGCATTCGGAGGCATCGCCCTCGGAGCCAAAGGCATCGTGGCGATGTTCATCGACCCGACATGCGAGGCCGGTCGCCTTGCATCCCACGGACTGCCGGTCTACGCCGCCTGCGCCGTATTCTTCGCCCTCAACATCTCGTTCATCGGCTATTACCAGAGCATCGAGCGGGCTGCAAAAGCCATGCTGTTCACGCTGATGCGCGGCGTTATCCTGCTTGTGCCCCTGTTTCTAATAATGCCGTCGGTATGGCCTGTCTATGGCATATGGGCAGCAATCCCTCTGAGCGAGGCGCTTACGCTAATCGCCATCGGCGCCACCTACCTGCTCGGCAGGCGCCACAACCGGTAACCGCTACCTCAGAATCGGCCCTACCATCCCTTGTTCTGCGTAAGGTTCCGGTTCCGCTCCATCTCAACCAGCGGAATCGGCCACAGCTCATGGCGCGGCTGATAACTGCGCGTATACATCATGTCGCCGAAAATATCGCGTGCATCGGCCACCGACTCCCTCAGCAGCCCCCAGCGGCGGAGGTCCCAGTAGCGATGACCCTCGCCTGCCAGTTCGAAGGCGCGCTCGCGGCGTATGCGTTCCGCCATATCGTCGCGGCCGGCCACGGCCAGCCATGCGGGTCCGCTGTCGAGACCCGGCATCCCGACTCGGGCACGGATTTTATTTACCTCGGTCACGGCCCTATCGGTCGCACCCGCCTCGTTGTAGGCCTCGGCAAGCATCAGAATAACGTCGCCCAGACGTATCAGCGGAAACTCATAGGGAGTGCGGCTGTACTCACCCCAGTAGCCGTCGAGATTGCCTGTGGGAATCCATTTGCGCCAGAAATAGGAGTTCCAGCCTTCGGAATTGCGGATAAACGCCATGGCCTCCATCGGAGCCCCTCCTTTCGAGGGGTCGGCAAGTACAAACTGCTTGTCCATGGGATTCGAGCCCGCATCAGTGCCGAGATAATGCGAATAGGGGGTTATCACGTTGAGACACAGGCGCGGGTCGCGGAGACGGTAAGCATCCATGATTTTTGTCGTATCGCATTCCAGAGTACTCGTAACCTCCGTACTGCCCTGATTTATCGCCACACACATATATTTGCGGCGCACCTGCGGACCGCCGTCCTTAAAACCGGGCAACAGGGCGTCCCAGTCGAAAGGCGAGCCGTCGAGGTTCTCGTACATATCCACAAGGCGTGTGGAAGGCACGATGCAGTTGCTTGCAATAAGCCGCATGGTCGATTTGTTGCCGAAGTATCCCACTATATTGAGCGCATAGCCCGGTGTGTTGCCGTCGACCGACTGAATCGAGAATATCATCTCCGGACTATGGGCGCCGTTGTAGAGCCGGAAGAGCTCGTTGTAGTCGGGATGGAGCGAATATCCGTAGTTGTTGCTGCGGTTGTAGACGATTTCCTCGAAATCCGCCACAGCCTTATCCCACTGCCTGTTGTAAAGATAAACCTTGCCACGCAGTGCGTAGGCCGCCCCCTTGGTGGCACGCCCCAGATTGGCGTCGTCCCACCGCACGGGCAGTTTGGCAATCGCATCCGTCAGGTCGTCGAGGATATGCCCGCGGATTTCGTCGGCAGAACTTCGTGGAGAATCCAGATTGGCGAACTGCTCGTTGATGTCGCAGGTCTCGTCGTAGTAAGGCACGCCTCCCCAGCAGTTGAGCATGCGGAAATATGCCATGGCGCGCAGAAATTTCGCCTCGCCGGTCACACGGTCGATGGTCTCCCCGCTTATCGGCATACCGGCCACATTGCGGATTACGGTATTGGCCCTATGCACGAGCTCATAGAGATATTGCCAGTGGTTCTGCACCCCTGAGCTATTGGAAGCGAATGAATTGCCGCGCGAAATATCGGCCCAGGGAGTGGTGCCGTCGGCCAGATCGCTGCACATGTCGAACGTAAAATCAAGACCGAAACACCAGTCGGCCCTCATCGCCGCGTACATCCCTACAGCGGCCTGACGGGCATGCTCTTCGGTCTGCCAGAAAGTCCGGTCTGACATCTGGTCGCCGGGCGCGTAGTCAAGACTCTCGCATCCGGCAAGCGCCGAAGCGCCAAGAAGCAGCAGAGATACCGTATATGTTATTTTGGTAATTTTCATAATGTCAGAAAGAAATGTTCAGTCCCACGGAATACTGCCGCACGGCCGGATAGCCCACATTGGCCCCGACCTCCGGATCGAGACCCGGAAAATCCGTCAGAGTGAACAGATTGTCGATGCTCGCGTAGACCTTCAGATTCTCCACAAAAAATTTCCTTGTGATATGTTGCGGAATGGTATAGCCAAGCTGTATGTTCTTGCAACGGAAGTAGGCGGCATTGTGGACGAAGGCGTCGCTGGCGATATTGTTCTTCCCGTTGGCGTTGTTGCGCAGAATCGGATACGTGGAATCATATGGATTATCCGGAGTCCACGCATTGTCGGTGATATCCTTTATGAGCGACTGCCCCATGACGGTGATGAACCTGAAAGCCTGATTGTTGTAATAAACCTGATGGTTGCCCACGCCCTGAAACAGCGCGCTGAAATCGAAGTTGTTCCAGCTCAGACCGAGACTGATACCATACGTGAGCCGCGGTAAAGTGCCGTGCCCGATCTCCACGCGGTCGTCCGTATCAAGTTTGCCGTCGCCGTTGGCGTCGCGATACAGGAAATCGCCGAGCTCAGGCCGCTGGTAGGTCGCGAAATAATCAGGATTCCTGTCGACCAGCGACTGGACATAGTCCAGATCCGTCTGATCCCGCACGATTCTGTCGACCGTAACGACATACAGCTGATTTATAGGCCTCCCTTCCTGCGTCTTATAGACGCCGTTTATAGACGACACATCGCCCTGGAATTTAGTCACCTTATTGTTCACGAATCCCAGATTGCAACCGATATCATACGACACCTTCCCGATACGGTCGGCCCAGTGCAGGTCGAGTTCAAATCCCTTGTTGTTGACCTCGCCGGCATTCTGGTCGGGCACCGTGCTTGTGCCGTGCTCCAGAGGTGCGGGCAGCGAAATCAGAATCCCTCTTGTGTCTTTGTTGTATATATCCACCGAGCCGCTCAGCCTGCTGTTGAGAAAAGCGAAGTCAAGTCCGATGTTGGTCATGTATGTCTTCTCCCACGTCAGGTTGGGATTGGCGAGAACCGTCTGCGCCAGACCGCCCGCCACATTTCCGCCCAACACGTAATTGGCCGTTGCGAAAAGCGACTGATACATATAGTAGCTTGTGGTGGCGTTGTTGCCGAGCGAACCATAGGAAATCCTCAGTTTAAGCTGATTGAGCCACGACGCGGTCCCCTCCATGAATTTTTCCTGCGATATACGCCACCCGGCGGAAACGGAAGGAAAATATCCCCACCGGTGGCCCGGGGCGAATTTGGATGAGCCGTCGGCGCGAAGGTTCGCCTCAAGCAGGTATCGGTCGTCCCAATTGAGGTTGATGCGGCCGAAATACGAGCGCATGGCCCATTCGCTGTAGTTGCCGGTGATTTCGCCGTTGGTCAGACCGGCGTCGATAGCTCCGAGCGAAGGATCCACCAGATCGTATTTTCGATAATAATCATGGTCGTATTTATTGTATTCCTGGCTCATACCGGCAAATATGGTGGCATCGAGGCGGCCGATGCGGAATCTGTAGTCGGCCGTCAGCTCCGACGAGCGGTAGAGGTTCTTGTAATTGTAGCGGCGGATGTAGGTGCGCACCACACCTTCGCGGATAAGCACAGGGCCTTCGAACGTGAACCGGTACAGGTCGCGGTCGGTGAGATGCTGCTCCACATTGCGTTCCCAATAATTATAAAAGAATGAGCCCTTCAGGGTCAGCCCCTTCAACGGCGTTACGGAGGCATGGAGATTCACCACTCCGCGCTTTGTCTTTGTCGGGTATTCGGTCTTGTAGAACCACTGGCGACGGTAGGGATTGAAATTGCTGACGTTCTCCTCCTCGGGATTCTGAATGCCGCCGTAAAGGCCGGTGGCGGGGTCGTAAAGTGTCATGCCGGGAACGGTATTGAACGCGCCCGACCCGAAAATCACGTCGCCACCGGCGGCAGCGTTTTCCGACGACGGATTGTTGCGGTCGAGATAGCCGAAGATATTCATGCCGACACTAAGCCAGGGCTTTACGTTAACATCTATATTGGAGCGGAGCTGATAACGCTTGTAGTCGGTATAGTATATCATGCCGGGGTTGTTGACGTAGCCCAGCGAAATATTATATAGCACCGTGCGCGAGCCGCCCGCCACCGATATGTTGTGGTTCTGCACTACCGATGGATTGCGGTAGATATGATCCTGCCAGTCGGTGTTGGGATATATCGTTGGATTCTGTCCGGCATCGTTGCGCCATTCGTCGATTTTCCCCTGCGAGAAACGCGGCGCCTGACCGTTGGCAATCAGGCCGGCGTTCTGGATTTCCATGAAATCGGCGTAGTCGGTGACGAGGTTGAGACGTTTGGCCACGGTCTCGAACGATACGTTGCCGCTGTAGGTTATTCTCGGAGCCCGCTCATATCCCCGACGCGTGGTCACGAGAATTACACCGTTGGCTGCGCGCGAGCCGTAGATTGCCGCCGAGGCCGCATCCTTGAGCACCGAAATGCTCTCGATGTCCCGGGGATTTATGTCGCTCAGGGCTATGCCGGTCATACCGTCGACCACCACCAGCGGAGCTGCGTCGTTGAGAGTGCCGAGGCCGCGCACAGTGATGCTCTGCGCCTCGTAGCCGGGAGTGTTGCCGCCGGAATTCACCACCGTCAGTCCGGCTGCCAGGCCCGCGAGAGCGTCTGTGGCATTCGTGACCGGACGGTCGGCGAGCGCCCGTGCGCTGACCGACGAAACGGCGCCCGTGAGATTCACCTTTTTCTGAGTGGCGTAGCCGACCACCACCACCTCGTCGAGCATTGAATCGTCGGGCTGCATCACCAGCCGGTAGTCTTTGCATCCGGCATCCACACGGACGGAGAGAGGCCGGTAGCCTACACATGCCACGCGGATAGTAGTTTCCGCGCCGGTCGGAGCGCCGGCAATGGAGAAATGTCCGTCGGCATCGGTCATCACGGATTTGCTGACATCCCCCTCGATGCCGACCGACGCGCCGGCGAGGGGATCGCCCGACCCGTCGACCACAACGCCGGCCACCACCGCCTGCGCATAGGCGCAATTCCAGCCTGCCGCAAGCAGACACAGAATAATAATCAATCTTCGCATTGGAATCTATTAAGTAGCGCTCTGACGTTTCAGTCCTTCTGGATAACCAGATAGTTGGTAAGGCTCCAGAATCTGTCGGGGTCCTTGATACGGATTACCGCCGAGCCCTTCTCCTGAATGAGTTCATACGATGCTTCAGGATGAGTGGTGAGAATCCGTGCTTTAGGCGTGCCGAGAGCGAGCGTGTCGAGCACTCGCTTGTCGCTGATTACGAAATACCCCTTGTCGAAATCGCCCTTCATCAGCTTTGTCTTGCGCAGGAAACCGGATTCGATGATATTATGCTTCTTCAGGTCGGACTTTGTGGCTATTACGTAGTAGCATGTGTTGAGTTCGTTGGCAAGGCGCAGCGAAGCATCCTGAGCGACGTCGAGCTCGCCGGAAACGGCAGTGATGGTGGTGTTGAGCGAGTCGACCTCGCCGTTGAGCAGGTCGATTTTCTCGTTGGCCGCGATGAGCTGCTGCCTCAGGCCGTCGATTTCCTCAATCTGCGAATCAATCTGAATGCGCAGGGCTTCGATGGTCTCGGTGAGTTCCTTGTTGTTGATGGTGGAATCGCGGAGCCGCGCCTCGAGCTGCTGAAGCTGCTCCTTACGCTGCTGGACTTTCTTCTTGAGGCTGGCTATGTCGGAAAGAATCTGTGCCTTCTGCCCGGCGTTCTCCACCGGGTGGGCGGCCGCTACGGTCATTATATTCTCAAGCTGCTTGATCTGCTGCAGACTGGTCGAAACCTCCTTTACCAGGGCAAGCAGCTCGTCGCGCTCCTGGAGCGCCGTGGCAAGTTCCTGCTTGGAGATTTCCTCGAGCGACTGCTGCTCGGGCTGCCTTTCGCCGCCGCAGGATGCAAGCATCGCGGCCACGGCCATTGAAATGATGATAGGTCTGGTTGTCATGATGAATGTGAATCGAATCGTTCGTATCGTTTGATTTCGATTCAAATTTCATAATATCTCCCAAGGTTTGAAACCGAATGTAAACAGACGGCATAAAAGTGTAAACAAACGCAGTTGGCCGTAAGGCGCAGATGTTGTAATTTTGCAATATGAAATCTCTCGAATACAAGACGGACCTTATTTTCGACCTCTTTTTCGGATTGATAATAATGCCGTCGCTGATTTTTTTAGGACCGGCACACTACTGGTGGAAGGTCTCGCCGGCCTTCACCTGTCTGGTGACGGCATATCTCTACGGCTGTTATTTCGCCACACGCCTGTTGCGCCTGCCCCAGCTGATTCTGTCGCGGTCGTACCTACGGCTGGCCATCATATTCGCCGCACTCCTGCTGCTCACATATCTTCTGACGCTGTACCCTCTCCCGGAAATGAATTTCGTGATTCCCTCCATGAGCGAATATCAGACAAGGGTCAGAAACTACAATATGGCCATAGCCGTATGGTTCATGTTCTTCATCATTCTGGCCTACTCGCTTATCATAGCTTTCATCAAGGAACTCTACCACCGCATGCTGCTGCAAAGCATCGTGGAAAACCAGCGCGACAAGGCCGAGCTGGCGCTCTACAAGGCTCAGATCAATCCCCATTTCCTCTTCAATACGCTCAACTCTCTCTACAGCCTCGTAGTCGGTACGTCCCAAAAGGCCGAAGACGCCTTCATCAAGTTCACCGAACTGATGAAATACACCTACGTGACGGCCGACAACGACTGGGTGACAATCCGGGATGAAATCGACTACATCAACAACTACATCGACCTGCAGCTGATCAGGCTCAACGACCATACTGCCGTATGCCGCGAATACGACGTCGACGACGATTCCGCCCCGATTCCACCGATGATATTTCTTACATTTGTGGAGAATGCGTTCAAATATGGAGCCTCTGCCAACCACGACTGCACCATTCTGCTCCGGCTGCGACTGGCCGACGGACATCTTGCCTTCGAGACCGAAAACCGCATAATGAAGCATCCCGACGAATTCCGGGAAAACATGCCCGTGGGGCTCAACAACTGCCGCAACAGGCTCGAAGGACTCTTTCCGGGGCGGTATACTCTCGGCATTACGGAAACCGACGGAACATTCCGGGTAAATCTGCAAATCAACCTCAACTCCAATGAACGACGTGATTAAATGCGTGGCCATCGACGACGAGCCCCTCGCACTCGACATAATAGAGACATTCTGCCGGCGCATCGGCAACATCGAGCTGAAGAAATTCTCCCACCCGGCCAAAGGGCTGGACGACATCAGGCGCGAGCGCCCCGACATAGTGTTTCTCGACATAGAGATGGACGGGATAAACGGCATATCCATTGCTGCTCAGCTGCCCCCCGATACCTGCTTCATCTTTACTACTGCATACCTTAAATACGCTCTCGACGGCTACGACCTCGACGCCGTCGACTATCTACACAAGCCCTTCTCATTCGCCAGATTCCAGACGGCCGTATCAAAGGCGATGCGACGCATAGGGCGCCAGCAGCTCCCCACAGCATCTCAATGCATCACACTCAAGCAGGACTATAACAACGTAAACATTCCAATCGACGACATCCTCTATATAGAGGCTGTGGAGGGATATTCCAGGATTTTCCGCACATCGGGGGAATGCGTGGTATCGCGGATTCTTCTGAAAAACGTGCTGTCGCTCCTCCCGGCCGACACTTTCATCAGGCTCCACCGCTCATTTGTCGTATCGAAATCGAAAATCAAGAGTTTCAGCCGTCAGGAGGTAATCCTCAACAACGGCCGGACACTCCCCGTCGGACGTCAGTACAGCGCCACACTCCTTGCTGCCATGAACAGCTGAGTGGTAATCCGGACAGAACTTTTTTACGTAGCTTTTTGGGGATCAGGAACTCAGTTCTCGCGATTGATGATGAAGTCGAAGAGGGCCACAAGAGCATCGCGCTCGGCCGAAGCGGGAAATTCATTCTCCAGAATTTCTACGGCGCGGGCACGCAGGCCGTTCATCGTGGCGTAGGCATAGTCGATGCCCCCCTCCGCGATAGCGAAAGCAATCAGGCTACCCACCTGGTCGGCTGTATGGACGTCGGCACGGGCCAGCTCCAGCATCTCGGCGTGGCGCGGATGGTCGGCTTTCGAGAGAGCGTAAATCAGAGGGAGCGTAATTTTTCCCTCGCGTATATCGTTGCCGGTGGGTTTGCCTATTTTCTCGTCGGAAAAATAATCGAAAATATCGTCCTTTATCTGAAAGCATAGACCGAGCAGGCGCGCGAACTCACGCAAGGCCTCGAGCTGGGTCGCTGTGCTGCCGGCGCCATAGGCACCTACTTCCACACAGGATACGAAAAGAGATGCCGTCTTGCGGAAAATTATCTCGAAGTAGGTCTTCTCGTCGAGAGCATTGTAGCGCGCATTGTAAATCTCGTCGAGCTCGCCGATGGAGAGCAGACGGCCAAGCGTCGCAATCGACTCGACCATACGGATATCGCCTGTGGCAACCCCCTCAAGCAAAGCGTTGGAAAGGAAGAAATCGCCCACAAGCACGGCCAGATGATTATCCCACATGCCGTTGATGGTGGCGGCTCCCCGTCGGATTTTCGTATCGTCGACCACATCGTCGTGGATGAGCGAGGCATTATGAAGCAATTCCACGGCCACGGCCCCGTCAAGCACCTTGTCGTTCACTTCGCCGAGCAGACGCGCGCTGAGAAGCACCATGATGGGCCGGATCTGCTTACCCTTCTTTTCAAGATAGTTGGTGATTACCTGATTCATCAGCACATTCGGCGAACGCAAAGCCTCCGCGATGCGCGTGTTGAGGCGCTCGAGGTCGGGGGCAAGCATATGCTGAATCTGCTGGAATGTGGTCATTGGCAATATAGTTACAGCCTGACAATCAAACAATTGGCATATATGCCTAATTTTCAGGCCCGAAACATCGGCACAAATTTAGCACTTTTTCCGCAATAATCCGTAATAACACCCGTCCCACCCCCATTTTTTTACCTTATTCATTCATCCCGTAGGCGGAGCGGAATCACGTTGCTATATCCATATCTCGGTGGAAATATCCTATAACTCCTCAATTTCTTTTTGCAGCAGGTTAAGGAACCGGGCAGCGTGTTCACCGTCCATCTGGGTGTGATGGAACTGAAATGACACCGTCAGGCATCTCCTGAACCAGTTCCGGCGATAGCTTCCCCATATCATAAAGGGATTATTGAATATGCCGCTATACATTCCGATGGCTCCATCTATTTCATATTTTGCCAAAGCCGATGTGCCGATTACCATGCTGTCGGCGAAATCGTGATTTTTGCATGATTCGGCAACTTGCCGTGTCAACCGCAGATAATCGGCATTGAATTTTGAAAGGTCTTCGGAATAAGGAATATCGCAAGAACTGACCTCTCCTTTGCGATTAGATACAATGGTGTTGACTGCGATAGTGTCATATTGCATCAGTTTGTTGCCGACCGGCAGCAGATAGAATTCCTTTATTTGCGTGGCGGCTTTACCGATACACCAACACATCAGCATATTGAATTTAAGCCTCCGTTTACGGCTTATGAATCTGAGCCTCGACACATCGAGAGTCTTCATCAGCGTAACCATAGGCATCGGTGCCTTCATCCACATCTCGAAAGCGTATGCCCGCGATGTTTCCTTCGGATTTACTTCCTGCATCATCTTTTTTGATGCAAAATTACTACGTCAACCTTGCGGATGATAGAAGAAAAGGGACATTATACCGGGTTTGTATACAGGTCAGAGTATGGCCTGCAAACGGTTGGCAATGATGTGGGGGTGTGTCCGCTCATTGCCTTGAACTCCCGGATAAAATGCGACTGGTCGGCGTAGCCGCACATTGTGGCTATTCCTATATAATCAGTATCGCCACATTGCATCAAACGCAGTGCTTTCTGAAATCTTACAATTCTGGAATACTCCTTCGGATTCATCCCGACAATCTCTCTGAATACCCGTTCAAACTGTTTTTTGCCGAGGCAAGCCTTGTCTGCCAACATATTCATGGTAGTATAAGGCCGGTATAGTAATTCGTTTACAGCACTACTAATCCGTTTGAAATTTAAAGTGGGGGCAATTCTCGACAATAGATATTTTTCAAGAATTTCTATGCATTTATCGTTGTCCCGGCAGCCGAAAATCCGTGCTGCAAGTTCATTCAGTCGACGATTCTCAATGTCGTAACCCGATATTTCAAGATTGTAGAAAGCAGAAGGAGGAGTGTCAATAAACATCCCAATCGCATGAGGATGGAATACCGCCACAATCATCTCCAGCTTGCCGCCAGAACAGATATGCGCCGGAAAATTCACCTGACCACTGATTGTGAATCGATACTGCGAAATAGATAATTCGGGAACAAACAACGGCGACAGCCTGTGAAAGATAATCTGCGGACAGCCGATGGGGAATGTCAGGATGCTGAAAGGCTCTGTGCTTTCCAGTATCCAGTAATAGCGCACATAAGGGCGAAGTTCTTCTCTCGGCTTATATATTTTCATTGATGATTTTTTGCAAGCCCGACTATTTTTCTTACAAATCCGGATTTGGCTTCGGTATATCCGTCGCGGTCATTTTTGTACTTAGGAAGTAGTGATAGTTTTAATATCTCATATTCTTTAGCAACTTCCGGATGTGCTATCAGATAATCGCGGAATGCCTAAAGCCTGCTGGTATTCTCCTGCCCCCTCATTAGGATTTCCACTGCCATTGACAGCGATACACTTCATCTCCGGCACTTCCACGATAATTGGAGTAGCCTTAGGCTATACAACACAACCCCTTGTATTTTTTCTTGTAGTCAAACTCCATTTCTAAACTCATTATTGTTGTAATTCTGTTTTATCTCATCGATTGACTTGCCGCCAATACCGAAGTTTTCATCCGGCAATTCCTTGATGGTGACTGTGAAGAACTGCTCCGGGATATGGGTTATCTCGGAGGCGGTTGCTGTCAGGCGTTCAATCAACTGTTTTTTCTGTTCTGCGGTGAGATTCCCGCTCTCGATTGATATGTATGGCATAATCAGAGAATGGTTTTGAGAATATCATCGCAGAACATCGTAGGAGTAAACTCCACAATCTGATAATTGGCGAGACCGTTGATGTTAAACGGGTCTTGTGCGATGATGGCGTCCACCTCTGTGCGGTCTTCGGCCTTAATCATAATAACTCCCCCCACACGCGGTGTCTGTGGCCCTGAAGCGATGAAATCTCCAACGACATAATGCTTAGCGAGGTATTCACGGTGTGCGGCAAGGAATCTGTCAACCTCGTTCAATGGTTTCTTATATGTTAAAATTGCGATAAACATAGTTTTATTTCTGTTTAATTGTCTGACATTTACGTTTAGTCATTTCCTCGGCGAAAGCTCGTTCGCCATGCTCGCGGATATAGCGGATGCAAGCCGGACGGTCTGATCTGAAAAGAAAAGCGAATACCTTTCCGATAAAATTGGAATATATTTTGCACTCCCCTACATTCTTGGAGCATTCGGCACAAGAGTGATAATCATTATCTTTAACACAAGACCTTATCTTGCACCACGAAGCCTTTTTGTTATTATGGCAACCAGGGCATTTGTCCGACAGATACTTACGGCACGCGCCGCAGTAGAGGCCGCACGCTGCTATGAGTTCTTTGTTTGCTTCGATCTTCTTCATGGCAAGAATTTATATTTGAATATGGGCGAATTCATGGTCAATCCATATAGTGGCTTCCGTCCCGACGAAACGAAGCAGCACATAGTTCGGGTCAGCAGCTCCTCCCGGGAAATGATTTATATACCAATCCTGCCATTTCTCCCTGCGGATATCGTCATCGTCGATAATTTCCACTGTGCCGCGCAGGCAGACACTTGAACCGCCTTTATCGTAGCATAACCCGGCTTTAGGATTACGCTTGAAGTCGGCGACTTTTACAGAATCAGCCCCCGTTGCCATCCATATTATACCACAGCCTTGGGTATCGCCTTTTGCCATAGGCACAGGGCGCGGAAAGCCATCGCTATTGACAGATGCAATGGTTACAGTAGCACATTCCGCAAGAAGAGCCTCCGCTTTGTGTATCAGATCATAGTCGCTATACTGTTTCCAGCGTTTGAGATGAGGGAAGAACCGGCGCATCTGTTCCTTCATCTGCTCGACTGTGAGATTCTGACCGGAGTTTTTGTTTATCTCGTCAGTGAACCGGGCGCAGTGGTCAATCATCTGCTCCATAGTCATATCCTGCGTGAACCTGCCGTCCTTATAACAGTAGATGCAGTAATCCTCGTTTGGAGAGCCATCGGCATTCGTGCCGAGTATATCACTTGTGAGCGGCATTCCGCAGCTCTGACAGAATTTCATTTCCATGGTTATTTCCTTTTTGCCCGGCAGTCCTTGTGGGCAGATTATTAAATACAGAAGCGCGGACTGCAATGCCACGTCTTATTTGGAGGTCGTAGGAAACCTTGTGTACAGATGTAGTGATAGCAGCCCACGCCATATGCGTGAGAACCGCTATGCAATCTCAGTACACTGGTGAATTTCCTACGTTCCCAAATACAAGAGAGCATATCGTTTCTTATTGTCAAAATGTCGTGGATTGGATTACGCTAATCCGACTACAAAGTAACGAAATTATTATGAGATTTTAACGGTTAAGCGTGGTGACCCAGCTAAAATTTGGCTGAGGTCACCACATTTTTACCGCCCGATTATAGTTGAAGTCTGTTAAAGTTTGGGGTTGTATGGTGGTGATATGTGGTTGAATGATGCTGAATGAATTTGAATGGGAATGACCTATGCTCTGATTACCAGCACAATAAACAATATAAAGAAAAGATATGCACCGGCGTTGACACACATAACACGTAATATATCAATGCGTTAGCATGAGTGTGTTAACTTTTGTGGTGACCCAGTGGGGTATGGATGAATAAAAGACCGCTAACTCGGTGAGAATTAGCGGCCTTTTGTGGTGCCACCAGCATTGTCAGTATTTATATAGTCGCGTGGCTATCAGTTATGTACGTTCAATACTGCGGTGGATAATATCATTTGCTCCACTGACATCTTATGGCATTATGAGCATTTTGCACAAGACGTTTCTTACACTCATCCCACTTGCCGATTCTCAAAGTTCTCTCTATAATGCAAAATTAACATTATTCATATAAATAGGCAATTCATAAACTGTTAAATTGCATTATTGATACATAATATAATATAACTTTAATCAACCTATTCCATCTTATTAAATTTATCGCGGAATATCAACTCTTACATACAACTTATTAATATCTCCAATTGATACTATACTCCAAACTGTAAGCTTAATTCTCAGAAGATTGGTTCGATTAAAGACCGTGTTATGTCCTTGTTTAATATATCCTATTTTTTCCATATTGTGACTAACATATACGGCATTAGGATCATATTCGTTTTCTGGTTCTAATACGAACTGAAGTTTATCACCAATATGTAACTTAGACAAGTCATAAGGTATTCTGGAAAGGCCTGCTATATCGGTAATAAATGAATTTTTATGAGATTTGAAATACCGAGGAACAAACTCAAATGTATCAGAGAATGATAATCCTTGAGTTTGTGCTAAAAGATAATATTTATCAGAATATCTCAATGGATCCACTAACCAAAAATCCAAAAGTTGTCTTGCGTCATTACGTTCCGTATTTATCAATCTGCTAAAGAAAATCTCCTCTAATAATGATGATTCAAAATTCAAGGAATCAATTGGAAGACCAGGATAGCCAACGAAATGACTATCAACCTTTTTGGCTTCATCGATGCCATTTTGACTATACTCAAATTTAAGTGCACCATTAACTTTGTCTTTTGAAAGAGAACCAATAGCAATTCTGCGACTTCCTTTCCCTGGACGCCACATTAAAGTGATTGAATTGAATTCGTATTTAGCCATTGAGTTGTTTTTTTATTAAGTTAATACGAGCATCTATTAGTTTAACGAAAAAATCTTTTCTTTGTTGGCTTAGTCGGGCATATTCGAAGCCTACCTTTGGAAAATTATTATCAATATTATTTATTATTGCTTTAAAATTATCAACATTATAAATTCTTAAATGTCTATTCATGAAATGCATGAATTCCTTGGGATATTCATAATACAATAACTTTATAGTTTCATTAAATGTTGCCTTTCCGCCACCAATGATTATGTCGGGACGGCCATTGTTAAAAAACTTCTCAAATTGAGGACTTAGGTCTAATATCATCATAGCAACTCGTTCTTCTGATAATTCTCGACCTAGACTACTACCATTGTCATAAAATGGCGCAAACTTATGACGAGTGACGGCAAAAAAATCATGAACTTTAAAAAAAGGAACTCCGAATTCATGTTTAAGTAAGAAACGGAATCGTATCTTTTCCCATAATGATGATTCTTTATAATTCCGGTAGACATCATCAGTTGTTTTACTTCTGATAAGGCCCCAATTTTCAGAATGTCTATCAGTATTCCCTATAATACAGTCGAATAGCAACATTTCTACTGCAATTCTTTTAAATTGAAGTAATCCTACACGAGCTAAAGCCTTTTTTATTTTGCTAATATGATGTCCATTTTTATAATTTTCTCTAAAAGTTGGATCAAATTCAGTGATTAACTTCACACCCTCAACTAATATTTCTTCTGAAGAAACCATATTTTGGGATATACAGCCGATTTTATTACAATCTGTTGCGAAATCATAACGTAAAACCGGGAGTTCAATATATCTCCCCAACATAGAAGCAACAACTTCTGACCAAAATTCAAATGGGTAATCCTTTTTATCCTTTTTTAGTGACGTTTTAAAATAGTATGACGTACCGTATGGGGAAACTACCACAGATTTATCACGCGTACCCGTTGTATTGAGCATTGGTAAATGAGTCCACTCCTCAATATTATAGCAAACGGGAAACATATCTTGTGTAATGTTCATACTATTATTTATTAGATCTTATTATTCTTTCATAATAAACGATTCAGAAAATACTATTAAATTAATATATACCTCTGAAATCTACTTGTGGGTTTGTCGGGGATTGTCATTTGGATGCGGGTGCCGAGGAGGGGGTTGAGATAACGCTCACGGAATTTGCGTTTGTCTTTGAAACCGCAAAATTCGGTTATCTCGGCTAATGAGCGAGGCTCTTTGCAGAACTCGATGATTTTCTCTTCGATGGTTTTATCTGTTTGACTTGTGCCCTGACTTGTGCCCTGACTTGTGCCTTTCGATAAGTCGGATTCGTTTGTGGCGTGGACATTGACGCGGAAAGCAGTGATTGTATTCACGTCAAACTCTGCCGGTGAATTGCCGTTGTCTTTAAGCATCTCCTGCACACGGGTAACACCACGGTTGAATTTGTTGACATACTTCATCACTTTCATGGCTTCTGCCACGAGCGGGTTGCGATAGTCATTGACCGATGGGAAGTTTTCAGGACGAGCTTCGCCATACAGTCCACCGGCATTCATCACTTCAATATAGTCATCAAACTGATAAAGACGGATAGGCATATTGGCTTGATAATCTCTGTGCATACAGGCATTCATCAACAATTCACGTATAGCACCCTCCGGATAATTCCAGACAGTGCGTTCACGGAATAACGATTCGGGAACCGGACGCTGTGTGATTATGGCATCCTTTACAAATGATTCCAAAATCGGCAACATCTTATATAGAGGCCCTGCAAACTGACGTTCATTAAGGATGTCGCCTCCTTTGTCTTTCCCGGCGAACCGCACAAACTGTACATAATCGCCGAGAAGAAAGTATTTGGGATTGACGCCGAAAAGGATTATGCCCGCGTAAGTCGGGCAGTCATTGTCGCGGTCGTAGAGATGTATTGATGCAAGTTGCTCTTTGATGTCGCGTTTGTCCGTTGCAAGCGTTTCTTCATCAAACACCATCGGGAGATATTTGGTCTTGATGTAATCAATATCCAAATCTTCCAATTTGGCGTTTAGGCAAGGTGTGGCGTCAAAGGTTGCCATTAATGAACACCGACGTTCTGCAAGGATTCTCTCCTCCGCTTCAGTAGCAATGTCTCTGCGAGGTCCGACACGGATAAATACCCTGCCGCGATATCGAACCGGAGGCAAATCGGACGGTCTGACCTCAGCAACCAACAAATCACCTTCCGGGAACGAAAAACGTTCAACCGACATGGTTGGCAACGGGAGTATATTGCCATCTGAACGAATGCCTGCAATCTTCTTAAGCAGGGCATCGTCAACTTTCATACCGGCAATACTGCCATCATCTTTTGCTCCGATAATCAGATAGCCGTTCTTACGGGAGCCGGGCATATCGTTTGCAAACGCGCAGATGGCCTCACAGAACTTGTCCATGTTGCCTGTGCTGACAGTGCGTTCCACACGATACGATTCGGTGGACCTCAGCAATTCCAATATGTCCTCTTTAGCTATCATTCGGATTTATGGGTTGTCTCTATGCAAATTTACAAAATAAATTTCATCCAACCGCTAATGAGCCAACATTTTATCTGAGATATGCCCGTTTCACCCTCCAATGAAGAAATCGCTCCGAAAAACCAATGAAAGTCAGCCGGAGCGATTTATGTGGAGTTAACAGTTGTCAGTCATATCTATCATCGTTAACAGTTATCGGGTGAGTAATCTGGCTTTATCCGTATTCCCTGCGCCGCTCCCTTTATAACGGGTGCGGGCGGCATTGACGTTATATCTTATGGTGACCGACAAATCGCGTGTATCATATATCTTGTGGGAAGAAATACTGCTCAACGCGTCGTAGGAAATGATATCCTGTCGCCATGTATCGAAAACATCATTGAGCTGTAACCTCACACTCCACCGGTCGCCGTCGAAGGATTTGTAAAGACCCAGATTGCATTGCCAGTATGGTTTCATATAACAATTATCACCGTTGCCGGAAGTTCTTGCCGAAAAATCCATGTTCAGCCAGAAATCCCAAGGCAGATGCATGGCGTTGTCGAGTCTGAAAGTCCCCAACGGCCGATTTAGCTGCATACTTCTGTCAGCATGGATGATCTTGAAATCCTGACACTGCACTCCTGCCATTACAGACGGATGCCAACAGCCAAAGAATGTGGGAGACCAGTTGAGATATGTGCCGAAAGAATTGAAGCGAGGCATATTTACCATTGTCAGCAAGGTAACATCGTCACTTCCCGGATATGCCGTGGTCTGCCACATGAAATAATTTTTAGTGGATTGATATTCCAGCTCTAGGACGAGATCTCTCCATGAGGCGGATACCGAGACATAATCGCGATATATCGGTTTCAGAGCTGGATTGCCGGATTCATAAGTGTATCTGTCAATATACTTTATCGCGGAACCAAGCTGTTCAAAAGCAGGGCGGGATGTTTTTCTCATATAGGTGAGGCGCGTATTTACCTTGCCAATCGGGAATGATAAGGAAGCCGCCGGAGATATGTTATGGAATCCGCGGCTCTGGTCCTCACTGAGCCGGCCGAATTGCCAGTATCTGGAATCTGTGTATTCCCAACGCAGGCCCGCGCTTGCTGAGACAGTTCCGAAAGTCTGTTCGGTCTCGGCAAACAGAGACGTAGTTGTTTCGCTGATTTTGATGTTTTTGTCACTTATGAAATCCGCATTGCCGCTATATCTGTCTGTGCGGTGAATGTTGCTTATTTCCGTACCGAATCTGATGTCGCCTTTCCATGCCGGGAAAGACGCCGTGATGTTGCCGGCAAGAAGTCGGTTTTCAACGTCATTTACCGTTATGAGATGCCGCTCCGGATTTGCCGTTGAAATTTCTGTCTCAGAGTTGTGTCGATCATTTATCTGCCACATTGCGTCGAAGTTGGCCGACAAATGCCAAGTCTCTATTTCTCCGGTATAATATGCGCTTAAGAGATGCTGCCTGTTGTGGCGGGATATATCGGAAAGATTCTCAAGCGTCTCGGAAAATTTATCATTGATATAGCGGTCAGTCAACGAATTGCCTTTAGATGTGGAAGGTTTAAAAGAGAAGTCATAGTAGAAGCCGAAACTATGTGACGAGACGTTGTTGTTCAGGCCTATTTTACCTTGATAGACCGGATATTTTGCCATATCCTTTCCGGAACTGTTCTGTTGAACGATACCGGATTTGAGATACTGGATCGAACTATTGAGAAAGCCGGGGCGTTCACGGTAATTCTCGTAATTAATCATTCCGAAAAGGTCAAAACCTTTCTTGCGCCAGTTGAAATTGACTTGCTCGAAAAGATAGGCGTAATGTTTGTACCCGACTGTTGTGCGGTCGTTGAAAGAAAAACCTTCTCCGACGGGCGAGACGGTGATTATTCTGATTACCGAGTTGACCGTGGAAGCGTAACGGGCTCCCGGATTGGTTATCACATCAACGCTTTTAATCTGTGTGGAGGCAAGCCGGTCAAGTTCCGACATATCCCGTACCTGTCTGCCGTTGATATAAACAAGAGGGACTCCTTTTCCAAGCACCTCTATTCCGGAACCTGACTTTATAACGAAAGGCATCTTTCCGAGCACTTCGATGGCGGTCCCGGTGTTGGCGAGATAGGTTCCTGCTACACGGACATGCACACCATCTCCTTTTAGTCTGACTACAGGACGCGAACCTTTGACCACCACCTCGTCAAGCATGTACGAGGCCGGAGCAAGGATAATCTCACCTAAATAGCGGGCCTGGAAGTCTATAATCCTGTCCTCAAACCCTATTGCCGATATTTTCAGGAAAGCAGGATTGCCTGTCCATTTAACGGCAAACTTGCCTTCAGCATCCGTGACGGCACCCTTAATCAGCGTTAAATCGTTTAGGGCGTATAATGTTACATTGACAAACTCCAGAGGATTTCCGGAATCATCCTTTACGTTGCCTTCGCAAGTATTATCCTCGGCAAAAAGGGTGTTGAAGGTCAGGCAGAGCGTCAGCCCCGCCATTAATATTCTTAATGACATCGAATTATGTTTTGATTATTGATTCGTCAAAGACCTCCGGCTACAACCCATCCGCCGGAATCGGTTTTCTGCATGGCTATATTGTGCCTTTGCATGGTGCCGTCGCGGAGTTCCAGCGTGTATGGGACGAAAATCGAGTTTCCTGTACCGGAAGTGAAGGAATGTCCTATCGAAATCAGCCTTGCGCCACAGAATTTTTTCCTGTAGGCCACATCTGCCACTTCCGGCATCATTACTTTGTCTAAAATTGCTTCATCCCAGTTTGTAAAAGCATTAAGTATCGTGGTGGCCGCTTCCTCTGCACTGAGGCCTCCCAATCCGACCGGCTGGTTTTCCGTTTCCACATACCGGATGCCATCGTCAAGACGGCATATTTCGTTCCTATGCCGCCCATAATTTATGGATATAATTTTCAGCACCGGAATTTCTCGACTTCCTGAGATAACGCTCACGGAGGCACTTTTAAGCCTGTTGGAGTCTGCGTCAATCACATATCTCCGGATATTTTCGGATTCGGCGACAGATGTGTTCAGCCGGTAAGGATTGTCGAAATTTCCCTGCGGCATGTCGTGAACGGTAAGGATTATATCATCACCACTTCTATTTACGGTATATTCGGCGCTTTTGCTGCCGATGCAATTATACAGCTCTGTCTCCAGTATCTTCCGTGGTGTCAGCAAAGTTGCCATATATCCCAGTGTCTTCTCACGGTCTCTTTCAGAGAGATGCCATCCGAGCTTTAAAGCCCGCATCCACGTGTAGATGTCTGTGCCGTTGCCAGTTGCTATACGCTCCCCCTTGTCAATCCTCCATCGAAGGAGCGAATCGGAGCTGGAGATAAAAATATGATGCGTCACAAAATCCTCCTTTACGTCTATGTATCCGAAATTCTCCACAGGGCGAGTTCTGACCTCAACAACCATCTCTATATCTTCGGCCCCCAATGCATTTATCGCTTCTGCCAGAATCTCCTTAGCCGACAGGCCGAAAGGTATCAGCAGAAGAATCAATACTGCCGCTACCGCGCTCAGACTGATTCCGCCGAAAATCCATTTACGGACTTCCTTCCTTCTTTTGTTTCGGTCCACAGCACGGATTACTTTAAGGCGCAATTCGTCAGAAGCCTTTATATCACGGCGCGGCTTCAACAACTCCTCAATTTCTTTGTAATTATCCATTCTATGACATTTTACCATTCGTGAATAGATGTCTTAATTTATCCATACCGGATTTAAACCGGGATTTAGCGGTAGATTGGGGAATGGAAAGAATGCCGCTGATTTCTACAAACGACAGACCGTCAACCACATTCATCCTGATAATGTCAGCCTCTCGCGAAGGCAGACCATCAAGAATAGCGTTAATCCTGTCTGCGTCCTCAAGATCCAGAACCTCATCAGCCGTGTCGGCAACCTCAAGATCTCCAATCGGCACAATCTCCTGTTTACGCGTCCGGAAATAATCCTGACATAAATTATATACTATTCTGAACAGATAGAGCCTGATACTCTCCGGCTTGATCTTTTCATTATTGCACTCCAGAAATTTCAGAACAGCATCATATACAAGATCCTCGGCCTCGTCATGGTTGCCCACTCGATAACAGGCAAAGCTGACAAGATAGTCGAGATTTTCTTCGATAATCCTGCTGACCGTTTTGTGCCGAGTCTTTTTGAACATTGTGTCTTATACTGCTGCTTCCACTTTATAAGACGTAAAGTAAACAAAATCGACGAACTTGAAATGCAAAAAATACAGTCCCAAGATATATCCTACGACATATTGATGTTTATGTCCTGGGCGAACCTGGTACTCCGGCAAAAATCCTGTGACAGCCACGAAGGGACTAAGCATATAAAAAAACCGCTAACTCGGTGAGAATTAGCGGCCTTGAGGTGGTGCCAACGGGAATCGAACCAGTGACACAAGGATTTTCAGTCCTTTGCTCTACCAACTGAGCTATGGCACCATCGTTTTTATGTTTGCTGATTGGGGTGTTCCCGTGTTCAGCGATGCAAAGGTAGGAATTATTTTTGAATTGGCAAGGGGTTTGAGCGAAAATTTTTCAAAAATGCCGAAAATGGAGGGCCAAGCAGGCGAACAGGAGAGCGGGTGGCGCAAAAGAGAGAATAGAAGGCGGAATGTAGGGATGGTGGCGCATCCCTACAAGCTTATAGTGAAAAGTCCATTGGTTGTTGGGCGCCAAAGTGTATACTTATGTTCAATGGTAAATGGGCTCAGAGCGGGAGGGTGAGCTGGATGGGAAGGAGGCGGAAGGTGAGGCGGTGGTGGGGGGTGGTGCCGTGGGCTTCGATGGCGGCGCGGTGGTCGGTGGTGGGATAGCCTTTGTTGGATGCCCAGCCGTAGGCGGGATACTCGCTATGAAGCCGGCGCATGATTTCGTCACGGTGGGTTTTGGCGAGTATGGAGGCGGCGGCGATATTGCCAAACCGTCCGTCGCCCTTTACGAATGTCTGCCATGGGGTGTCGCCGTATGGTTTGAAGCGGTTGCCGTCGACGATAATGGAGTCGGGGCGCAACGCCAGGGCGTCGAGGGCGCGGTGCATGGCCAGGATGGAGGCGTTGAGTATGTTGATGCTGTCGATTTCCTTGGGCGAGCAGATGCCCACGCCCCATGCAAGAGCCTCGGCTTCGATGATGGGCCGGAGCGCTTCGCGACGGCGCTCGGTGGTCTGCTTGGAGTCGTTGAGCCAGGGATGATGGAAGTCAGGCGGAAGAATCACGGCGGCGGCCACTACAGGGCCGGCGAGACATCCGCGTCCGGCTTCGTCGCATCCGGCTTCGAGGCCGGTGGGACTGAATGTATTGGGTAGCAGCGGCATATGAATCTTGCTTACAGAGGCTTGCGGAAAGTGGCGCGGCGACGGTGAAGGCGGTTCTCGAAGTAGTCCCACTGGTTCTGCACCTTGGTATTGTCCTCAAGCTCGAGGTTTGTCTCGGCATGGAGGAAGCCGGACTTGATATACTGGGGGATAAGGTCGTTGAAAATCAATGCGTTCACGCCTTTGCTCTGATATTCGGGCTTTACGGCTATCAGCAGAAGGTCGACAGCATCGGAATGGCCCATGAGGGCGCGCAGCATATGCCACCATCCGAACGGGAAGAGGCGTCCGCGCGACTTCTGTAGCGCTCTGGAGAAGGACTGGATGGAGATTCCCGCGGCCACAATCTTGTCGTCGGCGTCGGTAATTACGGTGACGTAATCGAGGTTTAGTATGCCGAGGTACATGTCGACGTAATAGTCAATCTGCCGTGGTGTGAGCGGCGAATAGCCGTAGAGCTTGTCGTAGGCCTCGTTGATAAGCTCGAAGAGGGCGTGACCGTATTGCGCCTTGACTTTTTTACGCGATTTGAATTTCTTGACTTTCAAGCCTTCACGCTGCTGGACTATGCGGGCGATGCGGGCATATTTGTCAGGCACTTTGTCGGGCACCTTGACGTAAAACTCCACCCAACCGGCGTCTTTGGCGAAGCCCATGCGGTGCATGTGGTCTACGTAGTAAGGGTAGTTGTAGATTGTGGCCATGGTGCCGACCTCGTCGTAGCCGAAGGTGAGCATCCCCTCGTGGTCCATATCGGTGAAGCCCATCGGTCCGACCATGGAGGTCATTCCGCGCTGGCGTCCCCAGTCGGCTGCGGCACTGAACAGCGCATCGACCACTTCGGCGTCGTCGATAAAATCCACGAAACCGAAACGGAGGTCGGCCTGACCGGTGCGCTCGTTTACCACGCGGTTGATTATCGCAGTGATACGGCCTACGGGACGGCCGTCGCGGTAGGCCATGAACGACTGCGCCTCGCAGAAGTCGAAGGCGGGGTTTTTAGAGGGAGAAAGCGTATTGACATCGTCCATCACCAGCGGCGGCACAAAATAAGGGTTGTCGCGGTAAAGGTCGATACCGAATTCAACGGATTTTCGCAGCTGCGAGCGCGTAGGCTCTATGGGTCGGATCTCAACGGCCATTTCTGTATGAAAAGCTAAACTGAGGTTTGTAGACGGGTTTAATTCAAACAAGTGGGGCGGAGAGAAAAATCAGGAGCGGAGAAGCAGGCGCGACGGCTCAGAACGACGGATGTTTGATGCAGAGCCAGCCGAGCAGCAGCGTCATTACGGCCAGGAAGGCTATTATCACGCTGTAGAGCCGCGAGTTGGAGTTGCCGGCAAGAGCCATGCGAAGGTCGGGCACGTCGCGGTAGCGGTGGCGCGGGTCGGGATGTGTGCACCGCTCCGCCACACTGTGGAGATGCCCCGAGCGGTCGCCGGTGGCCTTGAGCACTTCCTTGAGCACGAGGCCGAAGCTATAGATGTCGTCGGAGGCATCGGCGGGCGAAAGATTCTTCTTCTGGTCGAAACCCACGTCAATCACTTTGAGGTTGCGTATCTTCTCGGTGAAGATAATAGTCTCGGGACGAATCGGATGGTGCACGATATGGTTGGTCTGGATATAGCTGATGGCATCGACGAGCGAGGTTACGATCTTGTGCTGGATGTCGGCGTCGACCTCACCCTTGTCGATGAGTTTGCGCAACGAGTCGCCGTAGACGTCGTCGGTGATGATGCTCATACCTACACCCGGCACATCCTCGTAGTCGTTGATCATTATGATGTTGGGGTGGGCAAGGTTGTATCTCACCTCGAATTCCTTCTCGATCATCTCTCGCGCGGCGGGGTCGTCGCGCAGAGCGGGCTTGAGGGTCTTGAGCATTACCCATTTGCCATGCTTCCTGGCGGTGTAGACGTCGTAGAATTCCTCGTCCCATTCAGGCAGATGCTCGATTTCGGTCCATTTGGGATGGTCGGCAGTGTTCATAGGGCAGGTCGGGTGTTGGATTCTTCGCGTGAATTGTCGAAATACAGAATATGCTGGCGGTCGCTTCCGGGGAAAATCACCTTTACGGCATCGATGTTGCCGACCTTTGTGCGGTCTACAATCCGCTCCACGCCAAGCACGTTGCGGAGAATGCGGCTCACGTCGCTCCAGGCGATGACGTGGAAAGGCGAGGCGGCGGAGGTGCCGCGTCCGCTTTCGAGGATAGCAGTGGCGATGAGGTCGCAACGCGTGCCGTAGTCAAGAATTTTCTTGCCATAGGAGCCTTTTGACCGGAGATGGTCGGAAGCTGCCAGAGCGAGCACACTGAGTTCGAGCGATACGGGATTCAGCTTCAGCGCCTCGGCGGCAAGCTCTTCGGCGCGGGCGTAGTCGCCCGAATCGTAGGCATCCTGCACGTTGACAAAGCTCTCTCCGGCCACGTAGTCGGGTGTGAACGAATATCCGAAATACACGGTAGCGAGCTGGGGGACGGTAAGTGTGGTGTCGGCTTTCTCGAATCGGTCGAGCAGCTGACGGTAGCGCTCGGGGTGGAGCTTCACGTCGACCTCCACGGCGTTCATGTCGAAGCCCTGGGCGGCAAGCGTGAAAGCGGAGCTTAGGAGAGCGAGGGCAAACAGAATATATCGGTTCATCGCTATGTTCGGGAAGGTGTGTCGGTTTTATTTTTCAATTCCGGCGATAGAGAGGATTTTTGCAGGGATGTCGGTGTTGTCGTTGAGCGGGGAGAACAGCTGCGAGTCGACGCCGACGGCATATACAGGCACCGGCATGCCGGAGTGACCGCCTGTGGTCCATCCCATTCCGGATTTAGCGTTGAGGATATTGAATACCTCGTTGGTGAAGCCGTCGAAAGTGGCGTAAAGCGTCTTCTGGTCGAGGCCGGAGGCGCGTTTTTCAAAAACTTCATCGAACATGGTGTGGAGGCGTTCGGTCTCTTCGGGGGTAAGCTTGAGGTTCACGCCGAAACCGAGTTCGTCGCGCAGGATTTCCTGCATGTCGTCCCATGTATAGATACGGCGCGAGCGGAGCATGGCGCGACACAGGTTGCTGAATTCCTCTTTCGAGATTTTCTGTCCCGCGGCGTTCTCGAGGCGCACGCTGTAGCCGGTCTCCCGGCACCCGACGCTCATGCCGCCGGTCTCATGGTCGGCAGTAACCACGATTAGCGTCTCGTCGGGATGGGCGAGATAGAAGTCGTAGGCTTCCTGAAGAGCCTGGTTAAAGTTTATTACCTCGCGGAGAATCGTGCCGCCGTCGTTGCCATGGCCGGCGTGGTCGATATTGCCGCCTTCCACCATCATGAAAAAGCGGTCGGGCGAGGTGCGCTTGAGCTGGTCGAGACCCGCACGGGTAAGGGCCGGGAGGGTAAGCGCACCGGCAATGGAGTCGATGGTAAAACCGATCTCGTTCTGCTTCTCCTTATGAAACGGGGAGAGCACCAGCAGGCGCTGAGCGGTGGTGTCGATGCTATCGAGGCCGTAGCTCACACTTACGTTGGCCTCGTCGAAGTACTTCATCAGATCGGTGGGATTGCCCTGCTTGTCGAAGGCTCCGCGCAGCGATGCGCCGGCGGCAAACTGATAGCCGCACTCGGCGAGCTGGCGGCCGATGTCGTAATACTGACTGCGGCTGGGCACATGGGCGTAGAAAGCGCCGGGGGTAGCGTCGTCGATAGCCACGGAGGTAACAATACCCACGCCGTAGCCGGCGTCGAACAGTTTCTTTGCCACGGAAGTCACGGCCACTGAGTCGGGCGTCACCCCGAGCATACCGTTAACGGTCTTATGGCCGGTTGAAAGCGCTGTTCCGGCAGCTGCGGAGTCGGTAACATCCGAACTGGCCGAATGAGTGGTGGCCATCGAGGCGACCGGGAAGGTGGTGGAGAGCAGCGGCGTGGAGTTGCCGAGCACGCGGGCGTTGTAGAGCTGGGCGTTGGTTACCTGTGCGATGCCCATGCCGTCGCCGATGAAGAAGAATATGTAGTTCGGGGCCTTGGCCCATGCCGTTGCCGTAATGGCGGCTGCCATCAGCGCGGCTGAAAAGATTCGGTGGAGTTTCATGTCAGTAAGATTATTTCGCTTAAGAAGATGGTATTCTGATTTTTAGGTTATACGTTATCGGAAGATTTCTGAGTATCGGCCGAATTGAGCCGGAGCAGCGGGTCGATAAACCGGCGGTCGTTGGCCAGACGCGGAATCTTGCGCTGGCCGCCGAGCTTGCCGGTGGAGGCCAGCCAGCGGTCGAATACGCCGCGGCGCGCCACTATCACTTCGAGCGGGTCGAGGAATATCCCGCCCTGGCGTTTGGCCTGATAGTCGGAGTTTTCGGCCTGTAGCGCGCGGTCGAGCGCTTCGGCGAAAGCATCGACGCCCGCGGGGGCCGTGGAGAACTCAACAAGCCACTGGTGGCGTCCGCGCGAACGGTCGCCGGCATATACCGGAGCTGCTGTATAGTTGATCACCTCGGCTCCGGTGGCCGCGCAGGCTTTGGCCAAAGCGGCGTCGGCGTTGTAGACCATCACCTCCTCGCCGAAGGCGTTGATGTAGTGGGAGGTGCGCCCGGCAATGGCAATCTCGAGCGGACGGGTGGCAATGATGCGCACCGTATCGCCGATGCGGTAGCGCCACAGGCCGTTCGACGAGGTGATCACAAGCTCGTAGATTCCTCCTTCCTCCACCTCCCACGCGGGGAGCGGACGGCTTTCGGGAGCATCCACAGGGATGAATTCATAGAACGTGTCGGCGTTCATCAGCAGCCGCATCCCTTCGCTTACGGGGCGCGCCTGAACGCCGAAAAAGCCCTCGCTGGCGTTGTAGTTCTCCCAGTAGCGCAGCTGCGGAGCCAGACGGCGGTACTGCTCGCGGTAAGGGCCGAAGGCTATGCCGCCGTGGAAGAAAACCTCCAGATTAGGCCATACCTGCGCCAGCGAATCCGCCCCCTCGCGGGCCACTACGCCCTTGAGAACGGTCAGAAACCACGAGGGCACCCCCGATAGCGAGCGCACGTCGGCGCGGGCCGAAGCCTCAACCAGAGCCGGGAGTTTCTCGCTCCAGTCGGCCATCAGGGCGATGCGCTTCGAGGGGATACGCACCAAGTTGACAAGCGGGGTGATGCGGTCGATCAGCGTGGCCGAGAGGTCGCCCACCTTCACATCCCTGGGAAGCTGCAGCTCGTTGGCGAAGCTTCCGCCGAGAATGAAATTCTTCCCGCCGAAAATGCGGCTGTCGGGGTAAGCGTCGAGATATGAGGCCAGTGAATAGGCCGCTCCGGCATAGTGGCAACGGCTCAGGCTGCGCGGAGTTATAGGTATAAACTTGCTCTTGCCGTCGCTCGTGCCCGACGACTGCGCGAACCGGCGGCAACGCCCGGGCCAAAGCACGTCGGGCTCCCCTTCGACCATCCGCATCACGTCGGCGCGGATGTCGGGGTAGCTTACCACGGGCACCTCCGAGGCGAAATCGCTGTAGGTAGCCATAGCCCCGAAGCCGTGGAGACGTCCCATCTGAGTCTTGGCGGCCGCCGCGACGAGCCCTCCCAGCAGCATACGCTGCGAGGCCTCCGGCTGCTCCGCCGCCCTCCATTCGGCGCGGCAGACAGCCCTGAAGTACGGACGAGTCAGAGCGGTCAGATTCATAAACCCACAAAATTAACACATTCCCCCCGCTTTTCCCTACCCTCCATCCCTAAAAAAACTTAACATCTCCCCAGCATCGAAATATGAAGATACTGAAAACACGACGCCCCCGCCGCAATCACATTCGATCCATATATGATTGCAGCAGGGGCGGGGCGGTTGGTCCAACCAGGCGCAGCGATGCCTTCATCGCATACCCATCTGCGCCGAGCCAAGGCTCTGCCACCAAGGATAAAAGTCTATTCCGGGCCGGAACGCGAGCTGAAGCTCGCTCACAGAACCACCTTCTTGCGGATTTCGGGCTTCCGCCCTCAGCACAGTATTGATGGAGAAACTACGAGAACTTAGAGCGGCCGAACTCGGCCGCAAACATCAATACCGGAGAGGACGCAAACCGCAAACGAAACTCCACGGTGGAGCGGGTTCCGGATGGGTTGCGCCATTGACCGATAGGGACCTGGCAACAGCCCGCGGTCGGTCAATAGGGAGGATGGAAGAATGTCAATGTACGCTTGCCATGCGGTTTAGCTTTGGGCTGCGGGGCATGACTTGCCGCTATATACATCGCTCATGGTCGACACCTCTGTGTACTGTTAGAATGAACGGTGTGAATTCAGGATCTATGGGGAGCTGGATTGAGCCCACCAGACGACGGATCAGGGCATCAAGGTGGGGATGGAGGCAGCGGTGCTCAAACTGATGGATGAGGCGCCGGATGTCTGCGAGGGAGTATAACCGGAGCTTCCGCACCTGGGGGTGCTGGGCCGTGCGGTAGACGTCCCTCTGGATGTCGGGCGGATGGAGATAGGGATTGCGCGGTCTTCGACTCATATCGGGGAGGAATAATGATAGGGATTTTTGGTGCTCACAATGCAAAGATACGACCGGGGTAGTGCCAACCCGATGCACATCAGAACTAAATAAGGTTAATATTTCGGAGGAATTTAACATTTGAGGGCATGACACCTACGCAATAAACTAAGTGACAAGGAAATAAATCAAGATAAACTCCAGCGCACGCACAGATTCCGACGGGAATAAAGGGAAAATCGTATTTTCGGGTAAGATGTAGGGAGATGAATGGAGGTAGGGGAAAGAGGACGAAAGGAAACAATTAGCTTCAGGAGAAAAACAGGAAGAAAGCCGGCAGAAGTGGTTAAATTAGAAATCAGGCATCGCAATTAGGGAAAACATATTTGGGTTAACGGCGAAAAAGGAGTAAATTTGCAGTTTGAAAATCGAGTACCCGACCAAGTGGAAAAAGATATTGAAATCAACGGCATAAAACTCCATTACGAGGAGACCGGCAGCGGCCGCCCGCTTGTGCTGATGCATGGATGGGGATGCGACCACACGACCGTGCGGTCGATTGCCAAAGTGGCCTCGTGCACCCATCGTGTGCTGAATCTCGACATGCCCGGCTTCGGACAGTCGCCTGAGCCGGAGGAAGTCTGGATAGTTGACAACTACACCGACCTTGTGGAGAGCCTGATTGATAAGCTTGACCTCCGGAAGCCCGTACTCGCAGGACACAGCTTCGGCGGACGAGTAGCGATCCAACTGGCATCGCGCCGCCCCGACGACATCGATTCACTTATTCTGGTGGACGCCGCTGGCATAAAGCCACGGCGCACATTCCGCTACTACCGCAAGGTTTACACCTTTAAGGCAATGAAGCATCTTGCCAATCTTTTTCTCGGCAAAGAGAAAGCACAGCGGGTAATAGACCGCTGGAGGGGAAAAAGCGGCTCATCCGACTACGCCGGAGCCTCGCCGAAGATGCGTGCCATCATGAGCCGTGTCGTGAATCTCGATCTGACCTCCTGCCTTCCGGCAATCAAAGCGCCCACACTGCTCGTATGGGGGGAAGCCGATACGGCCACACCACTTGCCGACGCAAAAAAGATGGAACGTCTGATACCCGATGCCGGACTTGTAAGCTTCCCCGGGTGCGGCCACTACAGTTTCCTTGACAATCCCGGCCAATTTGCGGCCGTAGTGTCGAGTTTTCTTAATTCAAGAATCCAATCCTGATAACACCAATGTCGACCATCAATTTCGTATTCCTAATCATACTTACAGTCGCAGCCGCCCTCTGCTGTCTGGTAACATTCAGCCGCGACCTGATGATGCTCCAACAGAACTCCTACCGCAACGAGCGCTATTCCCGCTGGTTCTCGCAATCGGGCGAAAGCACCCGAACAGGGAGGATAATGGGGTGCATCGCGCTTATGCTTCTGCTGATTCCATCCATCCCGCCTTTTGCAGCTGCGGCGGTAGGTATCATCATCACGGTCTGGGAATCCATCTCGCTGCTGAGAAAGAAATATAAGAAGCCGCTGGTATGGACCGCCCGCGCAAAACGTATCTACGGAGTGATGGTCGGCCTGGCCTGCGTGGTTGCGGCAATTCTCGGTATCTTTGCAGGCTTAAAGGCTCTGGCTGCCACGGTACTTGCCATCGGTGTAGTATCTCCGCTGTTTCTTGTAGCTGCCAACGACCTGCTGAAACCGGTAGAAAAAAACATCAACCGCAAATATTATAACGAAGCGGCTTCCATACTCGCCTCAATGCCCAATCTGAAGATTGTGGGCATAACAGGTTCCTATGGCAAGACTTCCACCAAGCACTACCTTCAGAGAATTCTCCAGGAGCACTTCGCCACGACCATGACACCCGGGAGCTTCAATACCACAATGGGCGTTATCCGCACGATACGCGAACACCTTCGTCCGTACGATGAGGTATTCATTGTGGAGATGGGTGCCAAACAGCCCGGCGACATCAAGGAGATTTGCGATCTGGTTCATCCTGGAATGGGCATCATCACAGCCGTGGGCGAGCAGCATCTGGAATCCTTCAAGACTATTGAGCGCGTACAGGCCACCAAATTCGAACTTGCTGACGCCATTCCGGCAGAAGGGATGGTAGTGGTGAACAACGATTTCCCTTACGTTGCCAACCGCCCCGTTGACAATACAACCTGCGTTCGCTATGCGGTCGCTGCGCCTGACGGTGCCGATTTCGTTGCAACAGACATCGTTTACTCACCCTCAGGCGCCGACTTTACAATTAAAGGGGAAAACCTCGGCGAACCGCTGAAACTGCATACAAAGCTGGTAGGGGAGTGCAACGTTTCCAATCTACTTGCCGCTGTAATAGTCGCTTTGCGACTGGGAGTTCCAACAGATAAAATCCGTTTTGCCGTTGAGCAGATCGAGCAGGTGGAACATCGTCTGAATATGAAGCGTACGCCTGCGGGAATCACCATAATCGACGACGCATTCAATTCCAACCCGGTAGGTTCGAAAATGGCTCTTGAAGTGCTCGCAATGATGAAGCAGGGAAAACGTATCGTAGTCACTCCGGGGATGATAGAACTCGGCGAAATCGAGGCGACGGCCAACGAGGAATTCGGCCGCACGATAGCCCGCTGTGCCGACGTGGCCATCATCGTAGGTCACTACAATCGCGACGCCATACTCAACGGCACCGCCGAAGGTCCCATAAAACCGGAAAACATACACGCCGTCGACACATTTGCCGAAGCGCAGACCCTCCTGAGCAAAATCGCCAAAGGCGGCGACACAATCCTGTATGAAAACGACCTTCCCGACACATTCAAATAATCAGTAAAGAAAACAACCTACATATCCGATAATAGATGAAAACTACAATAGCCGTGTTTTTCGGCGGAAGATCCACCGAACACGAGATTTCAGTAATATCAGCCAATCAGGCAATCAATGCCATCGACCGCGACAAATACAATGTCGTGCCTATCTACATCTCAAAGGAAGGAGCCTGGTATACCGGCGACTGCCTGCTCGACCTGCAGCGTTACCGCAATCTTCCCCAGCTGCTCAAAGAATCAGAGGCTGTATTCATGCGTCCGATTTACGGCGACTACAACCTTTATTACTCGCAGCCGAAAGGATTGTTCGGGAAAAAGAATGTCGCAGCGAAAATCGACGTGGTGCTTCCGGTACTCCACGGAGCCAACGGCGAGGACGGCACATTCGAAGGTATTCTCGACTCAATCGGCATTCCATACGCAGGCTGCGACACCCTCGCCTCGGCCAACGGCATGGACAAAATCACGATGAAGATGATACTCCGTGCCGACGGCATTCCCGTGGTTGACTATGTATGGTTCACCGACCGCCAATGGTTCTCCGAAAAAACTACTCTGACAGATAAAATCGAGTCGGAACTCGGTTACCCGGTAATCGTGAAACCCGCCAACCTCGGCTCGTCGATCGGCATCGGCTGCGCCCACAACCGCGAGGAACTGCACCGGGCCGTTGAAGACGCTGCCCGCTACGCTTCGCGCATCCTCGTGGAACATATGTTGGCCGATATGCAGGAAATCAACTGCTCGGTGCTCGGCGACTGCAACGAATTCCAGACTTCCGTGCTTGAAGAGCCAATAAAATCATCAGAGATTCTTTCCTACGACGCAAAATATCTCGGAGGCGACAAAGGCACTAAAGGGATGCAGGCTTCGGCAAAGAAATTTCCGGCCGACCTTCCTGAGAACGAAACCCAAGAGATTCAGCGACTTGCAGGGGAGACTTTCCGAGCACTCTCGTGCCACGGGGTAAGCCGTGTCGACATGATGATCGACCGCCCCACACGCAAGATCTACGTGAATGAAATCAACACCATCCCCGGCTCGCTGTCGTTCTACCTTTGGGAAGGCTCCGGCATTAATTTCTCCGCGCTGATCGACAGACTTGTAGCACTTGCCGTTAAACGCCATACCGAACGCGGCCGCAAAACGTTCTCGTTCTCGCAGAATATTTTCGCCATGGGTGGAGGCACCAAGGGGGCGAAAGGCGTTAAAGGAGCTAAAGCGGGACGTTGATTCTCAGGTTTGCTCCCTAACGGCAAATTGCGTATATTTGCATCCATCAAAATAATGAATCCAATCACTATCCGAACGATGAAATTCGCCGAATATAACAAATTCAATCTCTCTGAAATCAATAAGGAGATGCTCGCGCAATGGAACGCCGAGAATCTTTTCGAGCAGAGCATGACAACCCGCGAAGGTTGTCCCTCATTTGTGTTCTATGAAGGACCGCCTTCGGCCAACGGCATGCCGGGCATCCATCATGTGATGGCCCGCACCATCAAGGACATATTCTGCCGATACAAGACAATGAAAGGATTCCACGTGAAGCGCAAGGCCGGCTGGGATACCCATGGGCTGCCGGTGGAACTCGGAGTCGAGAAATCGCTCGGAATCACCAAGGAGGATATCGGCAAGAAAATCTCCGTCGACGAATACAACGCCGCATGCCGTCGCGAGGTGATGAAATATACCAAGGAGTGGTCCACCCTCACCAACTCGATGGGCTACTGGGTTGACCTGGAGAATCCTTACATCACATACGACAACCGCTATATCGAATCGGTATGGTGGCTTCTGGGTGAACTGTATAAGAAAGGTTATCTTTACAAAGGATACACGATTCAGCCTTATTCGCCCGCAGCCGGCACCGGCCTGAGCACACACGAGCTCAACCAGCCGGGATGTTACCGCGACGTAAAGGACACCACCTGCGTGGCCCAGTTCCTTTGCACCGACCCGCTCGACATAATGAAGGGCTTCGGCAACGCTTATTTCCTGGCGTGGACCACAACACCCTGGACACTTCCCTCGAACACGGCCCTCGCCGTAGGGCCTGACATCGACTACAACATCGTTCGTACCTACAACCCCTACAGCGGTGAAAAAGAGACCGTAGTGGTTGCTGTAGCGCTGATGGGACATTTCTTCAACGCCAAAGCCGAAGAGCTGCCGCTGGACTCGTATAACAAAGGAGACAAACTGATACCTTTTGAAGTTGTCGCCACGCTGAAAGGCAAGGACTTCGTAGGACTTCATTACGAACAGCTCATCCCCTGGATGAATCCAGGAGAAGGGGCATTCCGCGTTATCCCCGGCGATTACGTGACGACCGAAGACGGTACCGGCATCGTGCATATCGCCGGCACATTCGGCGCGGACGACCTCCGCGTATCGCGCCAGAACAACATCCCGCCGCTGACGCTTATCGACCGCGACGGAAACATCCGGCCGATGGTCGATATGCAGGGACGCTTCTTCCGCATTGAAGATATCGACCCGAATTACGTAGCCAACAACGTGGATGTAGAAGCCTACACTCCCTGGGCCGGCAAGTATGTGAAAAACGCCTACGACGCCTCCAAAGCAGAAGGCGACGAGACGCTTGACGTAGAATTGTCATTATGGCTGAAACAGCAGGGGAAAGTGTTCAAAATCGAGAAACACGTGCACAGCTATCCCCACTGCTGGCGTACGGACAAGCCTGTGCTCTACTATCCGCTCGACAGCTGGTTTATCCGCACAACGGCAGCACGCGAAAGGCTCATGGAGCTCAACAAGAGCATCAAGTGGAAACCTGCTGCCACCGGTGCCGGCCGATTCGGCAAATGGCTGGAGAACCTTCAGGACTGGAATCTCTCGCGCAGCCGCTACTGGGGTACGCCGCTCCCCATCTGGCGTACCGACGACGGTCGCGAGGAAATCTGCATAAGCTCTGTTCAGCAACTCTACGACGAAATCGAGAAATCGGTAGCCGCCGGAGTTATGGAGACCAACCCGCTGAAAGCAAAAGGATTCGAACCGGGGAACTACGACAAGGCCAATTATGAAAAGATTGACCTTCACCGTCCGTATGTAGATGACATCGTTCTCGTATCCGAATCCGGTCGTGAAATGCACCGCGAAACAGACCTTATCGACGTATGGTTCGATTCCGGCGCAATGCCATATGCGCAGATTCATTATCCGTTTGAGAATAAAGAGGGCCTCGACAGCGGTGAACTCTATCCCGCCGATTTTATTGCCGAGGGCGTAGACCAGACTCGCGGATGGTTCTTCACTCTCCATGCTATAGCCGGAATGGTTTTCGATTCTGTGGCTTACAAAGCCGTAATCTCCAATGGCCTTGTGCTCGACAAGGACGGCAACAAGATGTCGAAACGACTCGGGAATGCCGTCAATCCATTTGAAACCATCGAGGAATTCGGTTCAGACCCGGTGCGCTGGTATATGATTGCCAATTCGTCGCCCTGGGACAATCTGAAATTCGATAAAGAAGGTGTTCGAGAAGTGGCGCGCAAACTATTTGCAACGCTCTACAACACATATTCATTCTTTGCACTATATGCCAACGTCGATTCTTTCACCGGTGCAGAGAAGCAGATTCCGATAAACGAACGACCGGAAATCGACCGCTGGATACTCTCGCTGCTCAACACGCTCACTAAAGACGTTGACGAAGCTTTGGCTGACTATGAGCCGACCAAAGCGGCCCGCGCCATCAACACATTTGTCAACGACAATCTGAGCAACTGGTACGTCCGCCTAAACAGAAAACGCTTCTGGGGAGGAGAGATGACCTCCGACAAACTCTCGGCATTCCAGACACTCCACACCTGCCTGGTGACCATTGCCAGACTCATCGCACCCTTTGCTCCATTCTTTGCAGACAAACTATATAAGGATCTTACCGCTCCGGCTCTCGAAGCCGAAGGGAAGAAGGCAACTTCAGTTCATATTGCATCGTATCCTATTGCCGACGAGAGCCTTATCGACAAGGACCTCGAGCAGAAGATGAACCTTGCCCAGACCATCACGTCGCTTGTGCTTTCATTGCGTCGCAAGGTGAACATAAAAGTTCGCCAGCCGCTGCAGACGCTCATGATACCCGTTTCCAACGAAAAGGCCAAGCAGCAGATAGCCGATATGTCGCAGCTCATTCTTTCGGAAGTCAACGTTAAGGAAATCAAGTTTGTAGGAAGCGATGAAGGCGTACTTGTGAAATGCATCAAAGCCGACTTCAAGAAACTGGGCCCGAAACACGGCAAGATGATGAAAGCTGTGGCAGCTGCAATAGCAGCCCTCAGCCAGGCTGAAATCATCGCACTGGAGAAGGAAGGTTCGCTTGCAATCAATGTGGAAGGAACACCCGTTACCATTGATGTGGCAGACGTTGAAATCCGCAGCGAGGATATTCCCGGATGGCTCGTTGCCACCGAGGGAACCGTTACGGTGGCACTCGACATCACGGTGACCGAAAATCTCCGCAGAGAGGGTATCGCACGCGAACTCGTAAACCGCATACAGAACATCCGTAAGAGCCGTGACTACGAGATAACCGCACGAATCAACGTAGCCATCGCACCAAGCTCCCTGTCCGACGACACCGTGGCCGAATATGCCGACTACATCGGCCGGCAGGTGCTTGCACAGGCAGTGGTGGTTGCTCCCGTAGAAAATCCTCTCGACGACGAGCGACTTGACATCGATGGCACGGAGGTGACTGTAAAAGTGACACTTGCGTAACAGGGGAGGGGAGAGCAACACAAATTGCTCTCCCCGCTCTGAACGATATAGCATTCTGTAGTGTTTGGTATATATCCAAATTCACACAGCTCACAATTTTACCATGACAGAGAAAACTCGCTACACCGACGAGGAACTTGAAGAATTCAAGGTTCTCATAAACCAGAAGCTCGACAAAGCACGCAATGAATATGAAAAATTGCGCGCCGAAGTGATGAATACCGACGGCAACGGAACGGCTGACACATCGCCGACGTTCAAGGTGCTTGAAGAGGGCGCTTCAACCCTTTCAAAGGAAGAGGCCGTGCGCCTGGCGCAACGACAGGCCCAGTTCATCAAACATCTGCAGGCCGCGCTCGTGCGCATCGAGAACAAAACCTACGGCATTGACAGAATCACAGGCGAACTTATTCCGAAGGAGCGTCTGCGCGTAGTGCCTCATGCCACTCTGAACGTTGATTCCAAAAAGAAATAAATGACGCACATGTCATGCCCCCGAAGGCGCGGACTGCTCGTGGCAGGCATAATCCTGACCATACTCTTAGCCGATCAGGTGCTGAAATTCTGGGTCAAAACCAACTTTTATCTGGGAGAAAGTCTTGAGATTTTCTCCTGGTTTCAACTTGTGTTCATCCAGAACAACGGAATGGCTTTCGGCTGGGAAATCGGCAGCAAACTACTCCTGACCCTGCTCCGCATTGCAACCGTCGGTTTCCTGATATTCTATATTTGCCGGATTTACGGCCGGAAAGAATGTCACACAGGTTATCTTGTCTGCCTGGCACTTGTTGTGGCCGGCGCCGCAGGCAATATAGTAGACTGCATGTTCTATGGCCTGATTTTCAATAATCCTCTTCCGCCAGAGGTTGCGCAGGTTTTCCCAGCCAACGGCGGCTACGGCACTTTCCTTCACGGTCTTGTAGTGGATATGTTTTATTTTCCGCTTTGCGAATGGGATTGGCCCGCATGGATGCCGATAATCGGCGGACGTCACTTCATGTTTTTCCGACCGGTATTCAATCTCGCCGATGCTGCCATAAGCGTAGGTATGGTGGCCCTTATTCTGTTTTATTCCAATCAGATATCACTCGTCCCATGGCGCAGGAAGTCACAGGGAATGGCTGATAACGATACAAACGACCAAGCGAAATGAAACGCAGTAGTCTCTTCCATTCACGCAAAATCAACGGTCGGGGGGGCGGTGCAAACTTTTACCTTGCACTTGCCGCTACATTTCTGCTTCTGACATCAGGATGCAAGAAGACGCCCGACTATGTACTTGATAGGGAAGAGATGGCGCAGCTTATGGCCGATATACATATGGCCGAGGCCGTAATTGACTTCAATTATTCCGATTTTCCCTCTGATTCAACCCGTAAGCTACTGAAGCAAAGCGTATACGAGGCACACGGAGTTACGGCCGAGCAGGTCGATACATCCTACGTGTGGTATGGCAACAATATCGAGGAATACATCAAGGTATACGACCGGACGATAGAGATTCTGCATCAGAGGCAGAGCGACATTGTAAGTGCCAATTCGGCTCAGATTGCGATTGCAGGCGATTCCGTAGCCGTATGGCGCGGTCCGGAACGTATTCTCGTTTCGGAAACGATGCCTTCCCGTATCGTTACATTCTCGGTTTCACCCGACAGCACATGGAAGGCCGGCGACATCTATACCCTCCACTATAAACCTATCAATGGCCAAAGCGACGTAACAGCCAGAGTCCTGATTGATTATGCCGGCGGACTGACGCATTACGTAGATCGTTCGAACTCAATGCGGTTTCCCAACCGCCTGCAGATTCAGGTCGATTCAACAGAGACACCACTTCGTGTATACGGTTATCTCGTTTTCAAGCCGGAGAAAAACATCCGCTTTGAAATAGACAGTATATCTCTCACGCGACAGCGCAAGGATTTAATCCCGGGATTCAGTGCACGTCCGGAAATATTCCATACAGGAGATGTCATTGAAAACGAAGCGGAACAGGATTCGACAGCAATGGCGACAGACGCGATAGAAAATGTCCAGACTATACATCGTCGCCCAACTACTGAACGGCATCGTCCGTTGGCAGAAGGAATTGAGGCTCCGGAAAGTTCATCGGCCAACAAAGCGAGCGAACACCGCCAGGATGCCTCGCAACATAAACCCACGGCAACTCAGCGAAGAGAGGCCCGCGAACGTCAACGCTCGGCACAACCGATAAAACGTTCGTCGGCCGCGCCGGCCAAAGCCATTCCTACGAAACGCACTAAGTAAGCGATTGAGAATATGATATGTCGCATTCTCAACAAGAATAAACTTCCGGATATAAAAGGCCGATGCGCACTATTGGGCATAGTGCGCATCGGCGATATAGATCTTCATTTACAAGTATATAAAAGGGTAGGGGATATTGTGGAATTAACACCATTTGCCAGGGAAACGCCCGAAACGGTGTTTATTAATGGCCCAATCAATCTTACCGGAATAATCGAGCCTGTTCTCAATTAAACCAGTTGAGACGATTTATGTCGAAGACCGGTCCATCAGTACATACACAGACATTTCCGGCATCTACCGTGTTTTCAACACAACAAAGGCAAGCTCCGAGACCGCACGCCATCGAATTCTCCAGAGAAACCTCGCAAGAAATTTTCCCGGCCAACGCTATCGCCGCTACAGCTTTCATCATAGGCATCGGTCCACAGCAATAAATATGCGACCAGACATCAGAATGTAATGCGGGATTTTCAGTAATCAGTCCTGCCACACCGGCCGAGCCATCGTCAGTCGAAATCAGGACATTACCGACATTCCTGAATTCTTCAATCCGCAGAAGCTCAGTGGCAGACTTTGCCGCGAGAAGGAACGAAGACTGTATACCATTAGATTTCAAGCATTTACCAAGGAGTAGGAGAGGGGCGACTCCCACACCTCCGCCCACCAGTAAAGGGGTCTCTCCGGCAGCCGCCAGATTGAAACCATTGCCCAAAGGAAGCATCACATTCAGAACGGTTCCGGAAGGCATATCACACAATATTGCCGTCTGCCGACCGGCCACCCGCACGAGCAAAGTAATTGTGTGATTGGCAGAATCAATATCATGTATGGAAATCGGACGTCTTAACGCCATCGAGTCAGCAACAATTTGAATTTCGACAAATTGTCCCGGAAAGACATGATTCCAATCTACGGTTTGGCCTCCGCACTCGCGTAAAACCAGCAAGGCATATGTATCAGATAGCCTGATATTCTTCTGAATCACAAAATCAGTAAGCGATTTGTGAGTATGTTTATCTGAGGAATAGACTGAGGTTCTTTCGTCGGGAACGGGCATAATTCGGACATTTGAAATTAACTTCAGCAAAGTTAGCAATTATAACGTCTACGACAAAACGCAGGAACTACAAGTATGAAAAAGAAATACCAAATATTTTCAATGTGGAGAATACTCATCGGAGGGGAAGGTCTTCGCACTCTATTTTACATAACCCCCATTATATAGCAAGCCTTAACATTTTAAATCCCCTCTTATGGATAAACTTTCAGAATTAAAGTTTTTTGACCTTCTCCCTAAACGTTTATGGGAGCAATGGCCGAAAACAACTCATTTCAAACCCTCGGAGTTCATCAACTCTCGTACTGCGGATTCCCTCGGTATCGATAATACGCCCGATGATGATTCTATTTGGTTGAACCTTATTAACATTATAAACTACGTGTTAATTCCGGTTCGTAAACGGCTTAATATGCCAATTATAATCTCGTCCGGTTACCGTTGCCCCCGCTTGAATTTCGCCGTTAAAGGTGCTGCGCGTTCCTACCATATGTTCGGACGTGCATGTGACATCTATTGTGCAAACCTTAAAGCCCTTGACGATGCTATATTGGCTGTTAATAATGCCAATCTTAAAGCACATCGTCCAGTCCTTAAAGAGTTCATCCGTTATAAAAACTTCATTCATATTGCATTATGATACGTACAACCCTTAATTGCCTCTGTCGCAAATTTTTCGATTCCGTCCTCCCTCTTTTTTCCAACGTTCGTCGTGTCAAAATCTCGCTTGTTGTTTATTACGGTGATAATGAGCGCTATGATACAACCCAAATTTTTAACATTAAATCTTTAAAACGATGAAAATTCTTTATTTCTTTAAGTGGTTATTCTATGTTCTCTGTTCTATCTTTACTAATCATCATGAACCTACTGCTGAGTAACGCTCGATGAACAAAAGGAGCGAGGGGGTGAGGCCGAAAGGCGAAGCCTGCACGGCATCTCTCCTTCCCGAACCCCCTCGCTGGTTCCTTTTGTGATTCGCTAAAGTATTTTTAACCCATTAAATTATTTATTATGGCAGAAAATCCATACAAACAAAACAAAGAATACGAGCAGCAACCAAATCGTAACTCTTTCGACCTTTCGTTAACTAATAACTTAACTATGAATTTCGGAGGTCTTTATCCCGTATTGTGTAAACCCGTTATCCCTGGTGATTATTTTAAAATTCGTGCTGCGTTCGCTCTTCGGTTTATGCCACTTCTCTTCCCGGTACAAACCCGTTGTCGCGCGCACATTCATTTCTTCTATCAGCGTAATAAAAACTTGTGGAAAAATTGGCAGGACTTTTTTGCCGCCAATAAACCTCATTTCGACCCTACGAAAGGTGGAACTGCTCCAAAAGGTTCTGTTACTCATCCCTATCTCACCAATCGTCCTAACAATCGCACTATCGGCACCGGTCTCCTCGGAGATTATCTCAATCTTCCTACTACCATTGTAGGTTCCTATTCTGGTTATGAAAAGCTTTCTTCGCAGGCAACCACTTTCGATAAAAATAAAACGCAGTTGTTCGGGTACTATGAAAATTCTACCTCTTCTTCGCCTTTCTATGGATTCCGTTTCGGCATGATACCCAATCTCGCATCCTTGAAAGCTACCATGCAGAGGCCTGAAAATAACCCCTATCGTATTTCCGCACATATTAATCAATTCCCGCAGACAACCCATTACTATTCCGGATTTACTTTCATTTTCGATGGTGACCCTCGAGAAGGTTTTTCTTTCCTCATGGAGCCTCTTGAATTGGTTTCTCTCGGAATTACTTTCGAACTTGATAAAAACCAACCCTCTTATGTTGTTCTTCTTGATTCCTCTGGAAATTATAAAGACGCTGTAAAGGCTGATATTTCTTATTATCCAGACACTACTTATGGTGAGGCCCCTCGCATATCTGCTACCTTTAAATCTTTCATTGCTAAAGGTGATAGACTTATTGCAGTTCTCCCGGTTTCGAACTATTTATACGACCCATACCCCGCTAATTCACCCGATTGGTGCGCCTCTGTTGTAAATTCTCTTGCCGCTGAAGATATTAATGGCAAAACTGAATATTTCGGTTCCGATAATCCCGTTAATGCACTTCCTTTCCGCTGTTATGAATCTATCTATAATTCTTTTTATCGTGATAATAGGAATAATCCTTTCATGATAAATGGTGTTGAAGAGTTCAATAAATATGTTACCAATGATGGTGACGGCCTTGACACTACTGATTACCATATTTTCAACCGAAATTGGGAACTTGACCAATTTACTTCCGCTGTACCATCTCCTCAGCAAGGTATGGCACCTCTTGTAGGCTTTTCTACTAATGGTGACCTCGTCTCGTTCTCTGCCGATGGAGAGGAAACACTTATCGCTAAACTTGATGGCGATGGTGATTTGCAATCTGCAGAAGTTAAATCTGCTCTCAAATCCCTTTCCGTTTCGCTCAGTTCTCTTGCTTCCTCCGGTATCTCTATTAATGATTTCCGCAACGTAAATGCATATCAGCGATGGAAAGAAACCAACCTACGTCGCGGTCTTAAGTATAAAGACCAGATTAAAGCCCGTTGGGGTGTTGACCTTAAAGAATCTCTTCTTGATATGCCTGAATTCATCGGTGGTATTTCCTGCGATGTTGACGTTAACCAAGTTTCTTCTACCGTTCAGAATGAAATGGGTCCCCTCGGCTCTTACGCCGGTCAGATGACTGCTTTCTCTAAAACTGATAACGCTGTTTCCCAGTATTGTGATGATTACGGCTATATCATGGCAATTATATCCGTCGTACCCACTCCGGTTTACACTCAATCTTGCCCTAAGGACTTTTTTAAGTTCTCCCCGCTCGATTACTATTCGCCTGAGTTTGGCCAAATTGGTATGCAGCCCGTACCTTATAAGGAACTTGTTACCATTCAATCTATGGAGCCTATTTCGGATATTGAACCCGGTGAGACTTTTGGTTACCAACGTCCATGGTACGATTATCTGAATTCAACAGACGAAGCCCATGGCCTCTTCCGTACCAATCTGCAGAACTTTCTGCTTAACCGTGTTTTCTCCATGAAGCCGCGTCTTGGCAGTTCTTTCACGACAATTAATCACTCTGAACTAAGTAACATTTTCGCTACTGATTCTGGTGACAAAATTCTCGGTCAAATTTACTTCGACATCGAAGCTAAGCGTCCTATTCCCAAAATTTCTGTACCCTCAATTTCTTAAACTATGTTAGGCTATTCTATTCCCGAGCTTGAAGCGCACCCCATTCATCGCCCTGTCGATGGTGTCGTTTCTGTCAAGCAAAATCAAGCTTTAACCCCTGCTCAAATTGCAGATTATACCGCTAAAGGTATTGCAGTTTCATCTTCTCAAAACCTTGTATTCGATGAAGGTGTTCCCAATCCTGGACCTCTCCCACTCGAACAACGCCGAGGTATTGATGTTGCAGACGTTTGGAATGCTTCCAAAACTGCTTCCAAAAAGCTTAAATCTGCTATTAAATCTGCAAAATCTTCTGAATCAACTAACTAATGTCTCATCGAGGGGAGTTTAACCGCTCCCCTCTTAATCTTTTTAACTATGGGTTTATTTGAAACTATGGCTTCCGGCATGTTTGGCGGCCTTGGAGGAGGTTTAATCTCCGGTGGTCTCGGTGCTATTAGTTCTATCTTCTCCAATAAAGCACAAGCTGAGGAAAATCAACGTAACCGTGATTTTACCGAATATATGTATGATAAACAATATGACAATAATATTAAAATGTGGAATATGCAAAACAAATACGATTTGCCGTCTGCCCAAAAGCAACGTTTAATTGATGCCGGATTAAATCCGGATCTTATGTATTCCGGTGCTGGAGTTTCTCCTTCTCCGAATCTCCATGCTGCTGTTGCCGGTTCTCCTTCTTCCGGTTCTCTTCCCGGTTATGGTGGTGCCGTTGAAGCCTTTAATCAAGGTCGCTTGCTTGATGCTCAAATACGTAACATTGATGCAGATACTAAGCAAAAAGAATCTCAGACCGTCGGCCAGGGTTACCAAAATGAGATTCTTAAATCTGACGCGTCTTTTCGTGATGCTCTTAACTCTGGTCAGATTGATGTTCAGGGCTTTACTATTAAAAATCTTTCTAAGGATTTGGAAACCAAAGACGTTAATATTGCGTATGTTCGAAAATCTATTGAGCAAATTCAGAAAAATATGGACTCTCTTGCTCAAAATATAGAGGAGTCTAAGGCTCGTATTCGTAACCTTGATGTTGATACTATTTCTAAACAGCTTGATAATGCTTTAAAAGCCGCTGGTATGGAGTATGATTTGCGTATTCTTGCTGCTACTGCTCATTGTAGCGAAGCGCAGGCTAAATATGCTATTTCTAAGGCTATTAAGGAACTTGCTGTTCTTGATTCTACGGCTCGTGCTAATAACGCTTCTGCATCTGTTAATGAGGTTAATTGTAAAATTGGTACTTTTGAGTTTAACTATAAGAAAGAAAATGGTGTTTATGTAGCTGAATTTGATGCTCAAAAGTCTGAATCTCGTTCTCGGGAAGCTTCTGCTAACCGTAAGTATGAAGTTGATTCGGTTCGTGATCGTAGTACTGGTGGTGCTCTTGGTAAGATTTCTCGTGCTATAGATTTTGCAACTGATATTACTTCTCGTGTTGTTCCTTTTATTGGTAAATAAGGTAGCGAGGTAGGTAGTTCCCTCGCCACTCTGCCACTTGAAATCATTAGGCGAACTGACACACCTGCTCAGTCTCGCGAAAAGTTTAATTTCTATGAATTGTGAAAATCCCTCTATAATCATTAATCCAAGTCTATTTAAAGTTTGGCATCTCTACCCTTACGTTAATATTCTTGGACGTGTTTATAACTACATCCATCGCTACCGCGGTTCTAAGAATCGCGGTGGCAAATATCCTACTTACTTCTGTGCTAAACGTACTGGCGTTACTATCGATAATTTTGATAAATGTTATGCGTATAATCTCGAAGGTGATACTATCCCCTTTTACATTGCTGTTCCTTGTGGAAAATGTGCTGTGTGCTCTGTATCTAAACAAATTCAGTTTGGTAATAGGTTAATGTTGGAGCAGTATGCCGCCGAACTCCGTGGCACTCCCCTATCGTATTTTGTTACTCTTACCTATGCACCTTCTTTTCTTCCTCAAGATGGAGTCTGTAAGCGTGATGTTCAATTATTCTTAAAGCGTCTCCGCATTACTCTGGAACGTAAATTTAAAACTCCCCCCTTTCGTTATTGTGTATTCTCTGAATATGGTAAGACAACACACCGTGCTCATTACCATATGATATTATTTGGTGTTAACCTCGGTGACCTTACTTTCCCTTATGAGGTTCTTAAAAAATATCTTCGTAAAACTTGGCAAAAAGGATTTATAGATGTTAAACCCTGCCATGATAATTCTTTTAAGTATCTTTCAAAGTATCTTCTTAAAGGTTCTAACGTACCGGAAGGTAAAAATCCAAACTTCTATCTTGCATCTAACCGTAATGGCGGTTTAGGATGTGGTGCCTTGGCTGATATTAATATTGTCAAGGAACTTTATAAACAAACTGATTGCCGCATAACAATTCGTGTACTTGGTAAAATTCAAACTATGTTCATACCTAAGCAGGTAGTTGAATACTTCTTTCGTGAATGTTCTTCAAAATATCGTAGTTTCCTTGGTGAGCATGTTTGGAATTTAATAAAATCTTTGCAGGATTTGAAACTTACACGTTGTCACTACTCCCCTTTTCGGAATTCTTATTTACAATTTAATCGTTGGCTTTATGATTGCAAATCGAAATTACAACATGTTGATGTAGATGAAAATTTACTGCAGGATTGCGTCGAAAATTGTATCCCTAAATTTATTATTGAACGCTATCCCTTTCTATATGATATTTGGGCCTCCAATTACAAAGGTGAAGTGCTTTCTGATGATATAAAATGTCGTGATGCTGCTGCTCTATTGTTAAACTCTCTTAATTTTTTGCAGGATAAATTTGTAGATGTTGCAAAAGTTTCTGAAAATGATATATCTTTGCGAAAGTTTAAAGACTATTTTAAATTGTATCGTGGAAACTTTGAAAAAGATAGTGAAAACCTTGTGGCTTATCGTTGCCGCATTTACTGCGATAGGGTTCTTAGCAATCCCTATTCTCACCCTGATGTATTTCTTTTGTAATTGATTTCATTTTACATATCCCCCATTATATAGCAAATGAAACAATCAAAAAGTAAGGTAAGGTCAGCAAGATAATCGAATCCTACATTTAAACGACCCCATTCATCTCATACTTCGGTCAATCTAAATTCTAATGTGAAATTGCCCCGGAATCATAGAATTTTCCCCCAGAATCCTGCATGAATTTGAATCTTGATTTCCATTTATGAAATTCAAGCTTGATTTTTATTTTCTACTTGTCTACTTGGTTTTACGATGCGGTTCCTTTGCATACTCTTGAATATAACGACTATTTAAGATTCTGAAAGCATCCCATTCGCTTCAGATTCCAAATCGGCGACATCAGACTCGCTGGACTCCATTCGGTTAATTTCCGCGCCTTTACTGGTTTTAGCCCCCAGCCGGACAATTTTCTGCGCAGTAACAACTATATTTCCCTTTCCTTCAGCCAAACGGCTTTTTACCTGCAAATAAGCATCGCCGGCAGCCTTAAGATGCTTATTAATGTTTTCAAGATCCAACGTGACGTTCGTGAATTTGTCGAGCATCGTACCACTCAGCCTCGCTATTTCCTGAACGTTTTTGTTTACCGAATCCTGTTTCCACAGCTGCTCGAGCATACGCAGAGCCGCTATGAGATGTGTGGGCGACGTAAGCAATACGCGCTTTTCATATGCCTCCTGCCAAATATCCGGCTGCAGTTTCATCATCGCCATATAAGCGCCCTCATTGGGAATAAACATCATAACGAAATCCAGGCGCTTATCACCCACGAGGTCCTGGTAACGTTTATCGGCCAATTCAGCTATATGTTTTTTCACCGAGAGCAAATGCCTCTTGGCAGCGGTGTCAACAGCCACAGTATCAGCCGAATCCGCATTGACATAATCTATATATGCCGTAAGCGAGACTTTAGAGTCGATGACTACGCAACGTCCATCAGGATAATTGATTACAACATCCGGCCGGAGCTGGCGTCCATCCTCGGAAGCAATTTTGGAGCCATCCTCATTTGTGGTCGCCTGACATTTGAAATGAATACCCTCCTGCAGTCCGGACATTTCGAGTAGACGCTCAAGAATCATCTCCCCCCAGTCACCCTGAATCTTTGAATCCCCGCGAAGGGCCTTAGTAAGATGACGGGCTTCAAGGCTGATGTTCTGATTCAGTTCAATCAGGTTTTTGATTTCCTTTTGCAAAGAAAAACGTTCCCTTGATTCCGTCTCGTATGCGTCGTTTACCCTCTTTCGGAAACTATCGATATTTTCTTTAAGAGGCTCAAGAAGCTGACTGATATTCCGCCTGGTAGCGTTATGGATTGATTCGGTCTGTTCCTTAAAAATCTCGCCGGCGAGATTTTTAAAATGCTCGGTGGAGGATTTCTGCATTTCCTCTATGATAGCCCTACGCTGTTGAAACTCTTTTTCAGCCGATGCGACGCGCTCCTCCATTCGTGCCATTTCGGCCTGCAAAGTTGCATTCTTTTGGTTGGCATCGTCGAGAGTCGAGCGGATTTCCTTAAGCGCAATGTCGGCCTCGGTACGTTTGCGCATCTCCTCAGCAACCTCATTGTTCTTTCTCTGCAACTGCTGACGAAGATCGGTAATAATACCATCGCGCTGCGAAATCAGTTCATCCTTTGATGCAATAAGAGTCTTGAGGGCACTGGCCTCTCCCCTCTCGCCTGAAACTTTAATCTGTCGGGCAAAATACATCATGGCAGCCACAATAAGCAATGCCGCAAAAAATATAATAACACTTTCTATCATAAGTAACTGTTCAAAAATATTTTATCACGATCAAGCGACTGAAATATGCAAGTGAGCCGCCGAATTGTGCAAAAATTAGGAATGCAAATATAATGAAAAGCATGTGCAAAAGGCGTAAATTTGTGAAAATATAATTTTCCCGCCCACACGATGAAATACTTACCCGGAATCAATTTCAATGTTATAGCGGCAATCGTATTCACCGGATTGCTTTGTGGATGTCATCATGAGTCCAATGAACTTGCTCACAACCATAATCATGCTCATGATTCTGCTGATATAATCGACGAGGGTGAACATAACCACTCCCCTTCCCACATTATAATAGAACCGGAACAGGCACAAAAACTCGGGATAAAAGTTTCCAGACTGAAAGCCGGAGAATTTCAGGAAGCGATTCCTGTAGATGGAGCAATCGACTACTCCCCTGTCGGCCAAGGCATCGCATCGGCCCGATCTGGTGGCATTCTTACGTTCTCACCATCAATAACGCTCGGCAGCCAGGTCGTAGCAGGGCAGGCGATCGCCTCAATATCAGGTGCGGGCATGGCCGGTGGCGACGTTACGGAAAATGCACGCGTACAAGTTGAGGCCGCAAAGCGCGAACTTCAGCGGCTCGAACCGCTGCATGCTGAAGGTATTGTATCAACCCGCGACTACAACGCGGCCCTACAGGCATATGAGATCGCAAAAGCAGCCTTGGGGGCGACGTCGTCCAGCCGTGGGAGCGCTGTCACTTCGCCGGTAACAGGCGTGATTACGTCGCTGACGGCCAGCCAGGGTCAGGCCGTAAATCCCGGCGATGCGATTGCGACAATCGCATCGTCGAATCAGGTCGTACTTCGTGTGAACGTACCTGTTCGCTATTCATCTGATATCGCTTCGTTTACCGATGCCGACTTCCGCATAAACGGCACATCCGAACTGCTATCTGTCAGCAAGTTAAACGGCCATAGGGTAAACGCATCGACCGTAATTGCTCAGAACGGATATATCCCCCTCTATTTTTCCATATCCAACAAAACTCTGACTCCCGGTACGTATTGCGAAGTATATCTCCATTCCCCCCAAAGAACCGAAACCTTATCCCTACCGCTTTCTGCAATAAGTGAACAGCAGGGACAGACATTTGTATACGTCCGTCTGGATGCCGACGGCTATGAGAAACGTCCCGTATCCTTAGGCCGTAGATCCGCTGACAGGGTTGAGGTAGCCGGTGGCCTGCATGCCGGCGACGACGTTGTGACGGAAGGCGTCACATTTCTCCGTCTGGCAGAGGCCTCCGGAGTCCGGCCGGAAGGCCATACCCATTAAGAAGCCTTATTGCTCCGACTTTTGAAGAAATTATTTCAATGTATTTCCCGAAGTACGACCTCACCATATGCTCAATAAAATAATTCATTTCTCACTTTATAACCGTCTGGTTGTCCTCATTCTGTCGGGATTGATTCTCGTAGGCGGAACTATCGCCCTGATTCGTTCCGAGATCGACATCTTTCCTGATTTAAACGCTCCGACAGTCGTTATCATGACAGAAGCCCCTGGGCTGGCTCCTGAAGAGGTTGAAAGACTCGTCACATTTCCGGTCGAGACAGCCGTAAACGGAGCCACAGGCATCCGTCGCGTCCGTTCCTCTTCAGCAATGGGTTTTTCGGTTGTATGGGCGGAGTTCAACTGGGAGACGGATATATACCGCGCACGTCAGATTGTATCTGAACGCATTGCCACTTTGGCCCAATCATTTCCAGCGGGAGTAAAAGCGCCCACCCTCGGACCGCAATCTTCAATTCTTGGAGAAATCATGATCATCGGCCTCACCGTCAATGATTCGATTGCTCCCGCCGGCAACCATATGGGAGAATTACGTTCAATCGCCGACCGCGACATACGCCCACGACTTCTTTCTATTTCAGGCGTATCACAGGTATCGGTAATAGGCGGCGACGTCAGTGAATATCAGATTCTCCTGAACCCCGCACTTATGAAAAAATTCGATGTGTCCCTCGATGATGTGCTCGCAGCAACCGATGCTATCAACGAAAATGCTGTCGGTGGGACACACTATGAATTCGGCAACGAATACATCATAAAAGGAGTGGTTAACACTCGCAATTGCGATGACCTCGCAAAGACTGTGGTCAAATCGAACGCCGGGTCTGTGGTGACGCTAAACGATATAGCAGAAGTTGCAATGGGAGCCAGTTCGCCTCGGCTCGGCTCCGCTTCGGTCAAGGCCCGACCGGCGGTACTGCTGACAGTGACCAAACAGCCGCTCGCAGCTACAATCCAACTGACAGACCGCATTGAAGAAGAGTTGCATTCGATTGCTGCCACCCTACCTCCATATGTGCAAATCTCCGACGACATATTCCGCCAGAGCGATTTCATATCCAATTCAGTCAGCAATCTGCAGTCGTCGCTCCTTGAGGGAGCACTGATGGTGATAATCGTACTTTTCTTCTTTCTGATGAACCTGCGGACCACGATTGTTTCGCTCGTATCGCTCCCGATGTCAATTATCATTACCGTGTTGATTTTGCGCGGTATGAACGTAACAATCAACACCATGACCCTCGGAGGCATCGCGATTGCCATCGGTTCGCTTGTAGACGATGCTATTGTCGACGTAGAGAACGTATATAAACGCCTGCGCGAAAACCGACACCGGCCCGAATCCGACCGGCAGCCTGCACTTCACGTAATTTACGAGGCCTCGAAAGAGGTCCGTACCCCCATATTCAACTCGTCGCTGATAATCGTCGCAAGTTTTATCCCGCTGTTCTTCCTATCCGGGATTGAGGGACGTATGCTTATACCTCTTGGTGTGGCATTTATTGTGGCGCTCGCCGCATCGACGGTCGTCGCTCTTACGCTGACTCCGGTGCTGTGCTCTTATATGCTAAGTTCCGACAAAGCCACCGGAATGTTAAACCGGCAGCCATGGCTTGCGAAAAAATTGCGAAACGCCTACAGTCGGTCGCTTGAATGGTGTCTGCTACACGGAAAAGCGGTCATTGCCATCACCGCAGCATTATTTATTTCTGCCGTTATATTAGTCTTCACTCTCGGACGAGGATTTCTTCCGCCTTTCAATGAAGGGTCCATGACAATCAATGTTTCCACCCTTCCAGGCTTCTCGCTGGAGGAAAGCGACCGCGTAGGCCGAATGGCCGAAGAAATAATCCTCGCGACACCGGAAGTTCGTACGGTAGCCCGAAAAACCGGACGCGCTGAACTCGACGAGCACTCCCTTGGCGTCAACGTGTCGGAAATAGAAGCGCCCTATACCCTTTCCGGACGAAGCCGCAACGAGATGGTTCGCGACGTGCGTCGCAGACTTTCAGAGATCCCCGGTGTAAACATTGAAATCGGACAGCCCATCTCCCACCGTATCGACGCTATGCTTTCCGGATCCGAAGCCCAGATTGCCATCAAGGTGTTCGGCACAGATCTTAACAAACTCTTTATCTATGGTCGAGAGATCAGCACGATTCTCAAAGAGATTCCCGGAGTGACCGACGTGAACCTCGAGCAACAGATGGAACGACCGCAGCTGAATATTACACCACGTCGCGAGCTACTCGCCCGCTATGGTATAACTCCCGGCCAATTTGCCCGTACAGTCGACGTAGCGCTGGCAGGTATGGTAGTCGGTGAAGTTTACGACGGAAATCTCCCTTATAATATCACTCTGAAATTCAACGAGGATTCCCGGAACTCCATCGCAGGACTGGCCGATATTATGATTGATTCGAATGTCGGAAAAATCCCGCTAAGCTATGTAGCTGATATTGAGTCGACAACAGGCCCCAATACAATCAACCGCGAGAACGTCGGACGTCGTATCGTTATCTCCGCCAACGTCGACGGCAGCGGGAATCTCAGTGGAATAGTCGATCAGATCCGGCAGCGTATTGACAGTGAGATACAGCTACCTGAAGGCTACCACGTGACATATGGCGGTCAGTTTGAAAATGAGGCGCGTGCATCGCGCACACTGGCGCTGGCTACCATAATTGCCCTCCTGGTGATTTTCATGCTTCTATATGCAGATTTCCGCAATCTAAGCCAAAGCATGGTGATATTAATCAATATGCCGCTGGCAATGATAGGAGGAGTATGGATTCTGAAACTTACTGGGAATGACCTGAACATACCCGCCATAATCGGTTTTATCTCGCTGCTTGGCATCGCTACCAGAAACGGCATGTTGCTTATGTCGCGATACAATCAGCTCCAAATTGAAGGGGAAACGCTTGAGCAACGCGTACGCTCTGGCTCGACCGACCGACTGATTCCAATCGTAATGACAGCGCTCACTTCTGCGCTCGCGCTTATTCCTCTGGCTCTCCGGAGCGGTGTGCCGGGCAATGAAATTCAGAGTCCGCTTGCCCTGGTAATACTCGGTGGCCTCGTAAGTTCCACCACACTCAATATATTTGTAGTCCCAGTGCTATATAAATTCATCTCCACCCGCAAAAAGCCGAAATGAACTCAACCATAAAAAACATCATACTCGGAATGCAGCTCATCCCGACAGCATTATCAGCCGATACGTTCACAGAAATAACGAACGCAATGGTCGGTTCGTCACCGATAATTCAGGCTCAGCAGGAAACGCTTCGGGCTCAACTGCTTGCCACAAAAGCGGACAACACTCTGGATAATCCCGAGATTGAATTTGAAAGACTCTGGAATGCCGGAGAGCATGGCGACAACCGTTGGAGCGCGGGCGTAAGCCAACGTTTCGAGTGGCCCGGCATATACAATGCCCGGTCGAAAGTCGGACAGGCTGTGTCGGAGGCAAACTTGCGGCGAATGGATGAACTCCGGACTGAAATTACCGCGCAAGTGTCGAAAGCTCTCATCGACTATGTCGAAGCTTCACGAAAAGCCATCGTGCTGGCGGAGGCCGACTCCCTGCTATCGTCTCTCCGCGATGCTACAGAAAAAGCCTATCGCCACGGCGAGACAACAATCCTCGATGTTAACCGTACAGCTGTCGAGGCTGCGGGAGTCAGCGCAGACTATGCTGAAGCGCTCGCCGCACTCGCCGCTCGTAGAGCGGACCTTGAGGCCATGGGTTATAATCCCCGCACGATGCCCCCACTATCGTTCGGGATTGATTTTCCTCATTATGAACTGTTGCCTGACGAATCATATCTCTCCGCAGCAGAAACGGCGCCAGCAGTGGTATCCGCAATGGCAGCTCTAAGAGTTGCCGAGGCAGAAGCCGAGGCCACCCGAAAAGGCCGTTTCCCGGGTTTCTCACTCGGATACCGGCACGCTTTCGAAGACGGCAACCATTTCAACGGCCTCAGTGTGGGAATCGAACTGCCGATATGGCGCTCCGACAAGGAAGTTGCAGCTGCCAATGCCGCCAAACTGGCAAGTTCATTCCAGCAAAAAGCCATCCTGACAGAAACTGCCGGACGCATACGCAGCACTCTGAACACGCTGCACGGGCTGCAGACCCGGATTTCCCTGCTCGCTCCTCCCGTTGAAAACACAAACAATCAGCGACTTCTTCTGAAAGCCTACAAAGGTGGACAGATTACTTTACTTGACTATCTACGCGAAAGCACGTATTTCCTTGATGCACGTCTATCTCTGATTTCACTGCAGGCGGAACTCGCAAGAGCCGGAGTCGAGCTCCAGGCTCTTACACCCGGTTTGTAGGCAGCGCTTACTATGCATTTCAGGCCACAAGACCCTCATGGCACACGTCTAAACCCAACGACGTGTGCATTTGTTATATTATTGAATTTTTACGAACAGGCATGCCAAATACGCCACAAAATCAAATTCGGCCATTTTTGGCAACGTTTTTGTAGTAAATACAACTGGGTAAAACCGCCAACAACTCTTGAAATATAATAATACGCCATATGGATAAGAACAAACGCAACAAGTCGGCCGAAAACACTACCGATGCACGCATAGAGAATCCCGATATTGAAGTCAACGACATCGAAACTCCGGAAACAGACGGGATGCCACAAGAGGAAAACGTGGAGGCTGCCGAACTTGAGAAAGTAAAGGAACTGCTCAATCAGAAAGAACAGGAAATAGAAAAAGAAAAGAAAGAATACCTCTTTCTTATGGCGGAATTCGACAACTTCCGCAAACGTACCCTCCGTGAGCGCACCGACCTTGTAAAGTCAGCCGCCGAAAAGACACTTAAGGGTATACTTCCCATCGTCGACGATTTTGAGCGCGGACTTGATGCCATCAAGGACTCGACCGACGCGGAAGCAGTAAAAGAAGGAATGCAATTGATATACAACAAACTGGTAAAATATCTTGCTGATAACGGAGTGAAGGCGATGGAATCAACCGGCGCCGCATTCGACGCCGACCTTCACGAAGCAGTGGCGATGATTCCCGCTCCGTCGGACGACAAAAAGGGTACAGTCAGCGACACCGTGGAAAAAGGATATATGCTCAACGACCGCGTACTCCGCCACGCCAAAGTCGTGGTAGCTCAGTGATACGTGTGTTATCTTTTGAAAACTTACAGCAATGGCAGAAAAAAGAGATTACTACGAGGTGCTTGGCGTTTCCAAAACTGCCACCCCCGATGAAATAAAAAAGGCCTACCGCAAACTGGCAATCAAATACCATCCCGACAAGAATCCCGACGATAAAAACGCCGAGGAGAAATTCAAGGAAGCGGCTGAGGCCTACGAAGTGCTTTCCAATGAGGAAAAGCGTCAGAAGTACGACCAGTTCGGCCATTCGATGGGTCCCCAGGGATTCGGAGGTGGCGGAGGCGGCTTCTACAGTTCGGGAGGCATGTCGATGGAAGACATCTTCGCTCAGTTCGGCGACATCTTCGGCGGCCACTTCAATATGGGTGGCGGCTTCGGCGGAGCGACCGGAGGACGATCCAGCCGTCGCTCACAACGCCCCCAGCGCCGAGGTTCCGACCTCCGTATCACGGTCAAACTTACGCTTGCGGAAATCGCGTCGGGTGTCGACAAGACCCTCCGAATTCCCACCAACGTAGCTTGCCAGCATTGCCACGGCACCGGCGCAAAGGACGGCACAGCTTTCACCACTTGTCCCACCTGCCATGGAGCCGGAACGATAAGTCAGGTTGTTCAGGGATTCTTCGGCCCTCAGGAAGCTGTAGGTGTCTGCCCTCAATGCGAAGGAGAGGGGAAAGTCATACAGCAGACCTGCGGCTATTGCAACGGCGAAGGCACTCAGAGAAAAGACGAAACAGTATCGTTTCACATCCCTGCCGGCGTGCAGGAGGGCATGACTCTTACCGTAAAGGGTAAAGGCAACGCCCCGCGCCGAGGCGGAATAGCCGGCGACCTGCAGGTCGTAATTCAGGAAATCAAACACCCTGAACTGATTCGCGACGGTTCAGACGTAATCTATAATATGATGCTGGATGTTCCGACCGCCACTCTCGGAGGTGCCGTAGAGGTGCCTACCATCACAGGACGTGCCCGACTGAATATTCCCGCCGGCACGCAGCCCGGTAAAGTGCTTCGCTTGCGCGGCAAGGGTCTCCCCTCTCCCGACAACCGAGGAGCGGTAGGCGACGAGCTGATCAACATCATGGTCTACATCCCCGAGCAACTGACCGACGAAGAACGCAAGGCTTTCGAGAACCTCCGCGATATGCCGAACATCAAACCTTCCGAACAGACCTCTCATCGTTTGTTTTCTAAGCTCAAACATATATTTGAATGAGTTCGCCCGTGAATGGCGCTGCAATCCATTCAAATGCGAATCCTTCGAAAAAAGCGCTGCCCCGCTATGGAGCAGCGCTTTTTTCGCAAACGGTGTGGGAAAGATTTAATCTTCTTTCATCACCATACGCTTGAGAGTGATAATCTCTTTCCCCTCCACATCGTAAAGACCGACAGTATCGGCACCGGTCTGACGGGCTGATTCCACAGCTTCGAGTGCCAGAAGCAGCTCAGTCTCACGCGAATCGGGTGCACACGCCATTCGGGTTGTGATTATATCGGTAAACTGCATGGAGCGCTCTTTATCCGGATCAATAAAAAGGTTGCCGTTAAAAATGTTGCACCCTGTATTGCCATGTATCCGCAACTGTGGGATATCTACCACAATCGTGGCAGCGTCTTCCGAGCCCTCGGCAGGCATTGCGGTTGAGTTCAGGGATGTAATCGCCCAAGGTCCGTTAAGGAACTCCATATTGTGCCTACGAAGGGTTATCAACGTCGAACCGTTCTGAGCTTTCAGGTCCAGATAAGTATCAGGTCCTTCCTGACGGGCCGAATAAGATTTCACATCGGCCAACGCAAGATTAATAAGATATTCAAACGGAGCATCGGCGCACGCTTTCATTGTCGAAACCATATTCTCGATACTTACAGACGAAGGAGCTTTGACCGATATATCCGCATTTATGATATTACATCCGTTTGACCCATACATCCGGTTTGCGGGCAGATCGAAACATACATAGGGACGCTCCTCGCCGGTAACAATATTGCCGCGCACGCTGTAGATTGTCCATTCACCCTCAATACTGAAATCTGTAAGAGACTGTTTCGAATCCAATCCATCGGTATGCCCGGACTTTACCGGCTGGACAGATGGAGATTTTGCCTCACCGACTGCATCACGACGTGTATCCGTCGGCCTCGCGGTCTTGGATGTTGACTGTTCACTCTTACCCTTGTTCTTGTTCTTCACAGGTTTGCTTTTCGAAGGTTTCGATGGCTTTGCAGCAACTGCTTTATCTGACTTGGGAGGCGTGAGAACCTGCCCCGAGGACTCGGAAGTCGTAGCCTTACCCTTTGTCACTTCGACTCCCGATCCATTAACGACATACTTATTGGAATTGTCTGTAAAAACTCCACACGCACTCAAGGCTGGCAGGAAAGCCATCAAAAGTGAACCACCTACCGAGAAATAAGTACGACGAATTCTGTTTTTATCCATAAAAATATTCTGTTTTCTGTTACAATTAACGTGAATTTCTACAAAAATAACAATTTCAGAACTATTTCTCCCTCCCTCACTTATATTTTTTGTACATTTGTGTTGATTATCCTTACTTTGATTCCCATGAAACACCATTTTCTCCGTTCCGCAGCACTCATCGCACTCGTCGCCGGCGGTATGCAGTTTTCACATGCATCAACACCTAAGGTGACAGTGGATCGACATGGCCGAATGATAAATTCCGAAACTGGCGCTGAAGTGAGTTACTACGGTACAAATTATACATTGCCATTCGCCCACGGATTTCGTGCCGCCAAGGCGCTCGGTACAGATATCAGGGAAGCCATCGACCGCGACGTCTATCATATGAGCCGCATGGGCCTGAACGCTTTCCGCATGCATCTATGGGATGCTGAACTCGCCGACAGCGTCGGCAATCTTGTTAATAACGAGCATCTTGCCCTGCTTGATTATCTGATAGCGCAACTCGAGAAGCGGGGAATCGACATTATTCTGACCGCCCAGACCAATTTCGGCAACGGATATCCGGAAAAAAACATCGATACAGGGGCGTTTACGTACGACTTCGAGAAATGCAGGATTCACGAAGATGCGAGAGCCATAGCTGCACAGGAAAAATATATTTCCGCTCTCTCGAAACATAAGAATCCATATACCGGCAAGACTTACGCCGACGACCCTTCCATAATTTCCATGGAAATCAACAATGAGCCATGCCATATGTCTTCCTCCCGGCAGGTAAAGGATTATATCAATACAATGGTCAAGGCGCTCCGACGTGCTGGCTGGAAGAAGCCCATTCTATATAATGTGAGTCACAACGGTGATGTAGTCGACGGATATTACGACGCCGACATCCAGGGCACCACATACCAGTGGTATCCCATCGGGCTTGTAGCGGGGCATGAGCGCAAAGGAAATTTTCTGCCATACGTGGCCGACTACAATATCCCGTTTTCCGATCGCAAGCGTTTCGACAGAATGGCAAAAGTGGTCTACGAATTCGATCCTGCCGATATGCTTGAAAGCTATCTTTTCCCTGCAGTTGCGCGCACATTCGCACGCAACGGATTCCAGTGGGCCACGCAATTCGCTTACGATCCCATTGATCTGGCCCGCTTCAACACTGAATATCAGACGCATTATCTGAATCTTGCCTACACGCCCCAGAAAGCTCTCGGCATGCGCATCGCTGCCCATGCGATGGCAAATACCCCTTATGAGCAGAATGCCAGACCGGTAAACTATCCTGTTGATTCCATTTTCAACGACATAACACTCAGTTACACCAATAATCTCGCATTACTTAATTCAACCGACGAATATATTCATACCAATTCCACCGATAAGATGCCGGTATCGCCCGATTCCCTGCAATCTATTGCCGGATACGGCTCGTCGCCGCTGGTAGAATATAGCGGAAGAGGGGCTTATTTCATAGACAAAATTCCCGGCACGGAAGTATGGAGGTTAGAAGTGCTTCCCGACGTATTCTATACTTCCGATCCATTCGGCAAGCCCTCACTGCGCCGTGAATTCGCTCATATCATCAATGCCACGCATCCGATGTCGCTCAAGCTCCCGAATCTTGGAGAATCTTTCGCGGCTCGGAAAATCAGTCCGGAAAGGGGTCAGATAATTCTTGCAAAAGAAGGAGCCATAAAAGTGAATCCTGGAGTCTATTTCGTGGGCAAGGATGAAGCGCAAATCGACCGTATCGCCACCGACAGCCGTCTGGGAGCCATCCGCGTTGATGAATATGTAATGCCACCGGTCAAACAACTGCCCGTGGCGGTTAATCATACTCCAGTCAAATATCTGGCAGCAGGAGATTCGCTCGTGATTCGGGCAGAGGCTATTGCGCCCACAATGCCAGACTCCCTTATAGTCTATCCCGATGATATCTCTTTCTGGCGAGAGAGCAATCGGCTGTACACCCTGCACAAAACAGCCCCATACACCTATGAAGCTACCATACCGGCCATCGACATTGCCGGACGTGATAAATTCCGCTATCGCATAGTAATGCCTGATGTAGAAGAAGTGGACTCTACTCATCTGGCCACATCATCCGATATTACGTTCCCGGGGGCACTCTCCGGCAATCCGCTCGATTGGGACAGTCCTGAGAGTGGAGATTATTATTCTGTAAAAATTCTCGACAAAACCGACCCCATTGTTCTGTTTGACGCATCGGAAGGCTTTGACGGCATGGAACTCAGCACAATTCCGGACACATGGGGTCGCGCCCGTACAAAAATACAGGAACGCCTTCCTGTAGCGACCGATGAACTGCAGGTGACCCTGAGCGCCGGTAGCGATTCTATAGCTCTCGTCCTGACTAAATTTGTCAAACCAACGCTTGCTACCCTCGCTGCGAATCTCAATAATAAAAGTCTAATTGTTAGATTCGGTGATGAAACTTCGGTAGATTCAGTCAAAGTGTCGGTTGTCAATTCCGACGGTGTAACATTCTCGACATCTATATCGCCGAGAGCCGGAGAAACCGTATCAATCAATCCGTCTGAGATGACAATTACCCCCACTCTGCTGGTGCCGGCGCCCTATCCTACTTTTTTGGGGCGTGAATACACTCCTGCGGGATATACGCGCGAACCGATGCTATCGGAGATCGAGAAAATACAAATTGTAGTACCAGCCGGCCCCTCTGAATTGCCACAGAACTTCTCTATTGTCGGGATATGGATTGAATAATGCCTTGCAGCAACCTACAGCCATTACAGAATATTAGGTTTACGCAGCAGGCATTTTAACCTAAATTAGATAATTTCGACAAAGTTCATTACGTTAATACAACGTAAAATACACTCAGCAATTTAACATAAATCCGCAATATATATCAATGGTCGTCCCCGACCCACAATAACACGACTAACCTACCAATGAAACTTACCTTTCTTAAGAATCTATTCTTTGCTTGCACTGCTTCGATAGCTCTCTGTGCCGGTTTTTCTTCCTGCGGTAACGATGAAGAGGAAGTTCCTCAGCCCGTAAACCCAGGTCCTGTTCCACCTACGCCTCCGGTCACTGACCCAGACGAGGCATTCGACAAAACTTTTGAATCGAAAGGTTTCGCCCGTGGAGCCGATATAAGCTGGGTAACCGAACTCGAGCAAAAAGGCTACCAATTCTATCCCCGTGGCAGCGAGACACCTAAAGAACTTACCAAGTTGCTACGAAATAATTGTGGCGTCAACGCAATCCGCCTACGTGTATGGGTGAATCCCACCGGCGGGTGGTGCGGTCTTAACGATGTAGTTGCAAAAGCTCGCCGAGCCAAAGACCTGCGCATGCGTGTGATGATTGACTTCCATCTTTCCAACTCATGGGCTGATCCAGGTAAACAGTATGCTCCTATTGAATGGGCGTCTTATACTCCCGAGCAGACTGCCAATGCCATATCCACACACGTAAATTCCACACTTCAAGCCCTTAAAAACGAAGGTGTAAACGTATGCTGGGTTCAGATTGGAAACGAAACAACTCCTGGAATGCTTCACGAACTCGGCGGCAAGATGGAAGGCTCCAACGCCGGCGAGTTCCCTCGCTATCTCAATGCCGGCTACGACGCTGTTAAAGCGGTTTATCCGGATGCTCAGGTCATTGTGCATCTCGACAAAGGTCAGGATGCAGCCACCTACAATTGGTTCTTTGATCTGCTCAATGCCAACGGAGGCCGGTACGATATGATTGGAATGTCGCTCTATCCAGAAATTGAAACGGGCTCCGGTTCCTCATGGAAGGTATCACTCGACAACAAAGCAATCGACGATTGCATCGCCAACATCAAGGCCCTGAACACGAAGTACGGCAAAAAAATCATTATGTCGGAAATCGGATTCCATTACACCAACTATCGCGGTGGATCCGCTACCCTCACCAAATTTTTGAAAGAGTTTTCTTCCGGCAATGTGCTTGATGGCATATTTTACTGGGAACCTGAAGCACCCGAACAGGAAGGCTATAAGAAAGGCGCGTTCGACAACAACCGTCCAACAGCCCTCTTCGATGCATTCCTCGAGAAGCAACTTACCCCCGTTCAACCATGACCTGCGGAGAAAAACTAAAGAACACATAACTACAACATCATAGTATCTTCAATTCATGAAAAACAACCTTTTTCTCGTCGCACCGACCTGCTTAGCTATTCTGGCGATTGCCGGAATGCAGGATGCGTCTGCGCGAACCGAGACCACACTCTCCTCAGGATGGCGTTTCGCAAAAATCGACAGTCTTGGTAAACAGGCGGCCTGGCAAAATGTACGCGTTCCTCACGACTGGGCCGTCCATGAGCCTTTCGACCGCAGCCATGACCTGCAGACAGTAGCTGTGGAACAGAATGGTGAAACCGAAAAAACCGAAAAGACAGGCCGCACGGGTGGTCTGCCATATATGGGCAAAGGCGTTTATACCACCGACTTTCAGGTAGCCGATACTACCGGTCAGGTTTACACCCTGGTATTCGACGGTGCGATGAGCAATCCATCCGTTGAAGTCAACGGCACCAGTGTTGGCGGATGGGCATACGGATATAACTCATTCTTCCTCAATCTCCCTCAAGGCGTTATTCGCCCCGGCAACAACACAATACGCGTAGCTCTGGAGAACAAACCGCAGTCGTCGCGCTGGTATCCCGGTGCGGGACTATATCGCAACGTTCATCTGGTCGCCACTTCCAAAATTCACATCCCTGTGTGGGGGACCTATCTCACAACCCCCTATGTCACCGCTGACGAAGCATCCATACACCTTACAATGGATATAGAAGGCGCTACCAAAGGTCAGGCTGTAGAAGTAAAGACCGACATAATCGACCCATCAGGTAAAACAGTTGCTACAAACAACACCCTGTATCATAGTCACGGACAACCTTTCAACCAGAACTTCCTTGTTGCGAAACCCATGTTGTGGGATACCGAGACTCCGAATCTCTACAGTGCACGCACCACTCTCAGCGTCGACGGGAAGGCTGTTGACGAATATACAACCAGATTCGGCATCCGCTCTATAGAGTACATCCCCGAAAAGGGATTCTTCCTCAACGGAAAATACACCAAATTCAAAGGGGTCTGCAACCACCACGACCTCGGGCCTCTGGGAGCAGCCGTCAACCGCGCTGCCCTCCGCCATCAGATCGAACTGCTGAAGGACATGGGAGCCAACGCCATCCGCACCTCCCACAACATGCCGGCGCCTGAACTTGTCGAGCTCTGCGACGAGATGGGAATGATGCTTATGGTCGAGCCTTTCGACGACTGGGGTTTCCGCCCCAAAAGCCCCAACGGATATGGTTCGATTTTCGGCGAATGGGCCGAGAAAGACATGGTCAACATGATCCGGCACTATCGCAACGCCCCCTCTGTTGTGATGTGGAGTATCGGCAATGAGGTGCCTAGCCAATGGGGCCCGGACGGAGTGCAGGAACTCCAGATGCTTCTCGACATAGCACATCGTGAAGATCCGACTCGCCCCGTAACCTGCGGCATGGACCAGATCGGAGCAGTGCTCGACAACGGTTTTGCCGCCGCACTCGACATCCCCGGCTTCAACTACAAGCCCCAATACTACGTCAAGGCCTACAACGTGCTTCCGCAGCGGTTGATTCTCGGTACCGAGACGGCTTCTACCGTATCTTCACGCGGAACGTATATCTTCCCGATGGAACTGAAAGCCAATGCAGTCCACGACAATCATCAGTCGTCGAGCTACGATACGGAATTCTGCTACTGGAGCAATATCCCCGACCTGGATTTCGCCATGGACGACGACTATCCCTGGATGATCGGACAGTTTGTATGGACCGGCTTCGATTATCTCGGCGAGCCTTCTCCCTACGATACCGACGCATGGCCCAACCATTCAAGCGTGTTTGGCATAATTGACCTCGCATCCATTCCCAAAGACCGGTATTATCTCTACCGCTCGCAGTGGAACAAGAAGGATGCAACTCTGCACCTTCTCCCCCACTGGACGTGGCCAGGCCGCGAAGGAAAGGTTACCCCTGTCGTAGCCTATACGTCCTACCCGTCGGCAGAGTTGTTTGTAAACGGCAAATCCATGGGACGCAAGACCAAGGCATCGGCCACTCCACTCGATTATACGAAAGTAGCCGAAAAGCCCTATTGGGAACGTGCGAGCGTACAGGATATCCAGGCCCACAATGATTCGCTTGCTATGGAACGTTACCGTCTCATATGGGACGATGTGGTTTACCAGCCCGGCGAACTGAAAGTCGTAGCATTCGACGAAGCCGGAAATCCGGCTAAGGAACTTGTGGTCGCCACTGCAGGGAAGGCTCACCACATAGTGCTGACGCCAAACCGTACCGAAATATCCGCCGATGGCAATGACCTCGTCTACGTTACAGTTCAGGTCGCCGACAAAAACGGCAATATCGTACCGACCGACACCCGCATGGTTTCATTCAAGGTGAGCGGCGCTGCCGAATTCCTGGCTACCGCCAACGGGGATCCGACCTGTCTGCTCAGTTTCGACGATCCCAAGATGAAATTATTCAGCGGGGCGGCCACCGCCATTCTGCGGGCGGCATCCACTCCCGGGCTCGCTACGCTCACGGTAACTGCCCCCGGGGTTAAATCCGCTACAATTTCTATCGATGTGAAATAACAGCACTCATCGCCATCTTTTCCTGCATCTAATGTTCAAAACCGGAATTTGTCAGCTTTTTGACGAATTCCGGTTGTTTTTTGAGTCCGAATTCTTCGGTTATTAATCAGTTTTTATTTAAATTTGTGAGTAGAAAAGAATCCTCAAATCTAAAATTACCCCACTATGGAAATGGAACAAAAAATCAAGAAAGTGTTCAAGGAAAAATTCGGTACAGAAGGCACACTCTATGCCTCGGCCGGTCGTATCAACCTGATTGGTGAACACACCGATTATAACGGCGGATACGTTTTCCCTGGCGCAATCGATAAAGTCATCATGGCTGAAATCCGCCCCAACGAAACAAATAAGGTGCGTGTTTTCTCAATCGACATCGACGAATATGCCGAATTCGGCCTCAATGAAGAAGACGCTCCCAAGCAGCAGTGGGCACGCTATATATTCGGCATTTGCCGTGAAATAATCAAACGCGGCGGCTCCGTGAAAGGCTTCGACGCCGTGTTTGCCGGTAATGTTCCCATCGGCGCCGGCCTTAGCTCGTCGGCCGCTCTTGAAAGCTGCTTCGCTTTCGCTCTTAACGACCTCTTCAACGGCAACACCATTGACAAATTCGAACTCGCCCGCATCGGCCAGTCGACCGAACACAACTATTGCGGCGTGAACTGCGGTATCATGGACCAGTTCGCATCCGTCTTCGGCAAGAAAGACCATCTGATGCGTCTCGACTGCCGTTCGATGGAATTTGAATATTTCCCCTTCAACATCGACGGTTACACCCTTGTGCTTCTCGACTCCAAAGTTAAGCACGCCCTTGTAGACTCCCCCTACAACAAACGCCGCCAATCGTGCGAACGCGTTGCTCAGCGCCTCGGCATCGAGACTCTCCGTGACGCAACCATGGAGATGCTCGACAAAGTAAAATCCGACATCACCGCTGAAGACTATTCTCGCGCGAAATTCGTGATTGAAGAGAAACAGCGTGTGCTCGACGTTTGCGACGCCCTCCAGCGCGGCGACTGCAAGACCGTCGGCAAAAAGATGTATGAGACCCACGAAGGTCTTTCCAAAGACTACGAGGTTTCGTGCGTAGAGCTCGACTACCTCAACGACATCGCCAAGGAGTGCGGCGTTACCGGCTCACGAATCATGGGCGGCGGTTTCGGCGGCTGCACCATCAACCTGGTGAAAAACGATCTTTACGATAATTTCATCGCCACCGCCAAGAAAAAATTCAACGAGAAATACGGCCATGAACCCGTGGTTTATCCCGTAATCATTTCCGACGGCGCACACAAAGTTTCCAAATAATCAAGATTTTAATTTTATGCGGGCGGAGATACATCATCGAGGTATCTCCTCCCGTTTCAAATATCTGAAGATTTATTCCGAAACCTCAAAAAAAGTTGCGGCCTAATGAGATAATCCTTAGTGACTATCGCAGATACGGAATTTTATCTAACCTATTTATAATCACAACCGATTAAACTGACAATGAAACCTACATTATTCGTCCTCGCCGCTGGCATGGGAAGCCGTTACGGCGGTCTGAAACAGCTCGACTCGCTGGGCCCCAATGGTGAAACCATCATGGACTACTCCATTTACGATGCCCTTCAGGCCGGATTCGGCAAAGTGGTATTCGTAATCCGCAAAGACTTCGAGCAGGATTTCCGCGACAAAGTCCTCTCCAAATATGAAGGCCATGTACCGGTGGAAGTTGTTTTCCAGAGCACAGACAAACTTCCCGAAGGATATACCTGCCCGGCCGACCGTACCAAACCCTGGGGAACCAATCATGCCGTTCTCATGGGCAAAGATGTAATCAAAGAGCCGTTCGCCGTAATTAACGCCGACGACTTCTATGGTCGCAATGCTTTCGAGGTCATTGCCAAAGCACTGGCGCGTCCCCGCGACAAGAAGGGCGACTACTGCATGGTAGGCTTCCGTGTAGGCAACACCATGACCGAAAACGGTTCCGTAGCCCGCGGCGTATGCGAGAACAAGGACGGCCTGCTTACCTCGGTCGTTGAGCGTACCGCAATCAGCTACGACAAGGACCATAACATCGTATTCACCGACGAAAACGACCAGGTTCAGACCCTCGACCCCAAGACTCCCGTCTCGATGAACCTCTGGGGCTTCACACCCGACTATTTCGATTTCTCCGAGCGCGAATTCAAGAAATTCCTCGACAAGGATCTCAACACCCCGAAAGCGGAATTCTTCATTCCTCTCTGTATTGACGCTCTGATTAATTCCGGAGAAGCAACCGTTAAAGTTCTCGATACCGATTCCCGCTGGTTTGGCGTCACATATGCCGCCGACCGCCCCGGTGTGGTAGCCAAATTCGCCGAACTCCATCAGAACGGCACCTATCCCACTAAACTTTTCTAAGCTGAATCCGGTTGAAAGATTTAGAATCCGGAATCACAAAACAACACAATTATGAAACCCAGAATTCTCGTTACTGGCGGCACTGGCTACATAGGCTCGCACACAGTTGTCGAGCTTCAGAAAGCTGGCTATCCCGTGGTTATCATCGATAACCTTTCCAATTCTAATAAAGAGGTTCTCGACGGTATCGAGCGTATCACAGGAATACGTCCCGATTTCGTGGAGGCTGACTGCACCGACATCAAGGCTCTCGACAAACTTTTCACCGATTATCCAGGCATAAAAGGTATCATCAACTTCGCTGCAAGCAAAGCTGTCGGCGAGTCGATGCAGAAGCCTATCTTGTACTACCGCAACAACCTCGCCACACTCCTGAACCTGCTCGAAGAGATGCCCGTCCATGGTGTGAAAGGCATTGTTTTCTCCTCGTCGTGCACAGTTTACGGCGAACCCGACGTAAATCCCGTAACCGAGCAATCGCCCATCAAAAAAGCGACATCTCCCTATGGCAACACAAAGCAGATTTCGGAGGAAATCATTACCGACGTAATCAATGCCGGCGCTCCCATCAAGAGCGTTATTCTCCGTTATTTCAACCCAGTAGGCGCCCATCCGTCGGCTGAAATCGGCGAATTGCCCAATGGTGTTCCTCAGAATCTGATTCCCTATCTCACTCAGACGGCAATGGGCATCCGTAAGGAACTCAGCGTGTTTGGCGACGACTACAATACCCCCGACGGATCGTGTATCCGCGACTATATCGACGTTGTAGACCTCGCCAAGGCTCATGTTATAGCCGTAGAGCGTATGCTTGAGGACAAAAGCGACGAAAAAATCGAGATTTTCAATCTTGGAACAGGCAACGGCCTCTCCGTTCTACAGCTTATCAACACCTTCGAAAAAGCTACCGGAGTGAAGGTACCCCACAAAATTGTGGGGCGTCGTGCCGGCGATATCGAGAAAGTCTGGGCCAACCCGACATATGCCAACGAAGTGCTCGGCTGGAAAGCTGATACCCCCATTGCCGATACCATGCGTTCGGCCTGGGCATGGCAGTGCAAACTTCGAGAGCGCGGCATAATGTAATTTCTACCCCAAGCTCATATCAAAAAAATGCAGGCGTTGATTCGGAAAGTTCCGGCCAACGCCTGCAATTATTTTTACCACGGGCCTGATGCAGATTGTCAGACCGTATGCGAACTGCCGTCGAAACAATGGGTGCAGATCCGGCATTTAGGCAGACCTATTGATTTGACAAGGTTGTCGAGCGAATTGAAACGCAATGTGTCAAGCCCCAGCTTCAAACGGATGAGATCAACCATTCTTTTATGACGTTCAGTTGTAGGAGTAGCATATTCATCGAGATGACGCGTACCTTCCTCCCCTTCCAGCTCGGCTATACACCTGCGCGTTATAAGCTCCATTTCAGTTTTCGACGACGTAAAGTTCAGAAATTCGCACGGGTAAATAAGTGGTGGGCACGAAATTCTCACATGGACCTTGGCGGCGCCACATCGACGGATATCAGCTACATTATCGCGCAACTGCGTGCCGCGTACAATTGAATCATCGCAAAACGCTACGCTTTTGCCACGCATCAAAGCCTCGTTAGGTATAAGCTTCATTTTAGCGACAAGCTCGCGACGCTGCTGAGTGCTTGGAGTGAAACTGCGGGGCCATGTCGGAGTATATTTCACAATACCACGTTTATACGGCCGGCCGATTGCCTGCGAGAATCCAAGGGCCATTCCAGTTCCGGAGTCAGGAATCGGGCTGACAAAGTCAATGTCGTCCTCATCATCGCTGCCAAGCAAATAACCATTGTCGTAGCGCATTTCATCCACATTCCTCCCTTCATACTCACAGGGCGGATAACCATAATATGTCCAGAGGAAAGCACAGATTTGCATCTCAGCTGCCTCCTTCCGAAGCACCTCAACCCCATTTTCGGCTGAAATCCTGACAATCTCTCCCGGGCCGAGCTGCCTCAGAAGTTCATAACCAAGATTGGCAAACGCGCACGTCTCCGAACCTACAGCATAATCCGTTCCATTGGAAGCCAAGGCGACGGGGGTTCGTCCAAGAAAATCTCTGGCGGCAATTATTCCGTCGGATGTAAGAATCAGCATCGAGCATGAGCCTTTCACGCGACGGTGCACATTGGAGATTCCATCCACGAAATTCTTTCCTTCACAAATCAGAGCGGCCACCAGCTCTGTGGGGTTCACAATGTCGTTGCTGTGTTCACAGAAATGATGGCCGTGGTTCAGAAGCTCTTTCTGGAGCTCGTCGATGTTGTTGATACGTCCTACGGTAGTAATTGCAAATTTGCCGAGATGACAGTTTATGATAATCGGCTGAGCATCCGTATCACTGATTACTCCGATTCCCGCTTTCCCGGAAAATTCATGGAGATCGCCCTCGAATTTGGTTCGAAAATACGTGTTTTCGATATTGTGGATTGAACGCGCGAAATGGCCTTCGTTGACGGTTGCCATACCTGCGCGCCGTGTGCCGAGATGCGAATTATAATCGACACCATAAAACAGCTCGTCGACACAGCAGCCTTCGCGTTTCACTACTCCGAAAAATCCTCCCATACGCTTATATGTATATATGTACTTAATACTGGTTTTAAATTTCTATTAAAGAATCGGCTCCGAAATCCCTAATGGCACGACGACCGATTATATTGTCCCACTGCATCGGAGAAATCCCGTTTCCGGGGCGCTTTACCGTTATATTATCCTCCGTAAAAATCTCTCCGGCTTTAATCCCCCGGGCAGCCACGATGCTCTTCCGTGCCACAACGATATTTGGTCGCTCCGAATCGCTGACATGTTTACTGGAATCGCCAAGAGCCAACTCAATATTACGTATGGCATCCACCATAGCTTTCAGTTCATCCGGCTCGAGAGAAGCCTTGTGGTCAGGCCCGGGCAAAGACTTGTCGAGAGTAAAATGCTTTTCTATCACTCTTGCACCCATCGCCACAGCCGCTACCGGGACCTCTATTCCAACCGTATGGTCGCTATAGCCAACAGCGGCCGGCGTCAGTCTAAGCAGATCGCCCATGGCTCTGAGGTTAACATCGGCCATCGGTGTGGGATACTGTGTATTGCAGTGCAAAAGAATCACATGGTTACGAGGCGTTCCTGCCTCTTCCAGAACACGCAGAGCCATTTCAATCTCTTCCAACTCACACATTCCCGTCGAAAGAATCACTTTTTCACCCCGACGTCCGATTTTCCTCAGATACGGCAGGTTCGTAATCTCTCCCGATGGGATTTTCCAGTAGTCCATATCGAGCTCAGCCAGACAATCGATTGAAACCAAATCGAAGGGTGTCGACATAAATCCGATTCCTTCTTCATCACATATCTTCTTCAACGAGGCATAATCGTCGAGCCGAAGATGAATCTTGCGGCACATCTCGAGTTGAGACTCCGCATTGCCCGTGGTTTCTTTCTGATACTCGGCTTTTGGTGCAATCGACGATATTACCAGTTCGGGAACAGCCGTCTGAAACTTCACATAGTCGGCTCCGGCCTCCTTTGCCGCCCGAATCATTTCGACAGCCCGGCCGTAATCGCCGTTATGGTTAACTCCGGCTTCCGCTATAATAATTACTTTATCGGTCATTTTAAAACATCATTTATAAAACACGACCTCCTGAGGATAACGACATATCCGCGTGCCCGGACGCCAGGGAACATCCTGCTTCAATGGCAGACCGGCAAAATCGCTCAACATATATAGCGGAATATCCGCACCAGCATGTACTGAACAAACTGCCCCACCACCAAGCCGCGGGTTAATTTCCATCAGCATTGCCCGGCTATCGCCGGAGGTATCCGCATCGCGAAGGAACTGTAATGTAACAGGGCCACGCAACTGCAATGCTTTAAGTATCCGATGACTTGCATTTTCAATCTCACTATCGTGAATTGTCTCTGTCTCCGTGACTTCGCCTCCCGATACGGCGATGCGCTCTCGTGGAACGGCACAAACCACTTCCCCATCGGATGCCACATAACAATCGACAGTATATTCCTTTCTGTGAGCGATATATTTCTGAAACAGATACGTACCGGACTCACTGCTGCCAGCCAACTGCTCGTATTCCGCCTTACTAAGAATCCTGATCCCTTTTGAGGCAGATCCAAAACAGGGTTTTGCAATTATATCACCCTCCACCGGTTCATACTGCGGATTGGAAGGCAATGGGAACCCAAGTTTATGGAAAAGCGCGTCCGCCTCTATTTTATTGAACATCAACGCGCTCATTTTAGCATCAGTACCTCCCGGAGTCCATACCGAAGCATCGGCCGACGCATAGCGTATGGCAATCTCAACCGCCGGGTCGACAAACGGCAACAAAATATCTATCCGGTTCTCCTCCACAACCGTATGAAGATGATCCATTATATCCGGATCGTTCCATCGCAGGCCTTTAACCACTGTTGCGACTTCTGCGATAGGCACCTCGGATGTGAGTTCATAACTGAATAGATTCACTGCCATACCGAGTCGCGTTCCGGCACGCTTAATCATCCTTGCCATAGAGACGCGTTTGGCGCCTCCGAGCATCAGAATATTTACCGCCTGCTTCATGTCGTAGTTCGTTTAAAGAGCAGTTAATAAAGGATCATCGGTTGTATATATCGCTTTTGTATCCGGCCAGGTGCTCAGGCTGACAAATCCAGTCGATTGTCTTCTGTAAACCTTCCCTGAGCGACACCTGCGGACGCCAATCGGTCAACGCCAGTATTTTGGTATTGTCGCCGCAAAGCCTTCTGACCTCGCTTTTCGACGGCCGCAACCTTTGAGGATCCACTACATATTTTACATCTGAATGCATCAGTTCCGCAATAGTTTCGAGAGTCTCCTTCATCGTAATCTCAGTACCGGTAGCGATGTTGATTTCCTCTCCTTCGATTCCGTCGGCACGACCTAAAGCGAGAAATCCCCTGCAGGTATCCGTAACGAAATTAAAATCGCGGGTGGGAGTAAGATCGCCCACCTTAATCTCTTTGGCTCCGGAGGCAATCTGCGAGATGATGGTCGGAATGATAGCTCTTGCGCTCTGGCGCGGCCCATAGGTATTAAACGGACGGGCTATGACAACCGGAAGTTCAAATGCATTGTAAAAACTTTTGGCAATGGCGTCGGCACCGATTTTTGTAGCTGAATACGGCGACTGAGGCTGCCGCGGATGCTTCTCGTCGATAGGCACATAGAGGGCTGTGCCATAGACTTCGGATGTAGAAGTGACTACAACGCGCTCCACATTGCAGTCCTTTGCGGCCTGGCATATGTTGAGTGTTCCTGTCACGTTTGTGTCGACGTAGCTTTCAGGTGCTACATAGCTGTATGGAATAGCGATAAGAGCCGCAAGATGGAAGATGGTATCGACATCGCGGGCTATATGACGGCAGAAAGCTGCGTCGCGGACGTCGCCACACACCACTTCAAGATTCGGATGATTGTTGCCCTCAAGCCAGCCCCAGTTGTTAAACGAGTTATACTGGCTTAATGCCCGTACTTTTATTCCTTCCTCCAAAAGAAGGTCTACAAGATGCGAGCCGATAAAGCCGTCGGCACCGGTGGCGAGTGCGTGTTTTATATCTCTTGCCATAAACCTTATATTCTGTTTTACGATTATTTATCCTTGTTTTTTAAGTCGGTAGCCATAGGTCTTGCCATCTACGGGCGATGTGAACTTAAGGTAGGCATCTCCCCCGCTCTGCGACTCAATCTTCAGCTGTGTGACGCCTCCGACTATGAAATGTGAATCGGGAAACGGCGCATATATACCGTTGCCAGCTTCTCCTTCGGCCGCCGGATTATTGTCGTCTGAATTTCTGAAGTTCACGAACAGGTAGCCGTTATCTTCGTTCCAGGTAGCATAGTGTGTGTCAGCATAGCTCTCAACGGCATTCTGGTTGACGCGCACCATTTCAAAAACATCGTTCTGAAATTTCCAGAAAATATTCCCCTCGTAACCGGCATCGGAGGTACCGTCGACGGTAATCTCCGTAAGTTTCCATGTCCCGAACCACGGACCTATGTCGCCGTTGTTACGGGTGCAACTGCTGATTCCTGTCATAACCATAACAGAAACAAGAACAACAGCCAGTTTGCGGATAATATATATTGTCTGCTTAAGCATAAATAGCGAAAAAATATTATTATGTTTCGTTAAAGTTTCAGAAGTCCGCGATACTTCACCGTCAGGCATGCGCCGATGTTATCGCCGTAGAGCTCCCCATGGTCGAACGCAATCTGGGCGTTAACCGAGAGTCCAGGAACGCGACTAACGTTGTATGTCCCCTCGAACATCATCGACGTGTCCGACGCCGGATTAAGAAGAGGCATAAATGGCGTGCCCCAGCTGCGTCGGTAGCCGCCGAGCACACGGTAGGAAAACTCCTTGCCGACCTCACCCTTTATACCGATATGGAATCCACGAACGAGATTATTAGTAAACTCCATGATTCCATTCTGATTGTAGATAGGCGAACGAAGAAACGGAGTGCCGATGCTCATGCCATAATACTGGTAGCCGTTGTATTCATGGTTATTGTAATAATTGTCGCCACCCTCGGCTCTGCCGGTAATAGTCGTATTGCTGAAGTCATCCGGATCCCAGTGAAACGGCCCCGACTGATTGGTAAAATCAAGATACTCGACAACAGCGCCAGACACGATTGCCCTGCGGTTTGCGGAGAATTCCAGGCCCCACAGTCCATCAAATCCGTTCAGGAAACCGATTCCCGAGCCGTCTTCCCAAGGCTTCTGAAGATATGCCTTGATTTCCATGCCGTTGCGGAGTCTGTAGCGCATATGTATATCCCAGCAGCCAAGGGCACTCCCTGAAACATACTCCTTACCTTCATCTTTGGGAATCAACATCTTGAAGAACTGACTGAAACTCTTGGAAAGTTCTTTCGACATATATATCTTCCCGGCGGAGTAATAATCGGTATTTCCGCCGAACATCGAGCCTACCTGCATCCCGACTGTAACCGAGAACGGCTTTGAAGGCTTGGTGCGGAAATAGCATCGTTTATAAGTATAAAGCGCACCCTGATTGAGATGGCCGCCATAATAGTTGAAGTGATTGCGCATCCAGGCATTGTCGGTGAACTTCCCATAGGAAAGTTCGCCTTGAATCTGAACCCAGCCTTTTGTAAACGGAATATCCTGGAAATCTATGAAGCCTGCTCTTACCTCCGGAATCGGACGCGCGTTGCCGCTCTCAACAAAATCGCCGCTGCTAAGTTCATTGTTAAGCAACGCGGAGCGATGCTCCTTCAGTCCGACCGTAAGAAACACGCCGCGGTATTTCATCTCTCCGTAAAGCTGCTGAATCCAGAAAGGCGACGGCTGCTGCGGATTTTGCGCCCACACATTGTCGTTTCCATCATAACGCAGATAATCCACATTGCTTCCATATCCCGCAATCAAATCCGCACCATATCCATAGCTGAAACGTGAGGCAGTATCCATATCGTGCCAAATATGTCCACGCACAATGGCAGATTTGCTTTGTGTAATCACCCCATGGCGATTGGACGCAATATAATATGGTGCGAAATCATTATTGCCTGCCGCACCGGTCACTCCAGCCTCCCAGTTGACCTCATGGTCTCCGGCTTTCATATTAAAACCGACGCAAGCCGACGCGATTGCGATTCCGAATACTATTGTCCGAGGAATTTGCATAAGCGATGAGTCAAATCGTTGTCATATAATCCTTAGAAACTTCACTGCAGAAAATATTACGCCTCATGGATTTAACAGATGGGTCTCCGCCGCATCGAATGTCTCTATATGGCGTTGCTTTTTCTCTTCGAAGATATCCTCGATGGTGAGGAATATACCGGTCTCCTCCACATCGCCGAACTCATCGTTGATAGCCGTTCCGAAAATCTTCATTGTAGGCGATAGACTCATATAGGCATTCACAAGAGGGGGAATATTGATGCCATGATCCCGGATAGCCGCATTAAGTATACGGTAGTCCTCCTTGAAATCATTGCCGGGAAACATTGAGGCATATTTCTCGGCTGGGAAATCCGCTGCAATGGGCTTGAACGGTCGAACAAGTCGGTCCGGATCGGGGAAATGCTTACGTAGAAAATACAGCAGCATGTCGCGGCACTCCCGGTCATAGCTGGGATACATCGTGAACTTACCGAAAAGATGTCGGATTTCAGGATGAAGCACCGTAAGTGCGCCAAGACCATCCCAAAGATTATCGAGGGCGAACAAGGCCTTTGCTCCAGCTTTCGACGACTGATACTCCAGTCTGACAAACGACCGTCCGAGTTCTATGGTGTAAGGGAGATAGTCCGACATGAAACGCTCTGAAAATCTGAACATATGCGATGTGGCAATCCGGGGGGAGCCATCGGAATTTATATGGATATCACGTCCGAGAATAAACCTGTAGCCGCCGGTAATCAGCTTTTCCTCCGGATCCCAAACCAAAAGCTGGCGACATGGAGGGTTCATCATATCGTATTCATCAATATCGCAGGCTTTTCCTGTGCCACCCCCCGCTGTGCGGAAAGCTATTTCCCGAAGGCGTCCGATTTCCCTCATGACGTTGGGCGCGCAGTGAGCGTCCACAATGTATATCTCATTGTTCCCTTTGTTGGTCGTACGCATGAAACGTTCAGCCGTCAGTTCAGCCTCAAGCAATTTTACGTCAACTGGATCTATGATTTCTTCTGCCATGCAGCACTTAAAATTTATGATTTGTGAACCAGATGTGGCGAAGCGTCGTACTTCATATGATAAACTTCGCTCTGAATGGAGTCGGCCATACCACGTGCGTCGCGTTTCTTGAAGAGATCGGCATATGGTATCGTGTTGCCTACACTCACCGTATATTTCCTTCCGCGACTTCCGACCATCTCGCCGGGCAGAAGTACCTGCTCGAGGTTGAACGGTATGCCAAGACGCTTGCGGAGATTCGCACAGCGGTAGAATTTCTTCGAATTAGCACCGTCGAAATATAGCGGCACTATATCGCGCTGATGCTTTCTGGCCTGGGTGACAAACGATTTCTGCCAGCGAAGGTCGCATACTATCTTGCGGGACTCTCCGATGAGATCAACCTTCCGGTAGCGCGAACATATACCGGCCGGAAATATAATTATGGGATCGTTGCCGGCCAAAGTAGCGTCGAGTCTCTCCATAGCCTCACGCGACTGGCTACCGAACTTGTTGATAGGCAGGAAAACGTTCTCCAGGGGTTTGACCGCCATTAAAAGATCGTTTACAACAAACCATACCTGGCCACCATAATGTTTCTGAACAAGATATGTAAGCGCCAGGCCGTCAAGCCCACCAAGCGGATGGTTAGAGACGAGAATCACACGACGGTTGGCGGGGTCCGGCAAACTCCGGGTGCCGTCCCATTCAACAGTCACGTCGAGCGAGTCAAGCACTCCCTTGCAGAATTCCGCTCCTGTTTTGCCGTAATTCGCCTGCAGAAGTTCGTTGAGCTCATCCTGGCAGATCAGACGCTCCAGCCATTTTACGAGGCTATGTGGTAAAAATCGATACACCCCGGGCATACGCGCACGAAGCACCTTGTCGAGATCGATCTTCATCACTTCTTCCTGATCCATATTGAATTTATAATTCACACTGGATTAACGGCATAAAGGACGTACAACCGGCACATTCCCGTTCAGCCGCCATCATGGCGTCTTTATATTGGCAAAATTAAGCAGAATTTCATATTTTTGCACACTATAAACTGAAAAATTTCACCGCAATTGGCCACATTTGACTCTTTCATCCGCTTAATCGACAATCTTTCAAAATCTACGGCGACGCTTGTACGTGTGATTCTGATGGGTCGGAGAACTGATTTTCCACGTCTGCAGAGTTGCAGACATGATGCTCTTATCATACTCGGTAACGGCCCATCGCTCCGGGATAATCTCGACCATGATATGACGGTGCTTAATTCACACGATACGCTTGCGGTGAACTTCGCGGCAACGACACCCGAATTCAAGTCGCTGCGCCCACGATATTATGTACTTGCCGACCCACATTTTTTCAATAATACGGAGGATGCGAACGTCAGTCGGCTGATAGAGTCGCTCTCTGCGGTAGATTGGAAACTCATCTTGTTCGTACCGGCTCGAAGCGCCCGAAAGGTACGCAGGATTATTTCCAACCCCAATATAAGAATCGCCGGATTCAACATGCTTGCTGCCGAAGGATTCTTATGGCTCTCACAGCAGCTTATGCAACGGCATATGGGCATGCCACGCCCACGCAATGTGCTGATTCCATCGCTGATGATCGGCATTTGGCTCGGATACAGCCGGATTGTGGTTCTCGGAGCCGACCATTCCTGGCTAAAGACACTCAGCGTCGACGACAACAATAAGGTGGTATCCGTCCAACCGCACTTCTACAAAGAAAATCCTCAAGAGATAGAACGCATAACCAAGACATACGATTCAAGACGTCTGCATGAGGTACTTGAAAGCATGTGCATAGCTTTCAAAGCCTACCACTCTATAGAAGCGTTCGGCCGCCACCGCGGAGTGGAAATCCTCAATGCCACTCCCGGATCGTATATCGACGCATTCCGCCGCGCGAATCTGCAGGACTCACTGCCTGAAGGCAAAACTTCGACCAACAGGAAATAACCCCGTATGGAATATACCACAATAGCAGCTCCGTCGGAATCGCAGTTCACCGAACAGCGTAGCCGCTTTCTCGCCTTCGCCCATCCGGTCGAAAGTCCGGAAGAAGCAAAACAGATTGCAAAGGACTACACGCGTCGTTTTTTCGACGCGCGCCATGTTTGCTGGGCTTATATGATAGGAGCTGAACGAACCGACTTCCTTTCGACCGACAACGGAGAGCCATCCGGCACTGCCGGCAAACCGATTCTTGGCCAGATCAATTCGTTCGGACTTACCAACGTAATTGTAGTCGTGGTTCGCTATTTCGGCGGTATAAAACTCGGGACCTCCGGACTTATCGCCGCCTATCGTCAGGCCGCACGCCAGGCTATCGAAGCCGCGGAGATAATAACATGCCATGAAATGGGACAGATTACCCTTACGTTTCCATTCGTATCAATGAACGGAGTAATGAAAATCGTAAAAAGCCGGGCGATCACCATAACCTCTCAGGAATTTGACAATACATGCCGTATGGCTCTGGCACTCCCTACGGCCATGATTCCGGAAATATCCCGGCTGCTCACCGACGTGGAGGGCGTAAGTATAATATAGAATTCAGCCCGACTGAATATACATATTGTTTTGCACATCAAGCAATTTCGACAAGCCTGCTCAGTCCCGAAGTCTGCAGGGTGCGCAAAAGCTATGTTGCGAAACATATAAATTCCTATTGCCATTCAGAGTTTTTTCGCTAATTTGCGCTCACAATCGCTTTTCGAAGCGATTCCTCTCCCCAGCCTTTATAATTCATTTCAAAAAACTCTAATAGCATGAAGGTTTATCAATCCAACGAAATCAAAAACATCTCTCTGCTCGGCAGCAAGGGATCAGGGAAAACCACACTCGCGGAAGCTATGCTCTACGAGTGTGGAGTTATAAAACGCCGCGGCACGGTTGAGGCAAAAAACACTGTGTCCGACTATTTCCCCGTTGAGAAAGAATATGGCTATTCGGTATTCTCCACCGTTTTCTACGCCGAATTCCTTAACAAAAAACTCAACGTAATCGACTGCCCGGGAGCAGACGACTTCGTTGGCAACGCAATCACAGCCCTCAACGTTACGGACACCGGAGTGATTCTCGTTGACGCCCAGTATGGCGTGGAAGTGGGGACACAGAATATTTTCCGTACAACCGCATCGCTTAAAAAGCCTGTGATTTTCGCCATCAACCAGCTCGACGGCGAAAAAGCCGATTATGAAAACACACTCGAACAGATGCGCGAAATCTTCGGTAAGAAAATTGTCCCCATCCAGTATCCACTCTCGTGCGGGCCGGGCTTCAACGCCATGATCGACGTGCTGCTCATGAAGAAATACTCATGGGGCCCTGATGGAGGCGTTCCAACTATAGAAGAGATTCCCGCACAAGAACTTGATAAGGCACAGGAGCTTCATCAGGCGCTTGTGGAAGCCGCAGCCGAAAACGACGAGACTCTGATGGAGAAATTCTTCGAGCAGGGTCATCTATCGGAAGACGAGATGCGAGAAGGCATCCGCAAAGGTCTGGTAGACCGCTCTATTTTCCCGGTGTTCTGCGTAAGCGCACTTAAGGATATGGGCGTTCGCCGCATGATGGAATTTCTCGGCAACGTAGTGCCTTTTGTCGACGACATGCCCGCGCCTGTCGATACCGCCGGCGACGCCATCGCTCCCGACAGCAACGGCCCCCTGAGCATCTATATGTTCAAGACTACCGTAGAGCCACACATCGGCGAAGTACAATATTTTAAAGTAATGAGCGGAACGCTCAACGCCGGTGCCGACCTGGACAACGTAACGCGCGGAGGCAAGGAACGCCTTGCCCAGATCTACTGCGTATGCGGTCAGATCAAGACTCCTGTGGATAAGCTGTGTGCCGGCGATATAGGTGCCACCGTGAAGCTGAAAGATGCACGCACCGGCAATACACTTGACGAGAAAGGATGCGAAATCGCGTTCGACTTCATCAAATATCCCGCACCGAAATATTCGCGCGCCGTTCGACCCGTTACGGAAAGCGACGCCGAAAAATTGTCCGGTATTCTTACCCGCATGCACGAGGAAGACCCGACCTGGGAAATCGTGCAGAGCAAGGAGCTGAAACAGACCATCCTTTCCGGACAGGGAGAATTCCACCTGCGCACATTGAAATGGCGCGTGGAAAACAATGACAAACTCCCCATCATTTTCGAGGAGCCCAAAATCCCTTATCGCGAAACAATCACGAAAGCAGCCCGCGCCGATTACCGCCACAAGAAGCAGAGCGGTGGTGCCGGCCAGTTCGGCGAAGTTCACCTGATTATCGAGCCATATTCGGCCGATGCACCAATGCCGGACACCTATCGTTTCGGCAATCAGGAGTTCAAAATGAGCGTTCGCGACACACAGGAAATTCCCCTGCAATGGGGAGGCAAACTCGTTGTCCACAACTGCATCGTGGGCGGCGCAATAGATTCCCGCTTTATCCCTGCTATTGTGAAAGGCCTCATGGACCGTATGGAGCAGGGCCCGCTTACCGGATCGTATGCCCGCGACGTGCGCGTCTGCATCTACGACGGCAAAATGCATCCTGTTGACTCAAACGAGATTTCCTTCCGCCTTGCAGCCCGCAACGCATTCTCGGAAGCATTCCGCAATGCAGCCCCCAAAGTACTCGAACCCGTATACGACGTTGACGTAATGGTGCCGTCCGACGTTATGGGCGATGTAATGAGCGACCTTCAGGGACGTCGTGCAATCATTATGGGTATGTCGAGCGAAAACGGCTTCGAGAAAATTTCCGCCAAAGTGCCCCTCAAGGAAATGGCATCCTATTCAACCGCTCTCAGTTCGATAACAGGCGGACGCTCATCGTTCACCATGAAGTTCGCATCTTATGAACTTGTGCCCGGCGACGTTCAGGAGAAACTCCTGAAAGAATATGCCGAAAAGAATGCCGACGAATAACAGAATCGTCTAACCTTCATTTTATCAATACTTTCGCAAGGCGATGTGCCGGTTTCGGCACATCGCCTTCCTTAACCAAGCAAACGCATCCAAACACATTCCACATCACAATTTTAGGACAAAAATGCATTTCGGAGTAATTACCAGTGGATTTTTTGAAAGAAAAATACGTTGTTTTGTAATTTTTTTATGAAAATAACTTTGAATTCGAAAAAAGGTTGTTATATTTGCGGATGCAATGGAAAGCGACGCTGATTTAGATGCTTTTACTCCAACCGACCATAGCGTCGGCTCCTCCATAGCAGAGGAGTTGCTATTATTTTGCACAACATTCAATTACTTTTTTATAACCCTTTAAATTCATTCCACACGATGAAAGAATTAGTAGCTAAAATCAGCGAGCTTTGCGCTGCATTTGAAAAAGAAGCCAAACTTAACGTTGAAAACGGCAATAAGGCAGCCGGCACACGTGCCCGCAAGGCTTCCCTCGAGCTCGAGAAACTCATGAAGCAGTATCGCAAGGATTCCATCGAGGCATCGAAATAATCGCCCCGGATTCCTACACAGACACTTACACAGAAGAACCGACCGATTGCCGGATTACACCGGACAATGCGGTCGGTTCTTCTATTTTATCTTCTGTAAAAACTTGAAACAACAGACTTTTACATGTCGTCGTTTCGTGGATTATTATTGAGGATGCGTGTATCCTGCTTTTCAAGACATTTGTCGGCGCGGTTATGGTCAGCACGGTTAATGTCGGCACCTCGATAATCTTTCCGCGGCTCTGCCGCTTTTGTAGTGTGTTTTTTGCAAGCCATAATATAAAGGGATTATTATGTAACTGTTCAAAATTATTTTATACTTTACTGATATAATAATTTCGAGCAGTTACTGATCAGTTAAATTGTCAGATGGACTTTCCATCATCCACATTATTCCAACAATCCCGTCCGGCTGCAGGTTCACCCTACAGTCAACAATCTTATCTGAGCAGGACGCTTACATCAGCAAGATGTATCATCGATTTCAAGCGGCAATTTACACAGTTCGTCAATATAATCAAGTATTTCGTTGCGCCCACGCTTATCGACCGACGATGTCCGAAATACCGGAGGCAGTTCTTCCCACTGATTGAGAAGCTCAGCGCAATATGCCGCCGTAGAAGCCTTGGCAGCAGCCGAAGATAGTTTATCAAGTTTGGTAAATACAATGCAGAACGGCACACCGTTCTCCCCAAGCCACTGCATGAATTCCATGTCGTTGCGCTGCGGCTTATGGCGGCCGTCGATAAGCAGAAAAAGACACGTCATCTGCTGACGGTTGAGTATATAACTCTCGATAATGCGCTTTATTTCCGCACGGCTCTCCTTACTGCGTTGTGCATATCCATATCCCGGCAAATCAACCAGATACCACTGGTCGTTTACAAGAAAATGATTGATAAGCAAAGTTTTACCCGGTGTTGACGACGTCTGCGCCAACGCCTTCTGCCCGGTAAGCATATTTATCAGCGATGATTTGCCCACATTAGACCGGCCGATAAACGCGAACTCATGGCGTGCGTCGGATGGGCATTTCCGATAGTCGGTATTACTTATTACGAAACGTGCGCTGTTTACAATCATTTGATTCTGCAGTTAGTTGTTGACTGTTTATAACCGGCGTAGGTATCAACGATCCGCCGCGGCCGTAGACTGTTGCTGGCGACGGGCAATCTCAATAGTGCGGTTAAGTCGTTCACGTTCCACCTGAAGGTCGCGTGCCCGAATGGTTGCAGCACTATAGGCATAAGCCTTCCCGATACCTTTAAGGACAGCCGGACTGATTTTTACCGATTTCTCCCCTTTGACGCCATAGAATATAACGGATGCACCTGCTGCTTGGTTTGCTTCCACGGCATTTCTGGCTACCATACCGATTGTGTCCGACTGAGCAGGCGAAAATGTAATGACTTCCGCCCCCCCAATACGATAATTGCTTTCACCATCGTATGCCACGTTCTGCGTACGGGCGTTGCCGGCGGATGTCTTCAGTCCTATCGACTGATGTTTCAGATTGCCGGCAGGATTGACCGAAGATACAATATAGAACTCCCCTATCTCACTTACACGGGCCTCGATGCCGGTTGTATTCATGAAGTCCGAACGATAAACTTCCGGCGCAATCCAATAACCTTCTATCATCCCGGGAGTCTTGATCCATTTCAATTGAGTCTTAAGACTTTTCAGAGTCTCGATATCGGCGTTGTATGTAGAATCCACGGCTGCCAATGCTTTTGTGGCTTCGGCTTCGATTACTTTCGGCCGCATGGCCATGGCCTCTCTCTGCAATGCAGTCTCTGCCGGGAATGTTTTCTGCAGGGAATCAAGAAGAGCTATCGACGAAGCGTAATTTCCGCTGTTGAAATCATTCTCTGCCTTGGCGAGCAGATTGCGTGCGTCGGGATTCTCGGATTTCGATGAGCATCCACTGCCGGCAATGGCCAATCCGGCAATCAAACAAGCCGTATATAATTTGATTTTCATATCAGGATTATATTAAATTTTATCAGTGTCAGACGAAATAAGAAGAGAATCACAGCGCACGCTGAACATCCTTAACGCCCTTGGCCGTAGAAATCTTTTTAATCAATTCCCGAAGTGTCCGCGTATCGCTTACTCCGACTGTCAGATGGCCTTGGAATATACCATCGTGGGAGTCAATCGAAATATTGCGGAGGGTGGCGTTTTTCTCCTTGTTGATAATCGACGTGATATTGGTCACGATACCGATATCATCGCGCCCGACAATTCTTAGAGTGGCGGCGAACTGATCTCCGATCTTTCCCGACCATCTTGTCGCAATCATACGGTAAGGATAGCGTTCGCGGATATTGCGTGCGTTGGGGCAGTCCGTGCGGTGTATTTTGATTACACCTTCCGACGATATGAATCCGAACACGTCGTCGCCATAGATGGGATTGCAACAGCGTGCGAAACGGTATTTCATCCCCTTGATATCGTTGCCAATAACAAGCACATCCGATGAAGCTCCGCTCTTTCCTGAATCCGAGGCATCAGGGGCCGTATCCTGCGACTGCAGCGAAAACTCCTCGGCTGACACCCTGCGCGGATGTTCCGCCGCCTCATGCAGCTGGGTGTCGAGAGCGACATAACGCTCAGCCACAGCGTTGGTGTCGAGTCGACCGTCGGCTATGTCATTGAAGAAGTCGGTGGTCGTCTTGAACCCCATCTTCTTGATGAGCTTGCTCAATGTAGACTCGTCGATTTCGATTTTACGGTTCTTGAACCGCCGCTGCAGCATCTCCTTCCCGAGCTCCGCCGAGCGGTTGGCCTGCTCCTTGAGAGCCTGACGGATTTTATTCCGTGCCTTTGACGTAACTACAATGTTGAGCCAGTCCTGTTTGGGCACTTGATTCGACGAAGTCAGAATCTCGACAGTATCGCCGCTATGAAGGCGATAGGCAAGTTTCTCGTTTTTATGGTTCACACGTCCACCGCTACAAATGCATCCGAGACGCGAATGGACGGCAAACGCGAAATCAAGCAACGTGGCACCGGCAGGAAGGCGGTAAAGGTCGCCTTTCGGTGTAAATACGAAAACTTCCTTGTCGTAGATATCCATCTTGAAGTTCCGCATCAGTTCCATAGGACCCTGTTCGGCAGTTTCAAGGATATCGCGAACATTGTTCATCCACGTATCGAGGTTAGCCTCACTCTTGATTCCTTTGTATCGCCAATGGGCAGCAAGACCTTTTTCCGCAACCAGATCCATACGTCGGGTACGGATCTGCACTTCGACCCATTTGCCCTCGGGGCCGGCCACGGTGATATGCAGACTCTCGTAGCCATTCGATTTAGGAATGGATATCCAGTCCTTCATTCTCGAAGGATTTGGGCGATACATGTCCGTAACCACCGAATACGCCATCCAGCAGTCGGTTTTCTCGCGCTCGGGAGGCGTATCGATAATAATGCGGATAGCAAAGAGATCGTAGATATGATCAATATCGTTCTTCTGCTTCTTCATCTTGTTCCAGATGGAGAATATAGACTTCGTACGACCCTTTATATCGAATTTCAAGCCAAGCGACTCGAGTTTGGCCTTCACAGGCCCGATAAATGCGGAAATATAAGCGTCGCGGGCGTTTTTCCGTTCGTTGAGCTGACGCGCAATCGAGGTATACGTCTCACGGTCGGTATACTTCAGCGACATATCCTCAAGATCGCTCTTTATCTTATACAGCCCGAGCCGATGCGCCAGAGAGGCATACAGATAATTAGCCTCGTAGGCTATGGACTTGACCGACTCCTCATCGGGATGATGGTTGATAAGCCGCATCAATACGAGGCGATTGACAATCATGATGATTATCACACGGATATCCTCGGCAAAAACCAACAGCAGGCGGCGGAAATTCTCACTATCGGCAGCCGTACCGCGACTGTAGAGTGTGGAAACCTTAAGCAGGCCACGCACCATTTTGGCAATATCGGCGCCCCAGACGTCCTCCACCCCTTCGGGGGTAATATATTCCGACTGACATAATGGATAAAGCAGTTGCGCCACCACCATATTGCGGTCCGGACTCACATTCTCGCAAAGCGCCACAGCCGACCGGATTGCACGCGTAAGTTGTGAGTTGCCGAAACGGTCGCGGCGGAATGCACCGGCCCGCTCGCCCGAGGCAAGAAGCGGGCGCAGCGCCGCACCATCGGAGGGTTCGGCCACCTGGGCCGTAGCGCGCAGCAATGCTGCGAAATCAGACCGCAGAGTCTTCAGCTCGTCGGCATGCAAACGGTTTCCACCATCTACTGTCGGACGAATATTGTCGGGGGTTACGGATGGTTTCATTTCGATATACCGATATTCTAAGTCAAGGCGAACACATGATCAGTGAACACCACTGGCGATTCAAATCATTCGGGAGCACGCTTCCCATGCTCGATTATATAATCCTTAACTTCCTGGAACAGACGGGTTGCGAACACAAAGTCATTAAGTGCTTCGTTGGCAGTGGTGAAGATCCGCTCCTTGTCTCCTACCCACTCACGGTATCCCTTGTTGATGAAAACGATATTCTCCCCGATGCCAAGCACCGAGTTCATGTCGTGGGTATTTATAATCGTGGTAATATTATACTCATGGGTGATGTCGTGAAGCAGCTCATCTATAAGAATCGACGTCTTCGGGTCGAGTCCGGAGTTGGGCTCATCGCAGAAGAGGTAGCGAGGATTCAGGGCGATGGCGCGGGCAATAGCCACGCGCTTCTGCATGCCGCCGGAAATCTCCGAGGGGTATTTGGACTCGGCTCCCTTAAGGTTTACACGCTCCAGACAGAAGCGTGCGCGATCCAGCATTTCGTCGCGACTCATATCGGAAAACATCACCAGCGGAAACATTACGTTGCCAAGCACGGTTTCCGAATCGAACAAAGCCGACCCTTGAAACAGCATTCCGATTTCCTGGCGCAGCTTCTTCACCTGGTCGGTCTTCATTTTCATGAAATCACGTCCGTCGTAAAGAATTTCTCCTTCTTCCGGACGTACAAGCCCCACAATGGACTTCATAAGCACGGTCTTTCCCGAGCCGCTCTGCCCGATTATGAGATTTGTCTTACCACTGTAGAACTTCGCGCTGACGTCGTGGAGAATAGTCATCCCGTCGAACGATTTAGTTATATTCCTTACCTCAATCATTGCAGCAGAAGTTTAGTAAGTAGTACATCAAACAGAAGAATCAGAATACTGCTCGAAACCACAGCGTTTGTGCTCGCTTTTCCCACTTCGAGAGCGCCCCCCTTCACATAATAACCGAAATACGATGCAACCGATGCGATGATGAAAGCAAAGAAAAGGCTTTTGATAAGGCCATACCATACATACCATTCCTGGAACATGGCCTGAAGTCCATACACATATCTGGAGACGCTGATAAGATCTGTAAAAACAGCTACAAACCAGCCGCCTACAAACGATGTCGCGATACAGAACACCACAAGCACAGGCATGAAAACCACAAAGGCCACGATTTTCGGAAGAATAAGATAGTTGGCCGAATTAACCCCCATGATATCGAGGGCATCAATTTGCTCGGTCACGCGCATGGTGCCTATCTCGGATGCGATATTGGAACCGACTTTTCCGGCCAGAATCAGGCAAAGAATCGAATTCGAAAACTCAAGCAGAACGATATCGCGGGTAGCCAGGCCGACCGAATAGGCCGGAATCAGAGGCGACGATACGTTGAGCTGCATCTGGATGGTAATAACCGCACCGATGAAAAGGGATATCACAATCACAAGTGGAATGGAGTCCACTCCGAGCTTGATTATCTCCTGAATCGTGCGGCGCCCGAATATATTCCACTTGTCAGGCAGCGAGAACGTACGCTTCATCAGAAGCGTATACTGGCCAAGCTGCTCGAGCGATTTTATCAGAACCATAATCTATAGATTTTGTCGGTTTGCATAGTTTGCAACAACAAAGTTAGCGTTTTTTCATAAAAATCCGCCTGCCGAGGCTATCCGGTTGAAGTATTTTTCGTAATTTCGTGAAATTTTTAATCTCCATCATCAGTCAGCTCATGCTAATTATCGGTATCGCAGGTGGAACCGGCTCAGGCAAAACCACCGTAGTCAATAAGATTATCTCCTCGCTTCCCGCCGGAGAAGTAGCTGTAATACCCCAGGACTCATATTATAAAGACTCGTCGCATATCCCCGCGGCCGAACGCAGCAAAATCAATTTCGACGAGCCGGCTGCCATCGAGTGGACCCTCCTGGTCGACCATCTCAAGCGTCTGCGCGATGGCAAGTCAATCGAAATGCCCACATATTCCTACCTTACGTGCACCCGCCAGGCAGAGACGGTTCATGTCGACCCTTGCGACGTGGTAATCGTGGAAGGCATTCTTGTGCTGACCGATCCGGTGCTTCGCGACATGATGGACGTAAAATGCTTTGTCGATGCCGATTCCGACGACCGACTGATTCGTGTAATAGCACGCGACTGCATCGAGCGCGGACGCACTCCCCAGATTGTAATCGACAGGTATCAGGACGTACTGAAGCCGATGCACAATATGTATATCGAGCCGACCAAGCGCTACGCAGACCTTATAATACCCCAAGGGGGCACGAATGCCGTAGCCATCGGTTTGCTCACCGATTATATTTTCGGCCGCCTTCGCCAGAGCTCCTGCCACTGAGAATATCCCATCGCGCCACCTGCATGACGCGCCACTCAAGCCTCCAACCAATCTATGGAAAAAATAGAACTTCACCCCGGCCAGGATGCTGTTGTCACGGAAAATGATACAACAGCCACTCCCGCAGAAGCAGCTCAGGAAAAAATGGTGCTTCGCACCGAAAACCTCGTGAAGAAATATGGATCGCGCACGGTTGTCAATCACGTCTCAATCGATGTGACTCAGGGCGAGATTGTCGGATTGCTCGGCCCGAACGGAGCCGGGAAAACCACGACCTTTTATATGACGACCGGCCTCATCGTGCCCAACGAGGGGCAGATTTTCCTCAACGACATGAACATCACGAAGTTTCCGGTATATCGACGTGCGCGTCACGGCATCGGCTATCTGGCTCAGGAAGCCTCGGTGTTCCGCAAGATGACGGTGGAAAACAACATCCGCTCAATCCTCGAGATGACGCCACTGAGCAAAGAAGAACAACGCGATAAGCTTGAGAGTCTCATAGCCGAGTTCCGCCTGCAGAAAGTCCGCAAAAATCTCGGCGACCAGCTTTCGGGCGGCGAACGCCGACGCACCGAAATCGCACGCTGTCTTGCAATCAACCCGAAGTTCATAATGCTCGACGAGCCTTTTGCCGGGGTCGACCCAATAGCCGTAGAGGACATCCAGGAGGTGGTCTACAAACTGAAATCAAAAAACATCGGTATTCTCATCACCGACCACAACGCGCAGGAGACGCTCCGAATCACCGACCGCGCATATCTTCTTTTTGAAGGGAAAATCCTTTTCCAGGGCACCTCGGAGGAACTGGCGGCCAACCCCGTTGTCCGCGAGAAGTATCTCGGCCGGTCGTTCATCTTCCACCGGAAGCAGTTCAAATAAGCCACAGCACAACATAATAAACGCGGGACGACCCGATGGGTCGTCCCGCGTTTATTGTAAATATTTGCTCAATCAAGCGTATACAGCATGTTTGGCTGCGAGCAGAGTATTTTGCATCAGCGACACAATCGTCATCGGACCTACCCCGCCGGGAACAGGTGTAATGTGTCCACACTTTGGCGCAACCTCGGCAAAACAAACGTCGCCGCAAAGCCGGAACCCTTTAGGTCGAGATGCATCCGGCACTCGGGTGGTGCCGACATCAATTACCGTAGCTCCATCCTTAACCATCTCTGCCGTAACCGACTCCGGCGAACCAGTGGCGCATATCAGAATGTCGGCCTTTCTGCAGATTTCATTAAGATTCTTTGTATGGCGGTGACATACCGTCACGGTGGCGTTGCCCGGATTGGCTTTCTGCATAAGAAGCGTAGCCACGGGTTTTCCGACGATATTGCTGCGCCCGATAACCACCACGTTTGCGCCGGCCGTCTTAATCCGGTAGCGGTCAAGCAAAGTCATGATACCTGCCGGAGTAGCGCTGCGGAAACAAGGCAATCCGATAGCCATACGTCCGACGTTTACCGGATGAAAGCCGTCGACATCCTTGCGGTAGTCAATCGCCTCGATAATACGCTGCTCTGAAATATGTTTCGGCAAAGGGAGCTGAACGATGAATCCGTCGACCTCGGGGTCGGAGTTCAGCCGTTCGATTTCCTCAAGGAGCCGTTCCTCCGTCACATCGTCCTCGAAACGAATAAGCGACGAGCGGAATCCGCATTCTCCGCATGATTTTACTTTATTGGCCACATAAGTCTCGCTTCCGCCGTCGTGGCCTACAAGAATGGCGGCAAGATGCGGAGCACGCTGACCGGCAGCTATCATACCGGCAACCTCAGCTGCAATTTCCTGTTTGATTTCTGCTGCGACTTTCTTTCCGTCGATAAGTTCCATATTGTTGAAATAAATAGTTAGGCGGATTTTATGAAAGACAAAAGCGTCGCCTTATTAACGGCGACGCATATTGCGCATCATCTGCATAGGATTTTTCATCGATGTAGCGGCCTTCATCACCTTTCGGGTCTGCTCGAACTGAGTGAGCAGGCGGTTTACCTCCTGAAGGGAAGTACCGGAGCCCGCAGCAATACGCCGGCGACGAGAGCCATTGATTATCGAGGGGTTAATACGCTCCTTTTCAGTCATTGAGCTGATAATAGCCTCAATTCCCTTGAAAGCATTGTCGTCGATCTCAACATCCTTCAGAGCTTTCCCGACGCCGGGTATCATCGAGGCAAGGTCCTTCAGATTGCCCATTTTCTTGATTTGCTGAATCTGACCGAGAAAATCGTTGAAATTAAATTCATTTTTCGCAATTTTCCGCTGAAGTTCGCGCGCTTTCTTTTCGTCGAACTGCTGCTGGGCTTTCTCGACAAGCGACACAATATCGCCCATACCAAGAATACGGTCGGCCATACGGGACGGATGGAACAAATCAAGTGCATCGAGTTTTTCGCCGGTTCCGACAAACTTGATCGGTTTGGTTACCACCGTGCGAATCGACAGAGCCGCGCCACCGCGGGTGTCGCCGTCGAGTTTCGTGAGCACTACTCCATCGAAATCAAGGCGGTCGTTGAATTCCTTGGCGGTATTCACAGCGTCCTGACCCGTCATGGAGTCAACGACGAAAAGCGTCTCCTGGGGCTTGATAGCATTTTTGATGGCTTCTATCTCATCCATCATCTGCTCGTCGACTGCCAGACGGCCGGCTGTATCGACAATCACAAGGTCGAGATGATTCTGCTTCGCATAGACGATTGCGTTTTTGGCAATCTCCACCGGATTTTTGTTTCCATCCTCGGTATATACCGGAACCTCAATCTGCTCGGCAAGAACCTTGAGCTGATCGATGGCCGCCGGACGGTATACGTCGCAGGCCACGAGCAACGGGCGCTTCCCTTTCTCGCTTTTCAGTTTTCTGGCCAGCTTGCCTGAGAAAGTAGTCTTACCCGAACCCTGAAGACCAGACATCAGAATTACCGTGGGGTTGCCGGAAAGATTAATCTGAGCCGTATCCCCTCCCATAAGAGTAGCCAGCTCGTCGTGAACGATCTTTACCATCAACTCCTGAGGTTTGATGGCGTTGATTACATTCTGACCGAGAGCCTTCTGCTTTACGGTGTCGGTGAATGTTTTTGCGACTTTATAGTTTACGTCGGCATCAAGCAACGCGCGGCGAACGTCTTTCAGCGTTTCAGCCACATTTATTTCTGTTATCTTGCCCTGACCTTTAAGTATCTTGAAACTGCGTTCGAGTTTTTCGCTTAAATTTTCAAACATAAGGCTTGAGTATTTCTTTAGGGAATTTGGCGCACTTGCCTGAGTGTTAAACGGATTGAGTTCGACAGCAGGAGCAACATCAGCGTATCAGCCTGTTGTCCGGTTCGGAGGGAAATACAATCGACGGAACGAACGTACGGGCTTCTTCAAAAGACATCATGGCATAGGACATTATTATCACCACATCGCCGGGAAGCACCTTGCGCGCGGCAGCCCCGTTCAGGCATATAACACCCGAACCTCGCTCGCCGGCTATCGCATAGGTTTCGAATCGCTCACCATTGTTATTGTCCACAATATAGACATGTTCGCCGACTAAGATATTAGCCGCATCCATCAGGTCCTGGTCTATGGTGATGCTGCCGATATAGTCTAACCGCGCCTCCGTTACGGTGGCACGGTGAATTTTGGATTTCAGTACTTCAACTTGCATCATATCGTTTCTATAACTTTTGTCGGAGGCTGCCTGAATCAATAGCGGATATTGTCAATCAGACGGACTTTTCCGCAATATGCGGTTACGCACCCGACAGGTCGTCCACCCTTTGCATCCTTCCATTCCGATATGGGCTGCATCGACAGAGGGTCGACAATCTGATAATACTCTACCTCCATATGCGGAAAGCTGTTGATTTCATCTGTGACGAAGCGGATGGTCTCCCCGACAGTATGATTCTTTGCCCATTCTACGCTCTGCGAAAGCACTTTGTGAATCACAGGAGCTACCTCGCGCTGTTCGGGCGTCAGCCGGGTGTTGCGGCTGCTCATGGCAAGGCCATCGGCCTCGCGACAAATCGGACAGTCCACGATTTCGAGTTTGAACCCTTCCAGCTCTACCATACGGCGTATCACAGCAATCTGCTGGAAGTCCTTCTCGCCGAAATAAGCGCGGTCGGGTTCCACGGCGGCAAACAATTTGCTGACTACCTGGGCGACACCATTGAAATGGCCGGGGCGCATCGCTCCTTCCATCACCTCGGCGACGGGGCCAAGATTGAATACTCGGGTATCCGGCTCAGGATACATTTCCTCTACCGAGGGGACAAAAGCCACGTCGACTCCGGCATTTTCGAGTTTCCGGCAGTCGGCCTCCTCAGTGCGCGGATACGTGGCAAGGTCTTCGGCATTATTGAATTGAGTAGGGTTTACAAACACGCTGACAACGACAAGATCATTGTCCCGACGGGCGCGTTCCACCAGCGAAATGTGGCCGGCATGGAGAGCGCCCATGGTGGGCACGAGTCCCACGGTTTTATTGCAGCGGTGCGCTTCGGCTACAATCTCCCGCAGGCGCCCGACTGTTCTTACTGTTTCCATTCTTTCAGAAAAACATTTCCTTTGGCTCCCGATGCTTTTATGCTTCTTTCCGGCAGCCGTTTGATTTTTCGACTGCAAAGTTAAGTATTTTCGTAAAAAAGGCAATTCCATCCCCGGCGTTTTTGGACATTTCAACCCATATTCGTAATTTTGAACTACATTTCTCATACACCCACTCAAACTTATTTTTCCGGATGCTTCAGGAATTTGATTCACAATTACTCGAAAACGCTGTAAACGAAATCTCACGCCTTCCGGGCATCGGACGAAAAACCGCCCTGCGGCTCGCCCTGCATCTTCTCCGCGAGGATATGGAGACCTCCGTGAGTCTGGGAAACGCCATTATAGATATGCGCAAAGGCATACGCTATTGTAGTGTATGCCACAATATTTCGGAAAGCGACGTGTGTCCGGTCTGCTCCGACGCGCGCCGCGACAGAACCACGGTGTGCGTTGTGGAGAATGTGAAGGATGTGATGATATTCGAGCGTACCGGTAGTTATGGAGGGTTGTATCATGTGCTTGGAGGCATCATCTCCCCTATCGACGGCGTCGGACCGGACCAACTTGAAATCGATTCACTGGTGAAACGCGTTGAGTCAGGCGGCATTCAGGAAGTAATTCTGGCACTGAGCGCCACCATGGAGGGCGACACGACCGACTACTATATATATAAGCGGCTCGAACATACCGGGGTGAAAATTACCCAACTTGCCCGTGGAGTTTCGGTAGGCAACGAGATTGAATACACCGACGAGATTACCCTCGGTCGGTCGTTGCAGAACCGCACTCTCTTCTCATCCTCCATCAATCTTTGAGTTTGACGGCAAGATACCGCGCGGTATATCCATTGCCACATTGCGCCACCTCCTCGGGGGTGCCGCAGCCCACGATGTTTCCACCTTCTTTACCTCCTTCTGGGCCGAGATCAATTATCCAGTCGGCACATTTGGCCACATCCAGATTGTGCTCTATGATAACGACCGTGTGCCCTGCAGCTATAAGGCGGTCAAACGATTTAAGCAGGAGACTGATGTCGTGGAAGTGCAGTCCGGTAGTAGGTTCGTCGAATATGAACAGCGTCGGCACGGTCTTTTCCATGGCAAGATAATATGCGAGTTTCACACGCTGATTCTCACCACCGGAAAGTGTAGAGGAGGACTGCCCGAGCTTCACATAACCGAGGCCTACCTGCTGCAGCGGTTCCAGACGCCTCACGATTCTGCGCTCAGTCGCACCGCTTGCTTCGGAGAAGAAGGCTATGGCATCGTCGACCGTCATGTCGAGTACATCCGAAATATTCTTGCCACGGTATTCCACCTCAAGAACGTCGCGCTTGAAGCGTTTACCGCCGCAGGCCTCGCAGGGAATGGTTATATCGGCCATGAACTGCATTTCTATAGTTATTGTGCCTTCTCCCTTGCATTCCTCACAGCGACCGCCCTCGGTATTGAAAGAAAAGTAGGCGGGTGAGAAACCCATCTGCTTTGCAGCCTGCTGCTCGGCAAAAAGCGCTCGAATCTCATCGTAGGCTTTGAGATAGGTCGCCGGATTGGAACGCGAGGACTTCCCTATTGGATTCTGGTCGACGAATTCCACAGCACGCACTGAGTTCAGATCGCCACGAAGCTGTCGGAATGCCCCCGGGGCATCTGTCGGCTCGCCAAGATGCCGGAGCATACCGCGATAAAGCACGTCGCGTACGAGAGTTGATTTACCCGATCCGCTTACGCCGGTCACAACGGTAAGAACACCGAGCGGAAAACGCACGTCGACGTTCTTTAGATTATGCTCCATGGCTCCGGTCACTTCAATATAACTCGATGAACGCCGACGCGCCTTAGGCACGTCGATTTTCATGCTGCGAGTAAGGTACCGCGACGTATAGCTTCGCTCGGCCGTTCCGATTTCCGCCAGCGGGCCGGAATATACGATCTCACCTCCATTGCTTCCGGCAAGCGGCCCCACATCCACAATCCAGTCGGCGGCCTCCATGATTTCCTCATCATGTTCCACGACAATTACGGTATTACCCAAGTCCTTAAGACGTTTCAACACGCCTATCAGGCGTTGAGTGTCGCGAGAATGCAGCCCGATACTTGGCTCGTCGAGGATGTAGAGCGACCCCATAAGCGAGGAACCAAGCGACGTGGCGAGGTTGATTCGCTGACTCTCACCGCCCGAAAGAGTGGACGAAAGGCGATCGAGCGTAAGATATTCAAGCCCGACTTCCTTCATAATGGTCAGGCGGTTTCTGATCTCAATAAGCAGACGCTTGGCCACAGCCGCGTCATGATCCGAAAGCTGCAGTTTGTCGAACCATACCGACAGCTCTGAAATCGGCATCGTCACGAGCTGCGAGATGGTAGAGCCTCCCACACGTACATACTGCGCCTCCTTGCGTAGACGGCTGCCATGACATTCCGGGCAAAGTGTTTTACCCCTGTATCGGGCCATCATTACGCGGTATTGCACCTTATATTGATTCTGCTCCACCATCCGGAAAAATCCGTCGATGCCCTCGAATCCTTTGCCGCCATGCCAGAGCAGGTCTTTCTGCGATTGCGTCAGCTCCGCATATGGTTTGTGGATCGGGAAACCGGTCGGGGCGGCCATGTGGATGAAAGCGCGCTTCCATTCGCTCATTTTCTCCCCACGCCAGCAGGCCACGGCATCGTCGTAGACCGAAAGGGCCGGATTGGGGATGACAAGACGCTCGTCGATGCCAAGACATTTACCGAAACCCTCGCACCGCGGACAGGCACCAAACGGATTGTTGAAATTGAACAGCAGATCGGTGGGCTGCATGAACTGCAGTCCGTCGGCCTCAAAGCGAGTTGAGAACTCATGTCGGTGCACTTCCCCGGCGGGGTCCCATACCAGAAGGGTCAGTGCATTGTCTCCCTCAAAAAATGCGGTCTCTGCAGAATCAGCAAGCCTGCTGCGGTCGTCCGCCTCATCACTGACGGAAAGTCGGTCGATAAGCAGTTCATAGCCCGGATTAGCAGCAGGAAGAGAGGTGTCTTTAAGCAAATCCACAATTCTTGTATACTCTCCGTCGCGGTAAAGCCGGCTGTAGCCTCCCTGTCGCAATATCTCCAGGTGTTGCGGGAGAGTTCTGCCATTTGGTATGAGCATGGGAGCGACAACGGCGATGCGTGTGTCGGCAGGATATGCGAAAGCGGTGTCTACGACATCCGTCACTGAATGCTGACGGACCTCCTTGCCGCTTACGGGCGAAAAAGTGCGTCCCACTCGGGCGAACAGCATACGCAGGTAATCGTATATCTCTGTCGACGTACCGACAGTGCTCCTTGGATTTCGAGTGTTCACCTTCTGCTCGATGGCGATGGCCGGCGGAAGCCCCTTAATGAAATCCGCCTCCGGCTTATGCATCTTGCCAAGGAACTGACGCGCATATGCCGACAGACTCTCAACATACCGGCGCTGACCCTCCGCATATATGGTATCGAAAGCAAGCGATGACTTACCGGACCCCGAAAGGCCGGTAATAACGATGAACTTGCCTCGCGGCAACGTAAGATCAACGTTTTTGAGATTATTGACGCGAGCACCTTTAACAATTATAAATCCGCTGTCGGGTTCCACTTTGTTCCTGATTTTGCTCCCTATGTCGGCACGGGGTGCAACGGTTGAATTCTGTTCTCTTTTTGTTTGTTTATGTAATGTAGTAGTTTTCACCGAAATAATTCTCCTGTTTATCTGCCTGAAAGGCGGGGTTTTGAACCTGCAAAGATACGAAATTTTTCTCAGCCTGCAAAGCATTGCCAGCTCCGTATTCTTTAAATTACGTTAGCGGCATCCTGTTGCTTTTAACGAAAAATATCCTTATCTTTGCACCCGATTATGGACTCGCCGCAACAGGCCTTAAAACCGCCTGCGGAACGCGCCCGCAAAACGATTGTTTGATTGCCACACTTGTTCGTGGCAATTTATTGAAAAACAAATTCCAAAATGATCAACATTACTTTTCCCGACAATTCGGTGAAACAGTTCGAGCAGGGCGTTACCCCCCTCGAAATCGCTCAGTCGCTCTCGCCCCAGTTGGCACGCGACGTTCTTGCAGCATCCGTCAACGACCAGGAATGGGACCTCACCCGTCCCATCGAATCCGACGCCACCCTCCGACTCTTCAAATGGGACGACCCCGAAGGGAAACATGCCTTCTGGCATAGCTCCGCCCACCTTCTCGCCGAAGCTCTTCAGGAGCTTTTCCCCGGCGTGAAATTCGGCATCGGCCCCGCGGTGGAGACCGGATTCTACTACGATATCGACCCCAACGGCAACTCTATCACGGCCGCAGATTTCCCCGCCATCGAAGCTAAGATGCTCGAACTCGCCAAACGCAACGAAAGCATCGTCCGCGCCGACATCTCGAAAGCAGACGCGCTCAAAATGTTCGGCGAACGCGGCGAGACCTATAAGTGCGAACTTATCGAAGAACTGGAGGACGGCCACATCACCACATACACCCAAGGTAGCTTCACCGACCTCTGCCGCGGGCCGCACATCCCCTCCACAGGTGTCATAAAAGCCGCCAAGATCATGAACCTCGCAGGCGCCTTCTGGCGCGGCGACGACAAGCGCAACCAGCTTGTGCGAGTCTACGGCGTCACCTTCCCTAAAAAGAAGATGCTCGACGAGTATCTAACCCTGCTCGAAGAAGCCAAGAAACGCGACCACCGCAAACTCGGCAAGGAGATGGAACTCTTCACCTTCTCGACCAATGTCGGCGCCGGCCTGCCGCTCTGGCTCCCCAAAGGCGCTGCGCTGCGCGACCGCCTCGAGCAGTTCCTGCGCAAGATTCAGAAGAAATACGGCTACCAGCAGGTGATTACCCCCCACATCGGCAACAAGATGCTCTATGTCACCTCCGGCCACTATGCGAAATACGGCAAGGATTCCTTCCAGCCCATCCATACACCGCAGGAAGGCGAGGAGTACATGCTCAAACCCATGAACTGCCCTCACCACTGCGAGATTTTCAAATCCTTCCCGCGTTCCTATCGCGAACTTCCGCTCCGACTCGCCGAATTCGGAACGGTCTACCGCTACGAGCAGACGGGCGAGCTCCACGGCCTCACACGCGTGCGCGGCTTCACTCAGGACGACGCACACATCTTCTGCGCTCCCGACCAGATTAAAGACGAGTTCCTGAAAGTGATGGACATCATTTTCTACATTTTCAAGGCTCTCAACTTTGAAAACTACGAAGCTCAGATTTCGCTTCGCGATCCCAAAAACAAACAGAAATATATAGGAAGCGACGAAAACTGGCATCTCGCCGAAACCGCCATTATCGAGGCGTGCGAAGAAAAAGGTCTCAAGGCTCGCAAGGAACTCGGCGAGGCCGCGTTCTACGGCCCGAAACTCGACTTCATGGTGAAGGATGCGCTCGGACGCCGCTGGCAGCTCGGAACAATCCAGGTCGACTACAATCTGCCCGAACGCTTCCAGCTCGAATACACCGGCGCCGACAACCAGAAGCATCGCCCCGTAATGATTCACCGTGCGCCGTTCGGCTCACTTGAGCGCTTCGTGGCCGTGCTCCTCGAGCACACCGCCGGCAAATTCCCCCTCTGGCTCGCACCCGACCAGGCTATCATTCTCCCTATCTCGGAGAAATTCAACGACTACGCCTACGAGGTGGCACGCCAGCTCACCGAAGCCGACGTCCGTGTTACCGTCGACGACCGCAATGAGAAGATCGGACGCAAGATACGCGACAACGAGATGCGCCGCATCCCCTACATGCTAATTGTCGGCGAAAAAGAAGCCGAAAACGGCGAAGTATCCGTAAGAAAACAAGGCGAAGGTGATAAAGGTACGATGAAAATTACTACCTTTGCCGAGGAAATCGCGCAGCAGGTGAAAGATCTCAAATGATTTTTCGCCTCTGCAGGCGGAAAATGTCGCACCATATCGCTGACAGCGAGCAGATTGCAAAATCAAAGCAATATGATGAACGACTATAGCCGCCGTGCGGTGCCACGAAGAGTTAAGCGGGCATATTCCGGCCTTTCAGCTACGGTTTCGCCCACCATATCTCACATTTAACATTTTTTAATGGATAAAAAACCTCAACACTCCGGCGCACCGCGCCCCATGCACCAGTCAGGCTCCCGGCCGACAGGTTCGGCACCTCGCCCTGCCGGACAGACGGGCAGCCGTCCCGCAGGCTCCAGTCCCCGTCCCGGCGGATTTTCCGGACCCCGTCCCGGCGGCTTCTCCGGGCCTCGCCCCGGTGGATTTTCGAGTCCTCGCCCCGCGTCTCCGCGTCCGCCCATGGGTCCGCGCATGCCCCGCAAAGAGGAACCATATGCCGTCAACGAGCGCATCCGCGCCAAAGAAGTGCGACTCGTGGGCGACAACGTGGAAAACGGCATCTATCCCATTCAGCAGGCTCAGAAAATCGCCGACGATATGGAGCTCGATCTTATCGAGATTTCTCCCACCGCACAGCCTCCTGTCTGCAAAATACTTGACTACTCCAAATTCCTCTATCAGCAGAAAAAGCGCCTGAAAGAGCAGAAAGCCAAAGCCACCAAGGTTGTCGTCAAGGAGATTCGTTTCGGTCCTCAGACCGACGACCACGACTACAACTTCAAACTGAAGCATGCCCAGAGCTTCCTTCAGGAGGGTTCAAAAGTCAAGGCATACGTGTTCTTCAAAGGCCGCTCAATCCTATTTAAGGAGCAAGGAGAAGTCCTTCTGCTCCGTTTTGCCAACGACCTCGAGGAGTATGGAAAAGTAGAGCAGATGCCTGTGCTCGAAGGCAAGCGCATGATTATCATGATTTCGCCAAAAAAGAAAGCCTGAGCAAACCGATCAGGCCCGTACTGCGCCAATCCAACAAATCCGAAATTATCTGTCGCCCTCTATGGCTGCGGCAATAATTCATAAACCAATTAACAGTTATAAAAATGCCAAAGATCAAAACAAACTCAGCCGCCAAGAAGCGCTTCGCTCTCACCGGTACCGGCAAGCTTAAAAGAAAGCACGCTTTCAAGAGCCACATCCTGACCAAAAAGACGAAGAAGCAGAAACGCAACCTCACCCACTTCGGAACCGTCAATCGCGTGGATGCAGGTAATGTAAAGACCCTTCTGGGAATGCGCTAAGCACCCGAAGTCGGCTTCAAAAAAATTTCAGCCAACCTCACTCTCCAGTTCATTTATTTCATTAACCGAATGTGTAGCATAAAGAGCCCCGCCGATGTCGAGGCCGCTCACAATCAAAAAATCGAACAAAAATGCCAAGATCAGTAAACCACGTAGCTTCGCGTGCTCGTCGTAAGAAAATCCTGAAACTCACCCGCGGTTATTTCGGCTGCCGCCGCAACGTATGGACCGTAGCCAAGAACACCTGGGAAAAAGGTCTCACCTACGCCTACCGCGACCGTAAAGATAAAAAACGCAACTTCCGTGCTCTCTGGATTCAGCGCATCAACGCTGCCGCACGCATGGAAGACCTCTCCTACTCCAAGCTGATGGGCCTTATCCACAAAGCCGGTATCGAGATCAACCGCAAAGTTCTCGCCGACCTCGCCCTCAACAACCCCGCCGCTTTCAAGGCTGTAGTCGATAAGGTGAAAAACGCCTGATTCACGCCACAGTCAATCAACGTATCTACAAGGCGATGTGTCAAAATTCAATAATTTGACACATCGCCCTATTTTTTCCGGATGGCGAGGGCGCTGTCAGCCATCGACCTTTGGTCGCTTTGCTATGCAAAGAATGGTCCAGATGGTAGGAGCGTGAGGGTGAGGGTAAAGGGAGTTGACTAAGGTCAATGACCGAACCCGAACCCCTCAGGCGACGACCCAGATGGGCGATTATGACACGCTCTCTTGTTTCATACCACCCCTATGAGCAACCTGCTATTTTTGCAGTATCCAGTTGCCATATACAGCTATTTGAACTCCTGAAGCAAAAAAAGGATGCTATTTAGCAGAAATATCATTTTTTTTTGCGAAATTTGCGTGATATTTAGCAGGAAGACACGTGCAATTGACCATTTAAGTCAATTAATTGCAAAGCAAACAATTACGTGCTCACTGCCAGTCAACAATAAAATGCGACGCTCCGCCATTGTTTGACCATCCCAAAACGCCACCGACGCTCAGGATGACATCGAAGGGGAAATGTTGCCATTTATATCACTACCTGAATGCAATTCACAGCAGCGCAAATAGCCGCCCTCGCGGGTGGCACCATCGAAGGCGACGGCAATGTAGTTATTTCGTCGTTTGCCAAAATTGAAGAAGGGCAGCCGGGAGCCATCTCCTTCCTGGCAAATCCCAAATACACCCACTACATCTACGACACCCGTTCATCGGCGGTACTTGTAAGCGATACGTTCGTGGCCGAAAAACCGCTGAATTGCACGCTTATCCGCGTGGCTGATCCCTACGCCACTGTGGCCTCGCTAATGGAAATGGCCGCAAAAATGATGCAACCCAACCCTACTGGCATCGAGCAGCCATGCTTTATCGCCGAAAGTGTGGAAATCCCCGACGATGCATATGTGGGCGCCTTTGCCTATATCGGAAAGGGTGCGCACATCGGCAATGGAGCAAAAATATACCCTCAGGCCTATGTGGGTGAAAACGTTACGGTAGGAAATGGCTCGATACTATATTCCGGCGTAAAGGTTTATCACAACTGCAAAATCGGCGACCGATGCATACTCCATTCGGGTGCCGTTGTAGGTGCCGACGGCTTCGGATTCGCTCCGGTCGACGGCCATTACAACAAAATCCCACAGATGGGCAATGTCGTGATAGCCGACGACGTGGAAATCGGCGCCAACACTACCGTAGACCGTGCCACAATGGGAAGCACACGCGTTGGTAAAGGCACCAAACTCGACAACCTGATTCAGGTTGCCCATAACTGCGCTATCGGGGAGAACACCGTGATGGCCGCCCAAAGCGGCATCGCCGGCTCTACAAAGCTCGGAAGCAACTGCATGATCGGCGGTCAGGTCGGGTTCAGCGGACATATCACCGTGGGCGACAACGTGCAGATAGGAGCCCAGTCGGGTGTATCAAACAGCATTCCCGACGGACGCCGCATGATGGGCTCGCCGGTAGTCGACATCATGCAGTTTGCCAAACAAGTGGTATACGTAAAAAATCTCCAGAGCCTTTACGACCGCGTCAAGACACTTGAAAAAGAGCTGAAGGCTCTCGGCGCGCTTGCCGAAAAATAATAATTGAGGCATGGGCGTTTCCTACAGCAACGAATACTAAAAAAAATAATATATCCATTTCTGCAACCAATGAAGCAACTGACGCTCGCCGGCGAGTTCTCCGTAAAAGGGAAAGGTCTTCACACCGGCTTAGAAATAGAAGCTACATTTTATCCCGCTCCTGAAAACCACGGTTATAAATTCCAGCGCATCGACCTTGAGGGTGAACCCATAATCGATGCATTGGCCGAGAACGTAGTGGAGACAGGCCGCGGAACGGTAATTGCCAAAGGCGATGCCCGCGTTTCCACCATCGAGCATTGTCTCGCAGCTCTTTATGCCGCGGGAATCGACAACTGTCTCATCAAACTAAATGCGCCCGAAGTACCTATTCTCGACGGAAGCGCCATCGAATTCGCCGAAAAAATAGAGAAAGTCGGCGTTGTCGAACAGGCTGCCGACAAAAACTTTTATGTGGTAAAACACAAAATTGAAGTCCGCGACGAAACCACAGGCGCACACCTTACCGTTCTCCCCGACAGCGACTTCTCGGTTGACGTAATGGTATCGTATGATTCTCCGGTGCTTGACAATCAATACGCCCGTCTGGAAAACGTAGCCGATTTCCGTCAGGAAATAGCTGCAAGCCGCACTTTCGTTTTCGTGCGTGAGGTAGAACCCCTGCTCGCCGCCAACCTCATCAAGGGGGGTGATCTGGACAATGCAATCGTAATCTACGACCGGAAACTTCCGCAGTCGCAGCTCGACCATATCGCCGACCTTATCGGCGTTCCCCACAAGGAGGTGAACGATTTCGGCTATATCAACAACCGGCCTCTGGCTTTCGACAACGAACCCGCCCGTCATAAACTTCTCGACGTAATCGGCGACGTAGCCCTGATCGGACGCCCTCTCAAAGGCCGCATCATAGCCTGCCGCCCCGGTCATAAAATCAACACCACCTTCGCCAAGCAGATTCGCAAGGAAATCCAACGCCAGGAGCTTCAGGCCCCGCTTTACAATCCCTCGGCAGCTCCGCTGATGGACATCAACGACATACGCGAGCACCTCCCCCACCGCTATCCGATGTTGCTTGTCGACAAAATCATCGACAAAGGAGAAAGCTATATCGTAGGCGTCAAGAACGTCACCGTCAACGAGCCGTTCTTCCAGGGACACTTCCCGCAGGAACCCGTAATGCCGGGAGTACTGCTCGTGGAGGCAATGGCACAGACTGGCGGCCTTCTGGTTCTCGGTACGGTCGACGAGCCGGAGCGTTATTCCACATACTTCATGAAGATAGACAACGTGAAATTCCGCCAGAAGGTAGTGCCCGGCGACACGCTGCTCTTTCATGTATCATTCCTCACACCTCTGCGCCGCGGATGTGCTCTGATGAAGGGTGTCGCCTTCGTAGGCGACAAGATTGTGTGCGAATGCGAGTTTATGGCCCAAATCGTTAAAAACAAGTAATCTGACTTTGCAATGAAACAACCCTTTGCATATATCCACCCCGCAGCCAAAATCCATCCGAGCGTAGTTATAGAGCCGTTCGTGACCATCGACCAGAATGTCGAGATCGGTGAAGGAACTCATATCGGCAGTAATGTGACCATCATGGAGGGCGCGCGCATCGGAAAATACTGCAATATTTTCCCTGGCGCTGTAATCTCCGGAATTCCTCAGGATCTGAAATTCAAAGGCGAGGAAACCGTGGCAATCATCGGCGACCACACTACCCTTCGCGAATGCGTCACCGTAAACCGCGGCACAGCTTCGAAAGGGCTCACCAAAGTGGGTAGCAACTGCCTGATAATGGCTTATTCCCACGTGGCGCATGATTGCTCGATAGGCAACAACGTGATTATCTCCAATGCCACTCAGATTGCCGGCGAGGTGCAAGTAGACGATTTCGCCGTAATCGGCGGTGGTTCGCTCATCCACCAGTTCTGCCATCTTGGCGCACACGTAATGATTCAGGGTGGCGCACGCATCAACAAAGACATCCCACCTTTCGTGAAAGCCGGACGTGATCCCATCGCCTATACGGGTGTAAACTCCATAGGTCTGCGCCGTCGCAACTTCACAAGCGAACAGATTATGGCAATCCAGGAGGTTTACCGCTACCTCTATCTCTCGCGACTCAACGTTTCCGACGCAGTCGACCGCATCGAGGCCGAGATACCCGCCACACGCGAACGCGATGAAATCATCGAATTCATCCGCAACTCCAAGCGAGGAATCGTACGCGGTTACGTATAAAGCCAGCCAAAAAGACAAAACATGCCGCATTCAGGCTATGCCCCCGTCGGCAGAGATGAATGCGGCATGACTGTATATTTTTCAGAGGATGAAAATCACACTTCTAACAGTCGGTAAGACCACCATACCCTATGTGGCCGATGGAATCAATGAATTTCTAAATCGGCTCAAACGGTTTTCTACGCCGTTCGAGCTAAAGGTCGTCGCCGACGTAAAAACCTCACGCAAAACTACCGAAAGCGCTCAGAAGCAGGCTGAGGGAGAGGCGATTCTCGCCACGCTCAGCACATCGGACATCCTTATTCTTCTCGACGAACGCGGCAATGAACTGACCTCACGCCAGTTTGCCGAGTATATCGAGCAGAAGGCTGTCGGCGGAGCAAAATCGCTCGTTTTCGCAGTAGGAGGCCCATACGGTTTTTCCCCGGATGTATACGCCCGAGCCAACGGGAAAATCTCATTGTCAAGGATGACATTTCCCCACGAGCTTGTACGCCTATTTTTCGTAGAACAGATTTATCGGGCCTTCACAATCTCCGCACATCTACCCTATCATCACGATTGACTCCATAGATTAGACCATTCATTCATAACAAGCAGACCCCATGAAAGCTCACATTGCCATTTCGATTCTTACCAGCCTGCTGCTTACTGCGACAGCTCTCCCATCCCGTGCCGCCGAAGAAAGCATTGCCGACCACAAGCCTGCAACAACCACAGGCGTCATAGCCCTCGGGCCGACCGACACCCATTTCAACTTCTCGACGCTTTGGGAGAAACAGTTCACCAACGACGATGCTAATCAGGACCTTATGTCAATGGCCGTGAGCGCGGGCAATATTTTCATCGGATTGGTTTACTATGACGCCATAGACGACCGCAAAGGGAATCTCTTTATCCGGGAATTCAATACCACCACTGGCGAAGAGACTGATTTCACACTTTTGCTCCCTGAGAAACAAGCCGGTCATATCTACAGCAACCCCATCGTATTCAACGATGAATCCGAAGCCCTATATTGGGGATGGGTAGTTCAGGATGCGGCAAACAAAGCCCCCGAGCAATTACAAATCTTCAGTATTGATGCTGCCCAAACAACATACTCTTTCGTAAAAGCCCATGACATCGGCGTACTGACAACCGCCTTCACCGGCTTATATCTGGAATCTATCGACAACGTCAGAGGCTCAATCGCCGACAATACCGAAGAAATGCGCTTCCTTTTTGCCGACAATGCAAACGGAAGTATTCACCAGTATCTCATTTTCATCAAAAACGACGACTTCCGTTCGGTAGAAATACCCATTGTAGAAGGGCCCCGACGCAACACATCAGATCACCAGTCAATCACATGGCATCCTACAAAAGATGACATTTTCGCCATACACGATTATTGCAATAACTCAAAAACATACCATTCTCCCCGGGTATTTCAAGCCTCATATTCAAATTCCAAATGGTCTGTAAGCCAATTCGAGGGTCGAATCGAGACTGATGAAATGTTAAGTTTCAGAGCAGAGAATGCTCATGACACCTATATCGGAAATGCTTATTGCCTGGGCATACATGCATTTGAGCATCAAGGGATTCCGATGTTGATAATCCCCGTAGTCAATTCCAACAATAAATCTCAGTTTCAGCTTGCAAGCTGGCCGGAGACGGAACAAATGACCGAAACAAAACATCTCGCTCTGCTTCCTGAAAACCCATTTCATATACAAGGGACCCAATTCAACAATCTTCGCCAGCTTATCAAGACCGAGAAAGTAACACCCAAAGCGGCTTCCCGTGCTGATATCAGCGAATCGGAGACGCGCCTGTATATCTTCTCTCCCAGCGCCGGCATAGCCGCTTACTCCATCGGCTCAAAAGCAGTTGGCACGGGTATTGATAACATCTCCGACGAAACTCCGACTTTCTATATATCCGACCATACCCTGTATGTGGGCCCTACGGCCGATTCCGAAGCAATAATTACCGATACCCAGGGTCGAACCGTTCTTCAGACTTCCATCCATGATGGCTATGCCGATCTTTCGCCACTCGGCAGGGGCCTTTACATCATACGAGTGGGGCAACATACGGCTAAAATCGCTTTATAAACTATTAGATATGATAACCTCAGAATCCGGGCCAATTGGAATCTTCGATTCCGGCTACGGCGGCCTCACCATCCTCAAGGAAATCCGCCGCACGCTCCCTGCCTACGATTACATATATCTCGGCGACAATGCACGCGCCCCCTACGGCACCCGCTCGTTCGATATCGTTTACCGCTTCACGCTCGAATCCGTACGCTATCTTTTCAGCCGCGGATGCCGTCTGGTAATACTCGCCTGCAATACCGCTTCTGCCAAGGCATTACGAACCATCCAGCAGCATGACCTGCCGGGAATCGACCCCTCGCGAAGAGTTCTCGGCGTAATCCGTCCGACGGTGGAACAGCTCGGCGTTCTTTCCAAGTCCGGCCATATAGGCATTTTCGCCACACCGGGAACCATTCAGAGCGAGAGCTACAATATGGAGATTGCCAAACTATATCCCGGATTCGTCACTGTAGGGCACGCATGCCCGATGTGGGTACCGCTCATCGAAAACGGAGAAGCCGACCGCCCAGGTGCCGATTATTTCGTGAAACAGGAGGTTGATCGTCTTCTTGCAAAAGACTCCGACATAGACACCATAATTTTGGCGTGCACACACTACCCTCTGCTTATAAATAAAATCCGCCAATACGTGCCCGAAGGCATACGCCTGGTAACGCAGGGAGAAATCGTGGCGGAAAGTCTCGCCTCCTACCTGAAGCGCCATACCGACCTCGAACGACGCCTACACAAGGCCACATCGCCCGATAGCGGAATGAAATTCATCCTTCCGGGAGCGCCCCTCCAGGCAGAGAATACCGGCAGCTGCGAGTTCATCACCACCGAGAACTCCATAAAATTCTCCCAGATGGCCAGCCTGTTTCTCGGACGTCCCGTGACAGCCACCAGCATTGAAATCTGACGAGCCTTCCATATGTCAACTATGAATAGCGATATATCTCCAGAGGAGTATAAAGAGCGGCCTCTCTACCACGAGCAAAGAACCATAGTCGACGCTCTTTCGCCAAAATACGGCGAAGGAGAAGCCCGCGCCATGGCCCGTATCATTTTCGAGCAACTGAAAGGATGGTCGCCTACCGACACAGCCATCCGTGCCAACGAACCTGTAAGCGAATTCCTGCACCAACAGATTCTCAGCGTGGTAGAGCGTATCCTCGCCGACGAACCTATTCAATATATCTTTGGCGTAGCCGACTTCTATGGAATGAAGTTGAGCGTAAATCCGGCGGTACTCATTCCTCGACCGGAGACAGCCGAACTGGTTGACATCATAGTGAAGGGAAATACATCGAAAGACCTCCGCGTAGTGGATTTCGGCACTGGGAGCGGGTGCATCGCCATCGCGCTCGCGCGCAATCTCCTTTTCCCGGAAGTAACAGCCGTTGACCTGAGCCCGGCAGCCCTCGATACCGCCCGCGACAATGCCAAAAGGCTTTTCGCCCGCATCACATTCGTGGAAGCCGACATCCTCGCGCTGAATGAATCCACCCCTGCATTGCTCGCCGGAAGTTTCGATATAATCGTAAGTAATCCTCCGTATATCGCCGAGAGTGAAAAATCAGCGATGGAAGCAAACGTGCTTCTTCACGAGCCCGCGACGGCACTATTTGTGCCCAACAGCGACCCGCTGCGCTTTTACCGCTCCATAATCGACTACGCTGTAATTCATCTTTCCCCTTCCGGCACGTTATACTTTGAGATTAACCCGCTTTTCGTCAACCAACTTGCCGACATGGCCGCCACAAAAGGGTTCTCTGCTGCAATCCATCTCGACAGTTTCGGCCGACGCCGTTATGCCGTACTCAAAAAGAAGAGCGAAAACTGATCCCATCACCACCCCTCGTCCCTATACGATGAAAAATAAAGTACAACTCACCCCGGAAAACGCACTGACGCGCCTGCAGGACCTATGCTCGCGCTCGGAACACTCCGAAGGCGAGTTACGCGAAAAAATGTGGCAATGGGGAATCAAACCGGAGGATGCCACCAAAATCATCGTTCGCCTGCGTGAAGATAAATTTGTCGACGACCGTCGGTTTGCTTCAGCTTACTGCAGGCAAAAACTTTTTTTCTCCCATTGGGGTAAGAAAAAGATCGCATTGAGCCTCGCCGCGAAACGCGTGGACCGAGCCATTATCTCCGAAACGCTTGCTGAAATCGACCCGGTCGATTATCAGGATATATTGCTCGCGACTATGCGTACGCGCGCACGCCAGATTAAAGAGGGAAATACCTATGAGGGCCGTACACGCCTCTACCGCGCCATGCTTTCCCGAGGGTTCGAAAGCCAGCTCATAGGGATGATAATACGAAATCCGGAATCCGGGCTATGGAATTTCTGAGAAACCTGCTATCTGTAATCTTTCCTCAGGTGTGCGAAGTCTGCGGCCGGGCGCTTGTAGACGGCGAAAAACATCTGTGCCTGGAATGTATGGCCTCGATGCCCCGACTCTATTACCATACTTCGCCGGAGAATCCGTTTGTGCGCCGCATGGCGGCAGCAAAAATCGACAGGGTGGCTGTAATGTTCCCTTACGTAAAAGGCAACGAATACGCCTCGCTAATTCAGAAAGCTAAATATAATCATAGACCAGAAATCGACGAGTATCTCGCTGAATGCTTCGTACACCAACTCGGCGCAGATTATTTCCGCGGCATCGACATGGTGATGGCCGTTCCGATGCACTGGCGTAAAAGGCTCACACGCGGCTTCAACCAGACCGACTATATTGCACGCGCGATAAGCAAAATCACAGGTATACCCGTTGGCCGGAATCTTATTGCTGTCAGAGGTCACACCTCCCAGACACGTAAAGGCGCCATAGGTCGCCTGCTCAACACCCGATTCATATTCGACGTTGTCGACGCCGAGCTGCTATGCGGCAAACATATTCTTCTCGTTGACGACGTGATTACAACAGGCGCCACTATTCTCGCGTGTGCCGATACACTCCGAAAGTTCGCTCCGACGGTGAACATAAGCATCCTGGCACTTGCCAAAGCACGACAAAGCTAAACGACAAATGTGGATAATACTTGCAATAGCATCGGCCCTCGGACTGGGCTTTTACGACATCTCAAAAAAACTATCGCTGAAGGACAATAACGTTCCCGCCGTATTGCTTCTCAACACGCTCTTCTGCGCGCTGCTGATGCTCCCGGTTGTAGCAGTCAAGGCTGCCGGAGGCAACTGGGGAATGAACAATTCCCTCGCCGGCCATGGGCTTATCCTCATTAAATCGATGATAGTGCTCAGCTCCTGGCTGATGGGATATTTCAGCATAAAGCATCTTCCGCTCACAATCGCCGGGCCAATCAATGCGTCGCGTCCGGTAATGGTGCTTGTAGGCGCCCTTCTGATTTTCGGCGAACGTCTCAACCTCCTGCAGTGGGGCGGCGTGGCACTCGGTTTTTTCTCGCTCTTCTTTATCAGCCGTCTCGGCGCCAGGGAAGGGTTCTCATTCAGGCACAGCAAATGGCTTTGGATGAGTATAGGCGCGGCGGTTATGGGAGCTGTCAGCGCCTTATACGACAAGTATCTGCTTCAACACTTCGCGCCGCTTGAAGTGCAGGGCTGGTATGCAATCTATCAGCTGATAATCATGGGTGTAACAATGGCCGTGATTATGAAAGCGTGGCATCAGCCCACGGTGTTCAGATGGAAATGGAGTATATTGTTCATCTCCATATTTCTCACAGGTGCTGATCTCTGCTATTTCTATGCCCTATCGCAACCGGGCGCCATGATTGCCGTTGTGTCGATGATACGCCGCGGCAGCGTGATAGTATCGTTCTTCTACGGCGTGATATTCCTGCATGAGAAAGACGTCAAGGCAAAGACTATAGATCTTTGCGTGCTCCTTATCGCACTCGGGCTACTTGTTGCAGGGAGTGCCGCCGGAAGCGACTGACCCCGGCGAAAACAATCAAAAACCGACAAGGAGAGCAAGACGATAGGCAAGGAAAGCGACAATCCATGCAACTGCAGTGTTGTACAGAATCGTAAAGGCCCCGTAACGCCACGCACCCGTTTCCTTCACTACCGCCACAATTGTAGCGATACACGGGCAATACAGCAAAATAAAAATCATGAAACTCAAAGCGACTGCAGGCGTAAAATCAGGCTCAGAAGCACCCTTGAGCGGATGCGTCAGACGATACGACAAAGCCTGCTCCGAAGCCTCATCGTCGCCGGTATAGAGCACGCCGAGAGTCGACACTACGATTTCCTTGGCCGGTACACCCGCTACTGCGGCAACGGTAGCGCGCCAGGAGAATCCCAGCGGACTAAGCACGGGATTAACGGCCTTGCCGACCATCTCCAGATACGAGTCGTGTTCAGGATCGATTTCATCGCTCTGCATGGCAATCTCCTCCGGCTGCATATCTGCGGCTTCCCCCCGCAAAGGGAAGAAATTCAAAGCCCATACCACGATGGATGCCAGCAGAATCACACCTCCCATCTTGTTGAGATACTGCTTTCCCTTTCCCCACATATGGCGCAGGGAGGTTTTAAGTGTAGGAACACGATACGGCGGAAGTTCCATCACAAACGGAGTCTCATCCTTCTTGAAAAAGAACTTACGGAGCAGTCTTGCGGTCAGAAATGCCACAGCTATACCGATGGCATACATCAGGAAGAACATCAGAGCGGCATGCGTCTCGAAAAAAGTGCCTATCAGAAGAACATAAATGGGTATGCGTGCCGAACACGACATAAACGGAGTTATCAGAACCGTGATTATCTTGCTCGACCTGCTCTCGATGGTGCGCGCGGCAATAATCGCAGGTACATTGCAGCCGAAACCCATTACCATGGGTATAAACGACTTGCCGTGGAGCCCTATGCGGTGCATAAGCCTGTCCATGATAAAGGCCGCTCTGGCCATATATCCGGAGTCCTCCATAAACGAAATGAAGAAAAACAGAATCAGGATGTTCGGAAGAAAAACTATTACGCCACCCACACCACCGATGATACCATTGGCCACCAGATCTTTCAGAACTCCGTCGGGCATCTTTGCGTTTACAAGCCCCGCAATCCATTCCACACCGCTTTCTATCCATTCCATAGGAAACGATCCGATGTAGAACGTAACCCAGAATACGAACAGCATCACTGCAATAAAAAGCGGAAAACCGAACAGTTTGTTGGTAACTAGAGCGTCGATCATTTTGGTAGTGGATACCTCATCGGGCCGATCGGGCGTCTCGAGTGTTTCGGCAAGCGCTCCGGCTATGAACCCGTATTTCTCTCCGGCAATCATCGAAGAGATATCCTCCTGACCGTTGCGGGCCTCCAGACATTCCCTCGCCTTGTCGCGCAATGCGAGTATATTCTTACCTTCCGGAAGCGGACGCACAACCTGCTCCGCCTCGCTGTCGCCCTCCATCAGCTTGATGGCGAGATAACGCGGTGAGAAATGACGACTTATATGCGGATCATGCTTGATAGCGTCCTTGAGAGTTGTGATGGCCTCCTCGAAATCGTGCCCGAGAGGAACATGGATATGTCTTACCCATTCATTGCGGCGTTCATACACGGATATGATGGTGTCGAACAGGCGGTCGATTCCCTCGCCTGTACGGCTTACGGTCGGCACGATAGGCACACCTATCATCTTGCCGAGCGACTCGTAGTCAAGCCGAACACCCGAACGGCGCATCTCGTCGTACATGTTCAGAGCGATTACCATGGGCTGGTCCATATCTATCAGCTCGGTGGTAAGATAGAGATTGCGCTCGAGATTTGAGCCATCGACTACGTTTACGATTATATCAGGATTGTTTTCGCTCAGAAAGCGACGCACATACAGTTCTTCCGGGCTATAGGCCGACAGGGAGTACGTGCCCGGCAAATCCACGATATTGAACGTATAGCCGTCGTAGCGGAATACTCCAGTCTTGGAATCAACGGTTACACCGCTATAGTTCCCGACATGTTCCTGAGCACCCGAGGCGATATTGAAGAGCGATGTCTTTCCGCAATTGGGATTGCCGATAAGTGCCACATTGATTGTATGGCTTCTCCCCTCGAAATCAGAGCTATGCCCGCTCCTTGGCTCTGCATGCTGCGGAATCTCTTTCTCCTCAACGGGAGAATTTCCGCGATGCAAATCGGATTCTGCGGCCCTGACATGTGACGGCGGGAGTACTTCGCGCGCCTCCTCGACCGGCACAACTTCAATCATGGCCGCCTCGCTCCGGCGCAACGAGACTTCATAGTTCATCAACCGGTATTTAACAGGGTCGTTGAGCGGGGCCGAGAGAATTGCCGTTATTTCGCGGCCTTTCACAAAACCCATCTCCATTACGCGCTTCCGGAACGCTCCGTGGCCAAGCACTTTCAATATAACGGCCGACTGGCCGCTCTTAAGATCCGACAATCTCATTGCAGGAAGAATCGTTTCAGTTATAAGACATCATGCCTGAGGCGGAGGCAATCCCCCGCCCATAGTAAGGTCGATGTATCAGCCGCATTTCGAAGTACCGCACGACGTGCAGATCAGGCAGCCTTCCTGATATATCAGTGTTTCCTGGCCGCAGTTGGGACACCGCTGGCCGCTGGCCTTCGTACCGTTCGGCAGATACTTCTTGAGAGCACGCTCCACGCCCATTTTCCATGTATTGATGCTCATGGAGTCAAGATCAAGACCTCCGACCAGTTTCAGCACCTGATCGATAGGCATTCCGTATCGGAGCACTCCGGAAATCAGTTTGGCATAGTTCCAGTATTCAGGGTTGAACTTATCGGAAAGGCCCTCGATTGTCGTCTTATGACCACGTTTGTTTACGAACTGGAAATCATAGCGTTTGGTGCCGTCGGCACTCATCGCCTTTATAATCTTTCCGTGAGTAACCGATTTCGGACAGAAAATACCGTCCTCGTCGTCGGCCAGACCGGTAAATATTTCATATGGACGGCCGTCCATCAGTCCGACGAAGGCAATCCACTTCTCCTTGTTGTTCTGGAAGCGAACCACGTCGGCCTCAAGTTCGATGGGGCGCTTCAGCGCAAGAGGATGGATGTCGGAGCATTCAGCCGGCGAGTCGGATTTCTTCTTTTTGCTTTCAAGCGATACCAATACGCCCGAACGGGAACCGTCGCGATACACGGTGCATCCCTTGCAACCGGAGCGCCATGCCTCCACATAAAGGCGATTCACAATCTCTTCGGTAACGTCGGCAGGAAGATTGATTGTAACCGATATGGAGTGGTCCACCCATTTCTGGATACGTCCCTGCATATGCACCTTTTCCACCCAGTCTATTTCGTTGGCTGTCGCGCCGGCATATGGCGAACGGCTCACGAGTTCATCAAGCTGCTCCTGCGTATAGTCGCTGCGCTCCTCTATGCCGTTGATTTTCATCCATTCAAGGAACTTGGGATGATAGACCACATATTCCTCGAATGCATCGCCAGTCTCATCTACATAGTCGACCCGGACATTGGCGTCGTTAGGATTAACCTTCCTGCGGCGTTTATAGACGGGCATGAAAACAGGCTCGATGCCGGATGTGGTCCGCGTCATCAGACTGGTTGTACCGGTCGGCGCGATGGTAAGGCAGGCGATGTTACGTCGTCCGTAGCGCACCATATCGTCGTATAGCTCAGCCGACTGCTCCTTGAGGCGGAGCATGAAAGGATTGTTTTCTTCGCGCTTTGCATCGAAAATCTCGAAGGCACCGCGTTCTTTAGCCATTTCGACCGAGGAAGTATAAGCGGCCAGAGCCAGCCTACGGTGAACGCTTTCGGAAAAATCCGTAGCTTCAGGCGTGCCATAGCGCAAACCCATGGCTGCTATCATATCGCCCTCGGCGGTGGTTCCGACACCCGTACGGCGCCCCTTTAGCGTCTTAGCCTTAATTTTCTCCCAGAGATGACGTTCGGGTCCTTTTACCTCAAGAGTTTCGGGATCGGAGTCGATTTTATTAAGGATAAGGTCGATTTTCTCCATTTCGAGATCGATGATATCGTCCATTATCCGCTGCGCCTTACGCACGTGTGCTTCAAACTTCTCGAAATCGAATTCCGCCTGCGGCGTGAAGGGGTTCTTCACATAGGAATAGAGATTGATGGCGAGCAGACGGCAGGAATCGTAGGGACATAGCGGAATTTCTCCGCACGGATTCGTAGAGATAGTACGGAAGCCGAGATCCGCATAGCAGTCGGGGAGCGACTCACGTGTAATGGTGTCCCAGAAGAGCACACCGGGCTCGGCCGACTTCCATGCGTTGTGGATAATCTTATCCCAGAATGCCTTCGCATCGACCTCTTTGGTGATTTCAGGATTCGCACTGTCAACCGGATAGGTCTGCGTGTACTGGCCGTTTTCTGTAGCGGCACGCATGAATTCGTCGTCAATACGAACGCTTACATTAGCGCCTGTAACCTTACCCTCCGTCATCTTGGCATCGACAAATGCCTCGGAATCCGGATGCTTGATGCTTACGGTCAGCATCAGAGCGCCGCGACGGCCATCCTGGGCGACCTCACGCGTGGAATTGGAGTATCGCTCCATAAACGGTACCAGACCGGTCGACGTCAGTGCCGAATTCTTAACGGGGGTACCTTTCGGACGTATATGGCTGAGATCATGACCGACACCTCCACGACGCTTCATCAGCTGAACCTGCTCTTCGTCGATACGGATTACGCCGCCGTAAGAATCAGGAGCACCGTCAAGACCGATTACAAAACAGTTGGAGAGCGAGCCGACCTGATAGCTGTTGCCGATTCCGGACATAGGGCTCCCCTGGGGCACAATATACTTGAAATCCTTCAGATACCCGAACACTTCATCGTGGTTCATCGGATTGGGATATTTGCTTTCGATTCGTGCAATCTCCGATGCGATGCGGTGATGCATATCGTCGGGAGTAAGTTCATAGATATTGCCGAACGAGTCCTTCAGGGCATATTTGCTCACCCACACACGGGCGGCCAGCTCGTCGCCGCCGAAATACTTCAGCGTTGCGTCGTAAGCTTCATCGTAAGAATAGTGTTTTGATTCCATTCTTTCAGGAGGTAGTTATACTAAAAAGGGAGTTTGGAGTCTCGGAATAAACATACAGCATCTCCGACTACGCCTGTCAGCGAGAGCCGGAACAGCCGTTTGAATGTCACCGCAAACTTCGTAAATTTCAGTGAATCTCGCAAGTCGGGAAAGTCGATTTTTTAAAATTGTTGATAAGTTTCCCGAAACGAATGCCCAAAACACAATAAAGCAGTGCATTAGAACTGAATGCACTGCCTGAAAGTTTTCCAGAAGGTCGGGCGGCGGAAACCGTCAGTCGCCATAAAACGACTTTTCTATAGCAGCTATATCGTCCTGAAGCTGCTTTTCAAACGGCAGACGCTCCTCGATATTTTTACAAGCGTAGATTACCGTGGCGTGATTGCGCGAAAGTCGCGTGCCGATGGCGGTCAGAGCCATTTTGGCATGCTTTTTGGCAAGATACATCACCATCTGACGCGCGTCTGAAATCTCACGTTTGCGCGATTTGGTGAAAATAGTTTCCGGATCAATCTTGTAGTGACTGGCCACACACTGCGTCACCATATCGAAATTGATGGTGCGGCGGTGCATCTTCACCACATTATTCATCACCATGCGGGCGAGATCTACGGTGATGTCGCGATTCATGACGGTGGCATGGGCCAGCAACGATACCACGATTCCCTCAAGCTCACGCACACTGTCGGTAACATTTTCAGCGATATAATCCATCACCTCGTCGGGAATCTGAAGACCATCCTGCTCTGCCTTCATGCGAAGCACCTCTCGGCGAAGCTGCAGATCGGGCTTCTCCAGTTCCACAGTCATCCCCCACTTGAACCTCGAAAGCAACCGGTCGGCCATGCCCTGAAGCTGCGTGGAATTACAGTCGCTCGAAAGTATAATCTGCTTCTGATTCTGATGCAGATGATTGAAAATGTGGAAGAAGGTGCTCTGCGTGGCCGGTTTACCGATAAGATCCTGGATGTCGTCGACAATAAGAGTATCTATGCTCTGATAGAAATTGATGAACTCATTGATCTTACCGTTGAATCTGGCTACAGTAAACTGGCTTTCAAACAGACGGGCGCTCACATAAAGTATGCGGGCGTCGGGATTGTTCTCGCGCAATTTGATTCCTATAGCCTGAATGAGATGAGTCTTGCCCACCCCGGTCGGTCCGAATACGAACAGCGGATTGAACGTAGTGCATTTCGGATCGTTTGCAATGGCCTCGCCTATAGCACGGGCAATCCTGTTGGAAGCCGAACCGCAGTAGTTCTCAAACGTATAATGGGGATTGAGCTGCGAGTCGAACACCTTCTCCACCTGCGTCTGAAACATGCCTCCGTTCAGTTTCTGGCGCCGCAGGAGCGGTGTATTCGTCAGACCGGCCTCATTGATGCCCGTCTCCGGCTTGTTGGAAATCTGGTTGTAATGATAGAACAGCTTCACGCCGTCGCCATAGACACGACGGATGGTAGCGCCGAGAATATTCAGATATGTATCCTCGATATGCTCTTTAAAATATGGCGAGGGAACTCCGAGCGTCAGTCGCCCGTCGGCAAACCCGATTGAAACAATCGGCTTGAACCAGGCGTCGAACTGCTCGGGGCGCAGATTGTCGGCGATAATACGCTGACAATCCTCCCACAATTGCTGATGAGTCTTGTTCGTCATTACGGAGGTGTTTTATCAGGCGTCAGACGTTCCACCATATTCGGCGGGAAACGCAGAGACGCAGACAATAAATATTAGGAGAGGTCGTTTTTCCGGTCAGAAGTCTTGGCGCATATGGTCAGAACTGCTCCAAGACCGCTTAGATTTCTCTCATTTTTGCAATACAAAATTATAGCGATTTTTTTTCTAAAACAATTGAAAATATATTTGGAATTTCGGTTTCAGCCAAAGCACGCTAATTTTCAAGCACTTATAAATAATTTAAACCGACGCTTTCAACAATACCGCATAACAGTCATTAAATCATTATATTAAGTATAGATGTAATAGCTTTGGAATATCTGGTAAATTCCACCGACTGTGCTTTATCATAAGACTAAACGGCATTTTGACTCAAAAACTAAAATTATGGAAACATATTAACTATTCGGAATGATTCTTCATAGTTGAAAACTGCTTTTCTGTTGCAAATACGACTACAAAAATCAGGCGGTGTGTCCTGCACATGAGAATGCGACACACCGCCCATATTTCTTCTGTAGTTCTTCCGGATCAGAACGAGAATTCGAAGCGAATCCGGCGACGGTATTCCTCTCCGGGATTTAACTGCTGCGACGGAAGATTAGGATGGTTTGGAGCATCAGGTGCACCCTGACATTCAATCGCTACAGCATCGTAGTCATGATACTTATATCCTCCCTTACCGACCGGGCTGTCGTCAAGCCAGTTGCCTGTGTATACCTGCGCACCCGGCTGGTCGGTCTTGATTGTAACGGAACGCTCACTCTGAGCTGCTTTCAGCGTACCGAGAGTGCGAAGCGAGCCATCGAATCCGTCGACCATCCAGCAGTGGTCGTAACCGCGACACACCCGAAGCGAGTGATTGTCGTCGGCAATGCGCTCCCCTATCTTGTGTGGAGTGGTAAAATCGAACGGCGTACCGGCTACTTCAAGCAGTTCGCCGGTGGGAATCTGTACATCATTGATGGCAAGCATCTTCGAGCAATTCAGCTGAAGGGTCTGCCCGAGGCATGAGCCGGTATCGTGGCCGTCGAGATTAAAATATGTGTGGTTGGTGAGATTGACCACGGTCGGGGCATCGGTCGTAGCAAAATAGTCTATCTGAATCGAATTGTCGTTGCCGACGGTATAGACGGCCATTACCTTCAGATTGCCGGGATAACCGGCATCTCCGTCGGGACTTTCGAGGGTGAAAACCACCTTGTTGTCGCCCTCGGTCACGGTGTGCCACACATGGTTTTGGAATCCGTCAGGGCCGCCATGAAGATGATTGGGACCATTGTTGACAGGCAGCTGATAAAGCTTGCCGTTTACCGTAATTTTGCCGTCGGCGATTCGGTTGGCGAAACGGCCGGGAGTCTTTCCGGCACAAGGTCCGTCGGCAAAATACGCCTCGGGGTTGTCATAGCCAAGAACTACGTCGAGTTTCTTGCCGGCGGCCTGCGGAATTTTCACAGAAACGATACCGGCGCCTACCGACGAGAGTGTAACCTCCATTCCGTGGTCGTTGGTGATTGTCACCCAGCTGATTTCTCCTTTCGGCGACGGAAATGTTTTCTTTTCGAGTTTCATAGATAAGTAACTGTTCAAAATTATTTTATATCCTCCTGATCTAATTATTTCAACATTTCCACGGTAAAATTTCAGCATCTTTTTCTCTCTTCATCAGTTGTGTAGACATCTACACTCCTTCTTCATCGAGGAAAAAACACTGAAATTTTTCCTCCCGGAAATATCAAAATAATTTCGACCGGTTACTAAGAAGTCTGTTAGTTTTGAGGAAAGCGGCATCCGTATCTTCATGATGCCGCAACGCAGCCATGAAGGATTGCCACGCCGAATGCGAATTTACGAAGTTTTTCGCTAATTTTGTAACTCAATAAAGTATTTTTGTTCCGCAGATGATTTCGGCCAATGAAACATACCGCTCGACGGGAGGTGATTCCAAGTCGCGCTTTGAATATGTGGAGGTTCTGCTTCCCTTGCCGCTTGCCGCAAAATTCACCTACCGGCTTCCGCCGCATCTGGTGGGGAAACCGGCTCAGGGGAGCCGTGTAATCGTCCCTTTCGGCCGAAAAAAATTCTATACCGCCATTGTGGTGGGTTTCGCCAATCTTCCTCCTCAAGGTATCGACGTAAAGGAGGTGGTTGTGCTGCTCGACACGTCGCCGGTAGTACGGCATCCGCAGCTACAGTTATGGAACTGGGTTGCGGACTACTATCTGGCGGCCTTGGGCGATGTCTACAAAGCGGCCGTACCTGCCGGACTGAAAATAGAGAGCGAGACGCATGTGGAGATTAATCCCGACTTCGAATTTGCCGACGACCCGGCCATGCAACTCTCTGAGCGGGAGGGCGCCATACTTCAACTTATCGCCCACGAAGGGTCGCTGACACCAGCCGCCATAGAAAGCCGTCTGAAAGCCAAAGGAATCGCCTCGGCCATAAATGCGCTCATAGAGCGCGGCGTGCTGATAGTGGCGGAAAAACTAAACGAACGCTACCGGCCTAAGAAAGTGCAGATGGTAAAGGCCGCTTTTTCGCCCGACGAAACCGACGAAGCATTCCGCAAGGTGTCCGGCGCAAGAAAGCAGGAGGCTCTTCTGCTTGCATATATAGAGCTGTCGGGCATAATGCGGGGAAAGCCTGCGGAAGTATCACGTGACGACCTCCTTGCCCGGGCCGACGTACTGCCGGCTATCCTTAGCGCCGTAATAAAGAAAGGTGTGCTTGAAGCATACACCAAAGAGGTCAACCGGTTCGCTTTCACAGGTGAACCAACCGGAAACCTTCCCCGTCTTACCGATGCCCAGCAGGAGGCCCTCGATGCCATTCACAAGACCTGGCATACTCACGATGTAACACTGCTGCATGGCGTTACTTCGAGCGGCAAAACTGAAATTTACATCCACCTTATAAATTTTGTGCTCCAACGTGGCGATCAGGCGCTGATGCTTGTTCCAGAAATCGCCCTGACCACCCAACTGACCAGAAGACTCCAGAAAGTGTTCGGCTCGCGCGTAGTCATCTACCACTCGAAATTCTCCGACAGCGAACGAGTGGACATATGGCGTCGCCTGCTTACCTCGACCGATCCGCTCGTGATAATCGGGGCACGATCCGCAGTATTCCTCCCCTTCGCCCACCTCGGCCTGGTGATTGTGGACGAAGAGCATGAAAGCAGCTACAAACAATACGACCCCGCACCGCGATATAACGGACGCGATGTGGCGGTGGTGCTTGCAAAGATGCACGGGGCGAAAACACTCCTGGGGTCGGCCACCCCTTCGATCGAATCCTATTACAAGGCGAAAAACGATAAATTCGGCCTCGTGAAGCTTTCCACACGTTTCGGCAACGCAACCCTGCCGCAGATACGCGTTATCGACATGAACGCCGCCCGTCAGGCCAAGGCTGTAAAAGGCGCGTTCGCCGCAGAAACCATCGGTCTGGCCCGGGATGCCCTTGAGAAAGGTTCTCAGATAATACTCTTCCAGAACCGGCGCGGATATGCCCCTTTGGCCCGATGCCGCCAGTGCGCATGGGTTCCGCGGTGCGCCAACTGCGACGTAGCGCTCACATATCATAACTCCACGCGCCAACTGCAATGCCATTACTGCGGAGCGGTGTATACGCTCCCTAAAGTCTGCCCGCAGTGTCATGAACCTGCCATCGAAATTATCGGCTATGGTACAGAGCGCATCGAGGAAGAAGTTGCTGCCAACTTTCCGGGCTACAACATGCTGCGAATGGACCTTGATACCACCCGCAGCAAGGAATCGTATGGCGCCATAATCGATGACTTCTCGGCGGGGAAAGCTCGGATTCTTGTCGGCACCCAGATGGTGACCAAAGGGCTGGATTTCGGAGGGGTATCGCTTGTGGCGGTTCTGAATGCCGACGCAGTGATAAACTATCCCGACTTCCGCGCTTCGGAACGCGCCTTCAATATGCTTGAACAGGTTGCCGGGCGTGCCGGCCGACGCGAGGGTGCGGATGGAACAGTGGCCATACAGACCTATAATCCGGCGCAGAAAGTACTCGGATTTGTCAGGCGGCATGACTACGATGCATTCTATGAGTCGGAAATAGCGGATCGAAAGAGCTTTCTGTATCCCCCCTTCTCCCGTATTGTCAATATCTATCTGCGCCATAAGAATGCCGAAACACTTAAACGTCTCGCCGGAACCTACGCCACACGCCTTCGTGCCCTCCTCGGGTCGAGAGTATATGGTCCTGAAGAGCCTGCCGTCGGAAGAATCCAGAATCTGTATATCAGAAAAATAATGCTGAAGATTGAGACTACCGCATCGATGCGGAAAGTAAAAGATCTGCTTCGCCAGACACATATAGACCTGATAGACCAGCCCGACATGAAGCAGATTCTGATTCATTTCGACGTAGATCCGTTCTGAACACTCCAGATTAGAATTAGAGACCATTGCGTGCTGAAAATTACCAATTTTTTCTGATTTGGGCAAACTCGGTGATTTTCAGAGGGGTTTGGAGAGGCGTGGGTACTAATCGTGTACTTTTGTGGAAGTTGACGGAAAGCTGAGGAAATTGAATTTTAGATTTTTGGCTTGCGTTAAGGATTTTTAACTGTTGTGATTTGCCTGTTTTTACCTATTCCAACACTGAGAAGTACACCTCTCGCAACATCATAATCGGCATCATTATGAATTAGCCGTAACTCCAATTCGTAATTTTGCACACAAAAGTACTCATAATTTTTGATACTTAATAATGTCAGATGACTAAATCTGAAATACACTGCGATACCGGACATCGAATAGCCGTGTCGCCGAAAGATGTGCAACCGGGGACGGTTGTCCGCATCTTACGACTTAACACGGTCATTCCATGTCCCAGCAGGTAATTCAATCCACGGGGATAAAGACCGCCATTTGCCCTGCGCCTGCGCTACTCTTCGGCTTGAACAAATGCCGGACATTATCCTATTCCGGGATTGCACTCTCCTTTCTTTTCTCTTTCTGCCATTTTCTTGTTTCCCCAGATTTTTCATTATAATGCCGTTCAGTAAAGTCCGGCATTTTTGATTTCAATGTCGTCCTGTGGCTTTCCTGTATATCGGGGAGGCCATTTTCATCTGATGCGTACCTGAGTCTTGTGGGTCAGTTGGAGTTGCTTGCCAAAATAAACGTGTGGCAAAGGGACATTCGCGTCGATCCGGAAAAATCTCCACTCTGCGAGTAGTATTTTTCCGTCTTGCCGTGAACATCCCTTCTTTTGTGCCACACGCCTTTCAGGTGTCAAGCAACTCAAACAACCACACTGTCTTTGGACGCATGAGGTTAAAAAAAAGCCCCCACCGATATGAAAGCCACAAAACAACATATAAATAGGTCAAGGCAAGCTCGCCAATCCTCCTATCATTACCGCATAAGCAAGGCGGTTGCAAAGGTAGCGAAAGTGATGCTGATTGTCATCGGAGCAATCGTTGGTCTGACTATCGGTTGGCTGATTAAAAGAATATTCCGAGGCATCGGGTGGATAATCTCAATCCTCTCCGCATTAGGGATAATCTATTGGATAATGACTACACTCTAAAACATTTACGACTATGGCACGCAACACGATGAAAGGAACACAATCGTTCCAAGACACAATCAAGGCTTATCTTGAAACTATGGCGGAGAATGACGCTCTGTTCGCAGTCAAGTACGCCAATCCGTCAAAGTCGGTATCCGACTGCTGTACCTTTATCATCAGCCAAGTGCAGAAAAGCGGTTGCAACGGCTTCGCAGACGATGAAATCTTCGGAATGGCAGTCCATTACTATGAAGAAAATGAGATAGAGGTCGGCAAACCTATCAACTGCCAAGTGGTAGTGAACCATACGGTAGAACTTACCGAGGAAGAAAAGGAACAGGCACGGCAGGACGCCATCAACAGACTCCGTGACGAGGAAATGGCTAAAATGCGCAGACCTACGCAATCCAAGAAAGTGAGTGAGAAGAAACCCCAAGTTGAACAACCCAGTCTATTCGACTTCTAAACATTACGGCTATGAAACCCAAGACAGCATTACAAAAGCAAGTGGCAGCACTATCCGCCACACTGCGCCCCATAACCGCGACACAAGAGAAATGGGCATACCGCCACTGCATTGAGCATTTCGCCTATCGCACAAATAGCGGAACAATGACATGCTCCGACTGCGGACACGTTTGGAAGGGTGAGAAAGGCAACCTTTGCGACACTATTGCCGGTTGCAAATGCCCTAACTGCGGCACTGAATTGAAAGTGAAGGACACCCGTAAACGTACCCATAAGGAAACCGCATATTTCAGCGTCATAACGGCACACAAGGGTTTTCAAGTAATCCGTGTGTCGCAGATAACGAGCGAAAGCCGTAAGGGAGAGGTCAGACAACTCTATTGTCAGGAGGTCGTGCAAAGGTGGATTTCTCCGAAAGGCATAGTTACCGACATGGCTCTGCTCCGTGGATTTACCTTCCATTACTGCGACTGCTGGTCGTATTGGAGCGATATGGAGATACGCCCGCACAACCCTCTGTATGATGATGTTGTCGCATGGAGTAAGGTCTATCCGAGAATGTCGGTTATACCTCAACTCAAACGAAACGGCTACAAGGGTGATTTCTACGGAATATCCCCCGTCAGACTTTTCAAGGCTCTGCTTGCCGACCCAAGAATGGAAACGCTGATGAAAGCCGGAGAGATTGAGGAAATGAAATACTTTCTTTCTAATCCCTGCAATGCGGATGAATTTTGGGCATCGTACCTTATCGCCAAACGCCACCGCTACCACATCAACAACATAGGAATGTGGTGCGACTATCTGCGGATGTTGAAGAACCTCGGCAAAGACCTACGCAATCCCAAGAACATCTGCCCCGAAGATTTCATAGAGGCGCACGACAGACTAAGCCGAATGATAGAGGACAGACGCAGACGGGAACGTGAGGAAGCCGAGCGCAGAAGAACCGAGGAAAGACTGCTCCGAGAGAAAGAGAACGAGGAACAGTTCAAGGCTCTCAAATCCAAATTCTTCGGTCTGGTAATCTCCGACAATGAAATATCGATAAAGGTGCTTGAAAGCATTGAGGAATACTGCCAAGAGGGTAACACCCAGCACATCTGCGTATTCTCATCGTCCTACTACCTTAAAAAGAACACGCTGGTATTGTCTGCGAGGATTGGCGATACCATAATAGAGACGGTAGAGGTTGACTTGCATGCCCTCAAAGTTGTGCAGTGCCACGGCAAATATAACAAGGACACCGAGTACCACGACCGCATCATCAATCTCGTGAACTCAAACGCCCGACTAATCAAGGAGAGAATGACCGCCTAAAGTTTAATCAGACCACCGCCCGAAATATGGCGGTGGTCATAACCCCACTGATTATGAACGTAACATTTGAACATCCGACAATCATCTTTGATGATAAGATAGCCGAAGTAACCATAGAGTTTGTAAACCACATTCTCTATGCCGACAGCGAGGAAACTCTGCGGCAGATAGTAGCCGACTTTACCGACAAGTATGACCTTGACCGATACTTTGTCTATGGCTACGGCAGCCACCACCTATGGCTGAAACAAAGGAAGATAACCAACCCCGATATAACATCTGAATATCGGATACTTATTGTAGAATACTAAAACCGCATTACTATGGCAACGAAAATGACCGCCAACGGAGTAAGCACTACCACCACTCCCGGCACCGAACAATACGAGGTGTTTTACACCGGCTACCGCACACGGCGAAAGAAACACTATCAATACGATTACCGCCACACTGACGGAAAATTGTTCTCCTGCGTGGCTGGAACACTCAAAGAGTGCAGACAGCACCGTGATGAATGGCTCAACAAAAAGATATAACATTTGCCAAATCGTAATATAGCAGACGGAGCGACCTCGTGATGAAGTCGCTCCGTTGATTTTGCAAAAAATTCGGCCGCCACAGGCGGCATTATGGGGCGTTTATTTAAATATTCTGCTGATTGCCAAGCACAAACTACAATATTTATGCTTCCTCATTAAGAATTAAGTTGACAAATGAAGTTATAGTCCGATGGTATTCCACTTGCTTATAAAGGTTGTTGATGTAATAAGACGGCAAGGAAGAATAACCAAACCTCGCACCCAGAATAGCACAGGCAATAGCTCCGTTTGTGTCGGCATCCCCTCCTTCATTGACAACAGAGAATAGCCCATTTTCAAATGATGTGGAATGCCAATAACACCATAGCGCAGCCGAAAGTGTACGCAGTGTGTACCCAATAGAATATGTCTCATCCAAATTAAGCATGGATATTTCGGATCTGTTATATGCTGCATCTACCCATTCGAGTATCCGCTCATCGTATCTGTAAGCAATATTCTTTATTTCATCATAGGACAACTGCCTATCATGCCATACAAGATTGTGGATTACTGAAGACGCAATCACACAAGAGCCCACACAACGTGGGTCATAATGCGTTAGCTTGCATATGGCCTCAGCTTGAACTTCGATATTGGTTTGAGCAAGTCCGACAACCGATGTTCTCATCAATGCGCCATTAGCCGCACTCTGTTGACGAGACAGTTCCCACCAAAGTTTAGAACACATCTCGGGTTGCTCAACATAATCTGCCATGCACAGCACCTTGAAAGTGTGACTACCAATGCCCATAGGTGTGCCATTGAACCAATCCTTGAAATTGGAGGCGACCCGATGAAGGTTGAAAGCTTCGTTATCATAACCATTAAGTATGCACAACATCATATCTGTGTCATCTGTCCATGCGCCTTTTGCCCATCTTCGTCTATGAGCATCTTGAATTATCTGGTCATAATTCTTTAGTCCATCAGGATAATGCTTTTTTACCTCATCCTTGCTCATAAACTCAGAGCCAAGGCCAAGAGCATCTCCAATGGCTTGTCCGTATAGGCATCCCAGCATTTTATCTTTTAAGAATTCAGTATCCATTGAAATATCTTATAATGGGAGTATTATTTCAATCAAAGATGATTTTACCCTTTGTATATCCGTAATTAGACTCAATAATCACAACTACTTCTTTGGAATAAGAAGCCCATTCATGACAATAACGAGTTTCAACACAAATATCTGTGTCTTTAATCTGATAAAGATTATCTCCGATTTTTGTTACGCTCACTACATATTTTCCAGTATCGACTTTTGTCGGAGTTAAAATGTATTTGACTTCTACCGTTTTATCGTATGTGCCGACAGCTTTTGTTCCTGATGGAGCTTTTATTACCGAATAGAGTTCTGAAATATCATAACTGCTTTCTGCATAAGCAAAAGGAGTTGCCATCATAAACATCAGGCATAATGCGATTGTCTTAATATGTGTCATATCTACTTCGTTTTAATTGTAATGAAATTTGATGCGTAAGGTAATGATGTGGAGTGGAGGTATTGGGGCGACTTGTCTGATTGATTGACACGATAGAAGCAATAGTTCCAGCCTTGTCCCATGTCGGTATATAATGCCTCCTTTACACCTTGCGAAAGTAGTGCGTCAATGAAATTCCCGAAAGAGACAATTCCCTGACTTTCATATAGAACCAATTTCCCCTCGGAATCCAGACATAATGCGCGAAATACATTCCGGTTCCCTAATGGACGAGTGGTAGAAACCTTATCCCCGTTATGTATCATCATTTCCTGAGCGAATCCCATTCCTCCTTCTTTTGCGGCATTGTCCAATGCTGAGGAATAATCCCTGTAGATGAATCGTGGACCGGATTTGGCAGACCAGGTAAATGCACCGGTGTTGCGCTTACAGCGATAACCTTTGAACCGGGTTCCTCCTGCAACGTGATCGCCGGCTACATTTGAATGTCCTTTGTCAAACTCAGTTCCGGTAAAAGCTCCGGCAAATGCCAAAACTATGGAATCACCGTTAGGGGAAGGTATTTCTCCGCATACCATATCCATTTTAAGGCCGTTCATCTCCGGTTTTAGACAAATTAGGTCGCCATAGTTTGTTCTGATATGAGAAACAGATAGAATATCTGAATCTACTTTGGTAAAATCCCTTATGATTGATTCTTTTATATCGGGATTAAGACCACGGGTTACATCAATAAATAGTTTCACGCGAGCCAACACCTCACGCCCACGGTTGCGCCACCATGAAGTGCGCCGTCCCGGAGTCTTGGCATTGAAACCGACTGCGTTAATGCCCAGATGCTTTGCCTGATACAAGGCTCTCTCATTATGATATTTCTGAGAAATAATGATTATTGAGTCCTGACAATATACATCACGCATTTTCGCAATGGAGTTAAGTGTCCTGGTACCATCATAATCAAGAACGATGTAAGCAGAATCAACGCCTTGTTTAATCAACGAATCACGCATAGCAACCGGTTCGTCGTAGCCATTCTCGGTATTGCGGTAATCACCACCACTGACCACGAGCCAATCAACCTTCCCGGCTTTATATAGTTCCGCGCCGGCTTTTATCCGATGGTCAAAATAATAGTTTCTACGTCCATTCCAAGTAGATATAGGAGATGTACCTAAAATAAGCCCGACTTTCCGATGGGGGATGCTGTCCACATTGTCATAAAGCCGCCCTTCGGCATTATATGCTACGGATTGATCGCATAAAACAATGGCAAAAAAAATGGCAGCTAATATGAATCCAAATACTATGTAAATCTTTTTCTTCATGTATATCATATGATGTTAAATGACCGCAAGATACCATAACGCACCCATTGCCGCACACCATAAAAGATTCATTATGTAGAATATTACATTAAGCAACTTCCTCTTTTTATATGATGTATGGTAGATTGCGAAATAAGACATTCCATAATCAATGACGCTCATTATGAGAGTAGCAGTGATTCTAAGAGTTGGCGTTAATACTATATTACCGTCCAGCAAAAATACTTGAAATGTCGGATATATTAAAGGCATAATAAAGAAAGGACTGAGTATTGCAATCAAAACAGCAACAACAATTAGCACCGTATCAGAACGCTTCATGGATTATATGATTTAATTAGAATGCAATTAAATTTCAAAAAGTATAGCTTATAAATCCCACATCATAGTAAGTCCTCCTTCTTCAGAGTGAACCGGTCTTATTCTGATGTATGGAGCATCGGGCCCATTTTTGTAAAGATTCCAATGATAGTATCGGTATTCCGGATCCTCCAGTTCATCATCAATTTCCGGCTCTCCATAAAATTCGCTAATTTTACTTACCAATTGATTGATGGCATTTCTATCATCTCTGCTTGTAATAAAGATAAAGCCTTTATTCATCCCAAACTTTACGTTGGCAAATTCTACAATTGCTGATTGAAACTTCCCATTGTCCGTAGATATTGTATCAATTTTTAGGATGCCGGCTTTTTCAAGTTTTTTGGCCACCGAACACTCATCCCTCTCTGCCTCAACTCCAAAAATGCATACTTTAACAGAATCAGTTCTACTTGTCTTGGAATTGTTACTGACAGTGGTCTTTACACATTTCTCAGAAGTATTGCCACATGATGACATCATTAACACGGACAAGCACAAGATTCCAATAAACTGTATTATACGATTCAATTTCATAATCTATCGTCTGTGGTTATTCCCTTTTCAGTACCATTAACACTATTAGTCCGGCTAATATAACATCAATAACGTTCCATGTAAAGCGATCAAGGGAAATTTTCAGGAAAGGTTGGAATAATAAAGCTATGGCAGCGGCCGTAATAGCAAACGAAGTCTTCCTACGGTTATAGAATCGATATGCCCAGCATCCTGCAAGGACGGCGGTTGCAAGACGAATGATTGTATAAAATCCATAAGGTAGGGGAAGTAAACACAGAATTAACGCTATTGCTAAAACTATAGATGCTTTTTCTAAAGTGGTAAGAGTTCTTATTTTACGCATTATGATTTATTTTGGATGATTCCATTTGAAAGTTTTAATGACATTCTCTAAATCTGATTCCCAAAGACTTGAGTCTGATTCTCGATATGAAATAATCATTTTAACCATTTCATCATAATTCGATAGCAAGTAAAATTTGCATTTAACAGAACCTTTCTCGCCATTACGTCTATATGCGCCTTCTATGGCTTTAGTCCCATTTATATCAATCCAACGCCACGTTGGAGTGTCAACATAGGAATATGGCTTTATCTCTTCATCTACCATTTCGCGGAGATTTCGATAATCTTCTTCCATCAATCCCGGAGATTCATAGTGATGTTCAACGTCGGCCGGTGAAAATGAATAGTGCTGTATAAGCACGCGGGCATATGTCTGATAAGCGTCATCAGACATTTCTGATAGATTCTTTTGTTGGAAAACGGCATCGGCACTGCTTAACACTCCGATGTTATTTGACATCCATTGAGTATAATCATCATAATCCTTCCTTAATTCCAGCGTATTTGGTACAGATATTTTTATTGCACCATCAATATTAAACTCTGACCAGTCAGATGGCGCAGTGAAAACCTCAACAATCTCAGCTTGTGAACTTTTTTCTTGTCTATATGCTTGGGTACATGTTCGAGAAACCGTTCCTAATGCTGAAAGAAGAAAAAATCCACAGAGTATCGCTGGCCATTTGCTCTTTTTTCGCTTTTTAGGAGCATTATCTAATTTTTCAGATACAAATTGGGCTGCCCGTTCATGTTTTAGGGCAATACCAGAAAGCAATGTCGTATCTTGCGAACTAGAACTGAGTGAATAATCATATTTCCTTTTGAGTTCTTTATCAGATAATACTAAGAAAGCCTCATTGACTTCAATGAGTTGATTCTTTACATCTTTACTCAAAACTTGTGAGCGAAGATGTGCTGTCATTTCTTTGTATCTTGATAAAACTACATCTTGGGAATCTTCGTATGAAGATAAACCCAAGATGTTGTAGTAGTTCTTCATCATAAGGATGTTTACTGGTTATCTTCTGTGATGTCGAGTGTAGGAGGCGTTAAATTTTCTTCCTCGGGATTAAGTTTTTTAAGGCATAGGGCAAATATGAGACCTATCAGAGGAAAAAGAATTGCCAGGATGTAGTAACCAGCACCACGATTCTTCTTTGAGAGAAGGATACAAGCTGGAACGGTGAAAATTAGCCAAACAATAAGTAGCTGCATAGAAATATGATTTTTTACGTTAAATATAATATTATTTACATTGTGTATAAGGTTTAATGGCATCTATGCTCCACGCATAATTTAGATTCGCCTGTGAGCCATCAGCGAAAGAACCAGAAGTGATACCCACAACTTCGCCATACTCGTTAATCAATGCGCCGCCACTGCTACCATGATCAATAAGAGCTGAAATTTGCATGAGGTTCTTATCACGCCATTGAGATACTTCTCCAGACGAAAAAGTATTCTCGAGACCTCGAGGACTACCTATGGCATATACTTTTTCGCCAACCTGCGGTTTGTATTTAGCAATAGGTATGTAGTTGGTATTGGATGCACCGACTCTAAAAAGAATAAAATCCTCATCAGCGTCACTATGTATTACTTCAGCGACTTTATAGACCTCATCGCTGTTTGCAAGTTTAATCTGCTCAGCTCCAATATTTGTTCCCTGAAACACATGGTAGTTGCTTACTGCCAATCCATCGGAGTTAATGAAAAAACCGGAACCCTGATAGCCATTGTAACCATCTGATGTAAATACCATAAACACGGCCGTATTATACTTGGCGAAGATTTTAGAGCCATCAAGTTTGTTCTTATCACCTCGATTATTTGAAATTGTTACATCAAGATTTCGTTGATCTCCACGTGTTACGTTTGACGCCTGAGAATCCCTCATTTCCGTATTCCCAGAATGAGAGGCTGCTTGCGGTCGATTATGCCCTGATTTGTGAGCACAAGACACAACACACAGGCTTGTCAATATTGCGTATATGATATTACTTGCTTTCATTCGTCGTTTCAAAGATATTCTTAGGGAGTATGTGTATTAGGAATCGTTGATTTTCTGTTTCTACAGATTCTCGCATTGAATGGGTGTCGAGTTTACCATCACCACTTCCTGAAATTAGTATTTCACAATTATTCCCGAAATTGATTCCTCTATCGTCAACCCAAAATCGCATAAGAGCAAGGGCTCTTTGATAACTCAATTCGTAATTATATGTAAAATTATCTCTGGAAGCCTGTCCCTCTACAATCAGCACATATTGATTCTCTTTGTGTTTATTGAGAAAATCTTGAATTTCCTTACCTGCATTGGCAAGCTTATCCAATTGAGCATCCTTATCGGAAGCGATAATCGTATTCAAGTCTGATTTGCCGGCAGGATAACGGACTTGAATATTAAGGACATATTTCTTGTATTCTGGCCGATATTCAAAGTAATCTTTACTCAAATCCTTCGTAGATTCTTCCACCTTTTTTATCTCTTGAAGTTGAGCCTCAGTAGCCTCCATTCGTTTGTGTAATAAGACAATGACGAGAATGAACAGAACTAACATAACGAAAAACAGGCTCGTCATGAGATCTGAATAGCTTGTCCAAAAGAAAGATTCTTTTTTCTGTGCCATCGTCTTTATTACTATTTAATGGAATCGTTTTTTAATGCAGCCTCAACGGCCTCAGTGGCAGTAGTATCTGACACAACCGGAGCAGACAAGTCCGTGGATTGAACAGATTCAATATATGCGGGTGGAGTTTGAATCTGTGTTTCTTTAGGGAAGAAATAGACCACGACATTGAAAATACAAGCAACTGCGATTATTACGAGAGCTGAAATCACAGTCCATTTCATCCATGATGGCATTGATTCTCCAGTCGCAATAATAGTACCTTCTTCTCCACTAATGTGCGCTGTTATTTTATTGGTCTGCATTGATTGTTTCAAAGCAAAAGAAATATCGGAGGCCAACTTAGCATTGGATTTCTCCATCTTATCAATTAGCTTATCCAAACGAACGGGTATGGAGGATATTTCTTCGAGTTGTTTGGCCAATTGGGGCATATGAGACATTTGCGCACTGAACTGAGCGTTCATCTGAGTCATAAATCTCTCAAACGCCTCTTTCTCATCCTCAAGTATTTTCTTGAAATGCTCGCTTTGTTCTACAAAGCGCTTCTGCATTTCAGTTACATTTTCAGAAGTAGATTCTTTGATGTTTTCTAAGGATTCCTGAAGTGTCCTATCTGCGTCTGCGGTTGTTTTAGCAATTTCGCTCTTATGGCGTCGGAAGAAATCTCTGATTTCTTCAAGAATATGAAGCCTATCTGCCTGCTCTCCAAACTGGGATTCAAATCTATGGATTGCAGTTGTATAGCCTTCAATGTTATCAAGATACTCATTAAATGTTTCCAGTTTGTCGGTACACTCTTTAAGCTCTTGAAGCACACGCACATTTGCTTTAGCCATCTTCATGACATCCATGTCATGAACCGCTTTGATTATATCTGCCTGTATTGCGTATGATTGATTTACAGCATTAAGAGCATTGCCAAGATTGGAAGTATTCTCCCTGAAAGTATTATTAAACTTATTCAGATTCTTGACAAGGTTATTCAATGCTTGGGATGTGTCTGACGGCAGTTCTGGAAGGAGTTCAGATTGCATCCATGCAAGAAAAGAGTTTTTGCCATTCTCTTCTTTAAGCTTACAACGCTTAAACAGTAGTGAATTTGCAGTTGTGAGCAATATGCCAATAATTGAAGCCAGCATAGCCCATGCCACACCACTAAGCAATGCGTTGATACCTAATGCTGCGTTCTCGGACGCAACATTTATTACTCCACCTGAACTACCCATCAGTGTGAGAATTGCATCTGACTTCAATAAGTCAGTAAGACCGATGATGACCCCCGCCATTGTTCCGGCCAAACCCCAGTATAATGGGATTGGAGTTTGTGTTGCAATATCATTTTCTACTGAATCACAGTGTCGGTCAACTGCATCCTTTAGCAATCCAAAATCAATAACTGAACCTGAGTTATTCCCAAGATACTTATTGATAGAGTTTTTAATGGACTCGAAAATTGTATTTCCGGCACCATAAACTCCGTCAACAAGATTTGTTTGTTCATTTCGCCTAAGACGCCACGATGATTCTTCAGAAAAAATCTTACTGAATTGATTCATTCGTAACAGATTCTTTACAAAAAAGAAAACCTGAATACAAATGATTGCTATGATAATAACTGGTACTAATGCGTGCATGATTTTATCGAGAAAGTGCAATGGTTGCTTTTTTAGTTATAATCCAACGGTCACCATCCTTTTTAGCCTCGCCGGGCAGAATCACGGTCATTTGAGTTGCATCAGAAGGAGCACAACCTTGCATAATAAGAGCCATTTTTATATCGTCGTTAGACTTCAGATCATTCAGGTATTGAGTACCTTCAATCGGTCTAAATTCCGCTTTATTATCTCTAATAGAAACTACGAATCGAGAGTCTGAATCTCGTATGTCAGATAATTTCTTAAAATAGGCTTCGGTTAAAGACATTTGTGTAGGAAGACCGAAATATCCATTTAGCTCATTGGTGCACGGACGGACTTCGGAAAGAGGTCTATTTTGAACGATATTCTGGTGTATAGTCGTTTGACTTTGACTTATTTTATCAAGTTGACGTTCAATTATGCTTATACGAGATGCTAATGAAGCATATTCACTATTGCTAATCCCTGAATATGAGGATTTTGCTCGTGTGGAAGAAGATACGGTTTTCTGCTCCAACAGATTAATCCTTTGTTCCAAATTACCTAATTCATTGCGATGCCTATCACTTCGTTTCTGAACTGAATTAAGTTTGATTATTGCAATTATAGCAATTAACAGTGCGATTGCCGCAATTATCCAAGAAATCAAGTCAAATAAATGAGACGCTCCCTTCAAATCAGCGATTTCCTTTGAAATAGTATTGAGTTTATTATTGTTGGTCTCTGATAATGTTTCAATTTGAGACACTAATACACTGATAGAATCCAAAACTTGCTTTTTTTCGTTGGAATCCATACGCTCTTCTCCAACTGTTGATGCAAGTTGCTCGTTAGTTGTAGATTGCTGGTTGTTAGAAGCATTACTGTCCTCGCACCCAATAAGCAACATTCCTCCAATAAAGAGGATTGCCATATACATAAATATTCTCAAAGTTTTCATCCTTGTGAATTTCTTAAAGCGTTAAAGATTTCAGTGGACATTGACTGAAGCACACCTTTAATTGGGTAAAAGAAGAATGTTTCTTCTATTACGTCATTGGCTTCTGTTTCTTCTCTGCGTTGTGTAATTCCTTTATCAAGGAATGTGGCAAGATCCTTTTTTGCAGCTTCTTGCGCTACTTTGAATGAAGATACCTTTACCCCGAAATTTTTGTCGAAGTTGAATGAATTATTCATTTCGACAAAAACAAAATTGAAAAAGTCTTCAACTGCCTTAATAGTCTTTTCCTTGTAGCTATCAGATATAGTTGCGTATGTATCATCGTTGGTTACGATACCGGTACAGTCGCTCTTAAACACAATTGTCTTGTCTCTACTATCTTCTTCTTCTACGCCAATAAGACCGCCTTTACATGTTGAGTCTTTGGGATTTGAATCTTTTTCGAGACCAAGCAATTCGAGCTCTTTTCCATAAGGTTTATCAAGAACCTTCTCAAATACCAATTTCGTGTATTTGGCAAGTATCTTTGAGTCAGTTGTAATGATGCGAATGACTTTACTTCCATTACCACTGAACGAGATATGACGAGGCACGTCAAGTCCGAGTGCCTTTGTTATCTGCGCTATGTGATAGATGATTGAAGTATAGAATACGATGAAGACAATCTTGAAATCTTCATCTTCCTGAAGAAGATAATTAAAATCAATCGCCTTATCGTTAATGCCAACCGCTTTCGGAAGAGAATTGTCTTTTAGCCCAAACAAGAACGATGCCATATTAGATGGTTGTTCATTATTCGTGCTATTGAATACCCGAATCAGTTCTGACAGATTCTTTTCTTCAAGCAATTTGAGAATGTTGCCCTTATGATAGTCCACAATTCCATTATGACTATCAAGATCCGAAAATGAATTTTCAAATAAAGCATTGGAGGCAAATCTGAACGATGTTATATGACTTATAACCCTGTCCTTTGCAAATGCTATATCTGTAGTCCCACCTCCGATATCAACATTTACGAGACTGGTGGCCGTTGAATACCTCTTAAAGAAATATTGGATAGGAGCAGCAGACTCAGTCATATTGATCGTTACGCCTTTGCCGAAGTATTCCTTGTATGCCTCATCCCATGTTTCTTTTAGACGCCGTAGGCGCTTAGGAGCCATACTGATGGGATAAAACCATGTTATTTTAGTCTTGGATAGGTCTCCATTGTTCAACAACACTTTATTGCGGATAATCAACATAAGAGTCCGGACGTAAGACTCTATAACACGCATATCTTCACCGTTGCCCCATTTAATGTTGTATTTGAGGTTGTTATATGACAGATCTGCACGCTTGTCATATGTAAACGGTAAGTTTACGAGTGTGAAAGGATCAATAGTCTTACTCCAATCCACTGTTTTTGCGCATGAAAGAACGGTTCTTGTCGGAAACTTAAAGTCACCACTGCCAATTTCACTGGGGATAAAATCCTTTTCTATAAGTGCCGTTTCTGCTTGTAAGTCTTCTAGATAGCCAAATTCATTTTTCTGAGGAATAAACATCTCACAAAGTTGACGGTCAGCTTTCGAGAATCCGAAGACCTGAGGTTTTTCTTGTCCCTTGCGATATTCTATATGGGTATTGGATGTACCTAGATCTACTGCAAATTCAAACTGCTCAACGTTTCTCTGCTGTTTGAATATAGGAACGATGATGCCACAGTAGCCATGATGATTGCGAACTTGGATATAATCAAAGTTTTGGCCTTTGACAAGGTAGTTATTCGCTTTAGTAAGGGATTGCTGATCCTCGTTTCTACAATCTGATGCTTTCGGAAGCATTTTTTCAACTCCTTTATAGAAGATGAATTCAGTTTTTGACGATGAAGCTTGTACGCAAGATATATTGTAGATTGCGTCTTCAGGATTGTTAAAACGAACCTGCGGCATGATGAAACCGGTGAATTTCATCTCGGCAATATTACCTGCGTTATTTTTTACATCCGCGGAGCTATTGTTATAGTACAAACGGGTGTACTCGATGTATGATACATTTCCAGCTCCTTTGATAGGAATACGCAGTGTGACAGAGACTGAATCTCCTGCAAGAAGTTTCATTTCAAACATTGGTTTCCCATCAGCCATAACATCTCTTAGTTCTTCAACAGTAAAGTATTTGAAAAACAAAGGTGTTATTGGCAACAAGAATGCCGTTTCGGACTTGTCAATCTTTATACGTCCATCGAAGTAATTTGTATTATTCAAAGTATGAGGTACTTTGATAATAGTTTCTTCGAGGAAATCACTTATGGTAAGATAAGGATGCAATGAACCCTCAAATGGAAGCACTCGTTTCGTTAAGTCCGACTCCCTATCTTGGAATGGAGCCTTATTTGTTTTACCCCACTTACCTGTAGTGTATTGAAGGTCGCTATACCTGTTCCCAGCTTCAATGGGAAGTACCAGTGGTTCCTCGGAAGATATGGTTGATTTGATTACAAAATCACTCTGAGCGTTGACTGGTCGGCTTGATTTCTTATACAGATTATAGCCAAGGACCTCTACCAAATCACTTTGGTTAATATCTGCGACATCTATAGAGTCGAAATCTTCAAGGGCAACCGAGGTTATGTTGTTGAGCTGATTCTTTTTTGCCTGATCAGTAATAGCCTTATAGGTCGCATTCAAATATGTATCAACCTCTGGGAAAAGATTGGCGAAATTTGGAATTGCTTTGCGGAGAGCGAACAGATACTTAATGAATTCGAAGTCTCGCTTGTAGAGGGGTTGATAATCGCTATCAAAAGGCTTATCCTCGCCAAAGAAGATATTGTTGACATAGCTCAAATCATTTGCATTACTGAAAAATAATGTAGCAGGAGATGTCGCGCCAATGATATTGAGTTCATCTGGTCCTTCAACATAGTTCAGCAAATACAGATTGTGCAACAGACCGAAATTGTATGTTTTTGAATCGGACACCATGTACTTGTCAAGTGCATCAGCAAGATACTGATGACCAGCAATACCGGAATTGCTCAGCTCGCTTAGCATGAGTTGAGGGTCCCATTTGATTATCTCTACTTTTCCGTTGTACTTATCAATATTGAAGAAAATTTCGGCAACATCAAGAGTATCGGAAACCATTTTGTGAAAGATAGTATTTCCGTCAAGATCTGCTCTTTTAGTTCTTTTATCCGGTTTACACACCTCTTTAAAAGCCGTTTTGATTAGATCAATCCGCGCGAAAGGTGATGGAATCGAAGTGATTTCGTGACGTGCAGAAGCTCCATCGGGATCTTCAATGGTGTCGCGACTCGCTGAGTTGTAGGGGAAAGTTGGACTGTTGTTCCAGTCCTCATAGGTAGAAGTACCTTCCTTATATAATCGGAATATCTTTGACATATTCGTTAGTTGCTTAATTTTTCCGAAACGAGTTTATGAGTTCCGAGATAGAACATTTCCAAAAATTTATTTTCTTTCCCTTTGCTTTTACAATTCCTGACAGCAGAGTTGAGGCGATCCATCACGAGTGTGTAGTCAGAGAATTTACTGAAAATCTTTTTGGGCTTAACTCCTGTAATGAGATCAAATGGCTTGTCACCACATGTGGCGTTAAATAAATCTAGAGAACGTTTATTCTCCTTCATCTCTTTTAGCCACTCGTTGTATTTATGGAAAAAGGCATCGAGATCGCAGTAGAACATTCCACTATAGAAGTCCTCGAAGTTGCCTTTATTCGCATTAAAGGAGGCCGATTGAAATGTATCAGCTTTATATGTTAAAGCATTCGCCATCATAGTGAACTGCACAAGAGGCTTATAAAGCATTTCACGCATTTTACGATAGAACGAGTCGAATGACACCGAGCCACCAACTTCCTTAATGCCCAATTCCATATTAGCAGGAGCCATAAATTGAGAATTAGAGAAGTTAACAATAGCAGTTGCGCCCAAGAACTCAATCAAATGAGCATCATTACGTTGTGACGAACCGCCTTCATGATTCTCATATGTTTTAGAGACATCATCAGCAAGGTAGTAAAGAGCATCGATAGAACCATTTTTGCTGATGTTGTTCTCGTAATACGCTAATGCGGATTTAGTCTTAGAAATGAAAGTAGATGAATCTATTTCACTTTCATCGTCTTGTTGAAGCTTGAAATATGGAAGGATGGTAACAGCCCCGATCGTGGCTTTGTTAATCAAGTCATGATTGGGGAAATCAGTTCCGTTGCGAAGTGTTTTCAGAAGCAAAGGAAAACCACTGGCACCGGTTCCTCCAAAGATAGAACTGATAATAAAAATCCTATCGCCATCGCTGAAAGCGTTGGCAAAGTCTTCAAAATCTGTTGAGTGGGCGATTTGGTTAAGAACGACACTACCGATATTCGGGTTCCCTTTGAAGCCCACTTCCATTGAGGATTGTAAGTTCTTGTCAGAGAAAAGCATTTTAGCCAAAGCTTTATTCGCTTTGGACATCGACGCGTATTCAATAAATTGTTGGAAAGATTTATCGTCTGTGTCGTTAATACGGAGAGTGTAGTTAGGATGGATTTGCTCTATTTCGGTTCTGAAAAAATTACTCTGATTGTCACTACTAAAATTAAGGTACTGGCGAATCGAGGAATAATTATTCAGCAAAGAAACAGTACGTGTCAAATCTGCATTTGCGGTGTCTGGATCGATGATAATAGGGACTATTTCATCAGCTCCAAATTTGACACCTGAAGCTAACATCATTGTAAGTGAACGAAGCACACGAGAGCCGGTGCCTCCTATTCCAAATACGAAAATCTTTGACATATGATTAAAATGGGGCGCGTGAGCAATTTGAACTCCACCATTTGAATATGAAGGAGAAAATGATAAATGCGAGTATTGAGAGAATCATATTAGAAACTCCGAAACAAAGTATCTCAGACTCTCCAATATTCAGGGGAACTTGCAAATTTGTAGATGGATCAATAGTCACCATCTTATTATCATAGTAATCTTTTAGCACCCATTGCCAACCAACTATAAAGTTGATAATGGCATTTATCCCTAAGAAGATCAGCCAGCCCCACCAGTTATTTAAGCGAGGATGATTTACTGCATAATAATAGACCAACACCATTGCAAGGCTTATGCCAAACATGGTAAAGCCAATCCCTATAAAGGAATTGTTTGGTGATAGGGGGGAAGATGATCCCCACATATATTCTGCAAGTTCAAGACCGAAAAAATCTTCAAACCAGCAATAGATGCTTCCGAAAAATTCGCCCATATATTATTTGCGTTTAATGTTAAAATTAAATGACGTGCTTACTTTCTCATTCTTATAGGCATCCGCTACACCTTGAATAAGATATTTTATACCTGTTGTTTTATTTATATTTTCTTGAATGTTTACGCCAGTTTCATCATTTGCTTCTGAAACCCATGAAGGTATCTTCGGAGTATTAAATGTAAGGCAATCCTGAGCTATATTAGTACCTTTTGGAATTGTAAATCGAATAAAGTGAGAGTACTTACTTTTTGCATCGGAAATTGGATAGATACCATCCACAACTATTGCAGAGTTATTAAAGGTGTAATTGCCCTTGTCTTGTATAACTCCATCAGGCTGCAAGGTAGTACGGAAGTCTGCTTGGATAGTAATATGATAATCTCCATGCGCAGGTACTATAATTTTACTTGTCAGGGAATTATTAAAAATATCAAATGGCACATTTGATTGATTAGCAAATGCAACTATCCCTGAAAGATCATACTTTACTAATTGAGAGAATGGCACAGCAGCATTAAGTTTTGAAAGATAGTTCTTGTTGCCAAAAATCCAGATATAGTATGGACGCTTTACATCTTTAAGTATTTCAACCGCACCATTGGGATAGAAATATTTTCCATCAAAGTCAGATGAAAATTTTAATATTTCAACACCTAAATCAGGGACTCTCTTTTGAGCGTTAATTACCTCATCTTTGATACGTATTTCACAGTTCGTAAGAAATTTCTGAGCATTTTTTGCAGGCAAATCCAATATGCAATCAGATACGAACATACACACTGTAGTATCATTTACTTCATTGAGTACATCAGCAATCAAATCTCCTAAATCTGTATTTGACCTGTTCCCTCCTGCATTTTTGAATGCGGCTGGATTTAAAGCTTTGATATAGTTGGTAAGATTGCCAGTGTAAGGTATCAACTTGCTGTTGATGTAATAAAGCTCGGTCTTTGAGGAAAGTCTATTGAGATCACTAATATAATCATACACAACATCTTTCAACTGAGAGCCATCACACATATATCCATCCATACTGCCTGAGTTTTCAATGAAAACCTTGAGGTATGGATCCTGAGATGGCATAGCGGACGCCACAGGTGTGGCGCTAACCTCTATTTTGTCATGGCTACACCCTGTAACAGCCGCGAGGAGAATCACGGCAGAACAAAATAGTATATTTAAGGTCTGTTTCATTACTTAATGCTTGGTATATTTAGTAAGACTCTCTTGAAGAGAGATTTGGATTGTTCTCCAAGTATTGAGTTACAGGATATTACTAGTTTAGGCCCAATCATTAACTAAACAAATATCCCAGCACATAAAGGAACCTGGCGCATTCCAGCATTTTGTGAACCGATTATGACACATATATCGGATTTTTTTAGTAACTTTGCACTTGGATAAGTCTCTCTCTTCAAGAGATTTGGATAGATGCTAAACAACGAACATACAAAACTGTCCCTCGCAAATAGAGGGATGGCGACTGGTTGATATTTCATGGTTTCCATTGTCATAATATGATTGATTGGTAGAGCCTCTCTAAATTAGAGAATTGGATGCCATGTAATCATAATCAGTTCAGCTGTCTGCGACGACTATTAAACTTAATTTCCTAAACAGCTGAGTGAATTCCACGAAGAATCCAGCATCATCATATATTTTTACTGGACTTAAGAGTGCTTATTCGCAGAAAAATGACTAACTTTGCATATTGAATAAGCCTCTCTAATTTAGAGAGTTGGATAGTTACTAAACAATGAAGCCTCAATCTCCGGGTAGGAAACTGAGGCTAAGATTAAAGGCTTTTGAGGATAAGGGAATTGGCACGGTCAACGACGGAAGTGTCGAGGCTGGCGAGATATATTTGGGTGGTTGCCTCACTGTCGTGGCCCATGCCTTCTGAGATTACCGAAAGAGGAATACCTTTCGCTTTGGCGGCAGAGGCCCAGCTATGCCGGGCTACATATAGAGTCAGTGGTATGGTTACACCAACCATTTCTGCGATTCGTTTCAGATTATGGTTGATGTTGAAGCCGGTGTTGCGATAGGTACATCGCTCGTTGAGTCCGGGATTGCGGATGATGGGTAGCAGGTAGTCACTTTTGTTCTCGGAGTATTTGTCAAGTATCATCTGCATCTCCTTTGTCCATTCGATTATCAGTTGCTGGCCGGTCTTGCGGCGACGATAGGTTATATAACCGTTTTTGAGGTCTGACTTTTTCAGGTAAGCCATGTCGATGAAGCTCATGCCTCTGAGATAAAAGCTCATCAGGAACATATCACGGGCGTAGTCGAGCACCGGAGTCAGCGACAAGTCCAATGCTTTGATTTTCTTGATGACCGCTAACGGCAATGCTCTTTTTACAGTCTTGTCAACCCCGGTATATACCTTTCGGAACGGATTGCGGTTTTCAATGACATCATCTTCGACCGCACGATGATACACAGCGCGGAGTACGCGAGTATAGAACGATATGGTGTTGGGGGCAACTCCCCGTTTTTTGTGCCACGCTTCATATGCTTCCATTATCTCGGATGTGATGCAGTCAAGCATTATGTCCTCATCTTGTCTGTTATCGTCCTTAGACGCTTGGCTTGCCAAGAACTTCTTGAAGCTGTTGAGAGAGGATCTATATGTTTCGGATGTCCTTATCTTACCATTCTGTTTCAGTCTGGCGATGAGACTCTCCATGAAGTTGAACAGGGAGTATTCATGCGCGTAGCGGTTGAACTCGTCAATCACATCTTCGGCTGTGTATGTCAGACCGTTGGAATCCAGTTTGCGGTCAATCTTCGTCAACCGCTCTATGTCCCAGCGGATACGCTCACGGATTGAGAGAAGGAACGATTTACGTTCACTTTTCTGGGTTGTAGTTACCATCGAGCGGCTTTCATCCCACTCTGATGAAAAGACCTTGTAGTCGGTCAGAAGCTGTCGCACCTTTCTTTCATGGATAATCTGATAGTAGATCGCGCCCTCGTGGTCAGCGACAGTCGAGGGCCGGAACTTTACTTTTATCGAAGCCATTTTGATTATGTTATTTGATTTGTCTATAAGATACAGTGAGGGGACACACTCCGAAAAGAGCGCATCCCCTCGGTACGATATTAGACGGTGATTTTACGGAATGAAAAGGGCGGCCAACTCCTGACAGCGGCGCGTGTAAAGCCCTTTATGGAATCTGCCCTTATATTTACAGTGGGCAGTATAGGCTTTGAATATGTTTCGGTCTCCGGCTTTCAGTTTCCGATATACCGAACTTTTCTTAACCGCGCCCGGTCCGATATTATAGGACAGTACTCCCATAAGCAACGCATCCATCGGTTTGAGGTCATTGAAGATACCGATAAACTTATTGAGGTCTTTGCGCAGAAGCATATCGGCCTCCCGTTCACTCATCTTATAGCCACGGAAGTATTTTTCGCCGGGGAGCTTTCTATGACCGTAACCCAGATAAGGCCAGTGCCGACGGGAATCATGCAAAGTCTCATGGTGCTTAATGATAAGAACGGCTCTTTCATACGGAGGCAACTCCATTATTGACTTTTTTGCAGCGAAAGCCGGCGAAGTGGCGGCCAGCGCCACTATCGCCATAAGCAGGATTAGAATCTTTCTCATCGGATAATCGGGGTTACAGGTCCAACAATCGGTCCGATTATTCCCGGAGTGTCGCCCCCATCATCACCGCTGTCCTTGCCGTTGAACTCAAAGGTCTGCTCCCACGGAGTCGAGCCGAAGTTATCCTCAATCACTATCAGGAGTTTGTGAGCCTCCGATGAACGAGCCGTGTAGTTCAGTCGGAAAGTCTTGCTTTCGAGAAGCACACGGTCGTTGTTTACCAGCACCGGACCATCTACCAGTTTCAGCGTTCCCTCTCCGTCATACTGGAAATAGCGGATGGTGTAGAGCGTGTTGGAATAATTGCCCTCCGGCTTAATCTCGAAACGCAGCTCCACAGTCTGTCCCTTCACGATTTTGTCAGTATGGGGCATAACCTCCACAGTGAACGGATACGATTGCTGAACATCAAGTTCATCGGAGCATGAAGTGAGCGCGAGTACGATTGCGAAAAGAGCTATCCAGAACCCGAAGAACCGGGCAGGAGTAAGGCGCATCACGCCAATCTTATTGAGGATTGTATTCATAATTTCAGAGTCTTAATTTTGAATTGTTGTAGATTTTAGGCTGTGTAGCCATCAGGTAGTCATTCAAATCCTTGTGGTCAGTATATAGAGCCGACTTATCAGCCACTTTGTCGCCGAACTCCCGGCGAAGTCTTGAAAGAGCATTTCGCCCTGCCTCGTCATTGTCGAGATAACACAGAATCAGGGAGTAATCCGAAAGAGGCGTTATCGCCTTGCCGACATTGGCAACCGAGTTAAGCACCACCGAATCCACACCGTCATTGAACCCCAGCCTCTCAGCGGAAAGAAAGTCGATGAATCCCTCGAACACGTTGCATCGGGAATTGGCGCCGGCAATATGCGATATTGCCTTCGGAGGATAAGAGAGCTTGGCAAACGGATTCCGCAGCTCAAATCCATGTTCGACATTCTCAAAACCGACGGCATAATAATCCTTGCCGTGCAGCCTGTAATCGACCTGAACACAATACCGTCGGGCTATTTCCTCCGGGATTCCGCGCCCTGCGAGATAGTTCAGCAACCTCCGGGAGCACAGCGGCCCCACCTCGATATTATCAAATGCCGGTTCCGGTCTGACTTTCGGCATAGGCTCCGGTCTGTAACCGTCGGGCATCGGAATCTTCATGACCTGCGAGATATATTCAGCCTGCCGGATGAAATCATCACTGCCAATCATCTCCCCGGCGAAAGTGAAAATGTCGCCGCCTTTTCCGACCCCAAAATCGTACCACAGATTATTATAGCCGATATGCAGGGAGGCTTTTCTCTCACTACGGTAAGGAGCCAGAAACCAGAACCCCTTGCGGTCTTTCCCTTTCATCTCCGCGCCTAAATGCAGCATGAAGTCAAGCAGGGATATTCCCTTGAAATATTCCTTGTCCATGCCTCACATACGGAATTTTCGTTGCGGTTTCGGCACATCCGGCTCATGGCGGATGTCAACCTTGCGGATGGCAGACATTTCAGAGGCGATGAATCGGTTCAGTTCCGACATACTGCAACTCCCCGTAATCTCGTATGCAAGGTCATATATTCCGCCATAAGCTCCTGATTTTGTATCACGCCACAAATTTGTTTCCGTGTTTATGACCATAGTCGGTGCGTGATTGTCGTCGTATGGGGCATTGTAAATGCGCAGATTGCCGTCGGCTGCCACCGGGTGTTCCTGTCCAAGAGCCTTCATAAACTCCGTAAGCGGAATGTTTTTTATATCAAGGTCTACTATTATCGGCATGGATTATTCGATTGTGAATTTAACGTGTACCCCGAACTGGGTCAGGAAATGGCCGGTGTCGTTGCCGAACACGAACCGTTCCTTTACATGGGCGCCGAGCGCAAGCCTGTCCGAAAGATAAAAGTCAGCCGACAGGATCAGCGCGCCGCCATAGATGAATGCGTCGCCGTTTCTGATTGTGGAGCCGTCGGAAAGGGTGTGCTTACCCCAGTTTACCGTCTCATATCCACCGAGAGCCGACAAACCTCCGTATAGGTGGAATGTCTGTGAATAATCGCTGACGATATGGAGATTATAGCCGACCTCTCCCGTGAACTGCGCCACCGGGATGCGTCCATTCTCCCCGTAGGGGCTGTAAGCCTGGAGATATTCTCCTCCGAAGCTCCATGTGTTTGCACCGCCTTTGAAAACGGAATAGAATACTCCGAAATCATAGCCGCAGTTGCGTGAGTTTCCGGTATAGAAACCGTTTACCATGTCGGCGCGGACTTCGACCGCCGACATTCCCGGAAGGCATCGCTGGGCCATTGCCTTCCCTCCGTAGAGGGAAAGCATGGCAGCGATTATCATTATCGCTTTTCTCATGGATTACCGTATGCTTAATTCGTCAATTACATTCGCGCGGACAATATCGCCGTTCTCGACCACGAAAGACTGATTGCGTCCCCCTTCCTTCTCCGCGACTTCGATGACAAGCTGCTTGTCGTCGGGGATAGTGAATTTCTCAAGGGCAAAGACAGTCCTTTCCGATTTCTTGCCGTTGACCACCGTAACATAATTCTGGGCGCGGAGCGGTTCCAATACCTGTTCCTGCATGGCGGTCCGCTTGACCACCTTCTTATCGACTATCTTGAACGAGATGTAATCAATATCGAAAGCGATGTTCGATGTGTTCTTCAGTTCAGTGTGAAAGTAGAGAAGGCCGTTGTTGGTGTATATGCTTTTCAGAATGAACTGCACCCCGAAGCGCTTTGAGCCGATATGCTTTATCTCGCGTCTGTCCTGCTTGTAGATTGACTTCATTATCAGCTTTACAAGCATCGGCGACTCCTGACCCAGACGCTCCAAGTATATCTCCTGCGCGTTGTTGGGACGGTTGACCGCTTCCCCGTCATGGATAAAGTCGGTCATCTCGATATTGAGCAGAAGAGGCTCCTTTGCGAATTTTACGTTAAAGGTGAAGAAACATCCGTCATCGGTGATGACCGTGAGATTCGTCTCGGACTTGAACGACTTGACAGCCGACTTTACACGCAGCACGTTCTTGGCACCGTCGGCCAGACCCGCCACAAGATTCTCGTCACCCAAATCGACATACACGATTTCCGACGGAAATATGACATGGGTGGTCTTGTTGAACGCCACTTCCAGAGCGTGAGGGGGAATCATACGGTCAAAACCGACCTTCCGCGTCAGACCCTCGAACCTGTCTCCGTCAGTGTAACCGGAGCCGTACACGTTGATGTCGTGTCCCGCCATCTGCTCGGTGTCGGACGACACATTGTTATCGGTGTTTTTGACCTCTTTGTTTTTGGCAAACGCCGGAGAAGCCATGCCTATAACGGCGGCAAGGGAAAGAATTATAGTCTTGAAATTCATAATAAATTTTCTGTTTTTGGTTACACATCCTCGGGCTGATGGAGCATTACCCGGTATCCGGATTTAAGGTGGACTTTCACGGTCCGCATCTTTTTCGTCAGATACTGGCTGACACCGTTGATAAGTCCGCGCCCCACATCGGAGGCAATCTGCGCACCGGCATCGGTAGAGATATTTATCGAACTGCCCATCGTTGACCCCATGTTGGCGCCGATCTCATGCAGAGCGTCCGACTCCATTGAGTTGGGGATATTGATTCCTTCCTGTCCGTCGGTATCATATACCGTCAGCTCCACCTCATACACCGAGCCATCGCACTCCACCGAGGACACCGCGATCTCAAGCCTCTCGCCCTGCAATCTCGCGGCACCGACAACGGCCGTGTTGCGGGGTACGAGCCGGTTGCCTATCCACATCGGTTCCACAATCCGGAGCCTGACGGTCTGCCCGTCGGTAACGCTCTGGTTACCCGCCACGACAGCGGCGATGGTGTTCTTCTGAGTTGAAGCCTTCGCCCCGACAGAGGTATTGAAACCGCGTCCGGCGGCAGAGGCTGAAAGCGTTGATACGACATTTCTTTTCACTTGCGCGACCGGCTGGACATTCCTTTTGCCCTTTTCCTCCACCGTCTGCGCCGGAGATGGATTCACGGCATTGCCGTTGCCCATATACTGCGCCGCAAGCTGGTAAGAGCGTTCAAGAAGCTCCATCTGGTCCGGCTGAGCCGCCTGTTGCGCCGCCATAGCGTTCTGCGCCTCCAGCTCGTCAATCCGTTCCTGCATTTCCGCCATGCGGACGGCATCGGAGTTTTCCGGCACATAAAAGTCATCGAGCGAAGCCTGTATCTCCTGATACTGCATGGCAGACTGTTCAATCGGGGAGGGTTCGGACGCGGCCATCGTGTCCGCCGGTACGGAGTCCTGCCTTACGGAAGCGGCACTCAAGATGCTGTCCTGACGGGCCTTCTCCTTGCGCATCTCAGCATCGGCAAGCGCTTTGAGCTTGTTACCCTGCAACTTGTCACTGTCCCCGTCGGGCAGCTCCATGTTGGCCTTTCCCTTTTCCGCGCCGTCATCAGACATATACGAGCCAAAGATAAGCCACATCGAGCCGAGGAAGATTATTGCCGCGCCGGGAATGACAAGCAGGTATTTCTTCATTTTCTGCCTCTCGGCAGCCGATTTGGAATCAAACCAGTCATTGATTTTCGTTCTCAGTTCCTGAAAGTTCATAAGCGGACTTCTTTAATTGACCTATATCCGGCGTATCACCATTGTCGAGAGAAGGAAGCTCCAGACCCTCTATGTGTTCCGGCTCGATTCTCTCCATCAGGGCCTGTCCGCGCCCTATGCGGTAACAGGCATTGCCGAACACGAAGAATGCCGTGATGATGAACAGGGAGAGCAGGACGGTTATAAGTGTAAGCCTGCGGTTTGCCGGGATGCCGTCGCACTTGCGGCGCAGATACGCGCCCAGTACCGATTTAGGTTTGCCCCACACCTTATTATATATAGCGGAGCGCATTGATTGAAATTTATTCATCGGTTATCGCTTTACCGTTGATATGTCCTTGTTCTCAAGGATATTGAAATTCTCGATGATGAATCCGTTGGGATTGTCGTCGGAGCGTGAAGAGTTAGTGAGGCGGCACACCGTCACGAGACTTCTCTCGGTCACGTTACTTTCGCGGATAATCATCTGGCGGGCATAAGTCCGGGCCACATAGGGATAGTTGTTGAAGTCGCACACCACGCTGTCAACCTGACACACCTGATTGATGTTTCCCGAAATTATGCGGTTGTAATAGCCCTTTTCGGAATAATCCGAATAATAGTTGTAGGCGCTTTTGTCGGATAGTATCAGCGCACGGTTGATGTTATGCTCGATTGCCGACTTGTCCGGGGAGAGCGAGAAGAACAGCTCATGGAAGCGTCGGACGTGTTCACGCGCCTCCGCCGGACGGTTCTGGCTCATGTCCTGCGACAGAGCCAGCATCAGGCTCTTGCCGTTGTCAAGGACATAAATCTTTTCCCGCTGTTTCTCGGCGAAATTGAAAGCCGCCACCAGCGCCACCGAGACCACCACCGCGCACATCGCCACGAACACTATTCCGAAAAGGCGTATCTGACGGAAGGATGTCTCGATGTTTTTTAATGACTTGAATTCCATTTAATCCGTATCAGAATGTTATTTCAATAATTTGCCGACACGACCGGCCACATTTCCGGCAACCGCGCCGCCGACACTTCCGGCGGCGGAACCTGCCTGCATAGCCGTATTGTTGACCGCACGGTTGTAGCTGCCCATGCCTCCGGCCTGTATGATCCATCCGGCAACCGTCGGGATTGTGAAATATCCGATGATTCCGATTATCATAAATAGGATATACGCGGTGTTGCTCCCGTCAATATCGACATTCGGGTTGTTCGTCAGCTCCGAAATGTCGTTCTGCAACATCAGCACCTGTATTTTCGCCAGAATTGTCGAAAACAGGTCTGCCACGGGGAGCCACAGATAGGTCTGGACATAGCGGCATATCCACTGGACGAGGGTGTTCTGGAATCCGTCCCACACCGAAATCGCAAAACTTATCGGACCGAGGATGGCAAGGACTATCAGGAAGAAAGTCCTTATCGTGTCGATGGTCAGCGACGCAGCCTGAAAAAGCAGCTCCAGAAGCTCACGGAAGAAATTCTGAATGGCCTTCTTCACTTTATACATACCTCTCTCGATATACATTCCGGCGGCGGTACCCACCTCAGTTACGCCAAGTTCATCAATCTGACGGTCAAACTCCGCGTCATCTACAAGATAGGCCGTGGAGGGATCGCGCATCATGGCCTCGTATTCGAGCCTATCCTTCTCCTCACGGTATTTCTGCATATCGAGAGTCTGACCCTCCAGCATACCGGCGGTTCCCTGCACGATAGGCGACATCACGGAGTTTATCGTGCCAAGCACCACAGTCGGGAAGAACATGATGCAGAAGCCGATTGCAAACGGACGCAGCAGCGGGAACACATCAATCGGTTCAGCCCTTGCGAGGGCCTGCCATACCCGGTAGGCGACATAGAACAGGGCGCCCAGTCCGGCGATTCCCTGCGCGACACCCGCCATGTCGGAACACAGAGGCATCATCTCGTCGTAGAGCGAGCGCAGAATCGTATGGAGATTCGAGAAATCAATCGCGCAGAGCATAATTACCAGTATCTTTCGGCTCCCTTGCCGTAAAGGTTGATCACACGCTGCGTATCAGCTTTCTTCTTCGCACGGAGATAGGACACGGAGATGTTCTTGTTCGTGTAATAGGAGGTCAGGTTGCGGTACCGGCTCATCTCTTTATAGCACCTGTCCACAATATCCATGCGGTCCTTGTCGGTCATCGACATGGTGGTGATGTTCACCACGTTCTTCAGTTCGCCCAACACGCCGTTGGCTTCTTCGAGAAGGCGGGTGTAGCCTGAGGCGATTGCCGACAGTTCCGAAGCCGTGAAATTAGGGTCAGAGAGCATCTTGCGGAAATTCGTCACATAGGTCTCGCTTATGTCGCCGAGCATCAGGACTGTCTGCTGCACCTTGCGGGCATCGCGGACAAGATTGTTGACAGAGCGCAGGGCATCGTAATATTTCTTTCCCTGCTCATAGATCTTGACCGTTTCCTGAAACGACTTTACCATGTGCGTCGCCGTCTTCGATTCCTGAACCAGCGACTTGGAGTTGTTCACTATGCTCTGCGCTATGTTGGAGGGGTCGATGACCGTCCACTGCGCATGAGCTTTGCCGGCGCAGAGGAACATGACCAGCGCGACAACGGGAATTATTAATTTAAGTCTTCTCATTATAATGATTCTTTATGTCAGTAAATTCTGGAGGCGCATCCTCCGATTAACCTCACTCCCAAAGAGAGAATGTAGAGTGCCACGCGCAGGAGGAGCGCGGCAACGGCGATCACAGCCGTGATGATTAGAAGCAATAATCGTAAAACCGTCATACATCATTCATTTGCGAGTTGTTTTATCGCGGCCTCTATGTCGCCGCCAAGTCTCCGTGCCGTATCCAGCACCCTGATTTTCTCCGTTTCCTCGGTGGTATAGCAGAAGTATTCCTCCCGGCTCACCTCCGTGGCATACACCGCAGATTGCGTTCCGCCGAGTCCTATCCAGACCTCTTTATAAAGCCGGTTCGGGTTATTGGCGAGATTGATGCTGAGTATCTGTGCCTTCTCCTTGTCGGTCAGACCTAACAGAGACTGGATCTGGTCGAATCGGTTCATGTACTTGCGCTGGTCAAGGAGTATCTTGCAGTCGGAGTTGTTGATGATGGTCTCCTTGACAATCGGCGACGATATGATGTCGTCAACCTCCTGCGTAACCACCACGGCCTCCCCGAAATATTTGCGGACGGTCTTGTACATGTAGCGCATATACTCGGCCATGTTAGCGGTGGAGAGCGCCTTCCACGCCTCCTCGCATATAAGGAGTTTCCGGATACCCTTCAGGCGCCGCATCTTATTGATGAAAGCCTCCATGATGATTATCGTCACCACCGGGAACAATTCCTTGTTATCCTTCACATTATCAATCTCGAAGACAACAAAGCGCTTGTTGAGAAGGTCGATGTTCTCCTTTGAATTGAGAAGGAAATCGAAACGCCCTCCGTGATAATACTGCCTCAGAGTGGTAAGAAAATTGTCTATGTCGAAATCCTGACGGTGTATCGGAATCGGACGTTTCGCCATTTCCTCGCGGTACTCGTCGCGCATGAACTCGTAGAACGAGTTGAAACAGGGAACGATGTCCCGGTCATTCTTCATGCGGTCGATGAACATTGACAGAGCCGAGCCAAGCTCACCCGATTCCGTCTTCGTTATCCGGTCGTCCTCCGACTTCCAGAGCGTGAGAAGCAGCGTCTTGATGCTGTCCTTCTTCTCCACATCGAAAACATAATCCTCGGTATAGAAGGGATTGAAGGATATGGGGCTGTCCTCCCGGTATGTGTAATATATGCCGTCCTCACCGTGGGTACGGTTGTGGATAAGGTTGCACAGACCTTCGTAAGAGTTTCCGGTGTCTATCAGCAGCACATGGGCGCCCTGTTCATAATACTGGCGGACTAAGTGGTTCGTGAAGAACGACTTGCCGCTTCCCGACGGGCCGAGTATGAACTTGTTGCGGTTTGTCGTTATGCCGCGCTTCATAGGCTCGTCGGAAATGTCGAGATGCAGCGGTTTCCCGGTCAGCCGGTCAACCATCTTTATCCCGAATGGCGACAGCGAAGAACGGTAGTTCGTTTCCGCAGTGAAGAAGCACACCGCCGGCTCTATGAAGGTATAGAACGATTCTTCCGCAGGGAAATCGGCCTCGTTGCCCGGCATGGCAGACCAGAACAGCGTCGGACAGTCGATGGTGTTGTGCCGTGGCATACACCCCATAGTCGCAAGCTGACCTCCGACATCGTTCTTGATGCGCCGCAGTTCCTCCGCGTCGTCGCTCCACGCCATGACATTGAAATGCGCCCGGACGCTTGTCAGCCCGTATGAATGGGCCTCGTTCAGATAACGGTCTATCCATTCCTTGTTGATCGCGTTGCTGCGGCTGTACTTGGAAAGACTGTTCATGTTGCGGGCGGTCTTCTCGAAGCGGGCAAGATTCTCGTCGTGGCAGTCGATAAGCACATACTGGTTATATATGTGGTTGCACGGCAGGAGCAATCCGACAGGGGAGGCAAACGACAGGCGGCAGTCGGAGCGGTCGGTGGACAGACGCTCATATCGGTTGTCGGTGCTGACCTTGCCCGGAAGGTCGTCGGTATCCGAAAGGGTATGGAGGCAGAGCATCTTGTCGCCGATACGCATCTCCCTTGCCGAGAGATCCATATCCTCCAGACACGTTACATCCGACATGGAGAGGGAAAGATATTTCTCGATGATGCCTGATGTCGTTTCAGTGCCAAGAATCTCGTCGTCCGACAGACGGCGCAGACCGATATATCCGGTGTCGTTGATGATGCGCTCGAACTGTTCCACACTCTCCAGAAACTTCACCACCATCTCGTGATTCAGTTCCTTCGGGGTTATGCGCCCACGGCACAGGGTGGAAAAATTGCTCTGCTGGCGCATCCGCTCCTTCGTTGTCTTGGTCAGGAACAGGCAGCACCTGTGGTCAAGGTACGGACGCTCGTTGAAATGGCGCTCGAAAGAGCGGTCAAGGAAACTCAGTCCCTCCTTCTGCAATTCCGGCCGGTAATTCTCCGATATGAATATGTCCTGCTTGTGGACAACCGAAAAATGCGGCAGAACCTTTATCGCCTTGCACCATGCCGAGTGCATGGCCTCGTATTCGGCGGATGTTACCGTGAACAGCTCCGGGAGCCTCACCTCAAAGGCCACCGTTATGTCGGCGTCCTTTGAGATGATGCAGCCGTGTTCAACGGCAAGGAGGGGCAGTTTCGATTCAAGAGTCGTCGCTCTCAGGGTATTTCTTATTATTATCTATTATGTTGTTTCCTACACGTTTTTATCAGGCGTGTTATTCGCAACCGGTTGATTATGTAGCGTGGTCTGTATCTCACGGCGCCGAGCTTCATAAGTCCGTATTGCCCGAACTTAGAGTTAAGCCGGAAAGTGAGCCAGACAAGGACCGATGCCGACACTGCGGCGAAGCCGATGCAGAACCATTGCGGGACACCCGCGACATACATTATCACGAACAGGACGAACAGGGACAGAAGGCCGATGGCGAATATGAACAGATATTGCGCTTTCAGACCCTTGTACTCCACACTGCGTCCCACGCCTTTATTTATGGAATATGTGGACATCAGAGGAAGAATGACTTGAGGATTGTGGCTGCCACGATAAGGAAGATACAGGCTCCGAACCATGACGCGGCGGTCTTGCTGGTGTCGGGGTCTCCGCTCGACCATTTGGAGTAGTATTTCACGCCTCCGATAAGGCCCACGACCGCCCCGATCGCATAGATAAGTTTCACTCCCGGCTCAAAATACGATGTCACCATCGTCGTAGCCTCGTTGATGCCCGAAAGACCGTTGCCGGCGGCACTGACAAACTCGACAGAGCAGAGAATCATAAGAACGGCGAGGACGACACGTCCTTTCAGAATCATAAACTTGTCTTTTACAGTTTTCATAAGAATCAGTGTTTGAATGTGGCCGGGATACACACCCAGCCACGGTAACGCCTTTTTTCGGCTTGTGTGGTGGATGGTATGGCTCAATGCGGTCAGCCGTAATCAATCTTCTTCATCTTTTTCGCTGTCTTTGTCAGTATTCTCCGGTCTCCGGAGTGAGCCGTCAACATCTATCCCGCGCCCTTTGCGACGGGAGGAGGTCGGTCTGCCGATTTTTTTCTTATGCGCCGCCCGCACACTCTCGGCGATGCAGTTCATTATCCCGGCGTTGATTCTTTCGTCGGTCTCCATCATCTTGCCGATGAATACCACATCGCGCATACCGGTCAGGACTCTGCCTGCCTCGGCTTTCTGTTCGGGAGTTGCCGCCGGGTTCGCCGCCACGGACACAGCCGCCTCAATCTCGTCGATCGATTCTCCCTTTGCGGGAGGGGAAACGCTGTCCGGCTCGAAGTCGTCCATGTCCGGGGTCTCGTCAGCAGTATCAGAATCCGTGGGGGTGTCATCGGCATTACCGTTCACGGAGGAATCCGTGTCGGGATTCTTAAACTCGACATCCTGCGGATTGACATCACCGATTTTGGTTTTCAGGACATAGGTCATGGCAGCCGTAATGGACTCGGTAAGCACCTCGCGGAATCTGTCCAGATCGAAATCGCTCTGCGGAACGACGGTAACGGCATTTTTCTTCGGTTCCTCTCCGTCGCTGTCCGACACCGTTTCCTGCGATTCCTTTTTACCATCGGTTTTGGTGTCGGGCTTCTTGCCTTTTCCCCGGAACATCCATGTCACGAAGGCGAGATAGACAAAGGCGCATATAATCAGGATTGATGCTGTGCTCATAGGCGCGTCTTTTTCTTACCTTTCTCCATAAGGGTATTGAGGATGTCGGCGTTTCCCTTCAGGTGGTCGAGAAGAATCCTTGTTACATATACCCCGATTGTCAGCCCCTCCACATCAAGGAGCGGTACGGTCATTTTGAGCCTGTCAACAAGCTCACGGGGAACGAATATACCTTTTCTTGCCCCGACTTCTCCCGGCTCCAGAAACAGTGAGCGGTATGAATCTATGTCTTTCGCAGAGACTGCGGGGGATTTTTTATTTGTCGTAACGGCGCTATTTTTTTCAGTTGCCATATCTTTCAGAATTTTAATGAATCGTTGAACATCCTTTTTATGATGTCGTCATATTCCTTGAAATGCTGTTCCAGCACATTGTTGACATATTCCGTAATCGAGCCACCCTCGGAGAAGAAAAGCATCAGTTTCTGCATTTTGAGCTTGAACTCCTCGCTCACGGACACCTGTTTCCCTTTGCGGCTTATGCGCCGGTACTTGTTTCTCAGGATAAAGTTCTCCATATATTCAAGTTCCCGGTTGGAAAGTGGTGTGTTAGCTGCCACGGTCTTGTCTGGCGCCGCTTTTTCGGGAGAGATCGGTGTTTCGGACGGTGCCGGAGTTTCGGGCGGGGCTGTCGTGTGCGATGCGTTTTCCTCGTATCTTTCAAGGAACTTGTCGGCATCGAAGCCCGGTTCTCTTTTCCTTGCCATAATCAGTCAGGTTCTATGGTTGCCAGAATCTCGTCCACCAGTTCCGGAAGCTGACTGTTGCGCAGAAGGCTCTTGTCAGGGGGCATGAACGTGGATCGGAATACTCCGCAGCGACCCGATGTGTCGCCGTCTTTGGTGTACTTCACGCTCATGGGCAGAATGGTGTCAAGCGATTCTATGCACAGCGACGCCACATAACGGTTGATGATCTGGCAGAGATTGTTGCGGTCTTTCGGCTGCACCTTGTTCCAGACGAGGAACATCCCCTTGACATGGGAGCCTTCCTTTAAGAGCATCTCCTCGTTAACGTTGTGGGCGAATCCGATTGAACTTTTCAAATCCCCGGTCTCCGGGGTTATCGGCACAAAGAGATAATCCATCGCTGCCAGAAGGTTCACGATCTCGCGGTCGTTGACCGTACCCGTAATGTCGAAGAAAACATATTCGGGCGGTTCCCCTTTCTGTATCTCTTTTTCCGCATAGTCAAGAGCTGTGGACGGAGAACATTTTACAATCTCGTAGGCGTCTCCACGGAACTGTTCCATGAATCTGGCGAAACGCCTCCTGACGACGGGATTCTCCCGTATCAGCAGCTTGTCCTTCTCGCGGTACTCGACCATGCTGTGCTGTCTGGGGTCACAGTCGAGAGCCAGCACCCTTTTTCCGAGGACATAGTGCAGGTAGCTTGCGACAAGTGTCGTAAGGGTTGATTTGCCGGCTCCCCCTTTCTGTGTGGCGAAAGCCACATAAATCGGGTCTTGCATTTATAATTTGTGAGGTTTGGTAATGTAATACGGCATCAGCCGTGCGGCACTTGTCCCGTGCCTTGTGGAATGTCCGGCTTGATAACCATGTCCGGCTTATCCGTGGAGTGAACTGAAAATCGCCAGCCCGTTCACTCCGGCATACAATTCTTAAAAAGGCCTGCAATCAGTTCATACGTTCATACGTCAATACGTTCATACGTTCATACGTTCATACATCTGTACATCCATACGTTCATACATTCAGATGTTCATACGTTCATACCTCCGTACTTCTGTATGTTCAGGCATACATCTGAATGAACTGCCGTTGTGCCGACCTTCAATACACACAGAAACACATTCATTCATCTGTCCACTCGTAAGGAAGTATGAACTTACTGCAATCATAATGACCGGATGGAGGTACAGCCGGAAGTCTGTTCTTCTTTACTTTCATATTTATGTCCGCATGACCTTTCAGCCATAAGGATGACTTTCAGCACATCCTTCCTTCGGAGTGGATGACCGGCCGTTTGACTGACCGGAACTGCAATCATAACGACGGTCATTCAGAAAAAGATTTGTCGTTTTCCGAAAATGCCGACGATTGCCGACCGATTGCCGGCGATTTCCACCCTCGGCAAACCAACCGCCTCTGATATTGTTACGCAGATACACACAACACATTCCTCAAACACGCTTTTCAGCCGCGCCGGGTAACCGTTTTTTTCTTATCGCAATCCCTCATGTCGGCTGATTGATCCTTACAATTCCGGGATTCGACAAACATGATTCCGGGATTTCATCGCAAGCGCACGGACACATTCGCTTCATCTGATTTTTACCGATTTACGATGCCAACATTGGCATGGCAAGGTATGTTGACAGGCACTGTAAACCTTTCGGGTGCCTCTCAACCCTTGCCGGTAAACCGGGGAAAGTGTCCCTCCAAAGTCGGGACACCCATAGCCATAAACTGCGCTCCGCAGATATTTCATTCTGTCAAAACAACGGATATGACGCAAAAATATAACCGTGGCGGACGACCGCACAAGATAAATCCTGCGGTATTCCGATATGTAGTGCGGCTTGACGCAAAAGAAAACGAAGTGTTCCTGTCGATGTTTGAAAAGACACAGGCATTAAATAAAGCCGCTTTTATCAAGGGCGTGTTATTCAACACTCCATTTAAGGTTTTCTATATGGACGAAAATACGCGAGAGTTTATCGACAAACTATCCTCACTTAACTCTCTATATCGTACCGTCGGCGTTGAATACGCCTTGATTGTAAAGACGCTGAGGGAGAATTTCAACGAGAGAAAGGCGATGAAAGCACTGTATAATCTGGAACAGAAGACCACCGAGCTGGTGAAAATCAGCATGGAGATAGTCTCGCTAGCCCGGCAATTCGACGAGGCATGGTCGCAAAAATCTCGTTAGGCAACTCCCTTTACGGCGCAATCTGCTACAACGGGGAGAAAATCAACAAGGAAAAAGGGAGGTTGCTCGACACCAACAAAATCTATAATGACGGTTCCGGCACTGTGAATATTCACCGTGTATATGAGGACTTCATGCGTTGGATGCCGTCGCACACGAAGACCGAGAGACCGATGATGCACATTTCCCTCAATCCGCATCCCGACGACCGTCTGACCGACACCGACTATACGGCACTGGCCCACGAGTATATGCAGAAAATGGGTCTGGGAGATATGCCTTATCTGATTTTCAAACACATGGACATCGACCGACACCATATCCATATAGTAGCCCTCCGTGTGGGGACTGACGGCAAGGCTGTATCCGACAGAAACAACTTCTACCGAAGCAAGGATATATGCCGGGAGCTGGAGAGGAAGTACAACCTTCATACAGCCGAGCGTCAGAGAATCACTCCCGATATGCCCATCAGGAAAATCGACCCTTCCGGCGACATCAAGCGGCAGATTGCCAACACCGTCAAAATGGTGGGTATGCGCTATAAGTTCCAGACCATAGGAGAGTATAACGCCATACTCGGACTGTATAATATCAGGTGTGAGCAGACCGACGGCAGAGTCAACGGACGGGAGTATCACGGTCTTGTATATTTCGCCACTGACGACCACGGCAATACAATAGCATCGCCGTTCAAGGCTTCCCGCCTCGGCAAATTCGCCAGCCGCGCGGCGATAGACGGACGGATGGAGCGGGCGAAAGACCACATTGACATCCGTCCGACCAAGCAAGTTGTATCGGAGGCTATGGCTGAATCTTCGGGCAAGGATGATTTCATCGCCAAGCTCAAAGAGAGGAACATCGACCTTGTCCTGCGCCATACCGATACCGGGCGCATATACGGGGCGACATTCATAGACCACAATACAAGGACTGTCCTCAACGGTTCGCGTCTGGGCAGACAGTTCTCCGCCAACGCTCTTGAACAGTGGTTCACGGCCGGAGAAAGACCTTCGGTTGTACCCGTTCAGACGGATAACCGTCAGGAACAGCCGCAGCCTGGCACTCAACAACCCGGTTCGGGTAATTCCCAATCCAATCCGGCAGGGCAACAGACATCAGGAGGCGCGGGAGCATCCGGAACATCGCAGGGTCAGCAGCACGGTCAAGGTCAGTCGCAACAGCAATTCCGGCAGGGCAACACATCGTCTGATGATTATATGCCCACAATTCCCGGTCTTGACCTTTTCCATACCGGCCCCGGATTCGATGCGGAGGAGGAAGCCTTCTACCGCGCCATGCAGCGGCGTAAGAAGAAAAAGCGCCGTGGCCCTAAACTGTAATTTTCAACATTATATCAATTTATTATGAGCCAACAGGAAGACGACCTCCGGGCGTTAGCCAAAATAATGGATTTCATGCGCGGCATAAGTTTTGTGCTTGTGGCCGCGAATATGCTGTGGTTCACGGGCATAAAGACCGTGGAAAGCGGCTGGTTCTATTCAACCGCATACAAGATTCTGAACAATCTGGACAATGCCTGCGGGCTGTTCCATAATCCCAACAACGCCAAATGGTTCGCGCTTCTCCTTCTGGCCCTTTCTTGTTTCGGCACGAAAGGGGTCAAGAAAGAGAGCATCAGGTGGAAACATATAATAATCGCCATCACCGCAGGTATGTTCCTCTATTTCGGTTGCTGGTGGATGCCGGCGAAGGAATGGCTTTACTCCTATATAATATGTACCGTAACGGGATATGTGGCGTTGCTGTTCGGAGGCGTGTGGATGGGCCGTATGCTGAAAGGCAACCTTATGGATGACCGTTTCAACAACGAGAATGAATCGTTCATGCAGGAGACTGAGCTGAAGGCAAACGACTATTCAGTGAATCTCCCCACTCGTTTCTACTACAATAAGCGGTGGAACAAGGGATGGATAAACGTGGTAAACCCGTTCCGCGCCACAATAGTCCTCGGCACTCCCGGTTCCGGCAAGTCATATGCCGTAGTGAACAATTATATAAAACAGTGTATAGAAAAGGGTTACAGTGCTTATATCTATGACTTCAAGTTTCCGGATCTGTCTGTCATAGCGATGAATCATCTGAACGCTCACACAAAAGATTACAAAGGAGTTGTGCCTGAGTTCCGTGTGATCAACTTCGATGACCCGATGCGCTCACACCGGTGCAATCCGATAGCCCCGGAGTTTATGACAGACATTTCCGACGCATACGAGTCAGCCTACACCATAATGCTCAACCTTAACAAAACGTGGGTGAGCAAGCAGGGCGATTTCTTTGTGGAATCCCCGATAATATTGCTTGCAGCAATAATCTGGTTCCTGCGCATTTACAAGGACGGCAAATATTGTACCTTCCCCCATGCGATTGAGTTTCTATGCCGCCCATACGAGGATATTTTCCCGATTCTCACATCATATCCCGAACTTGAAAATTATCTTTCCCCGTTCATGGACGCTTGGCTCGGAGGGGCGCAGGAGCAGCTCCAAGGCCAGATAGCGTCGGCGAAAATCCCTCTGACGAGGATGATTTCACCGCAACTCTATTGGGTAATGTCGGACAGCGAGTTCTCGCTTGACATAAACAATCCTGAGCATCCGAAGATACTGTGTGTAGGCAACAATCCCGACCGCCAGAACATCTATGGCGCGGCACTCGGCCTTTACAATTCCCGTATCGTCAAACTCATCAACAAGAAGAACAGGCTTAAATCCGCCGTGATAATTGACGAGTTGCCGACGATATATTTCAAGGGACTCGACAATCTGATCGCCACCGCGCGAAGCAACAAGGTTGCCGTGTGTCTCGGCTTTCAGGACTTCTCGCAGCTTAAACGCGACTATGGAGACAAGGAGGCGGCGGTGGTGATGAACACCGTAGGCAATATCTTCTCCGGGCAGGTCGTCGGCGAGACCGCCAAGACGCTTTCGGAACGGTTTGGAAAGGTATTGCAGAAGCGTCAGTCGGTGTCGATAAACCGGCAGGATGTGAGCCATTCCTTCAATACCCAGATGGACAGCCTGATTCCTCCGAGCAAAATCTCGACGCTCACGCAGGGTATGTTTGTCGGTGCCGTCAGCGACAATTTTGACGAGCGCATAGAACAGAAAATCTTTCATGCCGAGATAGTGGTTGACAACGACAAGGTCAAGGCGGAGACAGCCCGGTATGCGGAGATTCCGGTCATAAACCCCTTCATCGACAAAGCGACCGGGGAGTGCGTGATGCAGCGTACCATACAGGACAATTACGACGGCATCAAGAAGCAGGTCAAGAAAATCGTTTTCGACGAGATACGCCGCATTGCGGCGGACCCTCTGTTGAAGCACCTTCTTAAACGCCGCTGATTCGTCAGCGGACATTATCTGTTCGGCGGAAATGTACCATGTTACATTTTCGCCGAAAATATATTTGTAAATACCGAAGCCATACGACATTGCCGCTTTTTTATTAACTTTGTAGATTATTATGGAGATTGAACAAAGAAGGAAACACTATACGCTGTTCATAGACGAGTGCGGCGACCCGAATCTGGAAAAGTACGACAGGACTTTCCCGATGTTCACATTGTGCGGCATACTCGTGTCATCGGATAAACTGAAATGGCTGGAGAATGAAATCAACGGTCTGAAAAGGGAGCTTTGGCAGGACGAGGGCGTAATTTTCCATTCCAGAGAAATCAGGAATCACAGCCGTGCTTTCGTCAACTTGCTTGACGCGACCGTCAAAGAACGGTTTTATGAACGCATAAATGAAATACTCGGTACCGAAGACATCTATGTGATAGTATGCTGCTGCATACTGAAAGAGCCGTTTGTAGAAAGATTCAATACGGGTGAGGATGTGTATGGGCTTTCCCTCAAATATCTGATAGAACGTGCCATTTTTCACATGGATGACTGCGATAACGGCAACTGCAAGCTGTCAATAGTTGTCGAGCGTCGAAATCCCAATCAGAACCAGATGCTGTTGAAATATTACAACGGACTGCGTGTAACAGGCACTAAATGGATAACACCGGAGCGACTGACGGACCGAATCAAGAACTTCAAGTTCCAGTACAAAGCCGACAACATCATCGGATTGCAGGTTGCCGACCTCATTGCATATCCCATAAGCCGGTATGTGCTTAATCCCGAAAGGCCGAATCCGGCATTTCAGGTAATCGCCAAACATATCTACACATACAAGGGGGCGAGATTGGGATTCAAGATAATACCTCATTGACACTCCCCATTAAAACTTTTTCTCCGAAAAATGCGTTAGTTATTTGTGGGATAAAGATTTTATTCTTAACTTTGTATCCACAAAGGGTAGTTTCCTCTTTAAGGAAATACTTCGAGTGCGAAAGCAACGATTTTAGAAACCGACAGTAGTCGATTGGAAAGAGCGGCAACTCGCCGCTCTTTTTTCAAACCTTAAAGATAATAAGCTCCTCTGGCGAGTCGCAAGACAGCATACTTGAGGAGCGTTCTTCATTTTATAAGGCAGGGAGCATACCGGATTGACCGTATGCCCCCTGTCTTTCTTTTTTACATCCTTCTGCCGGCGTGCCTCTGTATTCCTGTATCCGGCGCGGCACTGAATCTGAGCGGAACAGAATAGTCTGTAGCCGGTTCCGCGACCATGCTCTTTTTTACATCTTCCGATTGAGAAGGCGCTTCGACCGTCTGAGCGGCGGTCTGGCTGTTCTTAACACCGTCTTTCTCATCATGCTTTGGAGCAAGTTCAGCCGTAATCTTACGGTCAAGCGCGGCAAGTTCGGATTTGAGCTGTTTCAGTTCATCCTCCTTGCCCCACGGCTTCGAGATAATGGCTTCAAGTTGCGGAACATCGGCTTTCAGTTTTGCGGTCCGTTCCTCATACTGGGCGATGATGCCGGGAATCTTCTCCAGAGCGTTGACAAAATTCATGCAGGCGGCATGGGTGTCGGACATTGCGATGAAGCCGTTGTTGAACTTGTATTTATAGTTGCCTTCAACAACAAAACGGTTCTGAACAGTCTCTTTCCCATCCACGAGGGTACGCTCCGAGATAATGGAAATCGGGAAGCCATAGACCTCGCCGATACGCTGATACTGTCCGTGCGTGTCGGTACGTTGCGCCAGCCCTTGCAGGTGGATGCCCATATTCTTCTCATCGGACAGGTTACAGGTGTCGATTGTGAGATTGTTCAGAGGATTGCCGTTCTTGTCTCTCCTGACAACTGCCTCGTAGCGGGCGACATCAGCCTTCATCCTCTCTATTGCCGCCTCGTTGTTGGCAATGTCGTGGGTTACTGTCTGATAACGGAATCGGGAATCGGAGATGCCCTTATTATGCGCCTTGCGACCGCTTTCAAGTGCCGCTATGCGCTTTTCGAGCTTCGCCTTTTCCAACAGGTCTGTGTTTCCTGACAGAATCGCCATATATTCCGAAAAGTTCATGCCGTTCTTCTCGTCCATTGCGCCCTCGTCGATGGTTCTTGCTCCGAGCGCGCCGGATTTGAGCTGTGCAATGAATGTCGCCTTGCAGTGAAGAAGATTGAACTTGTAGGAGTCCAAAGATTTCTCAACCGCATAGATTATCACATCCACCTTGTTGTCGGCATAAAGTTTGGCTACCTCGTTACCGGCACGGATAGCGCGTCCCTCACGCTGCTCCAGATCGCTTGGACGCCACGGACATTCCAGCTCATGAACCGCGACAGCCCGGCGTTGGGCGTTTACGCCTGTTCCGAGCATACTTGTCGAACCGAACAGAACACGGACATCGCCGTCATTCATAGCCTGAATGACAGCCTTTCTTGACCTCTCGGTTTTACACTCCTGTATAAACCTAATCTCATGCGCCGGAATACCGTAGTCTTCAATCAGCTTGCGCTTGATTTCAGAATAGATATTCCACTCGCCGGGCTTATATGTCGATAAATCGCTGAACACAAACTGTGTTCCTTTCTGCTCGTCATATCTGCGGTAATATTCCGCTATCATACGGGCGCAGTGGCTGGCCTTGTTGTTCGGGTCATCTCCATATTCAGGGTCAATCATACGCATATCGAGTGCCATTTTGCGGGCATAGTCCGTGGCGATAAGCATCTTCGCCTTCTCCTCGGTTTCAGACAACGGCGCTCTGCCGAGGATTGTGGCATTGCCGGTTTTGGCAAATTCCATCAGCTTCTGTATGAAATCTTCCTGAGCCGGGGTCGGAGGAATATTGTGGAGTATCTCATGCTTGTGCGGACGGTCAACCCCCACATCCTCCGCCGTGCGGTAGTCTGTTATCTCGTTATAGAACGCAGCCAACTCCGGCACCTTGATAAAGTACCTGAAACGCTCCTTCTGCACAATATTGTTCGTAACATTGAACTCGAAGTCGGTTGTCTTTTTGGCAAAGATTGCGGCCCACGCATCGAAGCAGCGGATCTCCTGCCTTTCAAGTTCATTCGGACGCAGATACTTGAACAAAAGATACAACTCAGTAAGCGAGTTACTGATTGTAGTACCAGACAGGAATGTAGCGCCGAGGTCTTTGCCTGTCCGCTCCTGAATGGTGCGTATTGCATACAACAGATTGAGCGCCCTCTGGCTTCCCTCACTGTTGCCCAACCCTGCCACACGGTCATGTCTGGTGTTGAACATTAGGTTCTTAAAGTTCTGTGATTCATCAACATAGATGTGGTCTATGCCCATCTGCCTGAAATCCACAACGCTATCCTTGTTCTGTTCCATCTGGTACTGGATGGTTGCAATCTTGGCGGTAAGGTTCTCTTTCCGCTTTATAAGACCTTTGAGCATACCACGCGACACATCATGCCCCTGCTGCTTAACCACTTCCAGATTTTCCTCCACCGTGTCAAGTTCAGCCTGAAGAATCTGCTGCTGCATTTCCGGCGACTGAGGTATCTTCCCGAACTGGTCATGCGACATGATGATACAGTCATAGTCGTTGTTCTTGATCCGGTTGAAGAAATTGACACGGTTGTCAGCCTTGAAACTCTTTTCATCGGCATAGAGAATCCTTGCATTGGGGTAAGCGGTCTGATAGGTCATGGCGATTTCCGCAACATTCGCCTTCATCCCGATAATCATGGGCTTGTGGGCGAGGCCGAGGCGTTTCATTTCATGGGCTGCCATGCACATTATCAGCGTCTTGCCGGTTCCCACCTGATGATCACAAATTCCGCCGCCGTTCTGCAAAAGCATCCACACGCAATCCTTCTGGCTTTGATAAATGGAGCTGATTCCATAACGGTCTCCGAGCATCTTCATGTTCAAATCCGGGAATGTCTGATGGCTTCCGTTATATTGGGGTCTGACGAAACAGTTGAATTTGTCGTTATACAGCTCCACTAACCGTTCCTTGAACTCCGGAGATTGAGCCTCCAGCCATTCGGAGAATCCGTTTCGGATTTCATCTATCTTGGTATTGGCAAGCTGTATCGCCTCGCTATCCGGCACCTTTATGTCATGTCCGTCGTCATCCTTTCCGATTGACTTCTTTATGTCGGGTACGGTATTGTGCAGGGCGTGTCTGAGAAGGCTCATACCGTCATAAGTGCGGTAATAGCCCCTTACGCAAAATTCCTCCCAAATCTTCATGTTCTTGCGGGAGGCTTCGGCCGAGTATTCATCCATTGAGGAAGAATAAGCTATCCTCACATCGGTTTCGTAGAAATCAGACATATAAGCCGAGTATATTCCTGCCGGAATCCACCTCTCACCGAAGTTGAAATCCAGCTCGTCGAACTCGATGCGGCGGGGCCGGGCTGCCTCCAATGCTTTGAGAGAATCCTTTGACATGGCGATGAACGGCTCGATGCCGTCATAGCCCGGAAATCCCTTTATGCGTTCTTCCTCACGGTCAATCCATGCCCTCACGGATTCAGCTTTGGCAACGACATTGCCGGCGATGAAGCGGTCTTTTATCTCGTAGTTCTCCACAAGCGGATTATAATATATGTGTCCTTCAAGATTCTGTATAATGGAGTCTTCATCCATGTCCACCAGTGACGACATATATTCGAGATTAACACCGCCGTATTTGTTGAGCGATGCAGTCAGTGCCTCCATCGGAGTATCGACGGATGCGACTTCATCAACGGAGAAGGAAACGGGATGGTCAAATATATCAGCCTTGACTATCGTGCCGTTCTCGCTTCGCTCCAGACCCAGCGCGTCGCGCCCGTTTGCATCGCCCATGATGAACCGGACATTACGTTTGTCGTTCAGATTGCCGTATCTTTCGACAAACTCATAGTAATATTGATTGAGGTGTTCGCGCAGATGTTCGCTTGGCTCATGGGTTTCCGCCTCATAATTGTAAAGCTGCTGGTATGTCTCCGATATGGTTATGTAAAGCATGGCGCGTTTTTCCTGTTCCGATTTCATTTCAAGAGGGTTGAAAGTCGCGCCGGTCTTGCGGACATCTGAGAGGACTCCGACCATACCGTCCTGTACCACCATAGAGCCGTTCTTGTGAAAGAACTGAATATCCTCAGAGAAAGGACGCGGCGACATATCGCGCTCTGCACGCTCTATCTGGATAGCCGTGACTTTCGACGGCCTGTTATAACCGCCGGGGATGAAATCTCCCTCAGTCTTTTCAATATATGTTTCGCCGGAAGCTATCCCGGCGCCCCGTGCCGCCTCCTGTGCCTCCCGTTCCAGACGCATCTCCTACATCTGGCGGTGGGCAATCGACATCATGGCTTCATAAAAGCCATTGATTGGAGGATTGTCATCCCAGTTCAAGGCTCCGTAAAACTCCAGCTCCTTCTCGCTGAGTTTGCGGAATGCCGGGGCCTTTACAGGCTTGTCTTCAGCGCGAGGCGCAGGTCTGGTCTTTTCTTCCGGCTTCTCTTTATACTGGCGTCGGTTGTTCTTTTTCTGTATCGGCTCCAGCTCACCGAAAAGATTGTATGCGAAAAGACGAGGGTCAGGATTATCTGTATAATCCGGCCCACCGTCGGTTTCAATCTCTTTAACCGGTTCAGGTTTCGGAGGGTCGGCGGAAGTCTTTGGCGCTTCCAGCTTCGGCTCAACCTTCTTTTGTGCCTTATCTTGCGGAGTGACAATCTCAGCAACCTTCATCTTATGAATGTTGTCATTGGACTCCTCGCAGAGAGCCACTTTATTGCCGGCAGCGATAAGTTTCGGGAGGTAAGCATCAAGCGCGTGCTGCGGAAATCCTGCCAACTCGATGGTATCAGCCTTCCCGTTCAGCCTTCTTGTAAGGGTAATTCCCAATACCTCGGAAGCTTCGACCGCATCCTTGCCGAAAGTTTCATAAAAGTCGCCGATTCTGAAAAGCACCAGTGCATCGGGATGTTCTCCCTTTATTTCCTTGAACTGAGCAATCAGAGGCGTATCTGTTACTTTCGATGTTTTAGGTGTCGGTTTCGGAGCATCGGCTTTCTTCTCAGGAATCCTTTTCAGCTTAGGGTCTTCCAACTGCTCACATATGGCTACACGTTTTCCTGCCCGCACAAGTTTGGGCAGATACATATCGAGGGCATGATGGGGGAATCCGGCCAGCTCGATACGGCTGTCAATGCCATTCTGCCGTCGTGTGAGGGTAATACCGAGAATATCCGAGGCTTGCACCGCGTCTTCGCCGAAAATCTCATAAAAATCCCCGACACGGAACAGCAGAATCGCATCAGGATGTTTCTTCTTCATTTCCTGATACTGTTTGAGCAAAGGTTCGTTTTTCTGCTCAATCTTCTCGGCGATAGGCTTTTGTTTCGGCACTTCCGGTTTTTCCTCCGGCTTTGGAGTCGGGGGTGTCGGCGTCGGCTTGACAGGGTCAGGTGTCGGCGGCTTTATCCCGTTGGAATTATATAGTTCGAGATTCAGACGGAGATGCAGCGATTCATCAAGTGCCTTGCGCAGATCTTCGGCAATACCGTCAACACCACCTATATGTGTATAGACAATAGCCGGTTTCCCATACTGGTCTGTACCCACTTTGGCATCGGTGCATATCACATTCTGCGGAAATGCCTGAAAGAACTTGTTGCCCGGCACCTTCGTACCACGGTCAACTACCGACTGGATGAAAAATTCCTCGTCTGCCGATAACGATTTCTTTCCCGTGTGCTTCTGGAGAATGATCAGGTCAGACCCCGCATCGGTTCCGGCATTGTCGGAGAAAGTATTGTTTGGCAGACGCAGAGCCGCCACAAGGTCTGCGCGTTTCACAAGCTCCATCCTTACGAAAGGACTGGCGGCGTTCATAACGCCCTGTGACGCGATAAACGCCACAAGACCTCCCTCGCGTACTTGGTCGAGAGTCTTCAGGAAGAAATAATTATGAATCGTCTTTGTCGCCTGACGGTAGGCGATCTCCTTGCTCACCGCATACGCAGGGTCTGCAACCGCAAAATCCCCGAAAGGAATATTTGAGGCCGCCACATCGAAATAGCCGTTGAAATCACGCTCAATCTTCTCGAATCCCTCTATCCGGGTCAGGATTGACGGATGCAGTGCCGAAAGGATCTTGCCCGTAATCAAATCCTTCTCATACGCCAGCACTTCAGTACCGGGATAACGGTCATTGCGCAGGAAAGAGTCGATGAAAGCACCTTGTCCGGCTGACGGTTCAAGAAAACTTTTCACCTCTACACCGGAATATATCAGAGCATCAGAGAGAGCATCCACAACGGGCAAAGGCGTATAAAACGCAGTCAGCACCGAGGTTTTGAGAGAGTCCATATACTGCGCAAACTCCTTGTCATCCTTTGAATAATCGTGGATAAGGCGGCGTAGTTCAACCGTAGGCATGAACAGCTCGATGTCGGATTTGCTCCACTTGGCAGCGTCTGACAGCTCGTTTGCATCATTGAGGATACATTTCAGACCGCCGAATCCGGCGTACTTTCTCAGGACCTCCCGTTCTTCGGGAGTCTGCGCTGTGCGTCCGGCAACACCGAGGTTCAGGGCGAGCCTTATAGCCTCGATGTTGTCACGCATTGTCTGAAGGCGGTTATAACTCATAGCCGTCCAGTTTCTCGTTCAAGATGCCGAGAAGCTCCAGACGCATCGCCGGGTAACCCTCCGTTTCAAGAAATCTGCCGTCAACGCCATACTTGTCAAGTATCGCGTTTATCTCCCTGTCCGATGCGAAATGCACAGCCGTTACTTCCCATACCGACGGGTCAAGACGCAGCCAGCAGTCTTCTTCTATGATATGATATATTATGTCGAAGCGGGATACATACAGCTTTTCAAGCAGTGTCCGCATCGCAAGTTCATGGCAGATATAAGGCGGTCTGCCAGATGCGAACTCTCTGGTGTATGTGTCAAGTGCGTCATCGACGCGGTTATCTATGAATTTCTGTGTGTTCTCTTTATCGAAATGATGTTCTTTAAGATGCTCACGGAGATAGCCGATATAGAAATCCGGCTCACCGTACTTTTTCGGTGTTTCCATTTCAGTGTGGATTTTCCGATGGCGGCCCTCCTGCTTCTTGATTATGGAGGGCATGGCCGGCTTATGCGCCGGTAAAAAAGTAGGCGGGTTTCCCTCCCGCCTACTGCCACTTTATCCACAGCCAGAACGGAAACAACCGTTTTATGACTGTGATTCAGTGGCTAAATTAGTCATTTATCCGCAGAGCGCGAAATAAATCCGGGATTTTCAGTTCTCATTCACTCTTTTCGGGGCTGAAAACATCGAGAATGTGGTCTGCGACGATGATATAGAGCATCTCCTCCTCCCGTGAGAGGTCAACGGGATAGAGTCCGGTTACCGTCACGGCATGGAGCGCGTCAGCGTCAGTGTCGTCGGACCATACGCTTTCGGCTCCTGTCACTGACACCGAAGAAGCCTTCTTGCCCAGAACGGGATGATGACGCAGGTTGGTGAATGTGTCCCCGACGGTTGCAGCCAGCGAGAGGGGTAGTGTGGATGTATTGTCGGACGGATAACTGATGAGTCCCTTGTTGTATAGGGCATACGCTACCCCGGCTGTTTTTGCCGGTGCCCAGCCCCATAGTGTCAGGGCGGCGGCTTTGAGGTCCGCCATGCACCATAGTCCCTGCGATGGTTCCAGCCCGGCATAGTCGGGTTCTATCGGACGCGCACCGATTGTATGTTCCGCAATCGCGTTGTCATGAAACCCGGCATAGTATTCGGGAGCGTTGCCGCCGTTCTCCAGAGATGCCACAATCTCCTTGCGGGTTATGGAGGTCAGCCACATACGCACGACGGGACGGTCGATGCCAATATAGTTGCTCAAAGAAGTGAATATCACTTCTCCGGGAGCGGAGGGCTTCATGGCGTTGACTATTGTCGCGGCGTTGCGCCACAGACGCTGTATCACGCCTATCTGGGCCTCGTCCTTCTCGCTGGCGCGGCGATTGCCTTTACCCTTGCTGTCCTTGCGTACAGAGAAGTCGAAGTTGGCGGCAAATGTCTCGTCAGCCGTCATGTCCGAGGACACTGTGAACTGGAACTTGCATTTGGGACGCGAGGAGATGATGCCGCCGCCTGTCCATGTGACGGCGATCTGTCCTTTGCCGAAGTATCCTTTGTGGAGTACGTTGGCGCCAAGCGCCTGTGCGATTGTCTTTGCCACGGTGCGGCTTTCTGTGATTATAAGTATATTATTCATTTTTACGGTTGTTTTTAGTTTTGGATGTTGGATAAAGTGGACGGGGCTGTGCGGGAGGTCACATCTTGCGCCCCTTTGATTTTTTCTGTTGGTTCTCGTTCTTCGGACCGGTCTGTCCTCTGTCGAGAGGCTCCTTGATTTTCTTTGTCGCCTCGTCGGTCTTTCCGTCGTTGTTGACAGCCATCTGTGTGCGGCTTTCGTTGGCAGGAGTTATCGACTCAGCCTGACGCGGATCCTTGAAGGAGGTGGTGGGACGCTGCTTGTTCATGTTGAATGTCAGATAGACGGTACAGGGTTTCCCATCCTTGTCAACCATATTGTCGAGAACCACGGTCTTGCCGGCTACATAGTCCGCCTGCTGCTTCTCGGTCATCGGCACTCCCGCCCATTTTGTGATGGGCTTAATTTTGCCGTCCTGTGTGAGCCATGTGGATTTTTTCTGACCGTTGCTTTCACTCTGCGCCTGTTTCTGTGAGGCGTATGAAGGCACAAACTCCACATCGCGCCTGTCCGCGCTTACCTGAAGCGTGACGGTATATTTATTGCCCTTTCGGTCAACGATCTCCTTGTCCGTAATGGCTTTGCCGCTTTTGAGGGTGTTGATCTCTCCCATGTCGAGCTTTGTCTGCCCGATGGTGTCCTTGACGAACACGGACTTGGCGGGTACGCTGAGTATCTCGTTTGTCTGGCGGTCGATGCTGATGAACGAGGGGATGACCTCCCCGGTATCCTTGTCAACGACATCGGCGAGCCTTCCGAGGTTGCCGGTGGTACGAAGGTTCTGCTTGTCCTCGTCCGTGAACTTGACTCCGTTGAACTCCTGATCGAGATTCGGCTCCTTGCGGATGAAATGGGGTACGACCTTGATATTCCCGTTGGCGTCCTCGCGGAATGACAGACGCGCTTCCAGCGAATATTTCTCGCCGGCGAATGTCGGGGTGATGGTTACCAGCCGGGACTTGCGGTTATAGAGCATCTCCTTGAGGTCTCCGCTTTTTGCAAGCGTTTCGCGGTCTATGCCCCAGCGGTCCTTCAGCCCCTGCCAGTCGATTTTGGATTCGTCTATCGCATGGCTGTTACGATTTGTCGCCTTCGCTTCGACTTTCAGATCTGAAAGCATGGCTTTGTTCGCCTCCGGGTCTTTAAGCGCGTCTTCGACGACCTGCCCGACACTGTTCACGTTGTCGGCATCTACTTTGAAGAAACTGAACACCGAGGGATTCTTGCACTGTCTTACGAAGTTGGACAGAAAAGCCTCCAGCGGACTCTTGTGGATATTGAATACCACCAAATCGCTCAGTTTGGCGGACTTCGACGGCGTCATGTCCGGTGTGCCGTCCTGTTTAAGACCTTTTACAGCGCCGGTTTCTCCCGTCTCGTTGTTGCGGGCGATAAGCACCTGGTCTTTCTCGTTAGTCTGGTCTTGTGCCATATTGTAAATTCACTTATGGTTGTTTTTGCGGCGGAATTCCGCCGTCTCCGAAATAGTATTCAAGGACATCGGCCGGGAGATATGAAATCGGACCGTTGGGAGTTTTCTGAAAGTACGGCAGGATTCCTTTGGCTCTCAGATTGTACTGCTGGCGAAGACCGAGGCCGAATCTGCGCTCCACATCTTTCGGTGTCCATCTTCTCGGCTCCTCCTGCTGACAATTTCCTTTGGTTGTTATCTTCCGTTCAAGAAAATCCATTCTTTCCAGAACTGTCTGAAGGAGACCGAGGACGGTTTTCTCAAATTTCCCGTTCATACCAGTCGTGTCCTTGATTTTATGGTACGTCTTGACAGTATCCTGTCGAGTCCGGAGCGATGCCAGCCGAGGCCGTGATGACTTATAATGTCAATGACTTCTCCGAGGATGAACTTTGTGTCGCCGTTCTCGCGCAACACACGGAAGTCGTACTCCTTTATCCTGCGGTATGCGGTTCTCTCGCTTACGCCGAGGAGTGCCTGAAGCTCCTGACGGTCGATTCTGTATTCGCGTTCCGCATCGGTGAGTGAACGGTGTTCTTCATCTTTGTTCTGTCTGATAGCTGCCGGCGAGTGAACCATTTTATGAATGATTGTCGCCAGCGATGCGACAGTGCCCCGGAGATCCCTCAGTTCGGCTCTCATAGCACTTAATTCGCTGCTTGAAACGGTTACTGTTTCAGTCATTTGAAGTAGTGATTAGGTGTTAGGGAGCCTATCTGACGATTTCGCTCCAATTATGTTTATTGTTTTTTCGGAGTGGCACAGTATCTATGCCTTTTTAGGATGACATGGCATCCGGGAGGGGGTCTTTGATTATTTTTCATTGTCTGTACTGAATTTAATTATCTCTTATGACGATTTTCAGTGATAAAACGCTGTATATGTGCCTGATTCCCTGACAGGTGTCTGCCGTTGTCCTGCCAACTTCCTGCCACCGCACAATATTCGGTTGTCATCGGCGTTTGTTAAACTTGCCGTTGCAGTAGTACCCCACGGAATTGCCGTTCACAAGTCGTGTTTCCGCCCATTCCCGCAGTTCCGATATTTTGAAATGCAGCCGGTGTCCGAATTTGTGATAGGGTATGTTTCCCGCAGATGTCTCTTTGTAAAGTTGCCCTTTGGCTATACGGTAGCCGTTGGAATTGAGAAACTCCAAAGCTCCCTCTATGTCAACCGATTCCGACTCATGTCTGGGTTGCAATGCGGCAAGTACCTTGTCGAGGCAACCGGACACGGCACTCTCTATCATCTCCCTGACCTTTTCGACAGGGAGAATCACTAAACTTGTATTATCCATTTATCGTAAAAGCGGACGCTGCGGTGTGTATTTATAAAAATCCCACGTTCCTATGTGGTGAATGTGTCCAATCAGGACTGATATGCTTATATAGTTTACAGGGTTTGGCATACCCGCGAATCACGGGGTTCCCGCAGCACAATGAAAACAACAATGTCAACGACTGTTTTGATTTTATAAATATGCTTATGGCAGGAGATTGGCATTATATTGTCATTCGCAGGGCATATATGGCAAAAGAACCGACAAATCATTACGATTCATCGGTTCTTTCAGACTATTGAAGTATAATTTACTCAGCTGCCTACGGCACTGAATTTGATTTCTCCGAGCGAGTCTATGGCGTCCTGTTTCAGGCTGTCAACGACATGGAGATACCGTTCTGTCATTTTTAGCGACGTGTGGCCGAGAAGACTTGATACCGTCTTGATGTTGGCTCCTCGGTTAAGGACATTCACGGCAAAACTGTGTCGGGCGCAGTGCCATGATATTTTTTTCTTTATTCCGGCCCGCTTCACCCATTTGCCGAGATAGCGGTTGCAGGTATCATAAAGAGGCACCTTGAATATGCGCTCGTCGTAATCGTCGCTTCCCGGCTGTCCGATAAGACGGATGAGTGTGTCATTCAGCGGAACTATAACCCAGCTGCAATTACTGTGTCCCTTTGTTTTCTGCTGCTGGAAACGCAGCGTCTTCGTGGTATAGTCCACGTTGCGGTAAGTCAGCTTGCTTGTGTCGCACCAGCGCGCCCCGGTATAAAGACCGAAAATGAAGGCCCGGTGTATTTCGGTTTTCTCGCCGTCGAAACGTGTCGCCACAAGACGGTCTATCTCATCAGGGAGAAGAATCTCCTTTTGCAGTGTCATGTTGTCGTTCTTGATGACGAAGCCGCGGCAGGGGTTCTTCTTGATGAGGTCTTTGTCAACAGCTGCGGTAACCATACGCTTGAACAGCCGGAAATAGGCTTTCGGCCCGTCGCCCCGTCCGTTGGCTTTCAGGTATTCTACAAACGCTCCCACCATTTCAGGTGTAAGCTGCTTCATCTTCAGGCTGTCCTTGAATTTCTCGTATCTCGGTGTGGAGGAAAGGAAGTTGATGAATTTTTTGAGTCCGCGAAGCTGCACATCCTGAATGTGTCTGGTAAGGGTCGGGGATTTGCAGAACTCACGGCAGAACTCGATGAAATCATCGTCCATCTCCTTGCGAAGACGGTAACCTTCGCGGTCTTCGAGAAATGTCTGCTCACGCTCGAAGCGTATCTTCTCGGCAAGCGCGAGTGTGTTCCTGTTCTGCAATCGCTCCTGCGGGGTTCTGGGATGAAGCCAGATGTAGAGATTCAGATTCTCCTTCTTACGGGTATGTTTGATTTTGAATTTGGGTTTGCCCGCCATTGCCCCTTCGGTGTAGAACACCTGCTCACCGTTCTCGTCAAGCACGGGAGTTTCGGTTCTTCCTATATAGTATTCCAGATAGAGGCTGGCGCGTCCGTCGCTCAGTTCGGACTGTTGGAGCTTGGGATTCTGTTTCTTGCGATTTTCTATTTTTGCCATAAATCATGAATTTTCCGCAAATATAAGCGGGGTCATAAGATTTTGAAAATCGCCGTTTACAGTCCTTAACAATTCACTTGTCCCGAATGTTCTTGAAACGGGGTACAAAAGGTGTACTTTTTACGAAAATCACCCCATTTGCAGGCAACTCACGGAAAAACAGCCTTTTGCTAATCAGTTTATTTGCTTGCATTTAATTTTATCCCCGTTTTTACTGGTTTATATCGCGGAGAATTACCAACTTTATAGGCGTAGCGGCAATTTTTCACTCTGATTTTACGCCTGTGATGGTGGGACATCCCAACATTTTTGCTTAATTTTGTGCAAATCTATGGAATACCGCCATCTGAAACGGAGACTTTCATCCGCATCGACATATATACGACTGACGCTCTGCCTTTTCTGCATCCTGTCGGCGCTCATAGCGTCGGCACGCGATTTCGTCATCACTCTTGATGCGGGCCACGGCGGCCACGATTACGGAGCTCTCGGGAAAACCACCAACGAGAAGACAATTACCCTGAGCGTAGTGAAACAACTCGGCAAACTGATTGAAAAAAACTTGTCGGACGTAAAGGTGGTCTATACCCGCGATACCGATGTCTTCATCCCGCTGGCCGAACGCGCCGAGATTTCCAACCATGCCGGAAGCGACCTCTTCATGTCGGTACACATCAATTCCGTTGATAAACGCAACCGCAACCGCACATCGATTGAAGGATGCCAGGTTTACACGCTCGGACTACACAAGACCGACGAGAACCTTGAAGTGGCTAAACGCGAGAACTCCGTGATGGAACTTGAGGACGACCATACCGCAAAATACGCCGGGTTCGACCCCAATTCGCTCGAAAGCGACATCATATTCGAGTTGAGCCAGAGCAAAAGGCTCGACCAAAGCATAGAATTCGCCGACGAAATCCACCGCCAGCTTGTAAACATTTCCGGACGCGCACCCAAGGGTGTCCGGCAGGCAGGTTTCTGGGTGCTGTGGGCAACCTCGGCCCCTGCCGTTCTCGTGGAGCTTGACTTTATCTGCAATCCGCGCTCAGAAAAATATCTCGCATCCGAAACCGGACAGGAAGAGATGGTCGCTGCGCTCTACAATGCCTTTTGCGCCTATCTCAACACCTACGGTAGCGGCATCACCGGCCGTCGGCTACCGGAGGCAAAACCGATTGCACTGAAATCAGACCGGAAGCAACATAAGGACAATCTCCTGACTACTGCCCGCGAAAAGGCCACCTCTCCCCTTCAATCCGGGGCGGCCCATGAGATAGCCCCGGTAAAGAAATCCAAGGAAACCCAGTTCTATGTGCAGCTGCTCGCATCTGCAACGCCGCTATCTCCGGGGGCGAAAGAATTCAAGGGATTTGAGTCGCTTGAAGTATACTCGGAAAACGGCTGGTATAAGTATGTACTGGGACCCGCCGAAACCCTCGACGATGCAAAACGGCTTCTTGAGGAGGCCCGTAATAGTTTCCCCGAATCGTTCATAATCAAAATGAAAAACGGCGAGCGCACCGGAATGATTAAACCATAGCGCCCACCTACGTACAATAATAAAACTGACACCTATCCCAATATGAAATCAAAGAAAGAGATTATTATCGGACTCTGTGTGGTTATCGCGCTGTTTGCACTCTTCATGGGAATCAATTTCCTGAAAGGCATCAACGTATTTAAAGCCGCCAATTACTACTATGCGACCTATACGGACGCTGCCGGGCTCCAGGTTTCGGCTCCCGTGACGCTCAACGGCTTCAAAGTCGGCCAGGTTCGCGACATCAACTATCAGTTTGACGACCCCGGACACGTAAAAGTAGAGCTCAGCCTCGACCGCGCGCTCCGGCTTCCCTCCGGCACCAAAGCCGTGATATCCCTCGACCTGCTCGGCTCGGCCACCGTGGTTCTGAAACCGACATCAGCAACTACCTATGAGAAAGTGGGCAGCACACTGCAAGGCGAGACTGCCGCCGGCCTGATGGACAACGTGTCGCAGAACCTTATGCCATCTGTCAGCGCCATCTTCCCTAAAATCGACTCACTGCTCACCAACCTTAACCTCATAGTAGCAGATCCCGCGCTCCGCTCTTCGGTAGCACGCCTCGACGCCATAACCCTTAATCTCGAGCAGACTATGCGCACCATCAACCGCACAGCCGGACAGCTCCCCCCGGTTATGGGCAACGTCAACGAGATCACAACCAATCTATCTACAATGAGCGGCGCGCTTGCCGAACTCTCCAACGACCTGAAGGAGCTGCCCATCGATTCCACCATGCAGAACATAACCGCACTGTCGGCCAATCTGCGGACTCTCTCGGAACAGCTCAACAATCCTGATTCGTCGCTCGGACTGCTGACACACGACCGCGCCCTCTACGACAACCTCAACAACTGCGCCGCATCGCTCGATTCGCTTCTGATCGACGTAAAACGCAATCCCAAGCGCTACATCAGCATCAAACTGCTATAATTGCGCCACTCCTCTACGATACAATTAAAGATTTCTTACTTCATTCCAATCCATGAACATACAATTCAACGTCGACTATCGCACCCAATGGGGCGAGTCGCTCTATCTTCTGGCCGACATTCCGCAGCTCGGCGAAGGCAATCCGCAGAAAGCGGTTCCTATGAGCCTCTACGGAGACCAATCGTGGAAACTGCAGGTAAATCTTCCGGACGACACCGAGGATTTCAACTACCATTACATTGTGCGTCGCGACCACGGGGGCGCTGACCATCTCGAATGGAACAGCGCCAAAGCCCATACGTTCCGTCGCGCTGCAGGAGCTTCCGACTACGAGATTTTCGACCGCTGGCAGGATCAGCCCTGGGATAAACCATACTACTCGGTGGTGTTTACAGGCTGTGTGTGCCGTCGCGTAAACCGCGCAATGCCCACCGCTCTGAAAGCGGGCGAACTGCTCGTCACCGTCGACGCACCGATGGTGGCACCCGACGAAATTGTCGCACTCTGCGGAGCTCCGGAGGCATTGGGTGGCTGGAACCCGGAAAAAGCCGTCCCGATGTCCGACGCAGATTTCCCCACATGGTCGTGCGCCGTAGTCCTTGCCTCGCTCCCGGCTGAATTCGAATATAAGTTTGTAATCCTCAAGCGCGAATCGCGTAAGCTCGTAGCCTGGGAAGGTGGTCAGAACCGGCATATGGCAGTAAAAGCGCCCACATCGGCAGCCGTGGTGGAAATGACCGGTCAACGTCTTGTCAACCCCAAATCCCCCTGGCGCGGAGCCGGCGTAGCAATACCGGTGTTTGCACTGCGCAGCGAAAACGACTTCGGCGTAGGCGAATTCCTCGACCTTGAAAAGATGGTCGACTGGGCGGTGGTTACCGGCCAGAAGTTCATCCAGGTACTTCCGGTAAACGATACCACGATGACGCATACCTGGACCGATTCCTACCCCTACAATGCCAACTCATGCTTCGCGTTGCATCCGATGTATCTGCGCCTGAGCGAACTCGGCGAACTCGCCGACGCTGACCGGCGCGCCTACTACGACGGTATCGCCAAAGAGCTGAACTCGCTTGAGGAAATCGACTACGAACGCGTCAATAACGCCAAGAATGCCTATACCCGTGAACTTTTCCAGCAGGTGAAAGGCCGGGTAACACGCACCAAAGCCTTCAAGGAATTCATCGAAAAGAATGAGGAATGGCTCAAACCTTATGCCGCATTCTGCATACTGCGCGACCGGTTCAACACCCCCGAATTCAAGAACTGGGGTGAATACGCCACATACACTCCAGCCAAAATCGAAGCCTTCCTGCGCGACAATCAGCAGGACGCCAACTACGTTTACTGGATTCAGCAGAACCTCGCCCAGCAGCTTACCCGCGTGCGCGAATATGCCCACGCCCACGGTGTATCGCTCAAGGGCGACATTCCAATCGGCATATCGCGCGACAGCGTCGACGCCTGGACCATGCCGAACCTCTTTAACCTAAACAGCCAGGCAGGCGCTCCGCCGGATGATTTCTCGGTGCTGGGTCAGAACTGGGGCTTCCCGACCTACAACTGGGAGGAGATGTGGCGCCAGAACGAGTTCGCATGGTGGAAATCCCGCTTCAAGACGATGGCGCAGTTCTTTGACGTCTACCGCATCGACCATGTGCTCGGATTCTTCCGCATATGGCAGATTCCTATGGACCAGCTCCACGGACTGCTGGGAGTCTTCAACCCGGCCCTCCCCTTTACGCCCGACGAATTGCGCGACAGCTACGACTTCTGGCTCGATGTCGACCTGCAGACCACACCTTTCATTATGGACTATTTCCTCGGCGACTTCTTCGGAGAATACACCGACGAAGCCCGTCAGCGCTTCCTCGATGATGCGGGGTATGGTCGCTACCGACTGAAAGAAGGATTCCGAACCCAGCGCGAGGTCGCCGACTATTTCGCAACGCAGCCCAAGGATGAGAAGAACGAACGGCTATGCAACGCCCTGCAGGGTCTGATCGATCAGGTACTCTTCATTGAAGACCCTGTGGAAAAAGGCAAATACCATCCGCGCATCTCCGCCCAGTTCACCTACGTATACCGTCACCTCAACGACTACGAACGCTGGACGTTCGACCGCCTCTACAACGATTTCTTCTATCATCGCCACAACGACTTCTGGTATGGCAAAGCCATGTGGAAGCTCCCGCCCATCATCGACGCCACGTCGATGCTCACATGCGCCGAAGACCTCGGCATGATTCCCGACTGCGTTCCCGCTGTGATGAGCGCACTGGAGATTCTCACGCTCGACATTCAGCGCATGCCCAAAAATCCGCGCGAGGAGTTCGGCAATCCTGCATTCTATCCTTATCTTACAGTCTGCACAACATCCACCCACGATATGGGCGGCATACGCCAGTGGTGGGAGGAGAACCGCGACAAAACCCAGCGCTTCTTCAACTATATGCTCGGCGAAGGCGGTGCAGCTCCGGCATTTGCCGAACCGTGGATTTGCGAGAAGATTGTTGACAGTAACCTGAAATCGCCTGCAATGCTGTGTATCCTTCCGCTTCAGGACTGGCTGTCGATCGACGGGCGTCTGCGCCGCGCCGACCCGCGGAAAGAGCAGATCAACGTGCCTGCCAACTCCCGCCACTACTGGCGCTACCGCATGCACCTCACTCTGGAGGACCTCCTCGGCGAAGAACTCTTCAACAAACGCGTGGCTTCTCTCGTAGAAAGCTCGGGCCGCTGACAACAGAACCTATAACCGAATCCTTGAAAAGGCGGTGTTCCAGAATTCCGTATTTTGGAACACCGCTTTATTTTATCCGGTTGGCGATGGCGTCGGCGGCCTATACCGGAGGTCAGAAACCGTGAGAATAAGCCCGGTTTTACACCGGGAGTCCATAAATATTTCGCCCGATATTGGGTTTGTTCGGCATTTTTATGTAAATTTGTTATGTTACAGCTTTGAGATACACAATATTCAATGTATTTATACATTCTACAACCTTAATAATTAAGCCGGATAAAAGGCACAAAATGTTTTTGCCCTAAACCCGCTACTGTGAATGGAACACGACTTCATATACTTCATCTACGGCCTCTGCTGCATGTTTTACTCCATGATGGCATGGCTGTTCTGGCGCAACCGGCAATCCCGCCTGTCGAAATTCGTAATGGCCCTGATGCTGCTTATAGCGGTTCAAAGCATCAAGGACGTATTTTTTCTGTCAGACGAGTTGTATAGCTCCAGCCAACTATGGACAGCAGTAACGTCGGTCGACATGATTGCCGTCCCTTTCTATGCGTTCATACTTATGGAGTTATGTAATCCGGGCATGACGTCGGCAAGACTGATAGCAATCGAGATTGCGCCATTTGTCGTATTGCCGGTCCTGTATCTGTCAACCGGCATAGAAGCATTCTACGACATAGAAGTAGGATGGGCAGCCATCTTCGGCCTTAGCTACGCCATTTGGACAATATTCGCCATCCGCAGATATAACAGCAAACTCAAGCAGCAGTTCTCCTATGTGGAGAATATCAACCTCGAATGGCTACGCATTATTCTGGTATTTTTCTTCGCCATACTCAGCCTCTGGATTGTAGACTGCCTTTATATAAATATCGATGTCGAGAGTGTCTATCTGCTCGGTTCGCTGGTCATGTGGATGTTCCTATGCTATTTCATCTATCGCCACGAAAGCGTGATAAGCGAACTGAAAGCTTCGGTGCCCGAAGAAACATCCATCCAGCCCTCGCCTGCCGACTCCACTCCCGACATGTCGCAAAAAATTCTGCGTCTTTTCGAAGAGCAACAGATATATCTTAACCCCAATCTTAAACTATCCGACATCGCATCGATGGTCGGAAGCAACCGCACGTATGTAAGCCGGTTTTTCAATGCCGAACAGAATTCCACTTTCTTCGATTTTGTGAACGGCTACCGCGTCCGAATGGCCACGAGCCTGCTCAGGGAAACCGACGAGAAAATAGAAGTGATTGCCGAACGCGTCGGCTTCAATTCGCGCCAGGCATTTCATCGCGTTTTCTCCAAAACTATCGGTCAGACCCCTGAGAAATTCCGCTCCGGAAATCGCAGCAACTCTGTTTCAGCGCGATAGGCGTAGTGTTACTATCCGGTTTACAAATTGCGACCAACGGTTTTATCCGTTGCTACGCGATATATACAGCATGTGACCGTCCGGCAATAGCGGAAAACGTAACTTTGCGACAGAGAAACATTACGTACTGTTTATCATACTTCATTAACCACAACAAGCCTTTTGCACTTTAATCAAGACTAAGGGAAATGCATTCCTTCCAATGGAGGTGGAAAAGGCGCGTGTTTCAAAATACAATATTTTGAAACACCGTCTTATTTATCCTGTTGACGATGGCGCCTGGCGCCAACGACTACTGACGGTCGAAAAACGGATTTTTAGATGTGGCACTCAAGGGAATGCAATAATACTGCGAGCACCCCGGAAGAAGATTCAGCCGCTCGGCAGCCATACCGGCCGAAAACCATACACGGCAGTCCACACGATGATCAGCGGCAACCGAAACCGCCGAACCGATGGCGATGCCCACATCCACGCAATTGACGGCACACGGTACGTTGGCAGGCTTTTCGTCGCACGTCGGGAACCCGCAATGGGCGCAATTCAGGCCCAGCGGAAGCGACCGTGTGGCAATTACGACTACTGCGTCGGCCTGCAGGATATTGTGGCCGTCGCGGGCATAGACACCGCGCCCCGTAAGGCGGTGAAGCTCAAGCATTGATTCTGAAAGCCTCCGGATATCGTCGCCTGTAACCAGAGCGCATTCAAGGATGTCGACACCTTTCCCTTTTGGAGCTGTACGTGCCGCCGTAAGCATCGCATGGCCCACGGCAACCACTCGCTCTAAGCGCGACGAACGTTCGTTTTCAATCATAATCAGTCGATTATCAGCATTGCGTCGCCATATGCGCCGAACTTATACCCTTGTTCCATGGCTTCCTGATATGCCTTCATAATGAGCTGATAGCCTCCGAAAGCGCATACCATCATGAGCATGGTGGAATACGGCAGATGGAAACCCGTCACCAGAGCGGTCGAGACCGTGAAATCGTAAGGGGGGAAAATAAACTTGTTGGTCCAGCCGGTATAAGTCTTCATATGGCCGCCCATGCTTACGGCGCTCGCGATTCCGCGAAGGGTGGAAGTGCCTACGGCGCAAACCTGTTTACCGCAGTCTTTGGCATGGTTCACCATATCCACAAGTTCCTGACTGACGCTCATCTCCTCCGAATCCATACGATGTTTGGTAAGATCCTCCACATCGATTTCCCGGAATGCGCCGAGACCGCTGTGAACAGTAAGAAATCCCTGTTCGACACCTTTAATCTCAAGACGCTTCATAATTTCGCGGCTGAAATGGATACCGGCCGACGGAGCTACCACTGCCCCCTCGTTTTTGGCGAATATCGTCTGATACCGGTCGACATCCACCTCTTCGGGCTCCCGCTTTATATATTCGGGAAGCGGCGTGGAACCAAGCTTGAAGAGATTGGCTTTGAATTCCTCATGACTTCCGTCGTAAAGGAATCGCAGGGTGCGTCCGCGCGAGGTTGTGTTGTCGATTACCTCGGCAACCATCGATTCATCGTCGCCGAAATAAAGTTTATTGCCTATTCGGATCTTGCGGGCAGGCTCGACAAGAACGTCCCAAAGTTTATGCTCCGTATTGAGTTCGCGCAGGAGGAAAACCTCAATGCGGGCGCCGGTTTTCTCCTTATTGCCAAACAGACGGGCCGGAAACACTTTGGTATCATTAAACACCATCACATCTCCCTCATCGAAGAACCGGAGGATATCGCGAAAAGCAAGATGCTCGATTTCGCCACTTTTGCGATGAACCACCATAAGCTTGCTGTCGCCGCGTTCGGCCGACGGATATTGAGCTATCAGCTCTTCGGGCAATTTGTATTTGAACTGGGAAAGCTTCATTTCGTCTAAGCTTTGTTATTTAGTATTGTTTTCGGTTATCTTTTATATGAATTTTCATCAGCCTGTATCTTCCGCGGTACTACCGCTCGTCGAAAGGCTTGATGTCGGCTTTTTCGTTGAGCATGAAATCCTGAGGCACCGCCATCGGTTCTACAACAATCTCATTGCCATTATCATCCTCGACAGTACATGGCGCCGACAGAAGAATACCCACAGCCTTAGGTATGGATAGCGCATCCTCTATCCGCGCCTCCCCTACCTGCGTGCGGCGTAAATTCTCAAGATACGCTCCCGTATGCAATGCCACGCCGATATCGCGTGCCACCGACCGTATATAGGTTCCTTTGCTGCATACAATCCGCAACACCAGCAGAGTATCCTTGAAGTCAAGAATCTCGATGGAATCTATCACGATAACCTTCGGTTTAAGTTCCACCGTCTCTCCTTTCCGTGCCATTTTGTATGCGCGGTGACCGTCGACCTTGCAGGCCGAATAGTCGGGGGGAATCTGCTCTATTCTTCCTATAAATCCCTTAAGGGCGTTTTCCACTGCCTCGCGTGTGATATGCTCCGTGGGGAATGTGGCGTCGACTGGGGTCTCCCGGTCGAACGAGGGAGTCGTAGCCCCCAGCCGGATGTCGGCGATATATTCTTTCACACCACTCTGCAGACGCTCGATCTCCTTGGTCGCCTTTCCGGTGCATACAATCATCACGCCGGAGGCAAGAGGATCGAGAGTGCCGGCATGCCCCACCTTGAGCTTTCTCACTCCGGCCTTGCGCAGCCGCGAGGTCAAAGCTCCGCGCAATTTCTTCACCACGTGGAACGACGACCACCCGAGCGGCTTGTCGACAACGATTATCTCTCCTTGAAGCGGTTTCATCTCAATATATCAGGCGAGAACAATGCAAAGCACACCTACCACGACACAGTAGACGGCAAACCACACAAGTTTACCTTTTTTTACAAGATTCAGCATCCAATTGCAGGCAATGCATCCCACAATGAAAGCGGCCAGAAATCCCACTGCCATAGCCGTGAAGCCCACAGGCGATTCAGCCTCGCCCGGAGCGGCGCCGAGCACTTTTACAAGATCGAGAAGCGCCTGCCCGAGAATGGGAATCACTACCATGAAAAACGAGAACTGGGCCACGCGCTCACGGTTGTCGCCGAGCAGAATTCCCGTTGCAATCGTAGAGCCCGACCGGCTGAGACCGGGAAGAACGGCCACGGCCTGGGCGATACCGATTATAAATGCGTCGGACCACGTTATGTCGCGACCCTCGCGGCGAGTCGCCATCAGAGGGCGGGTACGGAAAAAGTATGCGAAAGCAAGCAGAGCGGCGGTGACGCACAGGCAGATTCCTACAAGTGTCAGGTTATTTCCGCCATCGGCAGAAACCCCGAAAAATGCTTCGACCTGATCCTTGAAGCATACACCCACTATACCTACAGGGATACACGATAATAGCAGTTTCCAGACATATGCTGTGTTCTCATCGCGTCGGAAAGTAAAAAACGACTTGCACAGCGGTACGAACTTACGCCACAGCACTACTATAGTCGACAGCACCGTGGCCACATGGAGCACCACATCGAACTGCAGTGAATCGGCTCCTGCAAGCCGGGAGCCAAGAAGATGGTTGAAAATCTCGAGATGTCCGCTTGAACTGATGGGAAGATATTCGGCAAGTCCCTGCACTATGCCGAGAATCAAGGCGTCGAGCCAATTCATAGTCTGTTCTTTTTGTGAGTCAAAATGAAAACCGGGCCTTAACCGGCTTAGAATTTCTTATCGTTTTTGCTGGGTTTCAGAATGATGGCGACCGCCATACTCACAAACCCGATAAAGGCTATCGTAGGACCTACGACTATACGCCTTACACTGAATATGTCGGGGTTGAACTCATCGGTGGAACTGCCGCCGAGCATCAGCAGAAAACCGCCTACAATCAGTATTGCCGCGATAATCATATATATGAAATTCCTGCGTCCGAGAGGATATTCCGATGCCGCCTCCCGTGTGAGCGCCTGGTCGGCTTTCCGGGCGCTTATTGTTGTTTTTTTAATATCTGTAGCCATAAATACTTTGTGAAGTCAGTTATATCAGTCGAACATCTCGTCGTAGCTTTTGTGCAGGTAGCGTCCGGTGGTAATAAAGGCCGCCACAACACATATGATTATGCCAAGCACTATAATCGCTGCGAATACGAAAGCTGCCGATTTCCAGTCGAGCACCGTCTCCACACCCATTCCGAGTGATTGCGCCCATACCATGAAGGCTGCCAGACAGCCCGAGGCAACAATTCCTGCAATCAGCCCCTGCAATGCATTACGCAGCAGAAAAGGCGTACGGATGAATGCGTCCGTAGCACCTACAAGTTTCATGGTGTGAATAAGAAACCTGCGGGAATACACCGTCAGGCGTACCGTATTGTTTATCAATACGAACGAGATTAGAAGGAGTGCGGCTGCCATCACTATGAGAATGGTGTTTATCAGACCGGCATTCCGGTTGAGATCGCTGATAAGCTCGCTGTTGGCGGTCACCTCGGCCACACAGTCGGCCGACTGCCAGCGGGCGCATATAGCCGCCACACTATCGACATTCGCATAAGCCTCCTTTACCTTTATTTCAATCATCGGAGCATAGGGATTTACTCCGAGGAGTTCCACAAGTTCGGCTCCGTCGCCCTGGGTTTCCTGCGCAAGGACGTCCTCGGCCGAGAGATACTGGTATTCGGATATATAAGGCGAAGCCGAGCAGACGGCAGTCAGAGAATCGGCGGTCTGAGACGAAATACTGTCAGCAAGTACTACCGTAAAACCTATTTTCTCTTTCAACTGACGGCTCACACCGTGGAAAGTGATATTCACAAATCCTACAAGCCCGAGGATAAAGAGAACCAGAGTGACTGAAACTGTCGAGGTGATATGGTCGCCCCATCCTGTCAGGCGATGTTGCCGGGATTCTTTCATCTAATTAACAATCTTTTTCACGAATTGCAGCCGTCGACGGCGCGATGCGCCCTTATCGGCCAAATTGATGCAAATTTACAACCGCAGATAGCCGATGTCAACCCTTTTAACATAAATTAGTGTAAATACTACGCTTCCTCACATAGAAGCGTAGCGGAAGAGGCCCCCACTACACGTACTCTGACGAAATCGCCCTTCTTATGGTCGCCACGCGGGAATACTGCCGCTTTATTCTGGCTCGTGCGGCCCATAAGCTGCTCGCGACTACGTTTGGAGAACCCTTCCACAAGTACCTCGAATGTCTTACCGACATCGGAGAGATTGGATGCGGCCGAAAGCTCGTTCTGCAACGCTATCATGCGGTTGAGCCGCTCGGTCTTCACCTCGTCGGGCACATTGTCGGGCATCGTACGCGCAGCCAGCGTGCCCGGGCGCTCTGAATATTTGAACATAAACGCCGAGTCAAAACGAGCCTCACGCATAAGTTCGAGCGTCAGCTGAAAATCTTCTTCCGTCTCGCCATGAAATCCCGTGAAGAGATCTGTGGAAATGCCACACTCCGGAATCCGGCTTCGGATCGCTTCGATACGGCCCAGATACCATTCGCGGGTATATTTGCGGTTCATGGCCTTGAGCACGGCATTGCTTCCCGACTGAACAGGCAGATGGATATGGCGGCATATGTTGGGATGGGCTGCGATTACATCTATCGTCTCGTCGCTCATATCCTTGGGATGCGAAGTGGTGAAACGCACGCGCATTTCGGGAGCGAAGTCCGCTACCGTTGCGAGCAGCCGGGGAAAATCCGTAACCACGTCGTCGGCATCGACGAAACGATAGCTGTTTACGTTCTGCCCGAGCAGGGTAACTTCCTTAAAACCGCGTCGGCGCAGGTCGTCGACTTCATTGAGGATGCTCTGCAACTCCCGGCTGCGCTCTCGTCCGCGGGTGTAGGGTACAATGCAGTACGAACAGAAGTTATTGCATCCGCGCATTATGCTGACGAAGCCACCCACACCGTTTGAGCCGAGTCTCGTGGGAATCACGTCGCGGTAGGTTTCGGTAGTACTGAGATCTACATTTATAGCCTTGTGGCCCGCTTCGACCGAAGCCATAAGATTTGGGAGGTCAAGATATGCATCCGGACCTGCTACGAGATCCACGCCGCAATTCTCGATAAGATCCGTTTTGGCACGTTCGGCCATACAGCCGATCACCCCTATGGCAAACCGCTTGCCGTCCCGTGCACGGCGACGTGCATTCAGCTCGGCCAGACGCGCGTGAATCTTCTGCTCGGCGTTGTCGCGGATGGAGCAGGTGTTCAGAAGCACCGCATCCGCCTCCGAGGCGTCGGCTGTCTGCTCATATCCGATTGTCTCCATAATCGATGCGACAACCTCACTGTCGGCCACATTCATCTGGCATCCGTAGGTCTCTATGTAAAGTTTCTTGGATTTCATCTTTAATGTTCCTTTTCTCCCCCGAAAAAAGTAGCGGAAGCCCTTTTATGCTCTAAAACAACTTCCCGGATTTTGGGGTGAGGCACTTTATTTGTAATTTTGCGCAAAATTACAAACTTTACGGATTTTAGCCAAACCGTCATCGACAAACAAACCCGTACCATAAAAAACCCAGACACAGATTATAATGGCTTACGATTTTATTACGGCCAAGGAAGCGGCCGAAATGATTCAGAATGGCGACACACTCGGCCTGTCGGGCTTCACCGCCCCCGGCAACCCTAAAGCCATCACCGAAGAAGTAGCCCTGAAAGCCGCCCGCGAGCATGAGCAGGGACGTGAGTTCAAGGTCAACATTTTCACCGGCGCCTCGACCAACGACCATGTGGACGGCATGCTGGCCCGTAACAACGCCATCAATATGCGCGCCCCCTATCAGAACACTCCCGACCTGCGCAAACGCATCAATTCTCACGACGCGCACTATTTCGACCGCCATCTGTCGGAAATGGCGCAGGAAACGCGCTATGGATTCTACGGCCCGACCGATATAGCCATTATCGAAGCTGCCGCAATTTCTGAAGACGGCGAGGTGCTTCTCGGATGCGGCCTTGGCAACGTTCCCACATACGCTCCGCGCGCAAAAAAAATATTCATAGAGCTTAACGAAGCCCTCCCCCAGTCGCTGCTCGGCATGCACGACATATATGTGCCTCAGGATCCTCCTCGCCGCCGCGAGATTCCCATCTATGCCCCCAACGACCGTATCGGCCGCCCCACCCTGAAAATCGACCCCTCGAAAGTTGTCGGCATCGTGCGTACCAACTCGCTCGACGGCGTGAAATCCTTCACTCAGCCCGACGAGGTTTCCGAGCGCATCGGTGCCAACGTAGTGGAATTCCTTATCAATGAATACCGGCAGGGGCGTATCCCCAAGGAATTCCTTCCCCTCCAGAGCGGAGTGGGCAATGTGGCCAACGCCGTGCTCAATTATCTCTGCCTCGACAAGGAGCTGCCTAACTTCATGATGTATACCGAAGTTATCCAGGATTCCGTGCTCCAGTTACTGCGCTCGGGCAAATGCGCCTTCGCCTCCACATGCTCCATGACATTCTCCGACGATGTTGAGAGCCAGCTCTTTGCCGACCTCGATTTCTTCCACGACAAGATTATGCTCCGTCCGGCCGAGATTTCCAATAATCCCGAAGTAATCCGCCGTCTCGGCGTAATCGCCATGAACACAGCTCTTGAAGCCGACATATTCGGTTGCGTAAACTCCACCCACGTGCTGGGCACACGCATGATGAACGGCATCGGCGGCTCGGGCGACTTCTGCCGCAACGCCTATATCTCCATCTTCTCGTGCCCGTCGGTGACTAAAGGCGGCCTGATCAGCAACATCGTCCCGATGGTGTCGCACATCGACCACAGCGAGCACTCCGTCGACATCCTCATTACCGACCAGGGCATCGCCGACCTTCGTGCGAAAGACCCCGAACAGCGCGCCCACACGATTATCGAGAATTGCGCCCACCCCGACTACCGTCCGCTCCTGCGCGAGTATCTGCGCCTGAGCAAAGGTGGACAGACACCCGCCACACTCAACGCCGCATTCGCTTTCCATACGGAATTCGCCTCGTCGGGCGACATGCGCAAAACCGACTTTTCAAAATTCGCCTGATTCACTGCAACGCAACTAATCAATACCGGCGTGCCTCAGTCCGCAACGAGGCGCGCCGGCTTGTTTAGCCCCCGTGCCCCTGGCTCACACCTCTTTCGGTTTCCACGCACGTAAATACAACTATTTAACGCTTTTTTGCGTTATATCTTAAAGACAACCATTATGGATAGCATGTATGAACAATTGATGGGACTCCCCCTTTTCTCCGGCGTATCCCATCAGAAAATATCCGAAATCATCGGCAAATATCCCTTCCACTTCCTGAAATTCAGCGATGGAGAGACAATCATATCCCATGGAGAACCCTGCACCCACCTCTTATCGGTAATCGCAGGAGAAATATCCACGGAAATAATAAGCTCCGACGGCAAATTCCGATCCACTCAGACACTGGCCGCTCCCGACACCATCTCGCCAGAATTCCTTTTCGGCCGGAGTACACTTTCGCCGCTTACGGCCGTCGCCAAAGGGGCGGCCGGGATAGTGAGAATCGCCAAACCGGATTTTCTTCAGATTCTTACATCCGACAGTATATTCCTCTTCAATTATCTCAACATGCTCTCGCTGCAGGCGCAGATGAACGTCGACGGCGTAATGGCGCTCACCTCCGGCTCGCTCGAAAAGCGGATGGCATTCTGGATTCTCGCCCTGACGCAACCGGGCGGACGCGACATAGTGCTCCAGTGCCGCCAGCGCGATATGTATGCGGTGTTCGGAGTGCAGCGTCAGTCGCTTGTCAGCGCTCTCGACCACCTTGCTTCCGACGACATTATCAGCTACGACAGTCGCGAGATTCACGTATTCCAGCGCAGAAAGCTGGTTGAAATACTTACAGAATGACAATCATAAGCCGAAATTTGTTTATATGCCGGTCTATATTGTCTCAAAAATATTTCATGATTCTCCATTGATTATAAGCACATTAAGATTTTAATGTGTTTATATTGTCTATACAGCGGCAATATAACGCCGCCATACTATTGCCAACGGCGAATCCTTGCCATAACTTTGCAGTGCATCGAGGAAACAGCAGCCCGAAAGAGTCGGGGCCCCGATGCACTTTTTTCCACCAAGGATTAAAGGCAAAAGGATTCTTCTGATCTGAAATCATTAGCAATTCTAAGGCAAACAAAGAAATTCAACGGCAATTGATAGGCCGCCGTCACCGGGGCGAAGGAGCCGAATCCCACCCCGGCGAAACATTGGCGGTAACGGCAATTTTTATTCTTTATTTAATCGTGTTTTAAGATAGGTTTGTAGCGCCGCTTATCGCTCTTGGAAGAGCCGATATGACGGCAACAGAAAAAGCGGAGCGTCGCCGGGAGGCGGCGCCGCATTTTTTTATATCCCCTCCGTAAATGTTGAACCATACTTTCCAGACGTGTGTTATTCTTTCAAAAAGCAAGCAAGCCGCGCCGGGTGCATTACCTCCAGAGTGACTTTAACATTGTGCCTTCAACCAAGTGCCCTCGACAGCTTTCTTACTTATGAGAGATGATTTTAAACGTTTATTTATTTTGCAACTAAATTACTATTAAAATGAAAAAGACCTTAGCCTCAGCGGCTGCAGTTGCATTCATGGCAATGTTCTGCGCCGGCAACGCAAACGCTCAGCAGGAAGTTGTTGTCGAAGAGGAATCTATTTCCGTGGTCGACGCCGCCAACTGCAAGACACATTATTATGTCGACAAGCACGACAACTGGTTCCTACAGCTCGGCGCAGGTATCGCCGTCCCGATGGTTGAAAACCATCTTGTTTCCGGCGATGCCAAACGCCATATCACCGCCACATATAATATCGGCGTAGGCAAATGGTTCTCCCCGTATGTCGGCTTCCGCTTCAGCGGCTACTATGGCCCGCTTCACTGGGATAACGACTCATACAGCAAAGCCAAGATGGCCAATCTCAACTTCGACTTCATGTGGGATATGTGCAATTCTCTCGGCGGCGTGAATGCCGAACGCCCCGTAAGCGTGATTCCCTTCATCGGTATCGGAGGCGCATACGTATGGGACATCCAGTCGGACGGCACCAACATCCCGCGCAACGACGCCAGCTTGCGCACACGTCAGTGGACCCTCCCCGTTTCGGCCGGTATTCAGCTCCGTTTCCGTCTCTGCCGCTACGTTGACTTCTTCCTTGAAGGCCGCGCTGGCTTCTACGGCGACAACTTCAACGGCGCTGCCTGGAACGACCCCGTCGACGTGCTGATTACCGCTACCGGAGGCTTCAACATCAACTTCGGAGGCGTGAAATACCAGGCTTACAACGCCTGCAAAGACCTCGCCTACATCAACTCGCTCAACGGTCAGGTCAATGCCCTCCGTGGCGACCTCGCTGCAACCGCCGCTGCACTTGCCGCAGCCGAGTCACAGCTCCCCTGCCCCGAAGTGAAAGCCGCTGAATGCCCCGAGTCGACTGCAGCTCCCATGATGTCGACTGTCCGCTTCACAATCAATTCCTCTAAGATTACCGACGAGGAGATGGTCAACGTCTACAACACGGCCCAGTATCTGAAGGATAATCCCAACGTCAACGTGGTGATTAAAGGTTATGCCGACAAAGACACCGGCACAAGCCAATACAATCAGGCCCTCTCCGAGCGTCGTGCGAAAGCCGTCTACGATGTCCTCACAAAAACCTACGGCATCAACGCAAATCGTCTCAGCATCGATGCAAAAGGCAGCTACAGCCAGCCCTATTCGACCAACGACTGGAACCGCATCGTAATCTTCGTTCCCGGCAACTGATTCTTCCAGAAAGGTTAACTGTTCCAAAGCCGTAAACCGACAACTGAAACATCCCACAACATTTATCAGGCGGAGCGCCACGGCGCCCCGCCTGTTTTGTTTGGAAATAAAAAATTAGTTAACTTTGCAAGAGTATTATACCAACCGAAACAAACTATAGTTTTTATGGAAACGAAGAAACTAAAAATCAGAGATTTGACTCTCCGCGACGGGCAGCAGAGCCTTTTCGCCACCCGTCTGCGCCAGCAGGACATCGACCCGCTGCTGCCACTATATCACGATGCAGGCTTCTATATTATGGAAGTATGGGGCGGAGCGGTTCCCGACTCTGTAATGCGTTACCTCGACGAATCGCCGTGGGTTCGCCTGCGCACCATAAGCGAAGCCATCGAAGGAAAGTCGCTTCTTTCGGCTCTTTCGCGCGGCCGAAACCTCTTCGGTTATGTCCCCTATCCCGATTCCGTTCTCGAAGGTTTCTATAAAGAGGCCATCAAAAACGGTCTCAACGTGATGCGTATCTTCGACGCCCTCAACGATATCGACAACGTCAAGGAATCCATCCGCCTCATCAACGAACTCGGCGGAATAGCCGATGCCGCTGTTTGCTATACCGTAGATCCGAAAGACGAAGTGGCTCCCGCTCCCAAAAAGGGATTCCTGGCCTCGCTCTTCGGCAAAAAAGAGACTCCCAAAGCACCCGAGAAAATCTTCACCGACGAGTATTTCGTCAACAAAGCCGTGGAGATGGAGCGCCTTGGCGCGAAAATAATCACGCTCAAGGATATGGCCGGACTTGTCAACCCGCTGCGCGCCGCATCGATTATCGGCAAGCTGAAGCAGGCTGTGAAAGTCCCCGTTGACTTCCACACCCACTGCACCCCAGGCTACGGCCTGGCCTCCTCGCTCATGGCTATCCTCAACGGTGTTGACATTCTCGATACCAACATATGGTTCTTCGGCGAGGGCTCGGCCGCTCCCGCCATCGAACTGGTCTACATTTTCTGTAAGAAACTCGGCGTGGAGGTAGACGTCGACATGGAGAAAGTGGGCGAAATCCGCGACCGCCTGGAAGGCATCCGCCGCAACCTTGCCGACGTGGACCTCAACAAAGACAAATTCCCCCGCCATTTCAATCCGCTTACCGACAAACTCCCCGCCGAAGTCGATGCCCTCTTCGACCAGGCCATTGCTGCCGCAAAGGCTCTCGACGAGGCTACCCTGCTCGACTGCTGCCATGCTATCGAAGATTACTTCGGATTCCCGAAACCCAACCTCCTTGTCAAGGAAGCGGAAGTGCCCGGCGGCATGTACTCCAACATGGTTGCTCAGCTAAAGGCGCTCGGTTCGTCGGAGCTTCTTGAGGATGCCATGAAGCTCATCCCGAAAGTGCGCCGCGATGCAGGTCTAGTGCCTCTGGTTACACCTACCTCCCAGATTGTAGGCGCTCAGGCCGTGAACCTCGCAATTGACCGCAAGAAAGGCAACCCCGACTACACCAACACCTCCAACCAGTTCATCTCGCTTGTAAAAGGCGAATACGGTCATACACCGGCCCCGATCGATCCGGCGTTCCGCGAGAAAATCACAGGCGACGCCACCGAACGCCCCTACGACGTATCGAAATACCGCAAGCCGGAGAATCCCGTTGTAGAGGAGTTCGGCGGAGTAAAGCTTGCCTCCAACAACGAGGAGTATCTCCTGCTCGAACTTCTGCCCAACGTAGCCAACAAATTCCTCCGCAACCGCCGCGCCGAAGAATACGCCGCCAAGCAGCCTAAGGAAGAGCCTAAAGCCGAAGCTCCCAAGGCCGAAGCGGCCAAAGCCGATGCAGAACCCATCACCGGCGAAGTCTTCTCCGCACCGATGGGTGGCCGAATCATCGAAATCAACGTAAAAGCCGGCGATATGGTCAAGAAAGGTCAGGTAATGCTCGTCTACGAGGCAATGAAGATGGAGAACGACCTTGAGGCCGAACGCGACCTGAAGGTGAAGCGCGTGTTTGTCAATGTCGACGATGTAGTCGGCACCGACGCTCCGCTCATCGAGTTCGAATAAGTATCTGGTCGAAATTATTTTAATATTTCCGGAAGGAAATGTTGAAATAATTAAATCTGGATGATATAAAATAATTTTGAACAGTTACTTAACAGCCTTAATTAACGATATGCAATAGAAAAGGCGGTGTGTCAACCGGATTCAGATTGACGCACCGCCTTTCTTTCAGTGCCTTGAATGTTCTCTCAGAGAAAAAGAGGATTATTTAAGCAGACCGCCTACTTTCTCCTTGGCCGACTGAGCGGCATTTTCCGCCGCTGCATTGGCTTTATCCGCAGCATCCGATGCTGCGTCGGAAACACCCTGCTTTACATTTTCAACAGCCTCACCTGCCTTAGCGGCCACAGCCCCTTTCACAGAATCGACCGCGGCTGCACCGGCAGTGCGGAGTGAATCGGTAGCGGCGTTTTTCAGAGAGTCGGCCGAAGCGGGGAATTTATCCACGGCCGCTTTTACCGCTTCGAAAGTAGAAACAAGTGCGGGAGCCTTTTTCTCCACTATAGGCTGGATGTCGGCAAGATATTTCTTTGCATCCTCCACTTTGCCCTCGGCGGCAAGTTTCTGTGCATAGGCCTGAGCCCGGTCTACGTAAATTGCAATCGAATCTGCATTCGTGCAATTCTCGATTTTCATCTTGAAATCATTGGACTCCTCGCTTGCAGCCTTATCTGCTTTGGAACACGAGGCAAACGAAATCGCTGCCAGAGCGGCGACTGCCACTAAAATCTTTTTCATTGACTTATAATTTAAATTCCTTAAATTATAACAGCGATAAAGGCAAATTGTTGACAAAACCATAATCATAAGGCAAATTTACCTGATGAATCTATAAAGCTACCGGTCGATAAGTAACTGGTCGAAACTATTTTAAATCATTCAGTATGCCACGAAACATCGTTCTGTCGGTCGTAAAAGGTATCGCCATCATTCTGATGGTTGTGGGCCACGCCGAGGCCCCAGACTTCCTTACCCGCTGGATCTACACGTTCCATATGCCGGTGTTTTTCATCGCCGCAGGCTACTTTTTCAGCCGCCGCTATCTGGACGACCCATGGAGCTTCTGCGCGAAGCGCTTCCGCGGACTATATATCCCTTTTCTTAAATGGAGTCTGGTTTTTCTGCTGCTGCACAACCTATGGTTTCATCTTGGCGTGCTCAACGAGCAGTTCGGCAACTGGACCGGAGGTGTGACCCACCCCTATACGTTCCATCAGGCGGCTCAGCGCCTGATACTGATTGTCACCTCCATGAGTGGATACGATGAGTTTATCGCCGGGGCATTCTGGTTTTTCCGGGGGCTGCTCGTGGCGAGTATCCTGTTTTTGGTTCTCTACCGCATTGTCGACAGCCATACGAAGCTCGGTGCAGGCGCAGCCGTGACTTTGATATGCCTTGCAGCCTTGGCATTCAATGCCTTCCGCCTGTTCAACGGCCTCAAGATTCCGTTTATCCCCAACGGCGGACTACGCGAGGTGTGGGGTCTATTCTTTTTCGGCGTGGGCGTGCTCTACCGCCGGTTCGAGCCAAGGGTGAAGGAAACATGGTGGCTGACGGCCATCTACGCCGCTGCACTATGTGCGGCAACACATCTACATTGCTGCGGAATGAACAACACGGGCAAGCCCGTCGACCTGCTGACACTCCCCGTCACCGGCACCATCGGATTCCTGATGCTGATTTACATATCCCGGCGCATTGCGCAGTCCGGAGGCGCCATAGCACGCATTCTGGCCTATGTGGGCGACAATACGCTCTACGTATTCATCTTCCATATCCTCGCATTTAAGGCCGTCAGTCTGATGAAAGTGCTGTGGTATGGTCTCGACCCGGGGCATATCGGCTGCCACATGGTAATCCACTACCGCAACCACGAAGACCTCTTCTGGATTCTCTACTCCCTGGCGGGAGTAGCACTCCCCCTCATCGGCCTGCGCCTCTGGCAGATGTGCCCGCGCCCCTTCCGCCGCAATTCTCCGGCCACCGCCTGACGACAACCTGCGATACTGCGCACAGAATGTCGTAAACTTCGCACGAAATGGAGGCCATAGAGATAAATGTTAAATAATTGCTGTTGCGGGAAAACAATCAGGCACCGGTTGGCGTTAATGAGGTAAAAGCTATTTAACTAAAACCTATTTATTGTTATGAAGAATTTTGATATCATTCTTGCCGTTATCGGCGGCGCTCTGGTTGGCGCTTCGCTCGGTCTGCTCTTTGCCCCCGAAAAAGGTGAGGACCTGCGCGGTGAAATCGCCCGTTTCCTCGAGTCGAAAGGTATTACCCTGAAGAAAAACAAGCTCGACCAGCTCGTCGACGAACTCAAGGAAGAGATTCAGAAATAATCAAAACAAATATAAAAAATACAGCTATGAGAGCACTTACATTGCTTTACGCTTTTCTCGGCGGCGCAGCCGTCGGAGCCGGGGCCGCCCTCCTTTTCGCTCCTGAAAAAGGTGAGGAACTTCGCGAAGAAATCAAACATTACCTCAAGAAATATGGTGTATGCAAATGCACGCAGCAGGAAGAACTTGAGGAACTTGTCGACGAAATCGCCGAAGAAATAAAGAAATAACGAGTTCTCCTCCACTCTCCTTAAAGATAATGGGTTAATATTGCCGGACTTACATTTGATTAAGCCCGGCAATATTCACAGACCCGGAAAAATTTATCTACACCCTCTCTGTGGTTATCACTTAATTCATAGTCTCAGCAAATTCATCCATGAAATCTTCGGGTACACTGTCATCGCTCAAGGAACTTCTGATTCGTCTGTGCAGACTCTATATCGAGAATGCAAAACTTACACTCACCGAAAAGCTCACGCTGCTGCTCTCGGCGGCTCTGCTTGTAATTATCTCGCTTGTATTTGGAGTGTTCGCTCTTGCTTTCTTTGCCGGAGCCGCGATTGAAGCGCTTGAGCTCGTCATGGTTCCCTGGCTCTCCTATCTGATTCTGGGAGGTGTATTCGTATTGCTCATGCTCTTGACCGTATGCATGCGCAAAACGTTAATCATCAACCCGATTGCCAGATTCATAAGCCGCCTGATATTCGATGTGCAGCCCAAAGACGACCCGGAGAATTAAGCCATTACCCTACATCAATCGTTCTGCCTCATGACCACTAAAAAAATATCCCGGACGAAAGGCCACGGCCATCCTCACCGTCCCACTGCAACCGACGCATCCGCGACTACGTTCAAAGGCTACGATCTCGACGAGCTGAGATATAAACTTGTAGTGAACCGTTTAAAGATTTCCCTGACACAGGACCGTCTTCTGATGCTCGTATCACCCCGTATGCAGCGCAACGCCAACACTCTCACGGGGTATGTCTCAGGCGTCAATTCCTTTATACGCTATTTCGACATCGCCATGGTGGCGTTCACTATATTCCACAAACTGACATCAATCTGGCGCTTCTTCTTTCCCCGTCGCCAAAAATAATTCCGGAAATGGCCTTCCTTATTTAGCCGCCGGCAATCTAAATTCATCGAAGGGATAGTGTTTCTCGCAGAAACTGATTATCTTTGCATCTACAAAAGATTTCAAGCCATTCGATGAACAACTACACAGAAGTAACCTTTCACTTTCACATACCCGCTGCCGGCGAACAGCTTACGTCGGATACCGCGGCAGATGTGCTTTCGGCCATGCTCGCCGATATCGGATACGAAAGCTTCGTACAGCAAGGCGATGCTCTGGCTGCTTATATTCCGGCCTCGCAATTCGATAGGGCAACTCTCGACGAAACAATACAGGCGTTTCTCCTTCCGGTTGCCGTTACCACCGAAATTAAGGAGATAGAGGGTGTCGACTGGAACGCCGAATGGGAGAAAAACTACTTCAAGCCTATTGTGGTAGCCGACCAATGCTGTATCCACAGCACATTCCATACCGACTATCCGCAATGCCAATATGATATCGTAATCGACCCCAAGATGGCTTTCGGTACCGGCCACCACGCAACCACATCGCAGATAATCGCTCGCCTGCTCGACACCGACCTGCAGGGAAAACGCGTGATAGATATGGGAACCGGCACAGGCATCCTGGCCATACTCGCCCGCATGCGCGGTGCGTCGTCGGTAACCGCCATCGAAATCGACCCTGCCGCCGAGGCCAACGCCCGCGAGAACATGCAGCTCAACGGTTGCCCCGACATCGACCTGCGCCTCGGAGGCGCCGAACGGCTCGAAGGATGCTCGGCCGACCTCTTCATCGCCAACATCAACCGCAACATCATACTCAATGACCTCAGCCGCTACGCGGCTACTCTCGCTCCGGAAGCGATTATGCTGCTGAGCGGCTTCTACGAGGCTGACATCCCCATGATTCTGCGGAAAGCCGCCGACGAAGGCCTCGCCGACGGCGGTCACACCGTGATGGGCGACAACTGGGCATGTCTCACCCTGAAAAAGACTGCAAAATGATTCTCCGAAAGAAGTTCATCATCGCGCTCTGCATAATTCTTTCCGGCGGCATCTGCGGCAGTGAGGCGTGCGCTCAGGCTGCTCCCGACATTGTTACGGTTGAAAATGTGGAGACTCTTGTGCCGGTTGAACCAAACCGGGTCACCGACCCCTACGACCCCTTCACAGAACACGGTTATCTCGGACATTTCACGTGGGGCGCCCAGCTATCCAGCGGCGTAGACATGACTACCCACGATATGACCAACTTTTCAATCGGAGCTCAGTTCGGCTATAAAAACCGGTGGTTCCGCTTCGTAGGTGTAGGCGCATCCATAATGTCGATGATGAACAACTCCTCGCGCTGCTATCCCGTATACGCCATGGTGCGCACCTCCTTTTCCAAATATCATAAGCTTTGCTTTCTTGAACTGCGCGGGGGAGTATCGTTCAACAGCATACTCGACTCATCGCACGCCACAGGCGCTTACGGATCGGCCGGAATCGGAATCACAATGGCCCACGGTCGCACATTCTCGTCGCATGTCGTGCTTCGTGCGGAAGTCATGCCAATCAAGGCCAGCTACAGCGACCCGTCGCTCGATTTCAGCTATACACTCGCCCTTGCCTGCATCGGCATCGGCATAGCGTTCTGACAATTAGTATTAAAAAAAATTCAGAAAGTGTTGCAGAATCACTGAAATGTAGGGACGCACGGTCTGTGCGTCCCCAGTATAACATTTGGTTTTCAGCCAGTTACACGGACGCACGAGCCGTGCGTCCCTACAATATGGCGAATTCCGCTTATTCTGCGACACACTCTTCACCATTATCTATCTTGTCCGCCAATCAGAACTTGAAGAATTCCTTGGCGTTGCCATAGGCCACTTTGGCCACTATCTCGCGCCCGATAAAGTCGATTTCCGATGCAGGGAGGAGGCCCTGCTCGATGTCGTTGCCTATCAGGTTACAGAGCGTGCGACGGAAATACTCATGGCGCGGATAGGAAAGGAAGGAACGCGAGTCGGTCAGCATGCCTACAAACCGGCTTAAAAGTCCGAGATTCGAAAGGGCGTTCATCTGGCGCTCCATACCGTCCTTCTGGTCGAGGAACCACCACCCCGATCCGAACTGAATCTTTCCGGCACCGTAACGGCCGTCCTGGAAGTTGCCTATCATGGTGGCCACCAGCTCGTTGTCGCGCGGATTCAGGTTATAGATTATGGTGCGAGGCAGTTTGTCGCGCAGCGCCAGACGGTCGAAGAAACGGCTCATCTGCTCGCCCACGGTGAAATCGCCTATGGAATCGAAACCGGTATCAGGCCCCAGAAGGCGCATCATGCGGGTATTATTGTTGCGCAGAGCACCATAGTGGAACTGTTGGGTCCAGTCGGCATCGTGGTCCATTACAGCAAACTCCACAAGCATGGCCGACTTGAATTTCGAGGTCTCGATGTCGGTAAGTTCTTTTCCGGATGTCACCTTACGGAAAATGGCGTCTACCTCCTCCGGGGTATATTCATCGGCATAGAAGCCACCGAGGCCATGGTCGCTCAAACGGCAGCCTACTGAGGCGAAAAAGTCGTGACGCTTCTGCAACGCCGCGATAAGATCGGCGAATGTTTCGATGCTCATACCGGCCACGTCGGCAAGTTTAGCGATGTATGCGGTATAGGAAGCTGCATCTTCTACGGCCATAGCTTTGTCGGGGCGCCAGGTGGGGAGCATCTTCACCTTGAAGCCCGACTCGCGGGTGCGGATATGATGTTCGAGCGTGTCGACCGGATCGTCGGTGGTACAGACCGCTTCCACACGGTAATGCTCCATCAGGCCGCGGGCCGACCGGTCGGGCTGCTGAAGGCGTTCGGAGCAATAATCGTAGATCTCGCGGGCCGTGGCCGGCGAAAGGAGCTTGTCGACCCCGAAGGCGGTGCGAAGTTCCAGGTGCGTCCAATGATACAGAGGATTGCGCATCGTGTATGGCACCGTCTCGGCCCACTTCTCGAATTTCTCCCAGTCGGAAGTGTCTTTACCCGTAATATACCGCTCGTCGATTCCGTTGGTGCGCATGGCACGCCATTTATAATGGTCGCCCTCAAGCCATATGCGGCTCAGGTTTTCAAATACGTGGTTGTCGGCCACATACTGCGGATTAAGGTGGCAATGATAGTCGATAATCGGCTGTGGTGCCGCATATTCATGATAGAGACGCTGAGCCGTGGCGGTCTGCAGCAGGAAGTTTTCATCGTTAAACTGCTTCATGGCAAGATTAAGCTGGAGTTAATAACAGATTGCTTCACAAAGTTAAGCAGAATTCTTCAACAATCTCAGCCTAAACGCGAAAAAAGCGTTACCTTTGACACCATAATATCTGTTTCCGAATGAACGAAGAATCACTCAGCCAGCTATATCTCAAGGATACCGCTTTCGGCGAACTGATGCAGCGGCGTATTTTCAACGTACTGCTTGTAGCTTCCCCCTACGACGCCTTCATGATGGAGGAAGACGGGCGCGTGGAGGAACAGCTTTACAACGAGTATGTGGCGCTCAATCTCTCGTCGCCTCCGCGCATCACCCGTGTAGCAAACATCGACGGCGCCCTCGAAGCCATGCGGGCCAAGCATTTCGACCTGGTGATTGCCATGCCCGGCATGGATATTTCCGCCACCTTCTCCACGGCGAAGACAATAAAGGCGGAATTTCCGGCGGTGCCGATTGTTGTTCTGACGCCATTTTCAAAAGAGGTGTCGCGCACACTCGCCACCCAGGATTTCGCAGGTATCGACTACGTATTCTCCTGGCTGGGCAATGTAGATCTCCTGCTGGCAATCATAAAACTGCTGGAGGACAAGATGAACGCCGAGCACGACGTGCTCAACGTGGGAGTGCAGATGATACTTATGGTGGAGGACTCCGTGCGTTTCTATTCCTCCATTCTCCCCCATCTGTATAAGTTCCTGCTCACGCAGAGCGTGATTTTCTCTACAGAGGCTCTCAACGAGCACGAGAAGATGCTGCGCATGCGCGGCCGCCCCAAGGTGATTCTCGCCCGCAACTACGAGGAGGCGATGCAACTCTATGAAAAATTCGCCGACAAGATGCTCGGTCTGATTACCGACGTATCGTTCATGCGCCAGGGGCAGAAAGACCCCCTGGCGGGCATCCGCTTCGCCAACCATGTACGCGCTCTCGATCCCTACCTCCCGATTATCGTGGAATCGACCGAGAGCACCAACGGTGCACTGGTGAAAAACTTCGACGGAATTTTCCTCGACAAGACATCGAAGAAGCTCCCCGTTGACCTCGGCAAGACCGTAAAGGAGTGCTTCGGCTTCGGCGACTTCATATTCCGTGACCCGGCTTCGGGTCAGGAAATCATGCGGGTATCGTCGGTCAACGAGCTGCAGAAGCGCATGTTCGACATCCCCTCGGAGTCGCTGCTGTTTCACGCCCGCCGCAACGATATCTCGCGATGGCTCTACTCGCGCGCAATGTTTCCCATCGCCGATGTGGTGAAGAACCACCGCTTCAACTCGCTCGACGAGGCGCCGGCGGTAAAACGGCTCTTCTTCGATCTCATCGTAAAATACCGCAAGATGAAAAACCGGGGCGTGGTGGCAGAGTTCCGCAAAGACCGTTTCGACTACTACAGCAACTTCGCGCGAATCGGTCAGGGTTCACTCGGGGGCAAAGGACGTGGCCTGGCATTCATCGACTCTATCATCAAGAAACACCCCGAGTGCGACAACTACCATGGCGTTACCATCTCCATACCGCGCACGGTGGTGCTCTGCACCGACATCTTCGACGAATTCATGGTGGAGAACGACCTCTACCCCATCGCCCTGAGCGACGCACCCGACGAGGAAATACTTCAGCACTTCCTCAAGGCTCGGCTTCCCGAACGCGTAATCCAGGACCTCGAGGCCCTGACCGATGTGGTCGACCGCCCGCTGGCGGTACGCTCGTCGAGCCTGCTCGAGGACTCCCACTACCAGCCTTTCGCCGGCGTCTACGCCACCTATATGATTCCGCGCGTCGAAAACCGCGAGATGATGAGCCGCCTGCTCCGCGATGCAATCAAGGGAGTGTATGCCTCGGAATTCTACGCCGAGAGCAAAGCCTATATGACGGCCACCTCCAACGTGATCGACCAGGAGAAGATGGCCGTGATAATCCAGGAGGTTGTAGGCAAGGAATACGACGGATACTATTTCCCGTCGTTCTCGGGCGTAGGACGCTCGCTCAACTACTACCCAATCAACAACGAGATGCCCGAGGAGGGCGTCGCCGAGGTTGCCGTGGGACTGGGCAAATATATTGTAGACGGAGGAAGGGCATTGAGATTCTCGCCTGCCCATCCCCGTAAAGTACTGCAGACCTCGACACTCGACCTTGCCCTGCGCGACACCCAGCGCGAGCTGTACTGCCTCAACCTCAACGACGTGAACGACGATTTCCGCGTCGACGACTCATTCAACCTTACGGTTTCATCAGTTCAGGACTTCAGGGATACTGACGCGCTCGACCTGCTTGTATCGACCTACGACGCCAACAACCGGATAATCCGCGACACCGCCATTGGGCCCGGACGCAAAGTAGTGACATTCGCCAACATCCTCACCCACGATGCGTTCCCGCTGGCCGAGGCCGTGAAATTCATGCTTACGGAGGGTCAGAAGGAAATGCAGCGCCCCGTGGAAATAGAATTCGCCGGCAATATCGACAATACTCGCGGTGGAAGCTCCGATACACCCAAAGGACATCTATACTGGTTGCAGATCCGGCCTATAATCGACCGCAAGGACGATATAAACGCCACAATGCTGACGTTGCCCGACAGTCAGCTGATTCTTAAATCAAACACAGCGCTGGGACATGGCACCACCGACAATGTGAACCATATAGTGTACGTCCGCACCGAGACGTTCTCCTCCGAGCGCAATGTGGAGATTGCCGAGGAAATAGCAAAAATCAACAAAGATTTCGTAGCGCGCGGCGAAGGCTACGTACTCGTCGGTCCGGGCCGCTGGGGCTCGAGCGACCGCGCACTCGGCATCCCGGTGAAATGGGCCGACATCGCCGGAGCGCGCCTCATCGTGGAACTTACACTCGACAACTACCGCATCGAACCGAGCCAGGGCACGCATTTCTTCCAGAACCTCACATCGTTCGGCGTAGGCTACTTCACCGTCAACCCCTTCGGAGGCAACGACTATATCGACATCGACTGGCTCAACAGCATGCCGGCCGCATACGAGAGCGAACGCGTCAGGGTTGTGAGGCTTGACGCGCCTTGTATAATCGGAATCGACGGTAAGAAAGGAAGGGGTGTGATAGTCAAACCCGGCTACAGCGACATGCCTGAAGAGAATATCCTATAGATTTCGCACTCAAGCCTCTGCATTGCAAGTATCAGGGTTTCAATGCGGACTGAAACGCCCGTGCGCGCTCGGCCCATTGGCGCGGTACGCTGTCAATCGGCATCACGGCGAAATTTCGCTGCGCGGCCGACGGAGGAACCGTATAGACAAGGTGATAGAACGCCGTATCGACATACGCCTTACCTACGCTGTCGCGCCGCAGACGCACTTCGGCCATTGCGCCCCCGCGGGTGTCGCGCGTCTTCATGTTTGAAATCAGATTGCCGAGGGAATACACGGTCACGCGTCCGGGGGCATAGCGGTCGGAAGCAAGCCGAAGTGGCTGAACCACATGCGGATGTCCACCGATAATCATTTCCACGCCGCAACGGCGCAGAAAATCGGCATGCCGACGTTCAGAAGCTACAGGAAGGAGCACATACTCCTCTCCCCAGTGCATGCAGGCGGCTATGAGTTCAGCTCCAGCCTCGCGCAACTGCTTTACGTCGGCGGCGATACGGTCATGGTCGATATAGTCGACCACCACATCACCCTTCACCTCGAAGCCGTTTGTACCGTAAGTGTAATTCAGAAAACCGACCTTAAAACCATTGACATTTCTTACCATCGGAAGCGCAGCAGCTCGGGCAGCCTTATCGCGATACGTTCCGATATGGTCTACATGGGCCGAATCCAATACGGTAAGCGTATGCAGCAATCCTTTGTCGCGGCGGTCGAGGGTATGATTGTTGGCCGTAAGAAAAAGGTCGAAGCCGGCCTCGCGGAGCGCGTCGACATACGATACCGGCGCGTTGAAGCAGGGATATCCGGTAAAATTGTGTGTGCCAATCGGAGTTTCAAGATTGACCACAGCATAGTCGGCCGCACCGACAATCGGCGCGATTGCGTCGAAGCATCCGGAATAGTCGTATGCCCCGTCGGCCATGCGTGCAGCATCAATCTGCGCCTGATGCATCATGGCATCACCGGCAAAAAGAAGCGTGGCCTCAGCGGGAGCCGTGAGAGCTCCCACCAGATTCATGGCGATTGCAAGAATGGCCTCGTTCATTTGTCAGAGTTTCTTCGACTTCGCTTCCACAATCAGCATCGGACCCGGAACTATGAAGAGTTCCAGACGCCGGTTGGCCTGACGGCCTTTCATTGAATTATTGTTCATTCCGGCCATCGGCTCACTGTCGGCCATCGGATAACCCTGAAGCATATCTGTCTGGGCGGCTTTCGTATCGAAATAGTTGTAAAGCGAAATAATACGTTTCTCCGTAAGGTCGTAAAGGTATCTGTCGGACCCTGTATTGTCGGAGTGCATTGCCAGAATCACCTTGAACTTGCCGTGCGTACGGAAATAAGATAAAAATGGCTTCAGTGCGGCATCGGCCGAAGCCGTGAGCAGTGTGTCGTTTGGCGCGAAAAGCTTGTCGGCCGGGATGGTAGCTATAACAACCTCTCCTCTGCGCATTGTCTCGACCTTATAGCCCATTTTCTGCAGACTCTGGGCCTCACGCTTCATGACGGTGCGGATATAGTTTTTCTGTTTTTCAGGCACTTCCGGCACCATAAGCGTCTCGTCGAGCGTAAGTTCGGAAATATCGACCATCTCCTGGTTCGCGCCGGAAGCCTTCTGGGCGCCGGCATCGAACGGGGGCACCATACAGGCCGTGAGCGCCAGAGCCACGGCAATCGGACGGACCGTCAGACGCCAAGCTGCCGATATATTGAATACGTTCATGTCCCTTGATTAGATAATGGAGTCCTCATAATCCATTTCGGCGCGTACCATGAGGGGAACATCCTCCGGAGCGACACTCGCGCCCTTATCCTTGCCGAGCATACGCACAACGTAGTCGACCACCTCCTGCTCAATGTCGTCGGGCTCATCGTCCGGCTCCGACTCCAGCTCGAGCAGACCGTTTTCATCATAGAAATCCCATATCATGTCGATAACATTGAACACTTCATCATCGGGATATGCCGTGCGACCGTTTTCCACCAGTCGGGCATTGATGAATTCTATAGCCTTCTGTTCGTCAAATTCCATAACGGTAAAAATTACGTTTTACAAAAAACTCATGTCGTGAGGGGGCGCTACACCCCTTGCAGGCTCAGATATCGAGCAATCCGTCGGGCAAGTCGAGAGTAATAATGCGGTTTTCAGTATCGATGTCCACAACATACTCGTCGGCTACAGGCACCATCACGTTGCGGCCGTCGGGCGTTTCTATTATAAACAAATAATTATCGGTAGTATCATCGAGATCTATGATTTTTCCGACGGTCTTTTCAGAAGAATTAACAGTAAAGCCCACGAAATCCGACGCATAGAAACCATCCTCGGAGCATTCATCCGATATAGCCTCTTCACGCAGCGCATAAAGTATCGACTGGCAGAGAGCCGCAGCCTGACGCTCGTCGGCAATTCCGTCGATAGAAATCAGGTCGGTCTCCGAGCTTTTCGGGCGCACCGAATTCAGAAAAAACGGCACATAGATACCATCCACATCAAGGAAAACACACCTCAGCGCGGCCAGATCGACATCTGCCGTAAGAAGCACCGTGATTTCGCCGTTGATACCGTGGGGCTTCAGGAGCCTTCCAACGGGGGTGAGCATTTCTGAAGAGATAATCGGCTGCATTGGCTGAATATCCGTTTAAGTTTATACGCAGGTCCGGTTATTTCTTCTTCTTTTTCTTTCCGGTCGCCACAGGCTGCGCCTTGAATTCATGAAGGCGGACGGTATTGGCATCCAGGCGTATCCTCCCCTCGGAAATATTGTAGAGGTCGGTGAACACTTTGGCATCCTCCACGCCGTCGGGATTCACGGCCAGCATCTGCTTCTTCATATGATTGGCAAGAAGGAGCACCAGAGCGTCGCGCTCCGGCCCCTCTTCCATCTCAGCTGCCTTACGCACCATATCCTGAGTGATTTTGCCGTAATGACGCATGGCAAAACGATGCTGGCTGTAGCCCACCGGTTCGGGCGAAGTGGCAAGATCGGCCTGGGAAATTACCTCGCAGGGGAAATCCACGTCGAGACGGAAGCCAGACATAATCATCAGATGGTCCCAGAGCTTGTGGGCGTTTTCGGGCGCACGAAGTTCCGGAAAGAGATTACCCATGGAGCGTATAATCGACTGCGCACACGCCGTGCGCTCGTCGCGGTTCTCGATTGTAAGACAGAAATCCACCATCCGATGGATGTTTCTGCCATATTCCGGTAGAACGAGATCAGGCAGATGGGTATTGTAGGTAAGCATTTGTATAGCAGGAGGGAATGTATTACAGCTTGATAAATCGGGCGTGCCGCCGGGATTATTGCGTGAGTCTTGCAATAATCCCGGATGGCTTACACCCTTATTAGGAATAATGCGCGGAGGCGATTACATGTTCATGCCGCCGTCGACCTGGATAACCTGACCGGTGACGTAGCCCGACATGTCGGAAGCAAGGAAAGTAGCCACATTGGCGATGTCCTCTACCTTGCCGCCGCGGCGCAGAGGTATCTTCTTGCACCATTCGGCACGTACATCCTCGGGGAGGGCGGCTGTCATGGCGGTCTCGATGAAGCCGGGAGCGATAGCATTGGCGCGGATGCCGCGCGAACCTACTTCCTGGGCTACGCTCTTGGCCAGAGCGATAAGGCCGGCCTTGGAGGCAGCATAGTTCGACTGACCTGCATTTCCGTGAACGCCGACCACCGACGCCATATTGATGATGGAACCGCTACGCTGACGAAGCATTACGGGGAGCACGGCGTGGATGAAGTTGAACGCGCTCTTGAGGTTTACGGCGATTACGGCATCCCACTGGGCCTCGGTCATACGCATCATAAGACCGTCTTTGGTGATACCGGCGTTGTTTACGAGAATATCGATGGAGCCGAAATCCTGATGAATCTGTTTTACGACCTCTTCGGTCTGGGCGAAATCGGCGGCATTGGATGCATATCCTTTCACCTTCACGCCGAGAGCGGCAATCTCCTCTTCGGTCTTCTTGCCGTTTTCGTCGATTACGAGATCGGTGAAGGCGATGTTGGCGCCTTCACGGGCAAAACGCAGGGCAATCTCCTTGCCGATGCCGCGGGCGGCGCCGGTGACGATTGCAGTTTTTCCTTCAAGTAGTTTCATTGTTAAGTTCTTGTTTATATACGGATATATAATGTTGTCTGGTTATTCCGGCGAACCGGCGTCAGGGCTGCCAACGCTGATGGCATCGAGAATGAAGTCGACGGCCGAGGAGAATGTGTCGTCGCGCGACATTCCCACAACCTCAAGCAGACGGTCGGAAGCGGTGGCGTCGACGCCGAGCATCATCAGCACCACGAGCGGCACCACCCTCTCGGCCACGTCGGCGCGGAACTCGCCGGAGGCTACACCTTGCGCCACCACGTCGCGAAGTATCTCCACCTCCTTGATGGCGGCAAGACGGCGGATTTTCCCTACCCGTTTCCCTTCGAGCAACGACATTAGCGGACGCGGGTCTGCGCTTCGCTGGGCAGCCTCGCACCGCAGCGTCTCGAAACGCGCGAAAAGTATGCTGCGCAATTTCTCGCGGGCCGTGAGGTCGCTTAGCTGAACGGCTCTCTCGCGGGCCACGGCCTGCTCCCCCTCGCGCTCTATCACGGCCTGATGGATTTCGCGCTTATTGCGGAAATAGGTGTAGAGCGTGCGCCGTCCGCGGTCGGAGGCGGCGGCGATATCGAGCATGGTGGTGTTCTCCACCCCCTTTCGGGCGAAAAGCTGGCGGGCGACTTCGATAAGTCTGTCGCGGGTTTTGCTGACCATAGGGCAGGGAGGGTTGTAGCTAAAGTGCTAAAAGCTTGGCGAAGTTACGATAAAGATTTGGTATTCGCAATAGGATTATTTTGGTTAACTTTGCACCGATAGAGACTACTATGCGCAATCCCGACCGACAGACCACCTTCCGCTTCCGCCAGTTTGATGTAAGCAACAAGCTGAGTGCTATGAAAATAGGCACGGATGCCGTGTTGCTCGGTGCTTGGGCGTTCGAGGCGTTGGGCTTCGCAGGACGGCCCATACTGAGGGTGCTCGACATCGGTTGCGGCACCGGGGTACTCTCGCTGATGCTCGCCCAGCGGTTTACAGGTTTGTCGGTGCTCGGCATCGACATCGACGTCGATGCTGCTACAGAGGCGGCCGCGAATTTTAGCCGGTCGCCGTGGGCTGGCCGTCTGGAGGCGTTCCAGACCGATTTCCGGGAGTTTGCGGCTTCCGGCGAAGCGGGCATTTACGATATGATTATCTCCAACCCGCCATTTTTCACGGGAGGCGCCGAGGCTCCCGACGATGCCCGTCGCATCGCTCGCCACCAGAAATCGCTCGGTCTACACGACTTGATGGATGGTGCAGCGCGTGTGCTCGCCCCTGAGGGGATATTGGCGGTAGTGCTCCCCGCCGACAAAGCCGACGAGGCGCGCACAGAGGCGAGGTTCACGCGACTTGAACCGACACGCGAATGCATCGTCGCCACCACGCCGCGCAAGCCGCCGCGGCGCATCCTGATGGAATTCCGCCACAGCGGCATCGCAACCGCAACGCAACGCGAAAATCTGCTTATCCATACCCCCGAGGGCGGTTTCTCCGACCGGTACAGCCGATTGGTAGAACCGTTCTACCTTCCTAAAGCATAATATTTTATAATATGACGACTATAAAACCTGCCATTCCCCTGCTCCGCCCGAATTCCGGGGCTCTCGCGCTTGTGCTGCTCTTCGCACTGTTCGCCTTCTTCCTGATTCTGCTATCCATCGTCAGTCCACTGCTTGTCAAGGTAATCGGTCGACCGGAAAGCGCCATGCGCATCGCTATGGTACTTCAGGATGTGTTCGTATTTATCCTGCCTGCCATAGCTGTGGCACTCGTGGCCAGCCGTCTCCCGGCCCGTCTGCTCGGGGTCGACAAGGCTCCCACGCTTCTGCAGGTACTTCTTGCCATCGCGACGCTTCTCTGCTCCATCCCGGCGATGAACATGATAATCCAGTGGAACGAAGGATGGCATCTTCCCGAGTCTATGGCCGCTTTAGAGGAGGCCATGCGACAGATGGAGGAAACCGCCAAAGCCACCACCGACTCACTGATGGCCGGCGCCTCGGTATGGTCGATGATTGTGTCGGTACTGATTGTGGGCGTTATGGCCGGATTCAGCGAGGAGATTTTCTTCCGTGGAGCGTTTCAGCGCGTCATGCAGGCCAACCGCCTGAACGGCCATATCGCCGTATGGACAGCCGCGGCAGTGTTCAGCTTCGTGCACTTCCAGATGTTCGGCTTTGTACCCCGCATGCTGCTCGGCGCCTTCTTCGGCTATGCGCTATGGTGGACTAACTCGCTGTGGGTTCCGGTAATAGCCCACGCCTTCAACAATTCGCTGGTGGTAATCACCACCTGGCGCACGGCCAATGACCCCGACTCCATCTTTGCGGTACTCAACGACGCCGGCTCCACCGAAATCACCGTCGGTTCCGTAGGCCTCGCCATCGGCTCGGCCATCCTCACCGCCTGCCTCCTCCGCCTCCTCTATCTCACCAGCCGCCCCAAATAAAAATCTACCCACATCTATATTATATATTATAATACACGACGCCCCGCTACGGAGCATGGATCCCGAACATGCTTCCATAGCGGGGCGCCCGTTCTTTTCGCGGGGCGAAAAGAACCAAAAGACCAAGGGCGCGGAGAAAAGCTTTACGGCGAGGGCAGCCGCACTGCGGCTGAGCGGCAGAACTCGCTGCGCTCAGACACTGCCGCTCCGAGACGCCGCAGTTGTGCAGCCGCCTCGCCTGCTTTTCTCAGGGCGCCAGCCATCCGGACGGTGGTGGCGAGCTGAAGCTCGCTCACATAACCACCGAATTGTTGGTTTGGGGAAACCCAGAACTCTCCTAAGATACCTCGCTAAAGCTCGGAGCAGGAACAAAATTTTACCTGCATAGAGGCGGCCGCGGAGGCCCGGAGGGCCATGGTTGTGTCCTGTCCCCATGTGATGGGCCTGCGGGCCATCACATGGGGACAGGAGGGACGGCAGCCGAGGGAGCGCTGGAAGGCGCGCAAATAGAGGCGGAGGGAAAAAGAAAGAGCTATTGAATAAATCATGAGAATTTTGAAAAAATTGGAGGGGAAAGGATTGGAATAAGCGAAAAATAGCTAAATTTGCGCTTTAATTGTCTGAAGGGCCGCTAAGGCGGCGACGGACGATACATAAACCAACTGAACGGCTTATGGCAAACATGTTAAGATTCACCAAGATGCATGGCATCGGGAACGACTACATCTACTTCGACTGCACCCGCGGCGAAGAGCAGTCGGGAATCCCGACGGATGTGCTCACCGACAACAGTCGTCTCGGGCGACTGTCGGAAATACTCTCGGACCGCCACACCGGAGTGGGCGGCGACGGAATCATCCTCATACTCCCCTCAGAAATCGCCGACTTCACAATGCGCATTTTCAACGCCGACGGCTCGGAAGCGAAAATGTGTGGCAACGGCATCCGCTGCGTCGGCAAATACATCTTCGACCATGGTCTGGCGACCAAACCCCATCTTACGCTCGAAACTCTTTCGGGCGTAAAATTTTTAGACCTCTACCCTGCCGCCGACGGCAAGATTGCCACTGTAAAAGTGGATATGGGCGCACCCGTGCTGACACCTGCCGAAATCCCAGTAAGCGCCCCCGGCCATACCGACGGGATGAACCTCCGGGCCGAAGTCAACGGCAAGGCCTACTGCATAAACGCCGTATCGATGGGAAATCCCCACGGAGTGATATTCACTGAGGAGATTACCGACGCGATAGTGCTCGGCGACGGACCGCAGCTCGAACGCCACCCGATGTGGCCCGACCGGGCCAACATAGAGTTTGTACGCCCCACGGGAGCACACAGCGTGGATATGCGCGTATGGGAACGCGGCAGCGGCGAGACGATGGCCTGCGGCACCGGAGCCTGCGCTACGGCTGTGGCCGCGGTAGCCGCCGGCCACTGCCAGTGGCCAGTGGAGGTGAAACTTCTCGGAGGCACCTTGAAAATCGACCGCGACCACGCTACCGGCCACATACTAATGGAAGGCCCCGCCACGGAAGTGTTCCAGGGCACGATGCCGCTGCCCGAAATTTAAACGCCAACAACAAATACACCATATATTATATATATTATATGTTTCATATAAACGACAACTTCTGCAAACTCGCCGAGAGCTACCTCTTCTCGGAAGTGGCAAAAAGAATAAACGCCTATAAGGAAGCCCACCCCGAAGCCGACATAATCCGTATGGGCATCGGTGACGTGACGCGTCCGCTCTGCCCGGCCGCCATCGGCGCCATGCACTCCGCCGTCGACGACGAAGCCGACGCACGCACCTTCCACGGCTACGGACCCGAGCAGGGCTACGCATTCCTGCGCGAGGCTATCGCCGAAAACGACTACCGTGCCCGCGGCATCGACATCGATACCGACGAGATATTCGTGAGCGACGGTGCCAAGAGCGACACAGGCAACATCGGGGACATACTGAGCCGCAGCAACCGCGTGGCCGTCACCGACCCGGTATATCCCGTATACGTCGACACCAACGTGATGGGCGGCCGAGCCGGCGAACTCGATGTCGAGGGCTGCTGGAGCAACATCGTCTACCTCCCCGTAACCGCCGAAAACGGATTCGTACCCGCATTACCGACGGAGCCGGTCGACATAATCTACCTCTGCTACCCCAACAACCCCACAGGCACGACACTAACGCGCAGTCAGCTGAAAGTCTGGGTGGACTACGCACGCAAAAACGGAGCCCTGATACTCTTCGACTCCGCCTACGAGACGTTCATCCGCGATGCCGACGTGCCCCACTCCATCTATGAAATCGAGGGAGCAAAAGAGTGCGCCATCGAGTTCCGCAGCTTCTCGAAAACCGCCGGATTCACCGGAGTGCGCTGCGGCTACACCGTGGTGCCCAAAGCCCTCAAAGGCCTCGACAAAGATGGCAAAGAGGTGGGACTCAACCACCTTTGGAACCGCCGCCAGTGCACCAAGTTCAACGGCGCCAGCTACATATCGCAGCGCGCTGCAGCAGCCATCTACACCCCCGAGGGGAAACAGCAGACCCGCGAAACCGTAGATTACTACCTGCGCAACGCCCATGCCCTGCTCGACGGACTGCGCAAGGCCGGGCTGGAAGTGTTCGGCGGCGAGAACGCCCCCTACGTATGGATCAAGACACCCGCCGGGATGGACTCCTGGGCATTCTTCGACGCGCTGCTCGACCGCTGCCACGTGGCCGGAACTCCCGGAGCAGGCTTCGGTCCCGCCGGGGAGGGTTATATCCGCCTCACAGCCTTCAACACCTACGAAAACACCATGGAGGCCGTGAAGCGCATTGCATCCACAACGTTCTGACACCTGAATACATTCATCAACATCATACACATTTTTTAATCAACTGTCAAGTTTAATTCAAATCATTATGTCGTCACTTAGATTCAAGGCTGTCGCCGAAGCGTTCGACCGCAAGGTCGTACCCGTGGAGATGCCCAAGGAAAGTCCGGAAGTGTATTACGCCGACGCCGTGTTCAACCGCCAGCGTATGTTCGAGTATCTCCCCAAGAAGACCTTCGACCAACTCATCGACGCCATCGACAACAAGCGTCCTATCTCGCGTGAACTGGCCGACAGCGTGGCCGCAGGGATGAAACGCTGGGCAACCGACAACGGCGCACGCCACTACACTCACTGGTTCCACCCCCTTACAGGTGGCACCGCCGAGAAACACGACAGCTTCATCGAGCACGACGGCAAGGGAGGCGTAGTCGAGGAGTTTACCGGCAAACTGCTCGTACAGCAGGAACCCGACGCGTCGAGCTTTCCCAACGGCGGCATACGCAACACCTTCGAGGCCCGCGGCTACTCGGCGTGGGACATCTCCTCGCCCGTGTTCATCCTCAACGAAACCCTCTGCATACCCACCATCTTCATATCCTACACCGGCGAATCGCTCGACTTCAAGACCCCGCTTCTCCGCGCCCTCAACGCCGTTGACAAAGCAGCTGCCGAGGTTGCACGCTACTTCGACCCTGAAGTGAAGCACGTGATGAGCTACCTCGGCTGGGAACAGGAATACTTCCTTGTCGACGCATCGCTCTTCAGCGCACGCCCCGACCTGGTGATGACCGGACGCACCCTGATGGGACATGAGAGCGCCAAAAACCAGCAGCTCGAGGACCACTACTTCGGCTCCATCCCCCAGCGCGTGCAGGCCTTCATGCTCGACCTCGAAATCGAGTGCCACAAACTCGGCATCCCGGCCCATACGCGCCACAACGAAGTGGCTCCCAACCAGTTTGAGCTCGCCCCGATCTTCGAGGAGACCAACCTGGCCAACGACCACAACCTGCTGATAATGACGTTGATGGATACCGTAGCCCGCAAGCACAACTTCCGCGTGCTCCTTCACGAAAAGCCCTTTGCAGGCATCAATGGCTCCGGCAAACACAATAACTGGAGCCTCGGCACCGACACAGGTACCCTGCTCTTCTCGCCCGGCAAGACCCCGCGCGAAAACCTGCGCTTCATGGCCTTCTTCGCCAACGTGATGGCCGCCGTATACCGTCACAACGGACTGCTGAAAGCCTCCATCTCGTCGGCCACCAACGCCCACCGACTCGGCGCCAACGAAGCGCCCCCAGCCATCATCTCCATCTTCACCGGCTCGCAGATTGCCGAAGTGCTCGACCGCCTTGAGAAGAGCACCGACGACGACCTCATCACCTTCGCCGGCAAGGAAGGAATCGACATGGGTGTGGCCCAGATTCCCGAAATCATGCTCGACAACACCGACCGCAACCGCACGTCGCCCTTCGCCTTCACCGGCAACCGCTTCGAATTCCGCGCCGTCGGGTCGAGCGCCAACTGCGCCTCGGCCATGATAGCCCTGAACGCCGCAGTAGCCGAGCAGCTCGCCGAATTCAAGAAACGCGTCGACGCACGCGTTGACCGCGAGGAATCGCTCTACCATGCCATACTCGAGGAAGTGAAAGCCCTGATCGTGGAATGCAAACCCATCCACTTCGACGGCAACGGCTACAGCGACGAATGGAAGGAAGAAGCAGCGCGCCGCGGCCTCGACTGCGAGACCTCCGTGCCCCGTATTTTCGACGCCTACCTCCGCCCCGAATCGGTGGAGATGTTCGAAAAGACCGGCGTATTCTCGAAACTCGAGCTCAAGGCCCGCAACGAAATCAAGTGGGAGACCTATACAAAGAAGATTCAGATTGAATCGCGTGTGCTCGGCGACCTTGCCCTGAACCATATCGTACCAGTGGCCACACGTTACCAGAGCATGCTGGTCGACAACCTCGTGAAACTCAAGACCCTCTTCCCCGTGGCCAAAGGAAATGCCCTGACGGCACGCGATCTCGGCACCATCGAAAATATCTCCGAACACCTCTGCGCCATCAAGGAGGAGACAGAGCGCATGACCAACGCACGCAAACAGGCCAACCACCTCACCTGCGAGCGCGAGAAAGCCATCGCCTACCACGACAACGTGGTGCCCGCCATGGAGCGTATACGTCAGCATATCGACAAACTCGAGCTGATGGTCGACGACGAAATGTGGCCTCTGCCCAAATACCGCGAAATGCTCTTCATCCGCTAAGAGCGAATCAGATACATTACCGTTACAATGGCGGCGGGGGCAACATCCGGTTGCTTACCGCCGCCATTGAAATATCTCCCAAAGCCGTACATAAAGTTAGCCCCATTTGGCTTAAAAGCACATAAAATCAGTCAATACGGCCAACGCCCGAAGACTAAACCGACATTCCCGACCGACATTATTACGAGAAATATTCGTAAATTTGTCGAAAATTTTACCCAAAGGGGAATTCCCCGCCGACCAACCGCACATTTCGTAATGAAATTCACAAGGACACTGACAGCCATTTTGGCCATACTCCTCGCAACGACTCCGGTCGCCGCGAGCGAGCCGGCCGATACAATGACCGTTGCGCCCGCTACAGTGAAAATGGCACCCGATACGATAAGGCAGGAACGGCCCGGGCTGATTCAACGGATAATAAACTACTTCGGCGACGCCAACAAAGAGCGTCCTGAAAAGAAATTCGACGTGACATTTCTGGGCGGCCCCAGCTATTCCGAAGCCACAAGCCTTCAGGTGGCCGTGATAGCCGCCGGACTCTACCGCACGCGCCGCGACAGCCTCACCCGCCAGAGCAACGTATCGGTGTTCGGCCAGGGAAGCATAACAGGGCTGTATCGCGTAGGCATCTTCGGCGAGCACTACGCCCCCGCCGACCGCTGGCGCATCAACTATAAGGCCGACTTCGCCCACTACCCTCTGAAATTCTGGGGACTTGATTTCGACAGTCAGCGCAACGACGACAACGAATGCTCCTATACCGAATTGCAGAGCGAATTTCATGTGGAATGGCAATGGAGGTCCGGACAGCACATATTCATCGGTCCCTCCGCCAACTTCAACTACGGCAAAGCCACACGCATGGATATGCCATGGCTCTGGGGCGGCGAGAATCTACGAATGTTCAACTACGGATTCGGCCTGATTTTCTCGCTTGACAACCGCGACTTTCCCACCAACGCCAGCCGTGGCATTCAACTCACTGTAAAACAGAACTTCTACCCTCGTTTCATCGGCAACGACTACGCTTTTTCCGAAACGGAATTCATATTCAACGCCTATAAAAAGTGGTGGAGCAGCGGCATCGTGGCATTCCAGGTGCACGGCTGGAGCACTTACGGCAACACCCCATGGACACTACTTCCCACCGTCGACGACTCCGACGGCATACGCGGATACTACGAGGGACGCTACCGCGCCAAGCAGGAAGCCGACGTGACCGTCGAGGTGCGTCAGCACGTATGGCGCCGCAACGGCATCGTTGTGTGGGCGGGACTGGGAACAGTGTTCGACCGTTTCAGCCAGATCGACTCCGACCGCCTCCTCCCCTCCTATGGCATAGGCTATCGCTGGGAATTCAAGAAGAGGGTGAATATCCGCGTGGACCTCGGGTTCGGCCGACACAGCACCGCCTTCGCCATGGGCATTCACGAAACATTCTAAACGGCTCTCAATGAATTCAGAGATACAAAAATCATCCCGACATACCCGCAATACGGCCATACTTCCGGTAATTCTGTTTTTTTGGGCACTCGCATCGCTGATTATCCCCAATGCGGTGCTCGACATCACCGACCGCTACGACTGGGCGACAGCCACATTGAATATATTGCTGCCGGTGTCGGCATATGCCCTGCTGCTTACCTACCGTCGCCGAATCGGAGTGGCAGTGGTTATCACCCTGCCGCTGATGATTTTCGGAGCTTTCCAGCTCGTGTTGAGCTATCTCTACGGGGAGGCCATCATAGCGGTGGACATGTTTCTCAACGTAGCCACCACTAATGTAGAAGAGGTCAACGAACTCCTCGGCAACCTCATCTACGCCATCGGAGCCGTGGTGGTGCTCTACCTGCCGCCGCTCATCGCGGGAATCATAGGAATAATAAAAAAATGGCGGCTCGGAGAGAGATTCTCACAACGCGCGCGCAAACTCGCCATTGCGGGCATCGGCTGCTCCGCCATACTGACGGGCATCGTAACAATCAGAAACTCATTCGGCTCGCTGCGTCACACACTATTTCCGGTCAACGTGGTCTGCAACCTTGCGGAAGCCATAAACCGAACAGTGAAAACCAACCATTATGAACAGACTTCCGCCGGATTCAGCCACCGGGCACGTAGCACCCGCGGCGCCTGCGAACGCGAAGTCTACGTAATGGTAATCGGAGAAACATCGAGAGCAATCAACTGGCAACTCGCGGGCTACGGGCGGCCCACCAACCCACGCCTGAGCGAGGATCCCAATCTGGCGTTTTTCAGCCGTTCCATCTCCGAGTCGAACACCACCCATAAGAGCGTGCCGATGCTGATGAGCTACCTCTCTGCCGAGAACTTCGACTCAATCTATTCTTCCAAAAGCATCATATCGGCCATGAAGGAGGCCGGATTCCACACCTACTTCTACTCCAACCAGACGGCCAACCGGTCGTTCACCCAGTTTTTCGGCGATGAAGCCGACGAAGTGCGCTACACCGAGCTCGGCCGCAAGCCTCACCCTTACGACGACGAACTCGCCGCGTGGTTGCGCGAGGCGGTGGCCGATACCACCTACGCCAAGCAATTCTTCGTGCTCCATACCTATGGGTCGCACTTCCTCTACAAAGACCGCTATCCCGCCGAGTACACATATTTCACGCCCGACAATGCGCTCGACGCCAACCGTGCCAACCGCGAAAGCCTCATAAACGGCTACGACAACTCCATACGCTATACGGACGGCATGCTCGCCGACGTAATCGGAGCACTGCGGACTGTCGACGGACGTGCGGCGATGGTCTACAGCGCCGACCACGGCGAAGATATCTTCGACGATGAGCGCAACCGCTTCCTGCACGCTTCGCCGAATCCGACCTACTACCAGCTCCACGTGGCTTCGCTGGCGTGGATGAACGACTCACTTGCCAGCAACCGCCCCGACTATGCCGCATCCCTGACCCAAAATGCCGGCAAACCCGTCTCTCCCCAGAAATCACTGTTTCCGACCATGCTGGAAATGGCCGGAGTGTCCACACCCCTGTTGCACCGCGAACATTCCCTCGTGGATTCAGCCTACCGCTACGAAGGCCCTGTGTATCTAACCGACGTAAACCACTGCGTACCGCTTCATGAGGCCGGAATCAAGGAAAGTGACCGCAAAAAAATCGACACGCTTATAAGACGCCACGACTGACAATGTGAAACATTTTGTGGAACATCACACACCAGACAACACAGCAAAGTTTTCCAAAATAATTTTCAATAATCTGATTATTAATGTTATAAAATTTAAACACCCTCAAATTGTTTCCCAAAATGTAATTTTCCGAAATTTTATTGTCGGATTTTTTGGCAACAAAAAGATATATTTCTACCTTTGTAGTCGTCGGTTCGCCGCAAGCGCTCCAACGACATTTTTTGCGTTACAACAACCGCTCTCTTACCCCCTGATACCAAGCAAATCCAGAAAACAAGAAGATGATACAAACCGTAAAAAAACGCGACGGTCGCGTCGTAGGCTACAACGAAGAGAAAATCAAGGCGGCCATCCGCAAGGCCATGTTGCAAACCCCTCTCGGCGAAGACGAGGCGCTGATCCAGAAAATCGCCGACCGTATCGGCATTTCCGGCAAGGAGCAGATGACCGTAGAAGAGATTCAGGACCGCGTGGAACTGGAACTCATGAAATCGCCGCGCAAGGAAGTGGCCAAACGCTATATCGCCTATCGCGACCAGCGCAGCATAGCCCGACGCGCCAAGACCCGCGACATCTTCCTGGAAATCATCGAGACGAAAAACAACGACATCACCCGCGAGAACGCCAACATGAACACCGACTCGCCCGCGGGAATGATGATGAAATTCGCCTCCGAAACGACCAAGCCCTTTGTTGACGACTACCTTCTCTCGGCCGAAACACGCGACGCCGTGCGCCACGGGTATCTTCACATCCACGACAAGGACTACTACCCCACCAAATCGCTCACCTGCGTGCAGCACCCGCTCGAAAAGATTCTGCAGAATGGATTCATCGCCGGTCACGGCGAATCGCGCCCCGCCAAGCGAATTGAGACCGCGAGCGTAATCGCATGCATATCGCTGGAGACCGCGCAGAACGAGATGCACGGCGGTCAGGCCATACCCGCCTTCGACTTCTATCTCGCTCCGTTCGTGCGCTCCTCATTCATCGAGGAACTCAAGAAAGCCGAGCAGATAACCGGGCTCGACCTGAGCGATGCCTACAACGCTCCGCTCGACGACTACATCAGCAAAACGCTCGACAGACTGGAGGGCCGCGAACGCGCCATACAGCATGCCATAAACTGCACCGTAAGCCGCGTGCATCAATCGATGGAGGCTTTCATCCACAATATGAACACCATCCACTCGCGCGGCGGCAACCAGGTTGTGTTCAGCTCAATCAACTACGGCACCGACACCTCGGCCGAGGGCCGCTGCGTAATCCGCGAACTCCTCCATTCCACCTACGAAGGCGTAGGCAACGGCGCCACAGCCATCTTCCCCATCCAGATCTGGAAAAAGAAAACCGGCGTGAACTACCGCGAGAGCGACCCCAACTACGACCTGTACCGTCTGGCCTGCAAGGTGACCGCACGGCGCTTCTTCCCCAACTTCGTGAACCTCGACGCCACATTCAACCAGCATGAGGACTGGCGCGCCGACGACCCGCGCCGCTACGAGCACGAGGTAGCCACCATGGGATGCCGCACCCGCGTGTTCGAAAACCGCTACGGAGCGAAAACATCGATTGGCCGAGGCAACATCAGCTTCTCCACCATAAATATCGTGCGACTTGCCATCGAATGTATGAACATACAGGACAAGGACGAGCGCATCGAACGCTTCTTCACCCGTTTGGACGACCTGCTTGAAATCACGGCGCGTCAGCTCTGCGACCGCTATAACTTCCAGAAGACGGCCCTTGTGAAGCAGTTCCCCCTGCTCATGTCGCGCCTCTGGAACGGAGCCGAAAACCTCGCTCCCAACGATACCATCGACAGCGTAATCAACCAGGGAACGCTCGGCATCGGATTCATCGGCCTGGCCGAATGTCTGATTGCACTCGTGGGCAAACACCACGGCGAGTCGGAGGAAGCCCAGTGCCTGGGCCTGCGCATCGTAAGCCACATGCGCTCCAAGGCAAATGAATTCTCCGAGCGCTACAACCATAACTTCTCGGTTCTCGCCACTCCCGCCGAAGGCCTTTCCGGGAAATTCACCACGAAAGACCGCAAAACCTTCGGCAGCATCCCCGGTATCACCGACAAAATCTACTATACGAACTCAAACCACGTGCCGGTATACTACAAATGTTCGCCGCGCCATAAAGCCAAAATCGAAGGTCCCTACCACGAGCTGACCCGAGGCGGCCACATATTTTATGTGGAAATCGACGGCGACGCCACCCACAACCCGCAGGCTATCGCCGACATTGTCGACCTGATGGACACCAACAACATAGGCTACTGCTCGGTGAACCACAACCGCAACCGCTGCATGGACTGCGGATATGAGGACGCTCAGGAGAACCTTGAAGTATGTCCCACCTGCGGCAGCCGCCATATCGACAAACTTCAGCGCATCACCGGCTATCTCGTAGGCACTACCGACCGCTGGAATTCGGCGAAACTCGCCGAATTGTCGGACCGCGTGGTCCACAAGTAACTGCATCTCACTCCAATGCAATGGAGTTTTAAAGCCAACACACTAATGCACATACCTTTATGAAGGTTCTGGATATAATCCCGGGCACGTCGGTCGACGGCCCGGGACTTCGCACATCAATCTATCTGGCCGGATGCGACCACCATTGCCCGGGCTGCCACAATCCGCAGTCGTGGGATTTCAACGGCGGCACGGATCTGAGCGTCGACAGAATCATGGAGGAAGTCGAGGCCAACGGATTCAACGTAACCCTGACCGGAGGCGATCCGATCTACCATGCCAAAGAATTGCTTCCGCTGGCCATACGGCTGCGGGAGCGAGGCTATGATATATGGCTTTATACCGGTTTCCTGATGGAACAACTGCTCGAAATGCCGGATGCCCGCGCCCTGCTGCCATGGATCGATGTGGTTGTCGACGGACCGTTCATAGAGGCGCAGCGGGATGTTCACCTGATTTTCCGAGGCTCGGCAAATCAGCGACTCATCGCCGTGGCACCTACGCTCGAATCCGGGCGTATAACTCTCTTCGAGCCATACGTCTAATTCTTCCGACCGAAGCCTTCCGCCATGAAACCCTTTCTGCAATCGATAGCCCGGACATATCTACACCATGAGAGCGACACTCTCGTGGATACCTGTTTTGTGTTTCCCAACCGACGGAGCACAGTGTATTTCACGGACTATATGCGCGCGGAAGCTCAAAAGGAAGGCCGAAGGATTATATTACCGGAAACGACGACCATAGTGGATTTCACCGAGAGTTTCTCGCAAAGCAGCATGGCCGCCGACCGCATGGAGATGGTGTTCATCCTTTTCGGCGTATACCGCGACGTAGTCGGAGCGGGAGCCGGAGCCGAAGCCGCCTCTTCGATTGATTTCAACCGATTCATACAGTGGGCCGACGTATTGCTCAACGACTTCGACGACGTGGATCACGCACTGGCCGATCCGGAGAAGATATTCTCCAACGTAGAGCGCCTCAAAGAAATATCATCCAACTATCTTACTGCCGAACAGATTGAGGTACTGGGCCACTATTTCGACACCACAAACCTGCGCGCCGACGTAGAGCGGTTCTGGAATCATATCGGACCACACGACTCCGAAGGCAACCACAAGGCCTCACAGGGCTTTCTAAGGATTTGGCAGGTGCTTGGCGAAGTTTACCGCAACTTCATAGAGCGTCTGGAACAGTCGGGACTGCACTCGCCGGGAATGTCGGTGCGCCGCGCCGTAGCCGCCATAAAAGAGATGGGCGCTCCGGACTTCAGATGGCGCCGATATGTGTTCACAGGCTTCGATACCATAACGAATGCCCAGCTGGCGATAATGAAGCGGATGCAGACCCTGCGGCATCCCGACGGCACCCCGCTTGCCGATTTCTACTGGGACCTCTCGTCGCCGGCTTTCAGAGGCGACCACCGGTCGGATGGAGCGCGCACCGTAGAACGATATTCAAAAATGCTGCCTTCGCTCTATCCATGCGTGCCCCCTGTGGAGGATTTTCCACCCATACACGCAATAGGAGTGCCTTCGCGTGTCGGGCAGGCCAAAGCCGTAGGCGAACTGCTGGAGAAAATCCGTGTGCAACGTCTGCAACATATCCACGAAACGGATGGAGGAGCCGACCCAAATACAGAAGACAACCTGCTGCGCGACACTGCCGTCGTCCTGCCGGAAGAGAATCTGCTGACGCCACTGCTCAGTTCGCTTCCCGACGACATCGGCAAGCTGAACATCACCATGGGCTACAAACTGCGCAACACGGCGGCGGCAGGTCTGCTGCGCGACATCGCGCTGATGCAGCGCCATACATCGACAAGCAACGGGCAAAAGACCTTCTTTGCCGACGACGTGGCGAGGGTGCTTTCCAATCCGATTGTGCAGGAACGCTCGCTCGACGCCTGCATTCACGCGCTGTTCGACCTTCAGACCCGCCACCTCATTTCGGTGCCGAAATCATTTTTCGAAGAGAACGACGAACGCAGAGAGCTGCTTCCGATATTCACACCCCTCCCCGACCGCCTGGCAGTCGGAGAAGCGTTCGATTACCAGCACGAGGTGGTTCGCTGGCTCGAAACCGCCCTCGGCGCAGATTCACAGAAGAAGGTCTCCACCCCGGCCGATGAAACTGATTTCGATGATGATTCCTCACGCGAAACGATTCCGGTAGCGGATGGCCCGAACGACGCAAATGCCGTTCAGCATGCTTTTCTGCAAGCCTACGGCGAAGCCATCGACCGCCTGAAGGGATTCTGCGGAATATATCTCCCACCCGACGCGCCGATAGACAAGACAACGGCATTCACCCTCGCCGACCGAATGGTGCAGGGCGAGATGATTTCATTCGAGGGGTTGCCGCTCATCGGTCTGCAGATAATGGGTGTTCTCGAAGCCCGTTCGCTCGATTTCGACACTCTAATTATACCTTCGATGAACGAACGTGTATTTCCGCGCGTACGTTTTACCGCTTCGTTCATCCCCCCGGTACTTCGCCGTGCATTCGGGCTTACCACCCCCGACGAGCAGGAGGCAATATTCGCCTATCGGTTCTACCGCATGATTTCGCGCGCACACAACGTATATCTTCTCTACGACGCCCGCGCAACCGGCCGACGCACACAGCCCTCGCGCTATATCCACCAGCTTGAGCACATCTACCGGCCGGTGGGATTCAGACGCTCGACGTATGCCTATAGGATGCACAATCCGGAAGAGACTGCATTTATCGTGGAAAAAAGCGAGAGCATCCGGCGGCATCTCAACCGCTACCGCACGAGCGGCCCCGAAGCGCTGTATCTGTCGGCCAGCCGTATAAATCAGTATCTGAGCTGCCCCATGTCGTTCTATCTGCAGTATGTGGCAGGCTATTCGCGCGAGGACCAGCCCACGGAATGGATAGACGAGAGCACCTACGGCACGATAGTGCACGAAGTGCTTGAGAATGTATACGACTCGCTGCTGAAGGATTCGCCCAACGGCGTACTTGTGGAAGCATCGACCATCGACGGCTTCCTGAACCGCAATGACCGGACCATTCAGGTGCTGACCACGCGGGCCATCAACAGAAACTTCCTCAACCTCCCGGACGACCGCCTCGACTTTTCGCTCTCCGGGCAAAACAAACTGACAGGGAGCATCGTAGCGCAATATGTGAGGAAAACTCTGGAACGCGACCGCGACCTCACCCCTTTCGTGTATCTACACGGCGAATGGGGCAAGGGGGAAGAGGGGCCTCTGACCCTGACCGACGACACGGGCAACTCCATGACATTCAATTTCACATGCCGAATCGACCGGGTGGACCGAGTGCCGGATTCCGACGGCACCCCTCGCCTGCGCATAGTCGATTATAAGACTGGAGGAGACTCCGACGAAGCTCAGGACCTCGAATCGGTCTTCACAAACTACAAATCCAAAGGACTGCTCCAGCTCATGCTGTATGCCCAGGCATATGCAGCAAGGAAAAACTGCGATGAGCCGATTTCTCTGTCGCTGTATTCGCTCCGTCGCCTTATGCTTGAGCCTGTGGGCCCATACAAAATCCGTATAGCGCCCTTCAGACCGCAGACCGAAAGCGACATCGCCCTCAAACAGATGCCCAGATCGACGAAATGGAGAATACTCGATTACCGTGACTATTCCCCGCAACTCAACAGGCTGCTCATAGGTCATCTCAACGAACTTTTTTCCGACGAGCCGTTCAGATGTACCGACGATATATCACATTGCCGACTCTGCCGGTTCACCTCAATATGCCGCACCGACAAAGACGACTGAACAAACCTCACAACATTCATCCCTACCCTTACCACGACAATGAAACACCGCAATAAACTAATATGCGCCCTGACTGCCGCCATGTCGCTGCTGACACCCACTGATTCCGCTATTCAGGCCGCGACCAATACACCGGCCCGATCGGCGATTATGGCCGACAGCCTGCAGAGAGTTCTCCTGAATGCCAAAACCGCAAACGACAGTCTCGCGCTTCTGACCGATATCTACGACCTTTCGGGTCGCGGCCATCGCGATGAAACAGGCAGAAAGATTGTGGAAATCGCGCTCCGGTCTGGAAATACGGCGGTGGGTCTGGACGCCGTAAGGAATCTGGCAAACAACCATTTCAAAAACGACTCCCTGCTAAATCTGGACATGGAGCTGGCCTCACGCTTCCCCGACAGCGACGACCGCAAGGAGACGCTTACCTTCATCGCCATGATGAAGAATCTATACAGTGTGCGCTACAGCACTCCGGAAGAACGCGAGACCCAACTTCGCAAGCTTCTGCGGGAGGCCAACGCCGGCAACGAGACCGACGTATATCGCAGTATCGTTCTGCTGCATGCCATAAGTCTGTATATCGGAGAATCCTCGCAAGGCGATCTGCTATCGAAATATCTCGACCGACTGGGACGACTAATTGAAAATCTACGGCCTGAAGCGACATCTCTACGCAACATCTACTACGTGCAGGCGGCCATGGTCTATACCGAAAATGAAGAGTATTCAAAAGCCATCAACGCCGACACCAAGCTTCTGAAAAGCATTGACGACCTTGAATCCGGCCGCACGGGTCTCCGACGCAAATACCGTTCGTACGACGCCAACCGCTATATCGCCTATACAAGGCTCCTTGCCAATTATCCACATCTTTCCAAAAGGGATATAGAAGATTATTACCGGAAAGTGATGGATATTGTGGCAACCGATTCCACAGCCGCCACAACCAACCGCATATCGCTCCGCCCGCAGATATATTACGCCATGTACCGGCAGCAATACGACAAAGCGCTCGAATTGCTGAAACAGGCGATCGACTATCCCTATAACGCGTCATGCCGCCGGCAGATGCTCAAAATGGCTATCACAGCAGCCGAACATACCGGCGACCACGAAACGCTCCTCCAGGCTTCGCGCGACTACAATACGATGCTTGAAAACACCCTTAGCCAGCGCAATGAGGAGAAGTACAAGGAATTGCAGCTTGTATACGACATAAACCAGATGCGCGCCCAGCACAACCGTGAATCCATGGCTCTCGAACGGCGTATGGCTATAATCGGCATAGTGGCGGCGGGGATTCTGCTCCTACTTCTTATGCTGACGCTCTGGCTCTGGATTCATTCGCGCAAACTCGCGCGACATCTTGCAGCATCCAACACCGCACTGCAGGCTGAAAGCGAAAATCTCAGGCTGGCCCAGGCCGACCTGATGCGTGCCCGCGACGATGCGGAGGCGGCCAACCATATCAAGACCGACTTCATTCAGAACATGAGCGGCGAAGTGACCGGGCCGCTCAACATCATAACGGAATACACCAACCTGATTGTAGACTGCTCGGAAGCCAACGACAAGCCATATCTGCGCCATTTCGCAGACCTTGTGAATTTCAATGCCGAACTGCTCAAGACAACGGCCAACGATGTGCTCGACCTGTCGGAAATCGACACGAACAACGTGAAACTGATATTCAAACGTGAGCTGATCCGGCCTATCTGCGAGGCCGCGGTTGATTCCGTCCGCCATAAACTCAACCCGGGAGTGAGCATCCGTCTGGAGAACAACCTTCCTGACATATCGCTCAACACAGATTCCCGACGCCTGATGCGCATCCTGATTCAGCTTCTTTCCAACGCCGCAAAGTTCACCGAAGAGGGAGAGATTTCTCTGGGTTATACCGTCGACAATGAGAACGGGTGCGTATACATCCGAGTGACCGACACCGGTATCGGAATAAAGCCCGAAGCGGCAGAATACATATTCCGCCGCTTCGTAAAAATCAACAAATCAAGTCAGGGTATCGGCATCGGGCTCTCCATAGCGCGTCATTTCGCCGATATGCTCGGAGGCAGTCTGGCCGTAAACACCAAATATACGCTCGGGGCGCAGTTTGTGCTTACTCTGCCGCTGAACTGAGCATCAGCGCAGCCGGTCGGCAGCGCGGAGCAGACGTTCGTCATGACGGATACCCCGATAGGCCAGTACCGCCGAAACCAAAGCCCCGAGAAGCAGGAAAATGCTTCCAAGCCACTCCACTCTGGCGCCGGCGCCGGCGTCCCACGAAAGGAGGTAGCAAACTTCCGTAACCATTACGACCACGATAAGAAGCATCGATACAAGCGTAACGGTGCGCTGACGGGCCGTATTCTTATAAAGGAAAATGGCTATGAAAAGAAGGAGTGCCACCACCCCGTCGACCACAAACAGCACCGGGAGGTCCGTAGGACGGATGAAAGTGACGCTTTCAGGACTTGCCATTGCATCAGACACGAGAGCCATAGGCAGAAAACAGAACACTACGGCCAGGATAGCCGCCATAAGCAACCATACGGTTTGCCAACGTTGAATTACCATAATCTATAAGTCGTTTTACAATTAATAATCAGGAAGAATCAGGAAATCATTGGGCCTCAGTCGGATTCGTCAGCATCGTCGGATTCGTCTACGTCGAGAACCTCCCCGCTGTCGAGCTCATCGTCGACACGGCGCACCTGAGAGAGCATCGAACCGTATTCCTCCCAGTCCGGGTCCTCAAAAGCCTCGAACTCAAGCGGCAGAGCCGGGAAATCGGCCAGAGCCTCGTTGAACTTACGCTGGAAAATATGGAGGCTCAGCGTATAGAATACCATCGTGCGGCTGCCGTTACCGGTGTAGACACCCGTCAGCACCGCCACAGGGTCGGCCTTTAGCACACTCTGCAGAGCATCGACCACAGCCTCAAGCTCATGACCGAGGCTCTCAGGCGGCATACCGCCTGCCGCCGGCTCATAAGGCCATTCCACCTCTACGCGGAACCTGAAACGCGGATTCTCGCGGAAGCGGCTCACGTCGGTGCGCATGGTGCACATAACCAGATTTTCACCCTCGACACTTTCGAAGGGAGCAGTAATCCAATTTGACATAATAATTCGACCAGTTACGTATAAGTCAATATTACAACAATAATAGCATTTCAAAGTTAATAATAAATCCCCGAAGATTGGCTAAATTTGCACTCCAAAATGAAATCAGACACACCATTGATATATCCTGAAACATTTGAAGACAAAATCGGCTTCACTGCCATAAGGCATGAACTATCGGCAAACTGCTCCGGAGAAAAAGGGAAAGAGTATGCTGAGGCAATGCGTTTTTCCACCGATCCGGAGGAGATAACCCTCGCATTGGAACGAACCGCAGAGATGCTCTCGATTCTCACCTCGGGAGAAGCGTTCCCGCTGGGTGGTCTACATAATGTGGCACCGGCATTGATGCGCTGCCGCGTGGAGGGCGCCTCGCTTACTCTTGAGGAACTACATCGCCTGCGCCAGACGCTCGTCAGCTCCGCCGAAGTTGCGGGATTTTTCTCCTCGCATACATCCGACGAAGCAACGCCAACATTTCCGCGTCTCAGCGAGCTTTGCAACGACATCGAGTGTTTCCCCTCGATTCTGAAGACGATAGGGCGCCTGATCGACGACACAGGCGAGATGCTCGACACCGCCTCGACTGAACTCGGCAGAATCCGCCGCGAGCTTCAGCGAGTGCGCGGCTCTGTGGGAGCCATAATGCGGCGCGTAATGGCATCGGCCGCCGAAGCCGGAATGCTCGACAAAGATGCCGCCCCCACCATACGAGACGGGCGGCTCGTGCTGCCGATAGCGCCGATGCATAAACGGAAGATCCAGGGGATCGTACACGATGAATCGGCTACCGGCAAGACATGCTATATCGAACCGGCCGAAGTGGTGGAAGCCAACAACCGTACACGCGAACTTGAAATCGAGGAATTGCGCGAGATAGCGCGCATCCTACAGGAGTTCACGGCCTCGATACGCCCCGACATCCCGGCGATACTCCGCAGTTACGATACTCTCGGGCATTTTGATTTTATTTCCGCCAAAGCACGCATGGCGCGCGACTGCGACGCCACGCTGCCTCATATCGAAATGCGGGAAGCCCTGGAATGGTATCATGCCGTTCATCCGGGACTGCTGCAGTCGCTGCGCCGACAGAACAAGGAAATCGTTCCGCTCGACATCCGTCTGACCCCTGAGAGCCGCATACTGGTGATTTCGGGGCCGAATGCCGGCGGCAAGTCGGTGACACTGAAAACCGTGGGAATCATTCAGTACATGATGCAGTGCGGAATGCTCCCACCGGTCTACGAAAATTCGCGCATGGGTATTTTCGAAAGCATCTTCATCGACATCGGCGACGACCAGTCGATCGACGACGACCTTTCGACCTATAGTTCCCACCTGCGCAATATGCGCGTGCTGCTCGGAGGCAATGAGTCGTCGCTCATCCTCATAGACGAATTCGGAGGTGGCACGGAGCCTCAAATTGGCGGCGCAATCGCCCAGGCACTCCTCCATGCGTTCAACGACCGGCATATGTGGGGCATCGTGACCACACACTACCAGAATCTGAAACATTACGCGTCGGAGACTCCCGGCCTGATAAACGGCTCCATGCTCTACGACCGCCAAAAGATGCGTCCGCTGTTCCGGCTCTCCATCGGGCAGCCCGGGAGCTCGTTTGCAATCGAGATAGCCCGTAAATCCGGGCTACCGGCAGATATCATCGACGAAGCCGCGGAGATTGTGGGAAGCGACTATGTGAACCTCGACAAATATCTTCTCGACATTGCCCGCGACAAACGCTACTGGGAGAACAAGCGCATGCAGATCCGCCAGAAAGAGAAGAAAATAGAGCAGACACTCGAGCGCTACGAAAACGAGGCTGAAACTCTGCGGGCCAACAGGCGCACCATTCTCGCCGAAGCCAAGGAGGAAGCGAAGAAGATACTTGAAGGGAGCAACGCCACAATCGAACGCACCATACGCGAAATTCGCGAGAGTCAGGCGGATAAGGAACGGACACGCGCAGCCCGCGCCGAGATGCAGAAGGAGCGCCAGCGACTGGCCTCCGATACTCCCGCAGCCGACCATACCCTTCTGAAAAAAGCGCCCAAAGCGAAGAAACCGAAGCAAACCGGCGCCACGGCAGTGGCGAAACCTCTTGCCGTAGGCGATTTCGTAAAACTCGACGGACATGGCGCTTCCGGCACCATTATCGACCTGCAGGGTCAGAACGCCACGGTGGCTTTCGGCCAACTAAAAACCAGCGTGAAACTGAGCCGCCTAACCCCCACCCTTTCCCGACCGACGACGGCCGCCGGTGCGGCATCGTTCGTAAGCGAACAGACCACCTCGGCCATCAGGCAGAAACAGCTTCAGTTCAAGCGCGAGCTCGATGTGCGCGGCATGCGTGTGGATGAGGCTCTTCAGGCCGTTACATATTTTCTTGACGATGCCATTCAGTTCAACCAGGGAGAAGTGCGGATTCTCCACGGCACCGGCACAGGGGCTCTCCGTCAGGCCATCCGTCAGGCTCTCGACTCCACTCCGGGAGTGGCGTCGTACCGCGATGAACACCCGCAATTCGGCGGAGCGGGAATCACCGTGATAACCCTGGCATAGAGGCCGATGTGGCTTCTGCTCCCGCTGAAACGCACAAATAAACTCATCCAACGTTTGCAGAATAGAACCAAAAGATTTAAATTTGCGTTATAAAAGCAAACGGAAGCAGCGGGGAGAGCCCCCTGCACGACACCGGAGGCCAACATAGAAAATCCAATCCGGTACACCTTTTGAAATATTGCCGCATCAAAGTTGATTGGGAAACTCATCAAATTTTTATGAAATGCCGAGACAAACCCGACGCGCGATGGCGGGCCCCGGCGGCGATTCCGATTGCCGCAGCCGGAGAGGCTTTACAGCCCCGACCAGGCGGATTACAAAGCGCGGAGGGAGCTCAAAACCTGTCATTCGGAGTTTCATCGCATCCTTTGATGTGGCTTTTTTATACAGCGAGGGCGATGTGTCAAAATTCAATAATTTGACACATCGCCCTATGTTTCATCCGGATGGCGAGGGCGCTGTCAGAATGGCCCAGATGGTAGGAGCCTGAGGGTGAGGGTGAAGGGAGTTGACTAAAGTCAATGACCGAACCCGAAGCCCTCAGGCGACGACCCAGATGGGCTATTATGACACGCCCTCCTGCCGGAGGCGAATTTTTTCGCGCTCCGGCCAAAAAAAATCTTTCTGTTGTAAGCGGCTGCCAGTCAAAATGGAGGGCGGGGGATTTGGCTTCGAGAACATGTTTTATAACATATTTTCTTGAAAATTTCTCTTGAAAAATTTGGAGGGAA